>ERZ1740065.8-NODE-8-length-129807-cov-6.551067_pt1 | contig 129807 bp, 126 predicted proteins | sample MGYA00581738_ERZ1740065 | MGnify/ENA primary metagenome ERZ1740065 (study PRJEB43018, sample SAMN04849749) | marine metagenome | isolation source: floating plastic debris | place: Pacific Ocean | collected 2008-09-01 | study: EMG produced TPA metagenomics assembly...
CAGGAATGCCTCGCCACCGCCAAGAAGGGGTATCGCACGCTTGTCACCACTTTGACCAAACGGATGGCCGAAGACTTGACCGAATTCATGCACGAGGCCGGTGTGAAGGTCCGCTACATGCACTCTGATGTGGAGACGCTGGAGCGTATCGAGCTGATCCGCGATTTGCGCCTGGGTGTCTATGACGTGCTGGTGGGCATCAACCTGCTGCGCGAAGGGCTCGATATTCCCGAATGCGGGCTGGTCTGCATTCTCGATGCCGACAAAGAGGGCTTCCTGCGCTCAGAAACCTCGCTGGTCCAAACCATCGGACGCGCCGCGCGCAATGTCGATGGCCGCGTCATCCTCTACGCCGACCGAGTGACGGGCAGCATGGAGCGCGCCATGGCGGAAACCGACCGCCGCCGCGAAAAGCAGGAGGAATTCAACCAAGAGAACGGCATCACACCCACCACGATCAAGCGCGACATCGCCGATATTGTCGCCGACGCGGCCAGCAAGGACGGCGTCACGGTCGAGATCGAAGACGAGGAGGTCAACAACCTCGTCGGCCACAATCTGCGGTCGTACATCGAAGACCTCGAGAAACGCATGCGCGACGCCGCCGCCAACCTCGAATTCGAAGAGGCGGGCCGGCTGCGCGATGAAATCCGGCGGTTGGAGAACGACGAACTCGGCCTGCCCGACGAAGCGAAGAAAGCGCCGCGCGTGGGGCGTTCTAACGAGGGCAAACCGGGCACGCGCAAGACCCGCTATGGCAAGACGCGCTACAAGCGCATGGGCGGGAAGCCTTGAGAACGCTTACCCCTGCGCTGATTGCCCTCCTCGCCCTTACCGCCTGCAAGCCGCCGCCGGCCGATGCGGATATGGCGCGCGAGCTGCCAGAGGCCGCGCCGACTTACGCCTCCGAGCCGCTGCCCTCACCCAAAACCGAAGGTGCGGTGTGGGCGGTGAGCGCCAAGGATAAGAACCGCATCGTCTATGGCGTGCCGGGCGACCCCGCGCTGATGGCGCTTAGCTGCCTTTCAGACGAACGCCTTCCCCGCTTCCAGATCACCCGTATGAGCCCGGCGGACGAAGGCGCGGGCGCAATGCTCGCTTTCGTTGGCAATGGGCATATCGGGCGGCTCGAAGTCGACGCTACCGAGGTGCGCGGGCAGACCATCTGGCAGGGCGAAACTCTGGCGGCGGACGCGGCGCTCGAACCGCTCGCCGGGCCGCGCCAGCTCACCGCGACCATTCCGGGCGCTGGCATGGTCACGCTCAACCCCAGCGCATTGCCCATGGAATTTCTGCAGAATTGCCGCGGTCGCTAACGCGGTCTCTTCGCCCGTTCGATCAGCGTGTCGGGCGTCAGGATTTGGGGGAGTTGCTCGGGTTCGCCAGCGCCCGGTTCGTACCACAGATAGAGCGGCACACCCGCCGCGCCCTGCTCGGTCAGGAAGGCGGTGATGGCCTCGTCGCGCACGGTCCAGTCGCCGACGATCGCGACCACGCCCGCCTCCTCAAACGCCGCGCGCACGTCCTCGCGTTCGATCGCGACGCTTTCGTTGACCTTGCAGGTGACGCACCAGTCGGCGGTGAACCATAGAAAGACCGGCTTACCCTCAGAGAGTGTCACATTGTTCACTTCCATGACGCTGAATTCCCGAGGTTTCAGCAAAGATGCGGCGAGATCCTTGGACGGTCGTTCAAAGCTGGCGGGCAGCGCGACGGCCCCGAAAACGAGGAAGGGCGCGGCGACAAGGCCAAAGGCAGGCCACGCCATTTTGCTCGCGCGCTGCAGCTTGCCGACCACCCACAGCGCCAGCACCACGCCGAACGTCATCACGAGCGCGAATATCGCAAAGCCTTGACCCCCCAATTGCGCGGTCAGCCAGACCAGCGCCAACGCCGTCAGCCCCATCGGGATCGCCATCACCGTGCGGAAGCGGTCCATCCACGCCCCCGGTCTGGGCAGACGGTTGCGCAAAGCGGGCACAAGGCCGAGCAGCAAGAAGGGCAGCGCCAGCCCCAGCCCCAGCATCGCAAACAGGACCAGCGCGAGCGGTGTGGGCAACAGCAAAGCGCCGCCCAAAGCCGCCGCCATGAACGGACCCGTGCAAGGCGTTGCGGCAAAGGCGGCGAGCAGCCCGGTGGCGAACGCCCCGCCCGCGCCTTTCCGCGCGCCCGACCCCGTGTCGATACTGGGCAGCTCAAAAACGCCGGCAAAGTTCGCGGTGATCGCCGCGGCCACCAGCAGCAGGACAACCACCACCGACGGTTCTTGCAGCTGGAACGCCCAACCCACCTGCTCGCCCGCCGCGCGCAAAGCGAGCATCAGCGCGCCAAGCGCGACACAGGCAAGGACGACGCCAACGGTGTAGGCGATCCCCTCGACCCGCGCCGCCGCTTCGCTTTCGCCCGCGCGGGCCAGCGACAGCGCTTTCAGACTAAGGATCGGGAACACGCACGGCATGATGTTGAGGATCAGCCCGCCGACCAACGCGCCCAGCGCCAGCGTCCAGAGCGGCGGAGTTATGTCGCCCGTTGGCCCGGCGATGATCTCGCCTCTGGCTGTCACTTCTCCTATCGCGGCGGCGAAGCGCACCCCGCTCTCGTCACCGAAAGAGAGAATGCCTTCAAGCGCCGCTGGCTGGGTATCGTCGAACTTGAGCGGGATTTCCGCGACCAACACGTCACCGTCGCGGCGGAAGGTCTGAGTGGCCGCGTAGTCAACCAGTTCGGTGTTTGCGACAAACACATGCGGGTCGGGAAGCGGCACGCTTTCGGGCAGTGGGATGGCGACACGCAAGGCGCTTGGCGTGAGCTCAAACGCGGCCTCGGCATCGAGCAGCGGCGCCACTTGCGCACGCCATTTGGGAAAGTCGCCCACGCCAATGCCCGCTTCCAGAATCGCGTCTTGGGGCACGCACACCCGGTCGGTGCAGGCGAGGAATTCGACATAGCCCGAAAGGCTCGGAACGCGCTCAATCACAGCATCCTCAGGCACCTGAACGGGGACAAGCACCGTGTATTCGCCCTCATAGATGTGGTTCATGAGGTCGCCGATCAGCAGCCGCTCTGGCACCGGATAAAGCGCTTCGCCCATCACCCAGCCTTCGGGCAGATCAAGCTCGACGCGCATCCCCTGCCCTGCATCGCCCGGGTTCGACCAATAGCCGTGCCATTCGGGCGCGCTGGGGGTGAAGCGCAGCGCCAGCGTCCATTCCTCGCCGGGCCTTGGCAGTTCCTGTGCGAGAAGTTCGACCGAAATATTTGCGTCGCCAAACAGCGCGGAACGCGGGTCTTCCTGCGCGCTGACCGGGCTCGCTCCAACCGTCGCCAACAGCGCGCTTGCGAGGCATGCAAACACCCATGCAGCAAAGTGTCCCGTCAAGCGGGGGAAGAATCTTGCGTCGGTCACGGCCAAGCCTCTAGAGCGGGTAACATGGTTTTCGCAATCCAAGCCGACAAGGTGACATCATGAACGCCAACTCCGAAACCCGCGATCTGTTGATCCTTGGCGGTGGCCTCGTTGGTATGGCGCTGGCCTTGGCGGCGGCGAAGAAAGGGATTTCAAGCCACGTCATCGACCGCGCCGATCCGGCGGAGCTGACCGCTGAAGGGTTCGACGATCGCGCCACCGCGATCTCGACCGCAAGCTGGCACATGTTCACCAATATCGGGATCGCGCCGGGGCTCGAGGCGTTCGCCTGCGACATCGCCTCGATCGCGGTGACCGATCAGCAAAAGCCGGGCCGGATCGATTTCCAGCCCGAACCGCATGAAGGCACTTTGGGCCGCATGTTCCCCAACCGCCGCCTGCGTCTGGCGCTGTTCGAAGCCGCCGCTGAGGAGCCGCTGATCAACTGGGTATCCAAAGCTGACGTGACCGAACGCCAGCGCTCCGAATTTGGCGTTGCCGCGATCCTCGCAAGCGGTGAGAAGCTCAAGGGCCGCCTGATGGTCGCCGCCGAAGGGCGCGGATCGCCAACGCGCGAAGAAGCGGGCTTTACCCTCGCCAAATGGGATTACCAGCACCGCGCCGTGATCGCGGGCCTCACCCATTCCAAGCCGCACGACAACGTCGCCTGGGAAATCTTCTACCCGGCCGGCCCGTTTGCGCTGCTGCCGCTCAACGATGACGCGGACGGCACCCATCGCTCTTCGCTGGTGTGGACCGTGTCAGAGGAAGACGGCCGCGGCGTAATGAAGCTGGGCGACCGCGCGTTTCTGGCCGAGGTGCAAAAGCGCATGGGCGGCGTGCTGGGAGAGGTCACCAGCGTCGGCAACCGCTCAAGCTGGCCCTTGGGTTTTCACCACACCGCCAAGATCATTGACGAGCGGCTCGCGCTGGTGGGCGATGCAGCGCATGGCATCCACCCGATTGCAGGACAGGGCCTCAATCTGGGTCTGCGCGACGCGGCGGCTTTGGTCGAAGTGCTCAGCGATGGCGCGCGGCTCGGGCTTGATCCAGGCGACGCGCAATTGCTCAAGCGCTATGAGAACTGGCGCGGCCTCGATAGCTTTATGGTGGCGCTGGCAACCGACGGCCTGACGCGCTTGTTTGGCGTGCCCGGCCCAGCGGCTTCGGCGATCCGGCGGCTCGGCATGGCCGGGGTGCAGCGCGCGGGTCTTTTGAAGACCTTCTTTATGGACGAAGCGCGCGGCGTATCGGGCGATTTGCCGGAGCTCTTGCGGGCGTAGGCGCGCGGCGGGGCGAGCGGCCCGGGGCTTACTTCGCCCCTTCAACCGGACTGGGCTGAGCCACGCGGTTGCCCGAGCCATCGCGCAAGCCCCGCTGATCGAGCACCGCAGCCGTTTCGATGTTCTCCAGCGCCTCCATCGCGGCGGCGAAACGTTCCGCATCGGCGATCCATGATTCGGCCCGCTCGGCGCCAGGAAGGCCCCGCACTTCCTCGATCGCGCTGCGGTATCGGCCTTGCTCCAAAGCGTAGCGCGCGCGTTCGAGCCGCCTCTCAGGCTGGCTTGATGGGGTCGATTTGCGCCGGATCACGAAGAGGTCACCCAGCTCTTCGGTAAAAGCTTCCCAGGATGGCCCCTCGCTGCGCTCCTGCAATTGCGGCCCCAACCCATCCAGCCGCGCCAAAAGCCCATCGAGGCGGATCGGCGGATCGCTGCGCGAAAAGGCGATGATTGTGTTGACCGCGTTGGGGCGCTCATCGCCAAAGCGCAGCCGCAATTGATCCGCGAGATAGCCCAGCTCATCGCCGCGCTCGATCAGGCGGCGCGTGGCGAACGCGATCAGCAAAGCTTCTGCGCGAGCGGCGTTGCCCGCGGCTGCCTGTGATTGAATGTCGAGCCGGGTGAGCCGCTGCTCGGCGGCTGCGAGGCGCTGGTCCAGCCCACCTTGTTGCTCAGCCACGCGCGTCACCGCTTCGACCGCCTCTTCGGTGGTTTCCGCCTCTTCAAGCGCTTCCACAAGCGGCGTCGGAGTTGGAGAAATCTGAGCGCTGGGAGGGCCTTCAGGCGTCGGTGAAACCGCCGCCACCGGGTCCGAGCTCTGGGGTTCGGATATCTCCGAAGGGCCCGCATTGTGCCACACGACATACCCGACCAGCGCGCCGCCGACGAGAAAAGACGCCGCGGAGGCAAACAGGGCGCCTCTCATCGATGAACTCTTGCGACGGCTGCCAAACTTCGATTCCATATCGGCCATTGTCTCTTACTACGCCTCCGGGGACGCTTTAGGTCCCACCTGAGGCGCGACGCTTCTCCCGCACAACACCCCGATGCGTGAGATACCCTTGCGCGCGCACTATAGGCACAGCTCGCGTACCATGGCCAGCAGCGCCTCGTCGCTGGGCTCGCTTGCGATGTGGACAGCGTGCCACCCTTCGCCCGCCGGCTGAGCAATGCGCGGTCCCATGGCGGCCAGTGTGATGCGGCCTTTCTCAACGCCCAACCGATTGCACTCGCTCACAAACTGACGTGTCATAGCGGCGGAATGGAGCAGCACGGTGATCGCGTCGTCCAACAGCTTTGCGGGTTTGTCGAGAAAGGAGCGCGGCTGGACGGCGTAGACCTGGATCGGCTCAAACGAAACACCTTCGGGCAGGACAAGATCGACATATTCGTTGCCCACAAGCCGCATATAATGGATCGGCGCCTCGACCGCATCGATCACCGTTTGCAAGCCGCCTTTACCGGTGTGCGCCACGCTTAACCCCGCAGCGCGCGCTTCGCGAGCTGTGGCCTCACCCACGCAATGGACCGGAAGATGCGAAAGAAGGGCGAGTTTCTCCCCCCCAAGCCGCATCGCGCTGGCGCTGCCGATCAAGAGCGCGTCAAACCGCGTCAGAGAGGGCAACTCCCATTCCACCGCCGCCACGCGCGAAAGCGCGAAACCGTGCATGGTCAGCCCCATCTGGCGCCCAAGCGCCAGCGTTGAGGACAGCCCCGGCTCGGGCCGGATGGCAAGGACAGGCGCGCCGGGCCCGCTCATGCCCCGCGAAAATGCTCCGTCACCGCCGGGCTGGCGCGCGTAAGCAGCTCATCGGCCAACGCTTCGACCTTGGCGTGATGGCCCGGAGCGAACTCCGTCTCGCCCTCAACCCGCTCAGCGCCGTCGGGGGAGAAGATCGCCGCGCGCATCGCCATGCCGCGCGCGCCACGCTCGCACAGGACCGCGACCGGCGAATGGCACGTTCCCCCGAGCGCCGCCAGAAGCGCACGTTCCGCCTCGAGCTCAGCGCGGGTTTCGGCGTGATCGAGCTGCGAGATGGCGCTCAATTCGGGGCATATGTCGGGCCGGCATTCGAGGACGATCACGCCCTGCGCGGCAGCCGGGATCCACGCATCGGTCTCTAGCGGAGCGCCCAGCTCGCTCTGGCCGAGCCGCTCCAGACCCGCCGACGCCAAGAATGTCACATCGGCCTCGCCGGCTTCAAGCTTACCAAGCCGAGTGGCGACGTTGCCTCGGAAGGTGACCACAGTGCAATCGGGCCGCAGGTTGAGGAGCTGCGCCGCACGGCGTGGCGCGCTGGTTCCGATCACCGATCCTGGCGCGATGCCGGCGATGCTGTCTGCGCCCACCAGGCTGTCACGCCGGTCCGCACGCGGCAGGCAGGCGGTGAAGGCAAACTCGCGCGGCCGGATCGTCTCGACATCCTTGGCGGAGTGGACCGCAGCGTCGATCCGCCCCTCGGCAAGCCACACATCAAGCTCCTTGGTCCACAGCGCCTTGCCGCCAATCTCGGCCAGTGGGCGATCGAGCACCTTGTCCCCGCTGGCCATCACCGGGACCAGTTCGACCGCGTCCTGCGCCCAGCCATGCACCGCGCACAGTCGTTCACGCGTCTCGATCGCCTGCGCCATGGCAAGCGGCGAATTACGCGTCCCCAGACGGACTTTGACCGATCTATTCGGTTGATCACTCATGCATGTCCCTTCCCTCGCGCTTGCCCTAGCCCGCGCAAAGGTTAGATGGAAGCGGGATGGGATCACATGCGCACACCTTGGAAAGGCCCGCCCTGGTGCTGGGGATTGAATCGAGCTGCGACGAAACCGCGGTTGCGCTCGTGACGTCTGAGCGCGCGATCGTGGCTGAGAGGATCGCCAGCCAGGAGGCCGAACACGCGCCTTATGGCGGGGTGGTGCCCGAAATCGCCGCGCGCGCGCACGCTGAACGCCTCGCGCCGATGATCGAGGCGGTGTTGAGCGATGCAGGGATCGGCTTGGGCGACGTCGACGCGATTGCAGCAACCGCAGGGCCGGGGCTGATCGGCGGGGTGATGGTCGGCCTGGTAAGCGCCAAGGCGCTGGCGATGGCGAGCGACACGCGCTTGCTGGCGATCAACCATCTGGAAGGCCACGCGCTTTCCCCGCGCCTGGCCGATGCTGCGCTTGGCTTTCCCTATTTGCTGCTGCTCGTCTCTGGTGGGCATTGCCAGATCCTGTTGGTCGAGGGTGTGGGCGAGTACCGCCGGCTTGCCACCACAATTGACGATGCCTTGGGCGAGGCCTTTGACAAGACCGCCAAGATTTTGGGGCTGGGCTATCCCGGTGGCCCTGCGGTCGAACGTCTGGCGCGCGACGGCGATGCGCGCGCGGTGCCGCTGCCGCGTCCTTTGAAGGGCTCAAAAGAACCCCATTTCAGCTTTGCCGGATTGAAGAGCGCCGTCCTGCGCGCGCACGAAAGCGGCGAGTATTCAGGCCCAGACATCGCCGCCAGCTTTCAGGCCGCTGCGATTGAGTGCCTGCTTGACCGGCTTGACCATGCTCTGGCCCGGATCGAGACCCCGCCCGCGCTTGTCGTTGCTGGCGGGGTTGCCGCAAACCTCGCCGTGCGCGAGGCGCTCGAAGCTTTGGCTGCGCGGCACAACATGCGCTTCACCGCGCCGCCTTTGAAACTGTGCACTGACAACGCCGCGATGATCGCCTGGGCGGGGTGCGAAAGGCTGCCCAGCGGCCAGAACGACCCGCTTGATTTTCGCGCGCGCCCGCGCTGGCCGCTTGATCCTGAGGCTGAGACCGTTCGCGGCGCCGGGGTGAAAGCGTGAGCGCTCCAATCGGCGTTATTGGCGCGGGGGCGTGGGGCACCGCCTTGGCGCAAATGCTCAGCTCTGATGGGCACAGTGTCCTGCTATGGGCTTATGAGCCTGAACTGGTCGAGGCGATCAATTCCGAGCACCGCAACCCGCTCTACCTGCCCGACGCCGCGCTAAACCCGGCGATCCACGCAAGTCCCAGCCTCAGCGACTTCGCCGACCTCGACATCATTCTGGGCGTCACCCCGGCGCAGGTCCTGGGCTCGATTCTGCGCGATCTTCCAAAAGACCCGCGCGATCTTGTGCTGTGTTCCAAAGGGATCGAGGCGGGTACGGGACGGCTGATGAACGAAGTCGCCCACGCCGCCTGCCCGGGAAGCGCAATCGCCGTGCTTTCAGGCCCCACCTTTGCGCACGAGGTCGCGCAAGGGCTGCCGACCGCGGTGACGCTCGCCTGCTCGGGCGGCGAGGAGCAGTGGCAGCGCCTTTCGCCAGCCATCGCCCGGACCACATTCCGGCCCTATTATTCCGACGACATCACCGGCGCCGAAGTGGGCGGAGCGATCAAGAACGTGCTCGCGATTGCCTGCGGTGTGGTCGAAGGGCTCGGCCTGGGGCAGAACGCGCGCGCGGCGCTGATCGCGCGGGGAATGGCGGAAATGCTGCGGTTTGGCAGCGCGCTTGGCGCCCGCCCGGAAACGCTTTCGGGCCTGTGCGGTATGGGCGATCTCGTGCTCACCTGCACTAGCCTATCCAGCCGCAATTTCTCGCTCGGAAAGGCGCTTGGCCAAGGCGCAAATGCCGCCGATCTGATGGCCGACCGCCGCACCGTCGCCGAAGGCGCGCACAGCGCGCCCGCGCTGGCGGCCCTGGCGAAGGAGCGGAGCATCCGCATGCCGATCACCGCAGGCGTTGACGCGATCCTGAAAGGCGCGGCGCCCAAGGCGGTGGTCGCCGATCTCCTCGCGCGGCCGCTCAAGCCCGAGCGCGAGACCTGACGATGAGCGCCAGCGACACAAGCGGAGACAGCGCGCCCCGAGAGGAATCCCATCAGGAGGATATGGCCACCCTTGCCAAAGGCGGGCGCACCAACACGATGGGCTTTGTGATCCGGTTGATCGCGCGCATTCCCTTCATCCTGATTGCCACGCGTCTTTATGGCGCCGAAGCCCTCGGCCGATTTGCTTCGGCGCTGGTGCTGATCGAAGTGCTGGCGCTGGTGTGTTCGCTCGGCGAAAAGCGCGGGCTCGCGCAACGTCTCACGCAGGGCGGCGACGAACACGGCAACCCGCACGGGGAACCGGAGGTAAACCTGGTCTATGATGGCCTACTGCTGGCCTTACTGTGGTCGCTGATCGCCTGCTGCGTCCTGTATTTCTTTCCCGCTCCGATGTTCCCCAGCGGGATGAACAGCGAATACGATCTGTGGCTGATCGCCACGATCCCGGCCTTTGCGCTGACCGAGATCATGCTCGCGGCGCAAGCGTACAAATACGACATCGCCACCACCGTGCGCACCCGCGCCATCGTTGAACCCTGGGTGATCAGCATCGCAGCGGGCGTCTTCTTCTACATCACGCCGTTGCGCGATTTCGGCCTCGCACTGGCCTTTATCGTCTCGATTTTTGCCGGGCTCATCACCGCCGCAATCCCGTTTTTTCGGACCTATGGCCTGCCCAGGGATTGGACCCCTTCGCTGCGCGCCATGTTTACCCAATCGAGCCGCGCCTTCCCCTTGATCGGCGCCGACGCGATAGAGCGCGGGACGCGGCTGCTTGATATCTTCATTCTGGGCCTTGTCGCCTCGCCAGTGGCGGTTGGTATCTATTACGCCGCCCAGCAAATCGCGAGCCTGCCGCAAAAGCTGAAAACCAGCTTTGAGCCGATCCTCTCGCCTGTCATCACGAAGAACCTCAAGAGTGGCAACCTTGCCGCCATTGCCGGGCAGGTGCGACAGGTGGGTTTCTGGATCATCGCCGTCCAACTTGCCATTGCGCTGGCGCTGGCCATTCCCGGCGAAGCGGTGATGGGCTTGTGGGGGCCGGACTATGTTGCCGGCACGGCGGCGCTGGCCTTCCTGCTCGCCGCCGAGGTTGCCGCGTCCATGGCGGTCGTGTCCGAGAGCGTGCTGGTCTACATTGCCAAAAAGCGCAATCTGGCGATCTCCGTCTTTGTTCTGGGTTTGCAGGCCGCCCTGACCTTTGCTTGCATCGCCGGGATGGAGCGCTTTGCGACGCGCTATGGTCTTGATGTCGATGGCTTTGCCACGGCGGGCCCGGCGCTCGCTTTGTTCCTCGCGCTCGGCGTCTCCAGCCTCATTAAGGCGCTGATGCTCAAAACGCTGCTCAAAGCGCCGGTTTCCAATTGGCGCTGGGGGCTGGTCTGGGCGACGGGGCCCGCGGTTGTTGTAGGCTTTGCCTTCACCTCGTTGCCGCAATCGCTGGAATGGATTGAGCTTGTGATCGGGATCCCGGCCATTCTGGCGACCTACAGTCTTGTCCTGTGGCGGCGCGGTTTCAAAGAAGCCGATCGGGTGCTGTTCCGCAAAAATGTGGCGTCCGCCCCGGTCGCAGAGACTTCAGAACGGTAACAATCTCATAGGCTTGGTGCGCTTTTTCGCACCTAGCCCGCGCAAGATCAGGCGTTTTCGTTCGCAACTCATGCGCCGTTCATCGATGGAATCCGACGATTGGTCGCAAGGCCGAGAGGGTTTCCTTCAGCCTTGCTCCGCTTGGGGTGGCCAGCAAGCGTCGGGTGACAGGTAAGGTCCCGAAGCTCCCCCTAATGGCCGCCGCCGCATAAGCGCCTGCATATGGGGAAGGAGGACATAATGCCGACGACCGAACATTCAGGAGAGTGGCCCGCAACGCCCGCCACAGGGTTTGGCCAAGACCCATCGCGGACCCGAAAATTCGCAATCCTTGGGATTGTCGCGCTGGGCCATGTCGCAGCGCTCGCCGCGTGCAGCACGGCGGACAACGCCACCACCGCGCAAAGCACCCAGGCCGCCGCAAGCGAAGAAAGCATGGCGACGATCAGCCTCGAAGAGGAGCCTGCGGCCGATCTCGCAATGGCCCCGCCGCCAGCCGCGCCGCCAGCCGCGCCGCGCGTTCAAGGCATTATCGCCCCCTCGATAAAAGGCGCGCCCGCTTACGAGAGTGCTCGGATCGCGGTGACACCCGTCCAGACCGCGCAAGACCCGGGCCGCGAGCGGTATGAAGGCGAAGACGTCTCTTCGGTCAAACTCACCCAGGTCGAGCCGGTCTCGACCTTCAGCGTGGACGTCGACACCGGCGCCTACGCCAACACGCGCCGCTTCCTCAACCAAGGCCAGCTGCCCCCGCAAGCCGCGGTCCGCACTGAGGAGATGATCAACTATTTCCGCTACGATTACCCCAACCCGATCAGCACGCGTGTGCCTTTCAGCGTCACCACCGATTTCGCCAAGACGCCGTGGAACGAGAGCACCTATCTGATGCGCATCGGCCTGCGCGGCTACGATATTGACCGCGCCGACAGGCCCGCAGCCAACCTTGTTTTTCTGATGGACGTGTCAGGCTCAATGAGCTCAGCCGACAAGTTGCCGCTGGTGAAGACGGCGCTGTCGGGCCTTGCTGGAGAGCTCGGGCCCAACGACACTGTCTCGATCGTCGTCTACGCTGGCGCGGCTGGCTTGGTGCTTGAGCCGACCAACGATGTGCGCAAGATCCGCCGCGCGCTGGCTGATCTCGATGCGGGCGGGTCAACCGCGGGCGGCGCTGGGATCAAGCTGGCTTACAACATCGCCGAAGACAATTTCATCAAGGGCGGCGTCAACCGCGTGATCCTGGCGACCGATGGCGACTTCAACGTTGGCGTTTCGAACAAGGATGCGCTGGTCGAGATGATCGAGGCGAACCGCGATCGCGGCATCACGCTGACCACGCTCGGCTTTGGCCAGGGCAATTACAACGAAGCGATGATGGAGCAGATCGCCAATAAGGGGAACGGCAATTACGCCTATATCGACAGCGCTCTCGAAGCCAAAAAGGTGCTGGGCGATGAGATGTCCTCAACCCTGTTCACCATCGCCAAGGATGTGAAGATCCAGGTCGAGTTCAACCCCGCCGTCATCAGCCAGTACCGTCTGGTGGGCTATGAGAACCGCGCGCTTCGCGAAGAGGACTTCAACAACGACAAGGTTGATGCTGGCGATATCGGCGCAGGCCACCAGGTGACCGCGATCTACGAAGTGGTGCCAACCGGCCAGACCGGCTGGATCCCCAAGCGCCGCTACGAAGACCGTTTCCCCGCCGCTGCGACCAAGAAGTTCGCCGAGGCCGCGCATGTGAAGCTGCGCTACAAGCTGCCCGAGGGCACAACATCCAAGCTTTTGGACCGGGTGGTGAGCTACGAACAGCTGCGCCGCGCCAAGGCGCCGACCGGCGATTTTGCCTTTGCGGCTTCGGTCGCCGCGTTTGGTCAGCTCTTGCGCGGGGATGAGCTGATGCAGAGCTTTGACTTTGACGATGTTAGCGAGCTCGCGGGACGGCAGGACAATTTCTGGCGGCAGGAATTCCTCCAGCTCAACGCCGTCGCGGCTGATATGAAAGGCGGTTGAACCGCGCGGGCAAAGCGTGCCCGCTTGCGCAAGACGACGGGGCGGCGTGCCGGGTCTGGCACGACCGCCCCTTTGTTCTGGCGCCATCGTCGCGTGTTCCTCCCCACCTTCACCGGTTAATCTTCTGATCCACAATGGCGCTTGCACCGGACCAACGCGCTGCTAAACGGCGCGCGTTCCGCTTGTGATCGAAAGAGGTTTCCGCGCCATGGATGGTTCCTTCAACGCCGCTATACCCTTTATCCTTATTGGCCTTGTCCTGTTGGTGCTTGGGGTCTGGCTGCTCATGCGGCTGGGGCAGTCGACCACGGTGGTCCGCGATGACAGCCGCCCGGGCGATGTCCTGGACGAGGGCGCCGAACCCGCAAAGCGCAATCAAGCGCTGATCGACACTGCGCCCGCGGCGGCGAAGACACAGCCCGCCCCCGAACCAACGCCCGAACCAACGCCCGAACCAACGCCCGAACCAACGCCCGAACCAACCCCGGCGCCTGTGCCAACCGCCCCGTCTGAACCGCCAAGCGCCGCTCTGGACGACCTCTCACAGATCAAGGGGGTCGGCCCGAAGCTCGTCAAGCTGCTCAACAGCGAGGGCGTCACAAGCTTCGCGCAAATCGCGGCCTGGAGCGAGTCGGACATAGAGGCTGTCGACTCAAAGTTGGGCCAATTCAAGGGTCGCATCACGCGTGACCAGTGGGTAGATCAAGCCAAACTACTGATTTCCGGAGACAAATCTTCCTATTCCGAAAAATTCGGGAACAGTTCGTAAAAATCCACAGGCGTAGACGTCAAATCTGTGTTACACTCCCGGGTGTCAAGCAGGGAGGATAGCGATGGTGCAACGTATTCTGGTCGCCGAGGACGAGCCTGTCATTGCGTTCGATTTGTGCGATACCGTCGAAGAAGCGGGCTACGAAGTCGAAGGCCCGTATAGCGGCCTTTCGTCAGCGATGCTTGCTTCGAGGACCGACAAGCCGGACCTCGCCATTCTCGACATCACGCTCGACGATGGCGAAGTGTTCCCGCTGGCCAAGCAATTGGAAGCGGATAATGTCCCGATCATCTTCCACTCTGGACGGCTGACGCGCGAACAGGTGGAGCAGCACTTCCCCAGGGCCACAACGCTCGCCAAGCCGTGCCCGCCGGCCGACATGCTCAGCGCGGTCAACGACGTGCTGGAAAGCGCCAAAGTCGGGGGCTGACATTGCCCGGAAGGCTTGGTCGTCGGTCTCTTTGACGATCCCATTTCCATTTACACTGGTCCGGGCTTAAGGGCAGGCTGTCTTTGGCTCGCATGGCCTGTGGGAAGAACGCGGGTGACCGCGCGCGTCTGCGTGTGTATCGCTTGCGCGGTATCGCCATTCCTGCGACAGGCTAATCGATTGCATTAAGGAGCCCTTTCGTGAACGCCCCGTTTAACGCACCCGCCAACGAAGCCCCCAATCCGAGCGCCGGGATCGTCCCGTTCAACTGGGAGGATCCGTTTGATCTGGAAACCCAGCTGACCGAGGATGAGCGGATGATCCGCGACGCGGCCCATGGCTTTGCGCAGAGCGAGCTGCAACCGCGCGTGATCGAGGCGTTTCGCAACGAGGTTTCTGCTCCTGAGCTGTTCCCGCTGATGGGGCAGGCAGGGATGCTGGGCGTCACCATTCCTGAGGAATATGGCGGTGTCGGCGCTTCCTATGTCGCCTATGGTCTGGTCGCGCGCGAAATTGAACGGGTTGACAGCGGCTATCGCTCGATGGCGAGCGTGCAGTCCAGCCTCGTCATGCACCCGATTAACGCCTACGGCTCTGAAGAGCAGAAGCGCAAATATCTGCCCGGCCTCGCCTCAGGCGATTTGATCGGATGCTTTGGCCTGACCGACCCCGCCGCTGGCAGCGCCCCGGCTGGCATGAAAACCTACGCCCGGAAGGATGGCTCAGACTATGTCATCTCTGGCAGCAAGACCTGGATTTCCAACTCGCCCTTTGCCGATGTCTTCGTCGTCTGGGCCAAATCGGAAGAGCATGGCGGCGGCATTCGCGGCTTCATCCTTGAAAAGGGCATGGAAGGCCTGTCGGCTCCCAAGATCGAAGGCAAAATCAGCTTGCGCGCTTCGACCACCGGCATGATCATGATGGACGAGGTCCGCGTTCCCGCCGAAAATCTGCTGCCGCATGTGCAGGGGCTTAAAGGGCCGTTTGGTTGCCTAAACCGCGCGCGTTATGGCATCAGCTGGGGCGCAATGGGAGCCGCAGAAATCTGCATGCACGCCGCGCGGCAATACGGATTGGATCGCAAGCAGTTCGGCCGCCCGCTCGCCGGAACGCAGCTCTATCAAAAGAAGCTCGCCGACATGCTGACCGATATCGCGCTCGGCCTGCAAGCCTCCTTGCGCGTGGGTCGCCTGATCGACGAACACCGCTTCAGCCCGGACATGATCAGCGTTGTGAAACGCAACAATGTCGGCAAGGCCTTGGATATCGCCCGCCAAGCGCGCGACATGCATGGCGGCAACGGCATCTCCGAGGAATATCAGGTCATCCGCCACGCGGTGAACCTGGAGACGGTGAACACCTATGAAGGCACGCACGATGTCCACGCGCTGATACTGGGCCGAGGCATTACGGGTATAGCCGCTTTTTGATCCGGGGGCCGGGTCACTACGGCTAGCGGCAGAGGAGCGGACATTCTGAAAGCGAGCCAGTTGTGGGCCAGTTGCGGAAGAATCTTACAAAGATTGAACCGAGAGGCGCGGCAGGCGTACTAAGCTTCGAGACGAAGGTAATCAAAGTTCGCCCTCGAACAGATTGAGCTCGAAGGCAGTGTTATTATGGAGAGTAAAGCGATGACGAAAAGCTCCCAACCTGCAAGACTTGTGACTGCGCTTATGCTCGCAGGCGGCCTCATCGCTGCGCCGGTTTCGCTTGTGTCAGCGGCAGGCGGCGGCGGTGGTGCCGCTCCCAGTGCCAGTGGTCCGCAGTATGATCCTGCAGAAGAGTACCGTCAGGGTGTGGCCGCGTACAGCGCAGGCGATTTTGATCAGGCCGTGCGCCATTTCAAGAAAGTCACCCGCGCGGCGCGCCGCAATGGTGAGGCGCATTATCTGCTTGGCCTCTCCTACATGCAGACCGGAAATGTGAAGCGAGCGCGCAAATCGCTCGAAAACGCGGTGAAGTATGCACCTGACCGGATCGAGGCGAAACGCGATCTGGCCCTCGCTTATGTTGAGCTTGAGCGGATGGAAGATGCTCAGAAAATACTGGCGGAGCTGACTGCGCTGAATAAGCAGTGCGGCGGTTCGTGTGCAGACAACACGCTTCTTGAACAGTCTGTTGCCGCAGTGGAGAGCGCCATGGGAGGCCAAGCCCAAGCCAGCCTGGGGCCTTCGCTAAAAGCATTCGCTGATTTGAGCGCCAAGGACGCGCTCTATTATCAGGCTGTCAGCGCGATCAACCGCGACGAGCTTGAAGAGGCACTGCGCCACCTTCGTAAGGCGGCATTGGCCTTTGGTCCTCACCCCGACATCCTAACCTATCAGGGTTTCGCCAATCGCAAACTTGGCCGGTTTGATGTAGCGCAAGCCTATTATGATCGCGCCCTCGCGGTTGCCCCCGATCACCTCGGCGCGCTTGAATATTATGGCGAATTGAAGGTCGAGCGCGGCGATATCGCGGGCGCCAAGGACAACCTCGCAAAGCTCGATGCGCTGTGCGACTTTGGTTGCTTCGAAGCTGAAGAACTGCGCACTTGGATCGAAAAAGCGCAGTCCTGATTGCTTCGAGTTGTGCCGCGCTTGGCCTTTCAGCGTGCGTAGCAAGCTCTTCGCAAGTCAATTTGCGTGAGACCGTCTGGCTCGCTGAAAGCGGGCGGTTGGAGGCGCTTTCGGTCGAACACTATGTCGACCGTGATTCGCTCTTTGCCGCCGCTTTGAACAGCGATCTGGCGCAGGGTTATGAATCAGAAGAGGCTTTGGGCCGCGATCTGCTGGCAGGCGAGTTTCTGTTCAAAGCGCCGCTCTTGCTAGGGGGTCAGGCGGCCAAGGCGGGCATGTCATGCCATTCATGCCATGTGAACGGGACGGATAATCCGCATTTTCTGTTTCCGGCCATCTCTGGCGAGCCAGGGACAGCCGATACGACACACAGCTTCTTCAGCAAGTCGCTGGGCAATAAGGTCTTTGACCCGGCCACAATCCCCGATCTCACCAAGGCCGGGAAAGTCTCTCACAGCATGGAAAGCGCCGAACTCGAGGCGTTCCTCACCACGATTGTCGTGGGCGAATTCTCAGGAGAAGCGATCTCGCCAAGCGTTATCGCTCCCATGGCTGCTTATGTGAGGGCGCTTCGCGTTTGGGGCGGCAATCAAAAGGAGCTCAGCAGAGCGCGGAGCTTAGACAAGGACCTTAAAGACCTGCGAGCGACCATTGACCAAGCGATACATCGGGCGAGCATCGAGGAGAGCGATGTCGCAGCGCTCCTCCTTTCGAGCGGACAGAGCCAAGTTCAAGTGATCCATGAGCGGCTGCAAAGGGTCAGCCACGAGGACCTGCGCCGTTGGCTTGTTGCTCGTTCGCGAGAGATGGGCGTCTTGCGGCAGAGATTAAGTGCACAAGAGACGGGGGTACGGAGAGATCTCGTCGCGCTGCGAGAGCGCTTGTCCTCCGGCCCAGACTTCACTCACGCTTCAGAAAACAGCCTCTACAACGCCAACGTGCTTGCCGATACTCTCAAATAGGGTCGTCGATGTGGCCGTTTTGAGCCCGGCCTTGGAGTTTGTTCCCTCTCGACACTGTCAGCTCCCACCCCAAACTCCGTTGTTGCAGCCTTTGAGCGTGCCACTCGTAACGAGACATAGGAGTAGTTCCTGCTGAACCCCTCAGCTTCGCTCGCACAGTCGATAAAGGGAGCACTGTCCTACACGTCCGTGATCGGGCATAGGGGTGGGCATGATGATGTCTATCCCGCCCATTTTTTCGGCCCCGTCAGGCCCCTTGGGCGAGGTCGGTTTTCGACTTTTGGACTGTGTAACATGTGGTCCATGTCTCGAGCGGAAAACGCCCATCAATGAGGCTCTTTCATGAAGCTCTACGGCTACTACCGCAGCTCCACCTCGTACCGCTTGCGCATCGCGCTGGAGCTGAAGGGGCTGACGTTCGAGAACGTGCCGGTGAACCTGCTCAAGACCGAGCAAAAGGACGAAGCCTTCACCGCGCGCAACCCGTTTGGTTCCGTGCCCTTGCTGGAAGACGATGGCCGCGATCGTGCGCAATCGATGGCGCTGCTCGAATGGCTGGAGGACGCCTATCCGGACGCCCCGCTGCTGCCGAGCGACGTGGAAGAGCGCTACACGGTGCGTGAGCTGACCTATGCGATCGCGACCGAGCTTCACGCGCCGCTCAACCTGCCGGTGCTTAAGTTCCTCAAATCCGAATACGACAAGACCCAGGACGAGATCGACGCCTGGTACCGCCACTGGCTCGCGCGCACGTTGGAGCCGGTGGAGACGCGCTTGGCGCAGCTTGGAACGGGCGATTTCCTCATGAGTGCGCCGGGGCTGTTCGAAGTGGTGCTGCTGCCCCAGGTCTACAACGCGCGGCGCTTTGCCTATGATTTCAGCGCGTCCCCGCGGATTGAGGCGATCGAGGCCGCGTGCCTTGCCCTGCCCGCCTTCCAGCGCGCGCATCCCGACAACCAAAACGACAATCCTCAAGGGGGAAATCCATGAAGCTCGCCACACTCAACGATGGCACACGCGACGGCAAGCTGGTCGTCGTCTCCAAGGACCTAACGCGCTGCTGCGCGGCGGGCTATATCGCGCCGACCATGCAGGCCGCGCTCGACGATTGGGAGCGCGTGGCGCCAGAGCTGGAATTGCTGGCGATCGATGTGGAGCATGAGGCGGTGCCGTGCGAACGCTTCCACGAACGCCAGGCCCACTCGCCCCTGCCGCGCGCCTATCAATGGGCCGACGGCAGCGCCTACATCAACCACGTCGAACTGGTGAGGAAAGCGCGCGGGGCCGAAGTGCCCGACAGCTTCTACCATGATCCGTTGATGTATCAGGGGGGCTCGGACAGCTTCCTTCCGCCGCGCGCGGACATCCCACTGGGCGATGGGGCGTGGGGGTGCGACATGGAAGGCGAGATCGCGGTGATCACCGATGATGTTCCGATGGGCGTCAGCGCCGAGGACGCGGCGGATCACATCAAACTCGTCATGCTCGTGAACGATGTGAGCTTGCGCGGCCTCATCCCGGGAGAGCTCGCCAAGGGGTTTGGCTTCTTCCAATCCAAGCCCGCGAGCGCCTTCTCTCCGGTGGCGGTGACGCCCGATGAGCTAGGCGAGGCGTGGAAGGACAGCCTCGTCCATCGCCCACTCATGGTGGACTATAACGGAGAGCCGTTTGGCCGAGCCGAAGTGGGCGTGGACGCCACTTTCAACATGGCGCAGTTGGTGGCGCACGCGGCCAAGACCCGCAGCCTGGTGGCAGGGTCAATCATCGGCTCGGGCACGATCAGCAACAAAGGCGCCGACGGTGGACCAGGCAAGCCCGTAAGCGAAGGCGGTCTGGGCTATTCGTGCATCGCCGAAATCCGCATGATCGAGACCATCGCCGACGGCGCGCCCAAGACCCGCTTCATGGCGCCCGGCGACACGGTCAAGATCGAGATGCGGGACGATGACAACCACTCGATCTTCGGCAGTATCGAGCAGACGGTGGTTGAGACCTGAAAGCGGCAAGCCTTCGCTTTTGCGAGAGCTTTAGTCCATCATAGGTCCGTGAATCGCGCAAATCTTGTTGCCATCAAGATCGCGCAGATAGGCGTTGTAGAACCTCCCAAACGGATTGACCCGGATGCCAGGTGGATCCTCAACCTGGATGCCTCCTGCCGCGACGCCGACCTTGGCGAACGCTTCCACCGCCGCCGGATTCTCGGCCACAAATCCAACCGTCATCCCGTTGCCCGGCTCGGCGGCTTCGCCATTGGCTGGTCGACCGACCACAAAGTTGTTGAGCCCATCACTGTAAAAGATCGCGCGTTCATTCTCGCCAGCGTAGCCGTACCCCAAGGTAGCCAGAACGTCGTCATAGAAGACCCGCGCCGCAGCAAGGTCATTTGTTCCTACCATTGAGTGACTTAGCATCGTGTATGCTCCATTTTGATCAGCCCTTTCGAGCGCGGCTTTCAAACCTCGATCGGCGCGAAGGCCGTCGCCGCATCGCCGGTGTTGGGTGTGCCATCAGCGTCCATGACAAGAACCTTCACCTCGCCATGGCGCGCCCGGGGGCAATGCTCCGTCCCGCGCGGCACGACGATGAGTTCGCCCTGGGTCAGCGACACGGTGCGCTCGCGGAACTCAATCTCGAGCTCGCCCTCGATGACGAGGAAGAGCTCGTCCGTGTCGGGGTGCGCGTGCCAGTGAAAGTCCCCCTCGAGCTTGGCAAGACGCACTTCGTTGCCGTTGTAGCGCGCCGCCAGACGCGGGGCCCAATGGTCCGCAAAGGTCGCGAACGCGTCGGCAAGGCTGACCTTGGAAGGCACGGTTTGAGACATGGCCAGAAACCTAGTGCAGGCCTCCTACACGGACAAGAGCGCGGCCTTTTACCCGATCAGATGGCGCTCGCGTCCTTGATCGCTTCGTCCGCCTTGCGCGCGTCGAGGACGTCGACAAACCCGTGATTGACGTCGCGGTGCTCGGCCTCGTCCGCGCGCACCGCGATGATCACGTCGCGAAGGCGCGCATTGGCCGGCAATTGCCAGTAGTCGATGGCGATCTGGGGAGCGGGCACGTTCTCGTGGCGTCCTGCATCAACCTCGGCCAAGTAGCCGGTATAGCTGATCACCGCTTCTTCTTCGAAGTAGCCGACCACACGATGCGCGGTGCGCGGTGCCAGAAGATAGAGGAAGAAATAAAAGTTGTAGAACACCATCTGCGTGATCGCGATCAGCGCGCGCTCGAACCCATTGGGCTGCGCGATCTCGATAAAGGTCATCAGATGCATCCGCTCGTTCTCGGCTTCGTCGAGGAGCGTGCGGATCCAGCCTTCGTCGTCGCGCATCGTGCGAAGGGCGGTAAGGTGCTGCCATAAACCGCCCACCATACCGGGAACCGCCGCCACGGTTTCAAGCACGACGGCGCGGTGGCCGTAACGCTTGGCAAAGAAGGTATCGGCGACAGAGCGGAGCGCTTTCACGAAGGCGAAGGCCACCTTGTCGCTGGCGTTCTGAGGCTCGACATGGCGGTCGATAGTCGCGTCGGCGTTCACTTGCCGGACGAGCGGGCGGGGATCGATGTGTTTCATTTCGGGGGGTCACCCAAAGTGTGCGTGGCCCCTTCTACTCGACCCCGTGTCGAGCGCCCTGACCGCGCCTCTCTCGGCATGAATCATATAACGCCGAACGCGCCGATTTACCCGCGAAACGCGCGCACCAAATGTTCGATTTCACGCAACGATTAGAAGCCTAGACTCTCAGCCACTGCAGAATTCACAATCTTCCCCGCGTGCACATTCAAACCCGGCGCCAGATGCGGATCCTCCTCGCACGCCTTCAACCCCTTGTTTGCCAAAGCCAAACCAAATGGCAGCGTCGCGTTGTTAAGCGCGTAACTCGACGTGTGCGGCACCGCGCCCGGCATATTGGCCACGCAGTAATGAATGATGTCATCGACCAGGTATGTCGGGTCCTCATGCGTCGTTGGCTTGGACGTTTCAAAGCAGCCGCCCTGATCAATCGCAACATCGACCAGAACCGCGCGGCGCTGCATCAGGCTCAGCATTGCGCGCGTGACCAACCTGGGGGCGCTTGCGCCGGGAACCAGGACCGCACCAATGACGATGTCCGCTTCAGCAATCGCCGTTTCGATCGTGCCGGAGTTGGCGTAAAGCGTCGTCGCGCGACCCTGAAACATCTCATCCAATTGGCGCAAACGCGGGAGCGAGCGGTCAATGATCTTGACCACCGCGCCCAGCCCTACGGCCATACGCGCCGCCTGCGTTCCGACCACGCCGCCGCCGATCACCGCAACGCGCGCGGGATGAACACCGGGCACCCCGCCCATCAGCACACCGCGACCGCCCTGCGGCGCGTGGCTGGCAATCGCAGCCGCCTCGATGCTCAGCCGCCCGGCCACCTCGCTCATCGGAGCGAGCAGTGGGAGCGAGCCATCAGGCGCGGTGACCGTCTCATACGCCACCGCTGAAACACCGCTTTGCATAAGTCCGCGCGCCTGGTCCGGATCGGGCGCCAAGTGCAGATAGGTGAACAAAATCTGCCCCTCACGAAGCTGCACCCATTCGCGCGGCTGCGGCTCCTTGACCTTCACCACCATGTCCGCGCGCGCGAAGACTTCCTCGGCGCTGTCTACGATCTGGGCGCCGATGGCTTCGTAATCGGCGTCGGTTTTGCTGATCCCGATCCCGGCGTTTGTTTCGACGACCACCTGATGGCCGGCCCCGACATATTCGCGCGCGGATTCCGGAGTCAGGCCGACCCGGTATTCGTGGTTTTTGATTTCCTTGGGGACGCCGACCAGCATGATTCTCTCCTGCCATGGGAAGCACGGTCTACGCCTAAAGCGGGCGTAACAAAATTACAATCGCAACACATATGGTTGCAATTGGAAATCCGCCTTTTGAGACCTATGGTGGAGGCCGAACACCGGCTGGGAGAAAGACAGATGACCGCGTACCCTGACATCAAGATGCTGATCGATGGCGCGTGGGTGGCCGAAGGCGGCGAAGGCGCCATGCCGGTGGTGAACCCGGCCACCGAACAGGCGATAGCCGCGTGCCCCAAAGCCTCCAAGGAGCAACTCGATGCGGCGCTGACGGCCGCGGACAAAGCGTTTGTCGGATGGGCGGCCACACCTGGGGCTGAGCGTCATCGCGTTATCCGCCGCGCCGCTGATCTGCTGCGCGAGCGCGCGGAGACCATCGCGCGCGTGGTCACACTGGAAATGGGCAAACCGCACGCGCAGGCTCTGGGTGAGACGTTGAACGCAGCCGACCTGATCGACTTCCTTGGTGAAGAGGCCAAACGCCAGGGCGGGCGGCTGGTGCCCGTTCGCGGTGCGCATCTGCTCGAACAGCGCGTCACGCAAGAGCCGATCGGCCCAGCGGCGCTCTTTACCCCGTGGAACTTTCCCATCAACCTCCCGGCCAAAAAGCTGGCGGGTGCGCTTGCGGCGGGGTGTTCGTGCATCCTTAAACCCGCCGAAACCACGCCAGCCTCGGCGCAGTTGCTAGTTGAGTGCTTTGTCGACGCCGGAGTGCCGTCGGGCGCCATCAACCTGGTCTATGGCGACCCGGCGATGATTTCCGAGCACCTCATCACCGCACCCACCATCCGCAAAGTCAGCTTCACAGGCTCCACCGCAGTGGGCCGGCAATTGGGTGCGCTCGCCGCGCAGGGTCTGAAACGCTTCACCGCCGAACTGGGCGGGCACGCACCGGTCATTGTTGGCGAGAGCGCGGATTTTGGGCGCACGGTCGCGGCGTGCGCGGCAACGAAGTTCCGCAACGCTGGACAGGTCTGCGTCAGTCCGACTCGCTTTCTGGTGGCGCGCGGTGTTTACGATCGATTTGTCAGCGAATTCTCGGCGCATGCGAGCGCCCTGAAAGTTGGCGATGCGAGCGCGGATGATGGCGTTGCGATGGGTCCACTGGCGCATCCCGGCCGCGTGGCGGCGATGGTCGATCTTGTTGGGTCGCTCGGCGGGGACAAAGGAGAGATCGTGACCGGCGGCTCTGCAATGGCTGGCGCTGGCAATTTCTTTGAACCCACGGTGATCGCCGCTCCGTCCGCAGACAGCCGCCTTATGACCGAAGAACCCTTCGGCCCCATCGCGGGCATCGTTCCCTATGACGATATCGAAGAAGCGGTGCGGATTGCGAACTCGCTGCGCTATGGCTTGGCCTCGTACGCGTTCACCGGATCGCTCGACGAGAGCCACTATCTGGCCAAGGCTCTGCGCGCTGGAATGGTCGCGATAAACCACTTCGCTGTGGGATCGCCGGAAACCCCCTTTGGCGGGATCGGCGACAGCGGCTTCGGATCCGAAAGCGGAGTAGAAGGGTATCTTGGCTACACCGAAACCAAGCTGGTTACGGTCGCCAAATCAACGGCCTAGTCAGAGTTGGCAGTCAGCGCTGAAAGTCAGCCCTGAATAAAACGCGCGACGCGGCTCCAAAGACTGCCACGTTTGGGCATGGGTCGGATCCGTCCGTATCGAGCCTGGCGCGTAAATTCATCGCCAAAGCAAACTGTGCGGCCCATTGCGTCTGGCCCGCTCGAAACGAACGTTGGTTTTTCCATGTATCGCGTCCCCGATTCGCGTTTGTTAGGCGGCCAAGCTAACAGAAAATCTGTGGAAAACGAGTTAAAATGGTGCACAGCAACAATTCTCGGCGCTCGGTCATTCCATCCGTAGGGTTCAGACCCTTTGCGCCCCCGCTTCGCGCACCGCATCGAGCGTCGGATAACCGTTTACCGCCATTAACAAATCCGCCTCAGCCAGGATTGAATTGAGCACAAAGGCGGCGCCCTCGGCCCCGCCCAGCGCCAGCCCGTAAGTGTAAGGTCGGCCAACCCCAACGGCGGTCGCTCCAAGCGCCAAGGCCTTGACGGCGTCCGAGCCGGACCGAACGCCGCTGTCAAACAGAACCGGCGTGTCGCCCGAAGCTTTGACAACATCTTCAAGCATGTCGATCGTCGAAATCCCGCCATTGGCCTGCCGCCCGCCATGGTTTGAGCAGTAAACCGCATCGGCGCCACTATCGACCGCGCGGCGCGCGTCTTCGGGGTGGCAGATGCCTTTGAGGACAATCGGCATTTTGGTGATCGACTTGAACCACTCCATATCCTTCCAAGTCAGCACCTGGCCGAAGGTGGCAGCCCAGGTGAAGATGGCCGCTTTGGGATCCTCCTCCGGCGGCTTTTCAAGCAGCGATCGAAAAACGGGATCGGTGAAGTAGTTCTGCAGCACCTTGCCGCGCAATTGCGGAAAGTTGGACGCGTTGAGATCGCGTGGCCGCCAGCCCGTCACCCACGTGTCCAACGTCACCACCAGCGCGCTGTACCCGGCTGCCTCGGCCCGCGTGATCAGGCTTTCGGCGAGGCCTTTGTGTTTGGGCGTGTAGAGCTGGAAAAAGGCAGGCGTGTCGCCGCAGGCCTGTTTCACATCCTCAAGCGGATCGTTGGCCAGCGTGGAGGCGCAGAACGGCACGCCGGTCTGCGCCGAAGCGCGAGCGGCGGCCATATCGCCATGGCGATCCTGCGAGGCTTCGCCGTTCAGCCCGATCGGCGCCATGAAGAGTGGCGTGGGATAGGTGTGGCCAAACAGCTCGATCGAGAGATCGCGTTCGGTGCAGTCGACCATCATGCGCGGCACCATGCCCCAGTGATGAAAGGCGCTGGAGTTGGAATCCTGCGTGTGCTCATCCCCACAGCCACCCGCGACATAATTGGTCAGCATCGGCCCCAGACCGTCGTGCGCGCGCGTCTCCAGAGTGGCAAAATCGACCGGGAACTCGGGCAAGACGCCGTTCAATCCGGCGTTGTAAATCGCGTTCTGCATCCCGCCAAAATTGAGGCCTGATGTCTTGGTCATGTCGCTCTCCCAAATCTGTGTTTGGGCAAGAGTGCGCAATGCACGTTGCGGGGGCAACCCCCTTTAGCGCGCGAGGCGCTGAAGGTGCGGTCGCACTTTGAGGAAAAGGACATAGAGACGCTCAAGCGCCCTAAGGACAAAGCGATTGCGCGCCGCCAGACCAAGAACACGCAGAGCGGGTATCGCGCGCCACATCGCGGCAAAGGCGGCGGCTCCTGAGAGAACCTTGCCGTTCTCCTCGGCGTGAAATCGGGCGAGAAGCTCGCTCTGGTCGACCGGGCAGGATGGGTCGCTATCGCCCGACACGTCCACGAAGGCGATCGCCCCTGCGCTGTCGAGCCGCCGCATCAGCGCAATCTCGCGCAGGCAGAGCGGACAAGCGCCGTCATACCAGACTTTGACCTTGGACATGTCCAAGATACGGGACGCGGGCGCAAAAGGTTCCACGCGCCGCTAGCGCGCCATGCGGCGGACCTCGATCTGGGCTGCGCCAAACGCCTCCTCGATCACCGCGATCGCTGCATCGATCCGCGCCGCCCCGCACATAAAGATGTCAAGCGCAGCAAAGCCGGTTTCGGGCCAGGTGTGGATCGAGATGTGGCTTTCAGCGAGCATCAGGACTCCGGTGACGCCCATGTTCCTGCCAAAGTGGTGAAAGTGGGCTTGGAGTATCGTGGCGCCCGCCGCGCTGGCGGCTCTGCTCAAGACCGCTTCGAGATGGGCGGGTTCGTCAAGACGCGCCGCGCCGCGAACGTCAATGAGCGCGTGCGTCCCAACCCGGGTCAGGCTTCCCTCAGTCATCGCCGTAAGCCCCCCATTCGCGGGTGAAGAGCTGCACGAGCGCTTGATTGTCCAGCCGGTTCACACCCGGTGCTGGCGCGCGCATGTCCTCCGGGAAAGCGCGCATGCGCTGCTCTTCGCTGGGGGTGAAATAGCGCAAACCTTCTGGCAAATCGCCCAAATCACCAAGCGTCGAGCGAGTGGCCAGCGTGAAGCCCCAATCGCCAAAGCTCGGTACATAGGTGTGATACGGTTGAACCGCGAAACCGGCAGCGGACAAGGTCGCGCCTATCATAGCGAAGCTCTTTGTGGACACGTAGGGCGCGGTGCTCTGGACACTCATAATCCCGGCAGGCGCAAGCAGCGCGCCCAGATTGCTATAGAATTCATAGCTGTAGAGGCGCCCAATCGAATAATTGGTCGGGTCGGGGAGGTCGACTAGGATCACGTCAAAGCGGCGGTTCGCGTCTCGCGCCCATGTAAAGGCGTCAGCGTTGACGACTTGGACGCGCGCGTCGCTGAACGCATCCTCGTTCAGGCGCCTTAGCGCGGGCGCCGTGCGAAAAAGCTCTGTGATCGAGGGGTCAAGATCGACCAGAGTCACGCCTGTGACCCGCTCCTCGCGCAGAACCTCGCGCAAAGCGAGACCGTCTCCGCCGCCCAATATCAGCACCCTGTCAGGCGACGCCGACCGTGCCAGAGCCGGCCAGACAAGGCTTTCATGATAGCGGTACTCGTCGCGGCTTGAAAACTGCAGGTTGCCGTCCAGAAACAGGCGTATGTCGCCTTTGTTTTGGGTCAAGACGATGCGCTGGTACGGGCTCGACTGGGCGTAGATCAGCTTGTCGTTGTAGAGGCCCGCCTCCGATGCGCGTTGCAAGGCTTCGGATCCGATCGCTCCAGCAACCAAAAGACCGGCCACCGCGATGGCTGAGACACGCTCGGTCAAAAGCGATCGATCCCGGCGCAAACGAAAGACGAGCAGCAGCGCCACCAGAATATTGACAAAGCCAATCACGAAACCAGCCCGGATCAGGCCGACAAAGGGTACCAGCACCAGCGGAAACAGCAGCGAGGCGGCCAGCGCTCCGATATAGTCGTAGGTCAGCACGTTGGAGACCAAATCACCAAAGCTGAACTCATCCTTCAAAATGCGGATAAGGAGCGGGATTTCGAGCCCAACCAGAAAGCCGATCAACAGCACAAGGCCGTAGAGGATCGGACGAAAATCATCGACCATCGGGAACAGCAAGAACAACGCCGCCGCCGATGTCCCGCCAATCAGCGCGATGATGATCTCAATCCGGATAAACCAGGCGAGCAGACGCCCTTCGATATAACGCGAGAACCAGCTGCCGATCCCCATCGCAAACAGATAGGTGCCGATGACGGTTGAAAACTGGGTGACGCTGTCGCCCAGAAGATAGGTCGCGATGGTGCCCGCAAGCAGCTCGTAGATCAGCCCGCAGGTCGCGACCACGAACACCGAAACCAGCAGGATCAGCGAGAGCCCTCGCGTCTCGGCGTCGCTGCCGGCCGGGCGCTTTGCGGTCACCCCCGCTGCCGCGGCAGCGGACGCGGTGTCAGCCATGGATAGCGGCGGCGATGATGATCGCGATCGAAAGCGCGCCCGCGCCTGCCAGCACCGCGACCGCAGTGTTGCGGTTGTCGATAATCTCCACGCGCAGCTTGGCCGGGGTTAGGATGTCGACAATCACGAAGGTGATCAGAAAAACGAAAATCCCCAGGAACGAATAGGCGAGGCTCGCCAGAAAGGTGTCGAGTGTGAGCATGGCTCCCCCAGATGCGGTTGCAAAAAAAGATATGACGGTGATTCCAGAGTAGGTCATTTGTGTGTCGGCCCTCCCCCGCGCGAATAGATATTGCGCGCCTGGACGCCGTCGCCAAACGGCGAATAGCCATACCAGCTCGCCGTCGCGTGCAGGCCCACGCAGGCGACGCACCAGACTATGAACACTTTCATCATTTTGGCGCTCCTGCCTTAGTCATCATCGTCCGCTCCATCATAACCGCTTTGGCGCTTGCTCTCGAAATTTGCCGCGCGCAGGCCGATCCACACGACCGGACCGAACAGCGCGATGAGCAGCAAAACGAGATGCGAATTGAAGGTCCCGTTGGATCGCACCACAACCGTAACGGGTCGCCCCTGTCCACTGATCGCGAGCGGTGAGGGACTCGACTGCCGCGACGCCGCGCCGGGAAGCTCGTCTTCAGGCAGCAAAACTTCGGCGGTCAGGCGATAGGTTCCGGGCGGGACAGCGGAGATCTTGACCGTGCCGCGCCGGTCGTCTTCCTTCCAGTCACGCCCATAATAATATTCGATCGGCTGGCTCGCGATGATCTCTTCATCGGTGGCCGTGTTGGTCAGCGTGTATTCGAGATACATCCAATTGTTGTCGCCCGGATCGCCACGCGCGGTGATCGTAAACGGACGCGCGCGCCCGGTCACGGTGAGCGTGCCCACATCAAAGCTTCGCGCAGATGTCGCCGGATTGGCGGTGAAGGCCTGGCTGCGTTCCTCACCCTCAAAGGACAGGAGGATCGAAACCAGGATAGCGGCGACAAAAGCAATCCCGGCGACCAGGGCAGAGGTCTTGAAGCCATCGCCATACGGGTTGGGTTGGTGCGGTTGCGGGTAATAGCCGGTCTTGGGGAACTGCCCGGTGTCCTCGACACCAAAAGCCTTGGACACATCGGCCGAAGGGATGAACTCCTCCAGAGTCCAGTTGAACTCGTCGCCGGTCATCTCGCAGCTCAGCACGCGGCCCCCGCCGACATAGCTGGTCGATTTGACCTTGTCGCCTTTCTTGACCTGCCAGTAAAATTCGCCAATCGCGCGTTCGATCTTGCTTTCGGCTGGGTCGTAAATGCGTTTCATCCGATTGCCGGCGTACCGAAAGGCGCTTTGATTGGGGTGTGCGGGCTGCGCGAGGATGGGTGTGCCTACGCTCCAGCCGCTGGCCTGGAGGACTAGCCAGCGATAGCCGTGATAGGGATTGAAAAGGAGAAACTCCTCCCACTGGTCCCAGCCGTCGTTCTTTTCGATGTTTCCGACGCAGACCCACTCTGTATCGTCGATCACCCCCTTGGTGCCCAGCGGAATGTGGAGCGCCTTGGCCGCTTCGACATGCTGCGCGATGAGGCGCGTCTCATCGCCCGAAAGATCAATCTCACTGCCGCAATACTGACAGACATGCTTGGTTGAATAGCCCGCGGCGTACAGATCAAATGCCCCCCCGCAGGACGGGCATTCAAGCGCCTTGGTCGAGGCGGCTTGCGGTGTTGCGGGCGCGTTCACCCGGCCACCTCAAAACTGGGCGCAGACCAGTGATCGAACCGGCGCAGATTGGCGGGCTCAAGATCGGCGAGAAGATAATACGACCCGCGCCAAAGACTGTGTCCATCGCGGTCCACCTGAAAGGTGACGACAGAGCCCTTTTTGGTGCGCAGATCGATGCTGAAACGCGGCTGATCGGCGGCGATGATATGCGGCAGCGAGCCTTCAACCGCGATACAGCGCACCGTCTTCGTATCAGCGAGGAAGTGAGGCGTGCCGTCGATCCAGATCTGTTCGCCCATCGCCTCGCGCCCCTTTTGATAGGCGCGTTCAAGGCTGGCGGCCTCTTCGGTGGTGGCCTCAACCTCTTTCATCACCATGTAACTGCCGGATTCCTCGGCGACCCAGAACGCCTCGCCGTTAGGAAATTGCAGCAGCCATTCGTTCCAAAAACCGCCATCATACGCCCAGCGTTCGCGCCCAACGATCTCTCCGCGCACGCCGCCCACACTCAGGCGCGTGCCGATCTGGATCGGGCTGACATCAAAGGGGACCCGGCCAGCCTCGCCCACCTTGGAAAGCTGGTCGCCCGCTTTGCTGAGCAGCGAATGGCAAAAGCCGCACGTGACCACCGGAAGGCCGGGTTCACCCGTGCCAATCAGTGCCCCGCAATTCGGGCAGTTCTGCTCTGGCTGCATCCCTTTGGTCCCCCAGAGCTCGGCTACATGATTTTGGAAAGGAGTTGGGCTTTCTTCGCCTCGAACTCCTCCTGGCTAAGCGCGCCAGCCTTGTGCAGAGCGTGGAGTTTCTCAATGACCTTGATCGGATCCTCAGCCGGCGGTGCGCCGGGAGCCGGTGCGGGCGCTGCGCCGGTTGCGCCGGCGATCCCGCCCGTAAGGCCGCCCTGCATCACCTGACCCAGCGCCATCGCCGCCGCGACGCCCGCGCCCGCTCCCGCGACGCCACCCGAAGCCGCCATCGCTTCATCGAGCGAATCCGCCGCCTTGAAGGTCGCGTAATCCTGGAGGTTGCCGACCGCGCCCATCGAAGCGCGGTTGTCGATCGCCTCTTGCACCTTTTCCGGCAACGAAAGGCTTTCAACGAACAGGGTCGGTATAACGATGCCCCATTGATCGGTGGCGTTATCAGCGGCCTGTTGCAGCTCTTGGCTGAGCGCCGCCTGATCAGCGGCCATGTCAAGGAACGGCGTCTTGCCCGATCCGAGCAGCGCGGCCAGGCTGGTCGCGATGATCGAACGCATTTGCGCTTCCATATCGCTGATCCACAGCTGGTCGAGATTGGCGAAAGTGGTGTTGTAGAATTGATCAACACTGCCAAGACGGAAGGAATAGGTGCCAAAGGCGCGGATGCGCACCGCGCCAAACTCCGGATCGCGCACCGTGATCGGCTGCGCGGTGCCCCACTTCAAGCCGGTGATTTCGCGCGTGGAGAAGAAGATCACGTCCGATTTGAACGGCGATTTGAAACCCTTGTCACAGTTTTCAAGCGAGGTGATGATCGGAAGCGTGTCGGTGTGCAGCTCGTACATGACGGGCTCAAAATGATCGGCCAGCGTGCCGTTGTTGAGAAACACCGCCTGCTGCCCTTCGCGCACGGTGAGCTTGGCCCCGTACTGGATTTCATTGTCCTCCATCGGCACCCGATAGGCGAGTTGCCCGGGACGCTCGTCCCACTCGATGATGTCAATGAACTGTTTGGAAAAGAAACCCATTGTGTCCCCCAAAAGCTGGCTGCGTCTTGCGCCATTATGCACAGCACATGTTAAAGGGAACTGAGGGCGTATGCCAAGGGGGCGTTCGCGACAATCCGCGTCCTTGTCGCGTTTTTAGGGCCGCGTCTGACCGTCTCCGCGTACAAGGTATTTGAAGCTGGTGAGCTGTTCGAGCCCGACCGGCCCGCGCGCGTGCATTTTGCCGGTGGCGATACCGATCTCAGCGCCCATCCCAAATTCGCCGCCATCAGCGAACTGGGTCGAAGTGTTGTGCAACACAATTGCGCTGTCGATCTCAGTCAAAAAGCGCCGCGCGGCGTGGGCGTCTTCAGTCAAGATAGCGTCGGTGTGATGGGATGAGTGCCGGGCCACAAAGTCGAGGGCTTCCTCAAGGCCGCTGACCACTTTGATCGAAGCGATCGCGTCAAGATATTCGGTGTCGAAATCCGCGGGCGCGGCGGGTTTGCCCCGCGCGTCGATAGCAACGCTGCGCGCGTCACCACGAAACTCACAATCGGGCATGGCGTCAAGAATGGCGGGAATGGCTTGGCGGGCCAGGCTTTCATCAATGACAAGGCTTTCGGTAGCCCCGCAAATTCCGGTCCGGCGCAGCTTCGCGTTGCGGATGATCGGAACCGCCTTGGCCAGATCGGCGTCGGCGTGGACATAGGTGTGGCAATTGCCATCAAGATGCAAAAGCGTTGGCACCTTGGCCTGATCGCGCACCAACTCGGTGAGCCCGCGACCCCCGCGCGGAATGACCAGATCAATATGGTCAACCGCGCCAAGCAGCTCGGCCACCGCTGCGCGCGCGGTGGTCTGCACGGTCTGCACAGCCTCCTTGGGCAAACCCGCCGCCGCCAGGCCCGCTTGCAGGCATTCGACGATCACGCGAGTGGAATGGCGGCTTTCCGACCCACCGCGCAAGATCACCGCATTGCCCGATTTCAAACACAAGCCGCTCGCGTCCGAGCCGACATTGGGCCGGGATTCGTAGATCATGCCGATCACACCGATTGGCACTGCGACGCGCTCAATCCGCAAACCGTTGGGCCGCTCAAAGGTCGCGAGAACGCGCCCGACCGGATCGGGCAGGCGGGCGATGTCCTCCAGCGCGCTCGCCATCGCCTCGACACGCGCCGGATCAAGCATCAGCCGATCAATAAAGCTGTCCAGCTTTGCGCCCTGAACGCTCTCGACATCTTTGGCGTTTGCCTCAACCAACGCCTCGCTAGCCGCCCGCATGGCTTGCGCAGCGGCGCAAAGCGCGGCGTTCCTTGTCTGCGAATCCGCCACCCGCAGCGCGCGCGAAGCGGCTTTGGCACGCTCGCCAAGCTGCGCGATGTGAATAGCGGGATCGAGGTTCTGGTCAGTCATGTCAGGCCTTCAAAAAGGTCTCCCATAGCGAACGCGGGCGTCAGCGCCGCTACGGAACCGGGCCACGGCGTTAGACGCATTCTTGCGCGCGAGCCACCACTTATCATCCAGATCGCTCAATCCCCGCAACGCTTTGCAACAAAAGAATTCCGCGAGCGCGCCGTTCCCCCTTGATCTTTGTCATATTCCCGGCATGACACCGCGCGTGGTTGGATGCCGAAACCAATTTGGGAGCTGTACACATGAACCTCGATTTCACCCCGGAAGAGCAGGCGTTTCGCGACGAAGTGCGCGCCTTTATCGAAGCCAACTATCCCAAGCATCTCTTAGACGCTGGCATGCGCGAAGATCTCCCGCGTGAAGACTTTGTCGCGTGGCACAAGATTCTGGGCGAAAAAGGCTGGTCGGTGCCGGCGTGGCCAACCGAGTATGGCGGAACGGGCTGGACGCCGACGCAGCGCTATATCTGGTCCGAAGAAAACGCGCGCGTCAACGCGATGATGCCGCTGCCTTTCGGCGTCTCGATGGTGGGCCCGGTGATCTATTCCTTCGGCAATGAGGAACAAAAGGCCAAATATCTACCCGGCATTCGCGATGGCAGCGTGTGGTGGTGTCAGGGCTATTCAGAGCCGGGCGCGGGCTCAGACCTTGCCAGTCTTAAGACCACCGCAGTGCGCGATGGCGACCATTACATCATCAACGGCCAAAAGACCTGGACCACGCTTGCGCAATACGCGGATTGGGGCTTTTTCCTGTGCCGCACCAACCCCGACGCGCCCAAGCCGCAGCAAGGCATCAGCTTTATCCTGATCGACATGAAGACGCCCGGCGTCGAAGTGAAGCCGATCCAATTGCTCGATGGCACACACGAAGTGAACGAAACCTGGCTCACCGATGTGCGCGTGCCGGTCGAAAACCGCATCGGCGAAGAGAATATGGGATGGACCTACGCCAAGTTCCTGCTTGCGCATGAGCGCAGCGGAATTGCCGGGGTCGCGCGGTCCAAGCGCGGCGTTGAAAAACTGCGCGATATTGCCGGCACGGAAACGCTCGACGGCGAACCGCTGATGGAAGACTTCGACTTTGCGCGCAAAGTCAGCCAGCTTGAGATTGATCTCGCAGCGCTTGAAATCACCGAACTGCGCACGCTGGCGGGTGAGCAGGCGGGCAAAGGGCCCGGCCCGGAAAGCTCGATCCTCAAGATCAAGGGCACCGAAATCCAGCAACGCCTGACCGAGCTCACGCTGGAGGCGGTGGGCAGCTATGGCACGCCCTATTACGGCAGCATCGCCAACGACACCGGATCGAATGAATATCCGATCGGTCCGGATTACGCGTCGCATTCAGCGGCGGCGTATTTCAACATGCGCAAGACCTCGATCTATGGCGGATCGAACGAAATTCAGCGCAACATCATCACCAAAATGATCCTCGGCCTTTAAGGCCGGGGACACCCAAAAAGAACACCCCTTTGGGAGGGACACACGACGTGGATTTCAATTTCACCGAAGAACAGGACATGGTGCGCGATGGTCTTTCGCGCCTGGTGCGTGAACAATATGAGTGGGAAACGCGCCGCAAGGCGATCGCCAGCGAAGCGGGCTGGAGTCCGGATATCTGGGCGCAACTGGCCGAGCTGGGCATCCTCGGCATGCCGTTTAGCGAAGATGTCGGCGGCTTTGGCGGCGGTGCGGTGGACGCGATGGTCGTCATGGAAGAGTTCGGCAAAGGCCTGGTGATCGAGCCCTTCGTGCCCAGCGTGGTGTGCGCGGGCGGCTTTTTGAAGCACGCGGGCACTCCGGCTCAACAAGAAGAGCACATCTCCGCGATCATCAGCGGAGAGCGAGTTTTTGCCTTTGCCTACGCCGAGCCGAAGGGTCGCTATGACTACGCCGATCTCGAAACCACCGCGAAGAAGACGGGCGACGCCTACACCTTGAACGGCCATAAGGCGGTTGTGATCGGCGCGCCCTGGGCGAGCCATCTGATTGTCACCGCCCGCACCGCCGGTGAACGCCGCGACAAGGAGGGTGTGAGCGTCTTCGTCGTCGACAAGTCGAGCGCGGGCGTGGTGACGCGCGATTACCAGACGGTGGATGGCCGCCGGGCTTCGGAAGTGTATTTCGAAAATGTCTCGGTCCCGGCCGATGCGCTTATCGGGGAAGAAGGCGCTGCTTTGCCCCTGATTGAGCTCGTCACCGACGAAGCGATCGCTGCGCAATGCGCCGAGGCGTGCGGCGCGATGAAAGTCGCTCACGCGCAAACGGTGGACTATTCGCGCCAACGCAAGCAGTTCGGCGTTCCGATCGGTTCGTTCCAGGTGCTCCAGCACCGTATGGTGGATATGTACACCGCTTACGAGACCGCCGTATCGCTCACCTATCTCGCGACGCTCAAGCTAGGCGAGCCCGAGAAGGAGCGCAAACGCCACGCATCCGCTGCGAAGGTGGGCGTCGGCCAATCGGCGCGCTTTATCGGTCAGGAGGCGGTGCAGATTCACGGTGGGAACGGCGTGACCGATGAATACGCGATCGGCCATTACTTCAAGCGTCTGACGATCTTTGAAGGCGAATTTGGCAACGTAGACCACCACATGAAGCGGCACGTCGCGCTGGGCTAGGCCACGCTCACTTTATCTCCAGCCATTGGCATGAGGGCCGGCCCGGTTTTTTCGACAGACGTATAAGAGCGCGTCGGGAATTCGGGCTGGTCCAACACGCATTTGAGCGCCCCTCTTGCGCCAGCGGGCGGTGCAATCGGGGGATTTGCGGGCTTTTCCCGATGCCGCCGCGTCGCTTTTGGTCTAGAAGTCCCGGCCTAAGAGCGGCAAGGGATGCCAACGCATGACCCAGTTCACAGCGGACCGATTGCTCCTGTTCGGGGCAACGGGCGATCTCGCCCGGCGCAAGCTGCTCCCGTCGCTGTGCGCGCTCGACGCGGACGACCTGCTGCCGCACGACTTGCGGATCATTGCAACCGCGCGCAGCGAGCTTGATGATGCGTCCTACCGCGCGATGGCGCGCGCGGCCTTGGAGGAGCATCTGGCGCACGATCGCCGCACCACAATAGAGCGCTTTCTGGACCGGCTGACCTATCAGCCGCTGGACGCGACCACGCTTAAAGGCTTCACCGACCTCGCCGCTAAAGTGGGCACGCCAGCCAACGGATTGGCGATCTTTCTGTCCACCGCCCCCAGCCTCTTCGGGCCCACTATCGCGGGATTGGAACACGCGGGGCTCACCGGGGAGAGAGCGCGGATCGGCCTTGAAAAGCCGCTGGGCAACGATCTGGCCTCCAGCTGCGCCATTAACGACGCGGTCGCCAGCGCCTTTCCCGAAGAGCGTATTTTTCGGATCGATCATTATCTTGGCAAAGAGACCGTCCAAAACCTGCTGGCGCTGCGCTTTGCCAATATCCTTTTCGAGCCGATCTGGAACTCAAACTACATCAGCCACGTCCAGATCACCGTCGCGGAGACCGTTGGCCTGGAAGGCCGCGTGGGCTTCTACGACGACGCGGGTGCCTTGCGCGACATGGTGCAAAACCACATGCTGCAATTGCTAAGCCTTGTGGCGATGGAACCGCCAACCAGCTTTGACGCAACCGCGGTGCGCGATGAAAAGGTCAAGGTTTTAAGAGCCCTGCGCCCCGCGCAGGCGAGCGAAACGGTAACCGGCCAGTACCGGGCGGGCGCGATCACCGGCGCGGCGGTGCCCGGCTATGATGAAGAGCTGGGCAAGGAATCGGCCACCGAAACCTTCGTTGCGATCAAAGCCCATCTCGACAATTGGCGCTGGAAGGGTGTCCCGTTCTATCTGCGCACGGGGAAGCGTCTGCCCGAACGCGTGACGGAAATTCTGGTGCAGTTCGCCGCTGTGCCGCACTCGATTTTCAACGCCAGACCCACCGCCCAGGCTCCGGCTATGCAGCCCAACCATCTCTTGATCGGAATCCAACCCGAAGAGAACATCACCCTGTCGCTGATGGCCAAGGTGCCGGGTCTGGATGAGGCGGGACTGGCCTTGCGCGAAGTGCCGCTGGCGATCGCTATGCCCGACGCGTTCTCCGAGACGCATCGGCGGATCGCATATGAGCGGCTCTTGCTTGACCTTGTTAAAGGCGATCAGACGCTGTTCGTGCGCCGCGATGAGGTGGAAGCCCAATGGCATTGGATCGACGCCATCCGCGCGCAATGGGAGCAGCAGGCGCTCACTCCCAAAAGCTACACCGCGGGAAGCTGGGGCCCGAGCGCGGCGATTGCCCTTGCGGAACGCGACGGGGTAAGCTGGCATGAATAGGCTCAACGATACGGTCCACCGCGTGACGCGGCGGATTGTCGAACGCTCGCGTCCGGGCCGCGGCGCCTATCTGGAGCTGATGGAGCGCGAGGCGGACCGCGCGCCAGAACACGCGGATGTCGCTTGCTCCAACCTCGCGCACGCTTTTGCCGGCGCGCAGCAGGATCAGGAGGCCATGAAGAACCGGCGCGGCCCTAATATCGGCATCGTCACGGCCTATAACGACATGCTTTCCGCGCATCAGCCCTATGGCCGCTATCCCGATAGGCTCAAGATCTACGCGCGCGAAGTGGGCGCGACCGCGCAGGTCGCGGGCGGCGCGCCGGCTATGTGCGACGGCGTCACTCAGGGTGAAGATGGGATGGAATTGTCGCTGTTCAGCCGCGACACCATCGCAATGGCCACCAGCGTCGCGCTCAGCCATCAAATGTATCAGGGCGTGGCCTGTCTCGGAATTTGCGACAAGATTGTGCCGGGCTTGCTGATCGGCGCGCTGCGATTTGGCCATTTGCCCGCTGTGTTTGTCCCCTCTGGCCCCATGCCCAGCGGCATCTCGAACAAGGAAAAGCAGGAGACGCGTCAGAAATACGCCGCCGGTGAAATCGACCGCGACGCTTTGCTTGAGAGCGAGCTTGGCAGCTACCATTCGCCGGGCACGTGCACGTTCTATGGCACCGCCAATTCCAACCAAATGCTGATGGAAATGATGGGCCTGCATATCCCCGGCGCAGCCTTTGTCACTCCGGGGAGCAAACTGCGGCAGGCGCTTGATCGCGCGGCGGTGCATCGTTTGGCGCAGCTTTCGGGCACGCGCGAGCGCGCTTTGGCCAGGGTGGTCGATGAAAAGGCGATCGTGAACGCGGTGGTCGGCCTGCTTGCAACCGGGGGCTCAACCAACCACGCGATCCATCTTCCCGCGATCGCGCGGGCCGCTGGCGTTGCAATCGACTGGGACGATATGGCTGAGCTGTCGGGCGTCGTCCCGCTGCTTGCGCGGGTCTATCCCAACGGATCGGGCGATGTGAACCAGTTCCACCGCGCGGGCGGAATGGGCTTTGTGATTGGCGAATTGCTCGACGCAGGCCTTGCGCACCCGGATATCGCAACCGTTTGGGAAAGCGGGTTCGCGGCTTACGCAGGCATGCCCGCGCTGGACGACGGGCAGAGCTTAGGCTGGGAAGAGACGGGCCCTTCGAAAGATGAAGCCATGCTGCGCTCCCTTGATGGTCCGTTTCAGCCCGATGGCGGCATGCGCTTGCTGAAAGGCAATCTGGGGCGGGCCTGCTTTAAGTCTTCAGCGGTAGAGCGCGAACGCTGGTCGGTCGAAGCGCCCGCGCGCGTGTTCGACAATCAGAGCGATCTGATCGCCGCGTTCAAAGCGGACAGCCTCAACCGCGATTTCGTGGCGGTGGTGCGGTTTCAGGGCCCAAGCGCGAACGGCATGCCCGAACTGCACGCGCTTACCCCTTCGCTGGCCGTGCTCCAGGAACGCGGCCACAAGATCGCGCTGGTCACCGATGGCCGCATGTCCGGAGCGAGCGGCAAGGTGCCCGCCGCCATCCATTGCACGCCCGAAGCCAAGCGCGGCGGCGCCTTGGCGTTGCTGCGCGATGGCGACGTAATCAAAGTCTGCGCCAACACTGGCGAGCTTTCCACCAAGGCTGACCTTTCGCAGCGCCAGCCCGCCCCGACGCCGGAGCCCTCTTTGGGCGTGGGACGCGAGCTTTTTCGGATGATGCAATCCCATGTCGATGACGCGGAAAAGGGCGCCTCGGCCATGCTTGCAAGCGCCGGGTTATGACATCATGACCGCCGCAAGTGAGCTGGTTTCGGTCGATCTGGGCGGCACCCATGCGCGGTTTGCGATCGCGACGTTGGAGGCAGGCGGCGCGGTGTCCATTGGCGCTGTAACAAAGCTGCGCGTGGCCGATTACCCGGATTTCCCCGCCGCTTGGAAAACGTATTGCGACCGCGCGGAGCGCGCCGTTCCCCGCAATGTGGCGATGGCGGTGGCCGCGCCGGTCACCCAGGATGTCATCGACTTTCCCAACAACGCTTGGACGCTCCACCCAGCGGAGCTCAAAGACACTCTGGGATTTGAACGCCTTGGGATCGTAAACGATTTCGAAGCCGTCGCGCACGCCGTCGCTTGCGCGCCCGAAGGCGCGCTTGCGCCACTGGCGGGTCCGCCGGCCGCTTTGCCAGAAAGCGGGACGATCAGCGTGCTGGGCCCGGGCACAGGGCTCGGCGTCGCGCACGTCTTCCGCGATAGTACAGGCGGCTACCGCGTCCAGGCCACCGAAGGCAGCCATGGTTCCTTTGCCCCGGTTGACGCGGTGGAGGACGCCCTTCTCGCGCGGCTGCGCACCCGCTTCGGACGCGTCTCGAACGAACGCGTTGCCTCGGGTCCCGCGATCACGGACATCTACGCGACCCTCGCTGTTGACAGCGGGCAGCCCGCCCCATTGACCGACGCGATCGACATCTGGGACGCCGGTCTTGCCCAAACAGACGGGCTCGCCGCACAGGCGGTGGAGCGGTTTTGCATTATCCTTGGTTCGGTCGCAGGCGACATCGCGCTCGCTCAGGGCGCGAGCGGCGTGGTTATCGCGGGAGGCCTGGGCTATCGGATGCGCGAAACGCTTTTGCGTTCGGGCTTTGCCGCGCGTTTCGTCGCGAAGGGCCGCTACACCGGCTATATGGAGAGCCTCCCGGTCAAAATCATCACGCAGGCCGAACCCGGCCTAATCGGCGCCGCCGCCGCGTTCGCTCAAGTGCGCGCGTAACCGCGCAAATGGCGGATTGTGAAGTGTTTTGAGCGCAGGCGCGCGGCCTACACTTAAAGCTCGGCTTTGACTGGCGGTTCGGCGCCGCGCGCCAGGCGCTCACCCTTCCACAATCGGTGCAACCGGTCGCCCAGAATATCTCCCGGGCCCGTGGCAAAACGCGGGTGGCCAAAATAGGTCATAACCTCGTGCTGACGCTCCAGAGCGCGTCGATCCTGCGCCACAACGGGCGCCAGAAACAGACGGATCGCCGCCTGCTTGAGCCAGCCAGGAGCGATCCCCTTTGGCGTTGAAAACCGCGCGAAGGGGGTGAAGGTGCCATCGGTCGCGGGGGTGAAGATCGCCGTGACGCACAAGGTCAGTTTGTCCTTGCCCTCCCAGCGCGCCTGCACCGTCGCGGGCGTGTAATAGCGCGAGACGCTGCACTCGCGATCGCGCTCGAGGAAACGCGACATAAGACCCATATCCGGCTGCGTCTGCTTGATAGTCATATCAATCCCATCGCCGTGGCTGGTAACGACAAGATCGACGGGCAGCCGCTTATCGCGTCGGCGAATAAAACCATCGTGCAGATGGTTGGTGTGAAAGGGATCCATCACATTTTCGATCGCGTCGAACGCGCGGCCACGCCATGTCCCTTGCTGCCACCAGAAATGGTCGAGTTCGGGATTGCCGAAGTCGGGGGGAAGCGGCGGCTGCTCGGGAGCGGCGTCGGACAGCGTTGCGTAGATCGCCCCGTGCCCTTCCCACACCCGCAGGCTTTGAGCGCGCAGCCGCGTATCTTGCGCGGTTTCGGCGAGGCAGCCGGGCACCGACTGGCATGCGCCGTCCGGGTCAAACCGCCACCCGTGATAGGGGCATTCCAACGCGCCCTCGCGCACGCGGCCTTCGGACAGCGGATAGTTGCGGTGCGGGCACCGATCGATCAGCGCGCCCAAACCCGCCTCGCTGCGGAACAGCGCAACCGGCGTGTTGCACAGCGCGATTTTCCGAACCGAACCGCGCTTAACATCGCGCGACAAGGCGACCATGTGCCAGGCTTCTTGCACCGCATCGGGAAAGCTCATCGCTCCAGCTCCTCGCCATTCCATTCGATATCGCGCGTGGTGGCCGCATTTGTCGAGACGCCATGCCAGACACCGCTGAGCATAAAGCGAGCCGCGTCAACCAGCGCGCCAGCAAGGGGCTGACGGTCCGATGGACGCGCGATCACATCGCGTCCCGCGCGCCATTGCTCGCGCCAAGCGGTCCACTGTCCGCCGAAAAGCGCCTGTGGCAGACCAAACACCAGCATGGCTGGCCCAAGGTGAAGCGAGCCGCTTGCCTTGGCGGGCATAGGGATCCCATCCCCGATCGCGCGAGCGAAGTCTCCGCCTCCGGTCAGGAAGTGCGCGCCGCTCGTTGCACGCGGATTGCATTCGAGCAGCCAGTGCGAGCCAGCTTCATCGCGCATGACATCGCAGGCAAACTGGCCGTGGATCCCCGCCTTGCTGGCCAGAGTCTGCGCGATCGCGCGCAACGCCTCGCTTTCCTCCTTAGGCGTTGGCTCAAACGCGTAGCCCGCCCCTCCTTTAAGGCGCCAGGGTGATCGGTAGGCCGCAAAGGCCACCAGTCGGCCATGATAGGCTGCGGCATGAAAGCACGCCTCGTCGCCCCTGATAAGACGCTGGGCGAGCCAAGGCGCCTCAGGGGTTGCCCGTATAGAGCGCAGCGCCTTCGCTTCAGGCCCGATCAACGCGCTCTCGCCAAAGCGGCTGAAGCGCGGTTTGAACACCCACTCGCTCGACGCGTCAGCCAACTCTGCTAGGTCGTCTTGTGTGTCGATGGGGCGGCTTTCAGGGGCGTTCAACCCCCAACCTTGCGCGGTTTGGGCGAAGGCAAACTTGTCGTGAAGCGATCGCAGCGTTGCCAGGTCGGGCGCGAACAGCCGATCGCCCAAAGCCTCTCGCAACGGCTGAGCGGCGAGCCAATAGACCTCTTCACAGGTCGGCACGATCCGGTCGATCTGGTGCGCATCCGCCAGCCGTTCAATCCACGCTGCGAAGTCAGAAGGCCGCTGCCTTGGCGCGGGATAGGCATGGTGCTGCGCGCGCAAAGCCGACCAGCGCGCCATACGCGAGGGCACGCTGTCGGCCAGGTGCACCTCCCAGCCCGCATCCGCAAAATCGCGCGCTGTATCAAGCGCGACCGCCGCGCGGGCGCCTGTGATAAGGACCCGCCTAGCCATTGGTCCACACCACTCTGCGGCGCTTTGGCCCAGCCCAGGACGATAGATCGCGGACAAGGTCTACGGGCCGATCCGCCAAGCCGCGCAAAGCCGCGACGGCTTGGTCGCCAAGCGCATTGGAGCAGTGCGGCGACACGCGCACGGTCACCTCTTCACGGGTCGCCAGCGCCTGCCAGTCCTGCTGCGCTCCCAAGATCGGATCGAGCGCGCGAACCACATCGGCGGGCGTCACCGCCCTATCGCCAAAGCGCCAGATGTCGTTCACCCGTCCCTGAGGCGGCCGGATACCCCGTCCGGCGTAGCCGCACGCGCAGGGGTGAGGATCAAGTTCGAGAAAGTCGTCCCCGCGCACCCGCACGATCGGCTGGGTCGTGCGGCGCAGATCAGTGATGATCGGTCGAAACCCCTGTGTGCCGGGCACCGGCTCAAGCTCGATCTCAAGCGCGTGATCGTTGAGGTGGAGATGGCCATGCTCGCACTCCGCACCCAGAAAGCCTTCGGTGGCCTGATAGATGGAGCGCGGGCGGATTCCGAAATGCGCGGCAAGGAAGCGCGTTTCCGCCGGACTGATCGGCTCGCTGCCACAGAACAGATGGCGCAGCGAAGGCATCGTCCCGCCCGCTCTGGCAAAGGCCAGCAAGCGGTGCGGCGGCGCGATCAGGATGGTCGGCGCAAAGTCCTGCAGGCGCTCCAGCGTTTCGGATGGCTGGGCCTCAAGCGGAAAATGGGCAAAGGCGAAGCGACCACCTTGCGTCTCTTCGTAAAGCGCGTTGCTCGCCCGGAGATGCAGCGCAAGGCGCTGACGGCTGAGCAGAGCGCGCGCTGGCAAGAGCCGGGCAAGGCTTTGGCCGATATAGTCGGCGCGCTCGGCGGGGCTCGCGGCGAACAGGCCCCGTGCGCCACCGCCACTCCCGCTCGACCAACCAGCGCTGATGGCGCTGTCGACCTGTGCCGTTTCCCCGTGCTCAGCCGTATCGGCCAACGCACACAGTTCGGCCTGCGACAGCTTGACGCTGTTCCAGGCGCCGTAATCGCCGCGCATCTGCGCTGGATCCGTGATCGCAAACCGCGCCAAAGGTTGCCCCGCACACGCCGCAAGCGCGGGGGTTTTGGCCAGCGCGGCCTGCAGGCTGCGCCACAAGTGGCTCCGCCCTGCGGCCAATCCACGCGCGCTGCGGCCCATAGCGCGCCGCGTGCGCAGCCAGGATAGGAAAGTCAGACTACGTGTCATCGCATTGGCAAAGCGACTTGACGCTCGCTCGACAATGCGATGGCAAGATCGCCAGATCGCCGTTGTTGCTCGCCGCTTCGCTCAACAGATTGAGCGTCGATCGATACGCCTTGGTGTTGCCCAAAAGCGCTGTGGTGATGCGCGGGGGCGCTCGGCGCTCTGTTATCGAGCGGCCGGACCACACCGCGTCAGCGGCCAACAGCACGGGCTGGTCCTCTTGCGTTACGAAAGCCAGACCCCAATGGCCCACGCAATGCCCCGGCAACTCGACCGCCAAGAGGCGGCCATCGCCCAGAATATCGCGACCCTCTTCGAACGGGGCGAACGCGCTAGACAAGGTCTGAGCCGGCGCATCTTCAAAAAAGCGCGCGTTCGCGTCGGCTCGCTTGGGCACCAGCGCGGAAATCAAGCCCTGGCGCACGCGCCCGAACCGCCCGGGCTTGCGCAGCTCTGTCAGCCCGGCGCGCGCACAATAGACCGGCTTATCCGCGAGATGCCGCATGCCCGCGACGTGATCGCCGTGGAAATGCGAGATGATCGTGCCGGAAATCGATGTTTCGTCGATGGCGTGGGCGGCAAGCCATGCCAGCCACTCCTGCCCTTCATCAATCGCGACCGGTGTGGTCCAGCGATAAAGCCGCTCCGGAAAGGGCTTGGTCGCCTCAAAAAAGGCGGGGTCATAGCCTGTGTCGAACAGGAACACGCCGCGCGTCGGGTGCTCGATAACACCGACCAGCGCGGGAAAATCCACCGAACACAAGCTCCCCCCGGCCATCGTCATGACCTCCGGATGCCGGCACGAGCCCCGTTCGAGCCATCGAAAACCAACGCGGGTCATGGGTTTCCTCCTTGCCCAGCTAGGGTGCGGGCTTGCTCGCACAAGGTCTGCAACGCATCATGGCGCGGCGAATAGCCTAGGTCGCTGTGCGCGCGGGTAAGGTCAAAGCTTTGCGAAAACCCAAGCGTCGCCAAACTGTAGCGGGTAAGCAGCGGTTCCGCCTTTGCGCCAGCCGCCTTTGCGACCCGCTCCATCGCCTCGGCAAGAACCCTGGCCAGGCCAAGCGGGAGCGGGACAAGCCGGGGCTCTTTGCCAAGCGCCTGCGCCACCGCGCGGGCAACCGCTCGCACTTCGACCGGCTGGCCGCCCGAAATGTTGATCGCGCGGCCCGAAAGCGTCTGCGCGCGCTCCTCCGCCTCGCAGATCGCCCAGGCCGCGTCGCGCAGATCCGTCAGCTCAATCAGCGCCCTTCCCCCGCCCGGCAGAGGCAAGCGTTGGCGGCTGGCCAGATCGGCCAGGCGAGGCAGGATCACCCGGTCACCGGGCCCCACCAAAGCGCGCGGCCGTATGGCGCAGCACGCCAGGATCTCATCGCTTTGAGCAAGCACCGCTTGCTCCGCATCGCGCTTGGTTTGCGCGTACCAGTTGAGCGGTTTGGGATTGGGCGGATCGTCTTCGGTAAGGTCCGGCTGATGGTGAAGGCGCGCATAGATCGACGGCGACGAGACGAACACAAAGCGGCGCATGCCGGCCTCTCGCGCCGCAGCAAGCAGAGCCTCGGTGGCCTCGACATTGGCTGAGACAAACGCCGCGCGCGGCCCCCAGCTGGCGGACAGGGCTGCGGCGTGGATGACGCTGTCGCACCCTTGCACAAGCGCTTTGAGGTCGGCTTTGGGGTGCTCAAGATCGCACGGCGCAAACGACGCGCCCAAAGCGGTGAGCGCCTCACCAGCGGCGGTGGATCGCCCACTTGCGCGGACCCGGTGGCCGCGTTCCAGCGCCTCTTGCACCAGGGCCTTGCCGAGACCGCCCGTCGCGCCGGTCACGAGGATGGATCGCCCGCTCACAGCTTGATCACCATGGCGGTGGCGCTGATGCCCGCCGCCGTTCCGAGCAGAAGAACGGTGTCGCCTGGCCTCGCGCGTCCGCTTTCGAGCGCCTGCACCAAAGTGCAAGGGATCGAGGCCGCGATCTGGTTTCCATTTGTGGCGAAAACGTCGACCACACGCTCACTCGCGGGTTCGAACAGCCGTTTCACATGCTCAACGCCGGGCGCGCTGGCCTGGTGGCAGATGACGCAATCAATATCGTCCGCGCTGATCTCAGCGTCCTCAAGCGCGCGTTCGATGACACCGGGCAGCGCTTTGGCCGCCGCCTTGAAAATGCCGAACGCGTCCATCTCGAAGAAAGACCCCGCGACAAGCGCGTCATAGCCTTCGGTGACGCGCAGACGGGTGCCGCCCGCGCGCAATTGCGCCAGCGCGTTGTGTTCGCCATGGGTGACGCTGGCCTGTGCCATCACGCCTTTGCTCGGGTCCTCGCTCGCCTCGATCGCGAAAGCTGCGGCGCCGTCGCCAAAAATGGATCGGATCTTGGGTTGTTCGGGATCAAGCCCGGCCGAGGCAATATCGCTCGCAAAGACCAGCGCCCGCCTCCACCGGCCTGCGGCCATCCCCATGGCGGCGACATCCAGCGCCGCGAGAAAGGAAAGGCAGGTCTGGTTGACGTCAAAACACACAGCGCCACTTGCGCTGAGGGCCAGACGATCCTGCACAAGCACTGCGGTTGAGGGGATCGGCTGTTCCATCACGCCGCATCCCCCGATGATGACATCGGGAGGCGTCTCATCCCAGCCCGCGCGCTCAAGCGCCACACGCGCCGCTGCGGCGGCCATCATTGATGTGGTTTCCTGCGGGTTGGCCACCGCGCGCGAAGCGATGCCAAACTGGCTGAACGTCCAGCCCTTTTCGTGGCCAAAGCGCGCGTCCATTTCGCATGACGGCAGAATGGTCTGCGGTCGATACAAGCCCCAGCCTGCGAGGGTGAAATTGCTAATCACAAGGACCTCCTTGCCCGATTCGTCTAAGGAATGCCACTAAACTATACACTGTTCAATTAAAAAATAGACAATGTTCAATTTATTTGATACCAACCCTTCTCATGGGAAGACGATCGGACCACACGCCTGATGAGCTGCGCGAATTGCTGATTTCCAGCGGGCACGCGCTGATGGCGGAGCGCGGCTTTGCCAAGTTTTCCGCCCGCGAGGCGGCGCGCCGTGCGGGCTATTCTGTCGGCACGATCTATAATGTGTTTGGCAGCCTTGATGGCTATCTGATTGCACTCAACAGCCGCACGTTCTGGCAATGGGCCACCTGGCTAGAGGCCGCTTTGGAGCGCGCCCCGGCCGATCCGAGCGGTCGCACAGAAGCGCTGGTGCGCGCATACTTTGGCTTTGCCGAGGCCAACCGAAACATCTGGATGGCGATCTACGACCATCGGATCGATCGCTCGATCGCAATCCCACCCGAAGACGAAGCCGCACGCGAAGCGCTAACCGGGATTGTCGACCGCGAAGTCGCCGCCACGCTCGGCGTGGGCCACCATCCCGATACGCAGCGCCTGGTCCGCTCCTTGATTGCGACCGTGCACGGCCATTGCGCCCTTTGGCTCACCGGCAGTTACGCGTTGATGCGCGAAGAAGACCCTGCGGGCCAGGCCGTCGCGCGCGTGCACGAAGTCTTGCAGTCTCACAACGCGCTTGTGCCCGGTTGAAGCGCCCTCACCGTCTGACGCACACGCCGCGCCGCGATGACCACGCTAGCGCGCGGCCTCAGCGGCCAGTATGGCGCTGATCGCGGTGTCTTCCCGGCGCGCGTAATCGGAAATCCGCATCGGCGCGCTCAGCGACACGTCCGGTGGCCCCGCCGCAACTCCATAAATCACGTTGGGCCAAAAGCATCGGGCGAAGCTTTCGCAGCCATTTTCCCAGTCGTGATAACCGGTCGAGACATAGATCGGCATCTCCGAACTCGAACAACTTGTATGAGTCTCTCGTATGCGGACGGGGTACCACCGCAACGGGTACTCGTGCGACAGCGCTAGGCGCTGACTAAACCGCGATAGGGACCGGTTCGACAGATGTCGGCGAAGACGTGTTGGGCGTGAACGCGCAAGCCGATGCGGTGCAGGCGATCGTCGCTGGGAACGCAGCAGAAGTGCTCCGAACTGATACTCTCGCCATTGGAACATCAGCGATCGCGTCGCTTGAGGGTGCCATTTCTATCGGCGGTTCTTCAGAGGCCACTCAATCATTCACCATCGCGATTGGCAGAAATAAGGACAATGATGGTGATGATGCGGTCGCAAGCACGTTTGACGCCATAGCCATCGGAGTTCAGGCGCTGTCAGGCGGCGAGTTCGCCACCGCTTTAGGACCTCGGGCAGGTGTCCTTTCAGACGCTGCAACCGCTACAGGCAGCCAGTCCGTTGCTGAGTCTTCAGCTACTGCGCTTGGCGTTGAGGCCACCGCCTTCGACTTTGGCTCCACGGCAGTGGGCGCTGTGACGAGCGCGACCTTACTTCGGCGGCTGTTGGCTTTGACGCCACCTCTACTAGCGTATCCTCAATCGCGCTCGGCGAACAGGCGAATGCAACATCGACGTTGGCGGTAGCGCTCGGCGCTTCTTCCGAAGCATCAGCCGGGTGCGCCATCGCAATCGGCAGCGATGACGGCGAGGATGGTTTCAATGGTGCTTTGCCTACCGGCGAAGACGCCATTGCCGTTGGCACCGACACAGCTGCCACAGGCACGGGCGCCATTGCGGAGGGTTTGAGCGCGCTTTGCGCGGGCGCGACAACGACAAAGGACGACCAGGTGACTTTAGGCGGTGCGGGAAGCTCGGTGCGGATCGGCGACATCGACGCAAGCACCGACGCGCAGGTCGGCCCGGTCGATGTGGTGACGGTTGACGCCAATGGCACGCTGGGACGGCAAGCGGTGGCGACCGCGTCTTCGGTGGACAACATCCGCGTCTCGGTCGACGCGCTCGCTCAGGTCTCCGAGGCGCAGTTTGGCGCGCTCGAGAGCACGGTTGCGGCGCTTGACGGGCGGCTGACGGGGCTCGAATTCCAGCTCCAGGATATGGACGACGCTCTGACAGGGGGCATCGCCGCGGCCGCCGCGCTGGGCAGCGCAATCGCCATGCCGGACAAGGATTTTGTACTGGCCGGCAACCTCGCCACCTATAGCGGGCAGCAGGGCTACGCGCTCACCTTTGTCGGCCGCGCAAGCGAGAACTTCGCGCTCACAGCGGGCGTGGCGGGCAACACAGGCGATGGCGATTTGATCGCCCAAGCCGGATTTGCCTTCGGGTTCTGACGCTATCGGGGTGCGAACCGTTTTCCTACTCCTCCCGGGCTTGATAAGGCGCTTGGTGATCACGCTTACGCATGGCCTCGACAGACCGCATGCGCCCGCTGACCGCAGACCCCGCAACGAAGGCTGGTCGGGGAGTAGGTTTTCAAGCTTTAGACTGTGTAACCTGTGTCTCCAACACGCGCTCGTCCTTGAGCTGGTTGGAGACCCACTCTTCGCCCGGCGCGCGCAATTTGGCGGCGCGCACAGCCCCGATGAGCAAGCGGTGGAAGCGCGTCACCGTTTGGTCTAGGGTCTGGCTCTCTTCCAACCCAATCAGGAGCCGCAATGCTGCGCTGTGTCTATACCGCTTTCGTCACTGTGTGCCTGCCCGCTTGCCTTGCCGCTTTGGCACCGCCCGCGGCCGCCAAACAGGTCGAGTACTTTCAGGTCGAGGGGGTGACCTACGACTCGAGCGTGCCCGCCTTTGAAGATCAAGCGGGCTATGAAATTGGCGAAAGGCCAGTGCGCTACTTCGATATGATCACCTATCTGCGGGGTCTGGCGGCCCGGTCCGACCGGATCAGCGTGGAGACCATAGGATACTCGCACGAACGCCGTCCGATCCTGACATTCACGGTTACCAGCGCGGCCAATCACGCTAATCTGGAAAGCATCCGCCAAACGCACCTTTCGAGGCTAAAGGGTGAGGCCGCCGCGGACGCAGCCCCGATGGTGCTGTGGATCAATTGGGGCGTGCACGGCTCGGAGACCTCGTCGATGGATGGCGCGATCCCGCTCTTGTACCACTTCGCCGCTGCGCAAGGACCCGCAATCGAAGCGCAGCTCAACGATGCGGTGATGATCGTCACGGTGACCTTCAACCCGGACGGCCACGCGCGGCGGATCGACCACGTGGAGACCTTCTGGTCTTATGGTGAAAACACCGATCTCAACGACGCCGCGCATAGGCTGTGGACCGAGGCGCGCGTCAATCACTACTGGTTCGATCTCAACCGCCAATGGCTTCTGCTCACCCAGCCCGAAAGCCAGGCTTGGATTCGTCAGTGGCACAAGTGGAAGCCGATGGTGTCGGCTGACTATCACGAGATGGGCTCCGCTTCGCCTTACTACTTCCATCCAGGAGAAGAAAAACGCCGAAACCCGCTCATTCCGGAGCGCGCGCGCGAACTGACCCAAGGGATCGGCCAGCGCCACGCCGCCTTTATGGACAGCGAAGCGCGGCTCTACACAACCGAGGAGGGCTTCGATAACTTCTACATCGGCAAAGGCTCCACCTATCCTCAGATCAACGGATCGCTGGGCATTCTGTTCGAGGCCGGAGCAGCCCGCGGCGGCGCCGTTCTGACAGAACGGGGTCTCGTCGAAACGGCGGATAACGCGCGCACCCATTTCCGCACGGCGTTGACGACCATCCAGGGCTCGCTCGACCTGCGCGCCGAGATCACCGCCTATCAGCGCGACTTCTTCGCCGAAAACAGAAGACAACAAGGCGCAGGCGGCTGGGTTTTCACCGCCAAGGGAGATCCTGAGCGCGCCGCGCGCTTTGTGCGGCTGCTCAACTTGCACAATATCGCTGTGCGACGCCTCGCCCGCGACGTGACCGCAGACGGACGCACCTTCAGCGCGCAGGACAGCTATTACGTCCCCATGCAGCAGACCAACAATCGCATGATCCGCGGCATCTTTGAGCGCTTCACCGAGTTTGAAGAGAACATATTCTACGATGTCTCGGGCTGGACGCTCCCACTCGCTTATGATCTCGAATACGCCCGGCTCTCAAGCAGCGCGAGCATCACAAGCCAACCGGCGCAAGGCCTTTTCCAAAGCGCTCCCGCCCCGAACCGCTCGGCCTACGGCTATGTGTTCGACTGGTCGCACAGCTTCGCGCCCAAAGCGCTCGGCCGCATCCTATCGCAAGACATCATGGCCCGCGCCGCCATGGAAGAGACCGTGGTTTCAACCAGCGCTGGCAACGTGCCGTTTGGGCGCGGAGCGGTGTTTGTGCCACTCGCCCGCCAGAAGGCTTCGCCCAATGCCATCCACGCGATAATGGAGACCATCGCGCGCGAAGATGGTGTTCCGGTTTACGCCGCAACATCAGGCCTGACGCCGACGACGGGGCAGGACCTGGGTGCCTCGCGCATCTTCCGCTCGCTCAAGAAGCCGCGCGTTGTGCTCGCCTATGAGGGCGGACTTGCCCGTTACGATGTTGGCGAGGTGTGGTGGACACTCGACTATCGTCACCGCATACCGGTGACGATCGTGAAGAAGGCCGATCTGGGGTCGCTCGACTGGGATGAATACACCCATTTCGTGCTGGTTGGTGGGAATTCCACGCTCGATGAGAAGCTGACGAAATCGGTCAAAGGCTGGATCGAAAACGGTGGCACGCTGGTCGCCACCCGCAACGCCGCCGAGTGGGCGCAGAGCGCGATCCTTGGCCACGAAGACGCGGACGACACACCCGGACAGGAGCAAGAGGAGGCGGCCGAGACATCGCCTGAACGGTTGGACTTCGCCCAAATGGGCCTGCGCGACGCCGAACACGTGATCGGCGGCGCCATTTTCGCAACCGATCTCGACATCACCCACCCGCTGGGCTTTGGTTTCGCCGATCGCGATCTGCCCGTCCATCGCAATGTCAGCTTTACGTTGATGCGTCCGGAAGGAGACCCCTATGCGGTGCCGGTCCAATACACCGAAGACCCGCTTTTGACGGGATACGCCTCTCAGCGGCGACGCGATGAAATCGGCGGGACTCCTTCGGTTGTAGCGCAACGAATGAAGCGCGGCGCGGTGATACTGATGGCGGATAACCCCGTTTTCAGGGGCACATTTGCCGGCTCGGAAAAGTTGCTGATGAACGCGATATTCTTCTCAGGCCTGATTGACCGTCCGAGAGGCGACTATGAAGCGGTCGACCAAGCGCAATGATGATGGAGAGGGTGCACGCTGCGCAAATCCGTGAGTCCGGTGGGTCTTGAACGCTGGATCATAGCCGCATCGGTTCGTCCCCATCGCCCTCCTCCGCGCGGAACAGAACAGCGGGCAGCACCGACATGGCAACGAGCAAACCGAAATAGACCGCTTCGGAAAACAGATTCATCATTTTTACTGCGATTATCCCACCGATCATGACAACGTGAGCCAGCACCGCCCATATAAGGCTCGCAAGGATCTTTCGCCGACCGGCCGCCAAGCGCGTGTAAAACGCAAAGAGGCCGATCGGCAGGAAAAGGAAAACCGAAGTCGCCAGACCAGGATTGTACGAAGACGAAGCCAGCGCCGCGACAATGTGACTGATCGCGTTCACGACCATGATGGCCGCCATACAAAAGAAAGGAAAGCTGCGCTCACGGGCAAACACGATCGCAAAGGCTCCAACCATCCAAACCAGCGAGGTGTTGATAACAAAAATCGCTTCAGGGCCGAGAAACTCAAGAGAATTCGGGGCTCCAACCGCCGTTTGAATGACGGAGTTAACATAGCCGTAAAAGGCGTACTGGGCTCCGGTCAGATCAATCCAGTGCTCTTCGAACTGGTGCAGGATGTAAGCGCATAGCATGATCACGCTTAGGACTTGCGGATCGCGATAACCAGGGGTGCTGGGATCGCTTCGGGTCGCCAGGGCGACCAAAAGAAGAAAGGGGGCCATGAAGGTTCCCACTTTCATCCAATGCGGTACCAAGAAAGTGTGTTGGCCGACAGGAATCCATAGGAGCGAGAACGCTAGGATAAGCGCCACAAAAGCCTGTGTCCTTTGATTCATTTCACAACACCACCCTTCCGTACGAGACAAACCGCATCTGGCAGGATCAGGACCCTCCCCATCACCGCAACGCGCCTGTGGTTCTCAATCGCACGCACTTATTGCACTCGCGTCCAAATCTGGGTCTTGCAGATCAGGCCGCCCGCAATACAGCCTTTCACCTCCATCGTATCGTAATCCAGCGGCTTGACGGTCCCAGAAAATTCCTTGCCGATGTCGGCAACAAACGCTTTGCCCTTCCACACGCCTTTCTTACCTTCGCGAAACTTGCGAAGTATCTGTGTGCCGACGAGTTCGTCGGTTCCACCCTCCGCAGCATCGCGCTTGGCCTTCTCACTGGCCCAGACTACCGTCCCGCAACGCGTATCGTCACCGCAAGGGGTGATCTGAACGTGGACGCTGTTGGACTTGTTCTTCCAGGTGCCAAGGTCATCACGCGAAAGCTCCTCAGATAAAGCAGGAACGCTTGCTCCGATAATCAGAAAGAGGCCGATGGCAAAAGGCTTCATATCAACGCTCCGTTGGTTGATGAAAGGACTACAACTTCTTGCCGCTTTGAGACTCCCTCGAACTTGTGCTTCTTCAACTCATCTTTGGAAATTGGCCGCTCCGATAGGCCTCCTGGAAGGCGGCGACTTTGATGACGGAAGACCCAACGAAGCTACCCGAAATGGCCGGCGGTGACGCAAACCGAGCCCCTCCCAGCACGATCAATCGGCATCCACCTTCGGTATCAATCAACTCCACGCCCTCCCCTTCGAGGATGACAAGCGTTTGCGGTTCCAGACTCCGGCCATCAAGCCTCGCTTCGCCCTCCAAGAGGTAGATGGCGCGCTCCTCGGCGTGCGCTTCGATGGGTACAACGCTGTCAGGAGCGCACACCAGATCGGCAAGGACCGTTTCACTGTAGGTGGTGGTCGGAGCGCGCAGGCCCCAGGCTGAACCAATCAAGGTTGTGACGCGCGCTCCAGGCAATTCGGCCGACGGCAGATCGGCAGCCCGGTGAATCTCAAAATCGGGCGCCATGTCTTCAAACCGCTCCGGAAGCGCGATCCACATCTGGATAAAGTTGGCCGTATGGACCGGAGAGGGATGCTCCTGATCGGGGCGCTCTTCGTGTGTTATGCCGCCACCCGCCGTCATCAGCGCAAGATCGCCGACCTCAATCCGCGCAGAGTTTCCCGCGCTGTCACGGTGGATCAAGGCGTCTGCGAGAAGATAGGTCAAGGTTGCAAGGCCCGCATGTGGGTGTTCGCCCACTCCATGGGCTTGCTGTCGATCAATCGACGTCGGACCGCCGTGGTCCATGAGGATGAAGGGGCCGACCATCATACGGTCGACGCTCGGCAGCGCGCGGCGCACTGGCAGCGGTCCCAACCGCGCAAGCCGTGGGCGAACAATTTCACGCATGACCACTCCTGCGCAAGTCGGCGCCCTCGGACAAACGTTTGTTATTCGATGAAGCAGGAGTGCACACGCGGCGTCCCTCTAGGCCCCACTCTCTTTGAGCGTCCTTACCTAGTACCACGCAAAGTGCGCGTTGCGGTGTGTAGCATTTGATCACGTCCTGCGCGAGTGCGCGCATTGCAGATCCGTTGATCCTAGCGCACCCCATTTTGCGCGCGTAGTGTGCCCCTGCGCGCATTGAACTAAACCGATTGGAAGCCCAACATAAGGTCAAAGGGGAGCGGGAATGGCGAATGGCCGCACAGCTGCAATTACAGGGTCAACCGGGGGCATTGGCACCGCTATCGCAAGGGGCCTTGCCGAAGACGGATGGTCTCTTGTTTTAGTGAACCGCTCGCGGACCAAAGCTCTTGCTCAAAAAGAGGAGCTACAACGAGACTTTCCAACCATTAGGATCCAGACCGTTCAGACCGACCTTATGGATCTCGAATCCATAAAAACGAGTTGCGATGAAATCGCGCAAATCACCGATCACATCGACGCGCTGTATTGCGTCGCCGGCGTGCTTACATCTCAAAGGACGCTGAGTGCGCAGGGGCATGAATCGCATTACGCCGTCAATGTGCTGGCGCCTTATGCGTTGATCCGGAACCTCGCACCGCTCCTTACCCGCGCCGAAAGCGACGAACATGGTATGGTGGTCACCATGTCATCGAGCGCAATCAATCGGCCAAAGTTGGACACCTCGAGCCTCAGCGATCCGGCGTCCATTGGAGGATTGATGGGCGCCTACGCGCACACAAAACTCGCGATGACAGCGATGTGCGTACAGATGGCTCCTGAACTGGAAGAGAGCGGCGTTCTCATCCGGGCAATCGACCCCGGTCCAACAAAGACATCGATGACGTCCGGCGGAGACGGAATGCCGATTGTGTTGCGGTGGCTGGTTCCGCTGCTCTTTGCAGATGCAAGCACCCAAGCCGCCAAGGTCATCAAAGCCGCCGATCCGGAGGGTTTGGATAAGCGCACGGGCGTCTTTGTAAGTTCGGGCCGCATCAAGCCCCTACCCTCGTCGATTGCCGAAGCCCCCGAAAGAGCGAAACTCATGGATACTATAGCCAGTGCTTACGCATCGAGTTGAATCGGGGCAGTTGAGGAAAAGCCGTCTGTAGGATCCATCCCAGGCGCTCAGCGCCCCATCATTGGCAAGACTTGCTCGTCTCTCAAGATGCTGAGAAAGGCCTGAATCTTCTCGTTCCTGTGTAGGTCGACATGAGTCACTTGCCAGCTATCGACCTTCCAAAAATTCGGACGCGGGTGGATTTCAACAAGGTGATCTACAGATGGATGCCGATTGAGAGGCACGAAACCCGCCCCAACCCCATACTCGATAGCCGAAACAATCCGTTCCGCATCGCCAAACTCGACTTTCACCGCCTGCTTTGGGACGGTTTGCGCCAACCATCGGAGAAATGACTTCTTCTGAATAGCCGGATTGGCCGGCACTATGAAAGACATCTGCGAAAGATCAAAAGCACCATCAGACATGCCAAGCTTTTCAAGATATGCCGGGGATGCGAACAGGCCAAACTCAACAGACTTGAAAGGAACGACGACGCTGTCGGGCTCTTGTGGCGGTGCACCGACCCGAAAGGCAATATCCGCTTCGCCGTACTCCAGGCGCGCAATGGTATCGGTTGTGACCAGTTTGATGGTAACGTCCGGGAAGGCCGAAGAGAACGTGGCCACGGCTGGGAGCACCTCAGGAAGCAGCAACTCGAGCGTGGAGATAACGAGTTCTCCGGCCAACTTCGTCTGATCCCGGCGAGCAATGCGGTGCAGTTCCTGAAAGCCGGCTTCGGCAAGATCGGCAATGCGCAACATCTCCGCGCCAAACTCAGTTGGGGTAAAGCCCGTTTGCGAACGCAAGAAGAGCTTCGCTCCGTAAACTTCTTCAAGCAAGTTCACATGACGGGTGACCGTAGCGCGATGCACGCCAAGCTCTTCGGAAGCCGCACTTACGGTGCCAAGCCTAGCCACCGCAGCCGCCGTGCGAATTTCTTCCCAATGTCTCATTTTCACTGGTCTTAGACCCTTGGGGTCCGCGCGGCTAGCGCGCGATAAGGCGGCACCTTGGCAATCGTCTCCCTTCTCGGGCTCTATAGGTCCATAGGATCGACCGGGTCCGTGCCAGCCTTAAGCTCGCTTGGATCATCGACGCCATCACCATCGGAATCAGCCTTATAGGGATAGGTTCCCAAGCTAAGCTCCCGGTCATTCGGGATAGAGTCGCCGTCTATGTCGGAATCTTGCGCGTCCTCTATGCCGTCGCGATCTGTATCAGCCCAACGCGATCCGTCATTTGGGAAGCCATCGAAGGCGTCGTCCACACCGTCCCCGTCGCTATCAATCGCCAAGGGTGTGAACACCCCGTTCCATTCCGTGGCGGCGTCGGGCACCTTACCTATATTGACCTCCGAAATCAGCAAGTCATACAGCTGGCTCATATGGTGGGTTCGCTGCTCGCTCGGCAGGCCGAGATGAGGTCCCGGTTTCCATCCAAGAGGGCCCAGATGCCGCAGCGTCCAAGACATGCTGAGTTGATCCGTAACAACCACGACGGATTGCATCGAGGCTGAGAGCCAGGCTGTAACCACCGGTACCGCCAGTATCTCCTGCACTTCGCGATCCGAGTGATGGCGCCTCAATTCTTCGATATGCGCGGCGGTTACGCGCGAAGGGAGACGGCCGGCATCGCGAACGAAGCGCAGAGCGGCCTTCATGGCAGGATCATCCTTCAAAAATTCAGAGCGCTCGAAGTCCATGAGCGAGCGAATATAGGCAATAAGCGGCCCCTTCTCCTCCTCTGGAATCTCGTCATGAAAGGCATCAGCTTCGGTGTAGTCCCATATGCCAAAGGCTCCATGCGCCTGGCAGTGCACGCATCCCGATGCGAGTTGATAAACGAAGAACAGCGACCAGATTTGTTTGTAGGTCATGGATCGTTCGGTTTGAAGGATGTATTCGTCCATCGCCAAAGTACCGAACGCCGACCCTCTGTCCCAATAAGTGTCGAACATGTTGCGAGCGCTGTACGGCGTGTCGGATGGAAGCGCTATGGGTCCGGCGTAATAGTCATAATCGTAGGCGCCGACATCGAACGGGGGTGTGTCCGGCGAAGGCTCATTGGCCTTTCTGGCATCATCGCTTTGCCATTTGAGGTAAGCGCTTGGAAACGCGTCAAAAGGTTGTTCAATACCATCGCGATCGCCGTCGAATGTTACGATCGGAACCCCGTAACCAGTTACAAAGTTTAGCCAATCGGTCTCAAACACCGGATCCACCGCACCCAGATCATCGCGCGCCCATGTCGCGTCTATTTCAGCCACCATTCCGCTTTGCGCATCACCCACAAGCGGGTTTGCGCGTTGCTCATCCGGCGACGTCGCGGCGTTGTGGCCGACGCTCCAGCCAACCGACGCGAGGTTCTTTGTCGCCCAGTCGACCGTCTCCTGATCGGTCACAATGGGTAGAACCGCATCATGGGTTGCCGATGCGTGATTGATCGCCCCAAGTTGCATCAACTCCGCAATGGTGCGATCGGTAAAGTTGGAGCGCAAAAGAGCGTGAAGATCACTGGATGAGGTGATCGGAAAGCGCCCCATGACCTCAATATAGGTGAAGGCGGCCTTGAGGCGAGGATCTTCTATGCCGTCGACATATCCAGGATCAAACACAGCGCGGATCTCTTCCAGCGGCACTCCCATAAGCGACAGCTGGTAGGCGCTCCGGGCCGTATGGTGACCGCTGTCCGACAGGATCATCTGCCTCAAAGTGAGCTTCCACTTCGTCAAGCTGGGCAGGTGTGCATCTCGGTGAATCATCACGTCTGCGGTGATCAAGCCCTCATAGAAATCGCGCAGGTTGCTGATGTCTATTTTGTGGCGATCATAAAAAGCCATTGCTTTGTCGGCAGCGGGAGGTGGTGGTGGGTCCTCTGCCTTGGCGATCGAGCCGCAAACCGAAACACCCACAAGCACTGTGGAGGCGAGAAAGTTCTTGAAGCGCATGGAAGCTTACTCCGTCACTTGGCCAGGAGGAACATGCCGTTGGGGTTCGGAGAATGAGACGGAACATTCTGAAGCACATCCCAATGCTCCTCAAGAAGCCCGGTCTCTTCGTCAAAGCGATACATGTCGACCGCAGCGATACCCAGATCCCTTGGATCCCCAGTTTCGAGATTGCGGAAGTTCACATGAGCAAACGCATAGTTGCCGGACACGATCACGCGATGGATATCGATTTTGACTGGGTATTGTTCGGCTGAAGATCCAAACAGCTCAGCGAGCGGGGCACGGCCGTTGGGCAGGAACACGCTGTGCTGGATATATTCGTCGGAAATCAGACCCGAGAGGTTCTCATTCGTCGGACCCTCGATGAAGAGGTCATAAATCTCAATCACCCTTCGGGCGATCTCCAGCTCTTTCTCGGTCTCGGCAAGAATGTGCGTCTCAAAGCTCGCGGGAATGGAATTAGGGTAAATTGATCCCTGCTCCCAAGCTCGAGTGGGAGGCGCGAAAGGATCGTTTTCTGATGCATCAGTCGTGGACTGAGTGGCCACTGTGACAGCGCTCGAATCAACCAGCTGAGCACTGGCAAAGGGTGACGATATAGCGAAGGCCAACAGCGCGGTCGCAATTGGCCCAACCAGCAAGTGTCTCATTACTTCTCTCCGCTCCACTGCAAAGCAAATGCGCCGCCAAAGCACGTCATTGCGAGGACAAGTCCTCATTCGTGCAAACGTAAGACGATAAGAAGCTAGCCGCCCCTTAGGCGGCGTTTAAGGGCCCCAAACGCACAGCAAGTGTGCGCCTTGCAGGCTTATTTGCGCCTGGAAACTATGCGACCAACCGGTGTCCGAGTTGCGAACTTTCAAAGGGGTTCTAGAAGGCCATGCGTGAGACCGTCTCGTCTCAATCACCCGTGCCAATGGTTCTTAAGCCACTCGCCTTCGCCACCAGGCGCAGCGCACAAAGCCGCAGCGCGAAGGTAGTTCTTGCCGCCACGGTCGCGTGTCTAATGACAGTTCCAGCCTCGGCGCAATCTCGCGACCAAGAAGTTGAAGCCCTTAAGGCGGAAGTTCGAGAACTTCGCACGCTCGTCGAACAACTTCTGAAGTCGCAGTCGTCGCCCGATGGCAATCAAGTGACTGGGCCGGCGGCCGCAACCGCGCCCACCGCGAACCCAACCGAAGAAGCAGCGATGGCCTCACCGGCGCCCGACCCACAGCGCAACGAGAAACCAGAGAACGAGGCGACCTCTACCCTGACGAGCATCCTTTCTGACCGACAGCCCATTGGCCGTTTTCCCGACGACGCCTTTGTGACATCTGGCACCTTCGACCGTTCAATAACGGTACCAGGCACGCCTGGATCTTTTCGACTTGGGGGAGCGATTCAGGTCAACGCAAACTTCGATCCAGATAACCTGGGTTTTCAGCAGATCGGCACGCAGCCCACCATCCCGCTCAATGGAACAGTTGATGACGGCTCGCGACAGTTCGCAATCCACGCGCGTCATAGCCGCATGAACTTCGATTACCGAGCGCCGACAGCACTCGGCCAGTTCCGGACTTTTGTCGAATTCGATTTCTTCGGAGACGGTGACGAGTTCACCAACGATTATGATCTGCGCTTGCGCCACGCCGCGGCCGAGCTTGGGCCTTGGAAGCTTGGCCAGTTCTGGTCCGGATTTGTGGATGTGTTCAACATACCCGAGACAGCTGATCCCGGTGGTCCTCTGGCTCAGCCCGTCCTACGAAATCCAGGTTTCTTCTATGTTGAGGGTGACTATGATGGTTCAAATTGGGGAATCGGGATCGAGAATCCAGCTGGCGATCTTGGCGGCAACACCGATCTGATCGCCTCAGAATCGGTGCCAAACATTGTTGGCTTTGCAAAGCTGCAACGCGATTGGGGTCATCTAAGAATCGCTGGAATCGGACTGCAGCTGAAGTCCGACTCCGACTCCAAGTACACCGGCGGCGTCCATGTTTCCGGACGTATAAATACGCCTTTCACGGGGCATGAGCAGAACAACCTCGCGTTTGGCGCTCAAGTTGGGGAGGGGTTCGTCCACTACTTCTCATCCTTTGTCGGCGAACTGGACGGGACCATCGCCGACGATGGCGAAATCGATGCCACTGGTATTCTCGGAGCCTTTGTGGGGTACCAGCACTTCTGGACCGATCGCTGGCGGTCAACAGTCACTGCAAGCCTCTTTGAACTGGATTCACCAGAAGGGACCGACCCGCTGTTCTACTCAGGCGGTGAACGCATCAGCGCCAACGTATTCTACACACCGATCAGCGGGGTCACGTTGGGTATCGAGGGGATATACAACACCATCGAGACTGTCGATGGATCAAAGGGCGATGGCGTGCGCATTGAGTCGGTCGCTCGGTTCGATTTCTAACCTCCTATGTCGGGCAGCTGGATGAAATCGACGCCACAAAGATCGCTAGGGCTATAGGAATTGCGGCCGGGCCTTCGTAACCTCAAGGGATGCCCGTTTGGAGATCTCGGCCACGACTTGGAGGCCAAAAAGGCTTCGACGATCGGCAATCGATGTTGATACTGGAAGCTCTTTCAGATCAGTGAGGAACCCTTGCACTTTGGGTGTGCGGTGCACGTCCATATGGGTGACGATCCAAACCGGCACCTTCCAATCCGGCTGCGGTGGCAAAACCTCAAACAACCAATCGACACTGTACCCGAGGAAGTAAGGAAGAAAGCCTGCTCCAACACCCGAAAGCACGGCATCATTTGCGCTTTGAATCGTCGAGGACTTCAAGACAATCTGATCGCTGTCGATGTTGTTTTCGATCCACCGTTCAACAGCCGACCCGTAAACTTGTCTTTCACAGCGTACGAATCCGGCAAGGGCGCTTGCGCGCTTCTTGCCCGGCGGCTCGTCGCATAAACTTGCATGTTGGGGTAGCATCGATTGGAACAGCCCAATTGATAACTCGCCCAATGGTCGGACAACGTAGTCCGGGTTTTGAGGTGGCGCACCGAGCGTTAGGGCAACATCGGCGTCACCGCATTCGAGTTTAAGGAGTTCGTCGCTCGGTCTGAAATGGACGGTGACGCTCGGATTGCGTTCGTTAAAGGCCCTTAGCGCTACAAAGACAAGATGGTCGAGCATTGCGGGACAAGAGACGACCAGTTCACCTTCCAGAACCCCCTCTTGACACCGCGCCTTCGCAATAAGCGACCGGAAGCTATTCTCAGACCGCTCGGCGATCTCGATCAGTGTGCTTCCAAGTTCTGTGGGCGAATAACCCTTAGTGTGACGTTGAAACAGCCTCGCCCCTAATTGGGACTCGAGGGCCTCCACGCGTCGCATGACCGTTGCGCGGTGGACCCCCATTGCATCCGCCGCCGCCGAGACTGTGCCCAATTTTCCGAGCACAAACGCCGTCCGAATTTCCGTCCAGTTCTCCATGACAGCTGATCCCTCTGCTGCAACGCCCAGCCTCTTAACTGGCAAGCGGGAAACCAATTTTTCCCGACGCGGAATGGTGTCACACAATCGGCAGATCACCATTGATCTGGGTTAAGATATTCGGCGCGGCGTCGAGGGCTTGCAATTGCTTGGTCAGCCGATTGGGTCGGCAGCAACAGTTCAGTTTCGCTAACGAAAAGGCACGCCCGCAGTCTAGGAATCCTGATACGTCTTTAAGAAACGACTGAAACCTTCCGGAGTAACACCACAAAACTGGGCTATCAGCGTCTGCGGTGCCACCTCAAGAACCTGTGGGTGGCGCTCCTTTAGAAACTCATAGGACACGGCAAGGCGGTTGACACTCTTAACGTGCAGAATATCTATTTCGAACATGTGCTGCCGAAACATCTTATACCGCATGTAAAGACCCAGAACTTGGCCGTGAAACTGCTCTTGCTTCCACAAGTCGAGCGGAATCAGAACGCCTTTGACCGGTGAGACCGCAACCACGGAGTTCTCATTTGTTTGTCCCAAATGGGCGAATTCAAGAATGGCGCAAACGTCGGTGGGTTCGAAAAAGCGCGAAACGACTATTTGCCCCTCAGGCAGCAGGAACTGCCCGGCACAGATACCTTCGGCGACGAACAAGAGGCTGTCGCGTCGCGTGACGCCTGTGAACACCTCCTCGCGCTTACGATATGATACCTCCTCACACTGATCAGCAAACGCGCGCCAGTCAGCAGAAGGCACACGCACTCCGCTCGCTTCAACATCCTTCCAAAGGGCGGCCAAAGGCCCGGCAGACTGAGCGGTGGTCATACGGCGCTCGTGGGTTGCAAGGGGTTGCGCAGTGGGGACCGAGGAACAGCCTGAGCAAGATTGGCGGCCGCCGTGGTCAAGATCCAATGTGTTGAGGGTCCGCCGGTCGTCGAAGAATTGACCGCACTCGATATCCTAGAAATCATTCGAAGCCGTCGCGCGCCAGCCGTGTGTTAGAGCTCATTTGCACGGAAGGGCATACCGCTGGCCGGGGCCTGCGCAATTCTCGAAACGCGCGGGTGGTGCGCGCTCATAGTACAGCTCACCCCATCGCATCTTCTGGCCTACCTACGTATTTTTGAGCTTTGAGAAGTCCAGATTCGATCTATCGAAGTCCCAGAAATCGCCCGATCCAACACGAATGTTGTACGACGGATTTGCACCTGAGATCAGAGAGTCATGATGGTGAGATACGCTGACGGCTGCGAGCGGTCTTGCCGAGATGCAAGAGCCCAATTGGGCAATCCTTCGCGCTTCCCTTCACGAGCGCTACCGCGCAAACAGATTCGGACAGCTTAATCGCGCGCTCTGGGACTCCGGCTACTGTTGATTCGGTCGCATGAGCTGCGCCCAACAACGTATTTGACAAGACTGCAACCTTTAGATGTCAAATATATTACAGTTTTCAATATATGAAAAAATATTTGAAATATATATTCTGGTAATCTTGCAACTTTGATCAATATAACTCTCACTGCTAATTTAATATGCAAAAATTTTTGTCATCTGAGACGCTTATAATTTCCCGACAAATATCTGTTAATGAGGAAATAATTCGATTTCATGTTTCAGAATTTGAAATTAACGTTGCAGTATTGCAAAATCTGACATGTTCTTGACCTTTGGCTGACGCCTAGCCCTCACATCACACTCATAAGCCCCCCCTGTTGGTTCATACACAGGGGGACATTGTGTCATACTACTCAAGCACCACTCCATTGCGCGTCGCGCTCTTTGCTAGCGCGTGCCTCTTCGTAACGCCCGCTGCTCTTGCCCAGGGGCAGGACGATCAAGACACAGGCGACCAGAGGGCTGATTCCACCGCTGAGGGCGAGTCAAACGCGATCTTGGTCACCGCCACACCGATCCGCGACACGAACGAGGCATCGCTTCAGCTCAAGCGCGAATCGCTCAACGTGGTCGAGATTATCGCGTCGGACGCGATCGGCCGACTGCCCGACCAGAACCTCGCCGACACCTTGGGCCGCGTGCCTGGCCTCGCGATCGAGCGTGACCAAGGTCAAGCGCGTTTCATTAACTTTCGCGGTGCTCCGTTCCGGTTCACCAGCATCGCGTTCAACGGGATCGACGTACCGGGGGCCGAAGACGGCCGTATTCCACGCTTCGATTCCTTTCCTGCTTCAATCACCAGTGGGATCGAAGTCAACAAGGCGATCACCGCCAACATGCCCGGCGAGGCGGTGTCGGGCTTCATCAATGTGCAAACCGCTAGCCCGTTTGACCGCGACGGCATCTTCTTCTCTGCGGAAGGAGGCCTTGGCAATCAGGAACTGGGCGATGTCCGCACTGAGCGCCTGAACGGACGTATCGGCTATTCCAACGATACGTTTGGTGTGCTGCTGTTTGGTTCGCGCAATCTGCGCGGCCGTATCACGGACAACCGCGAGTACGAACTGACCGAGGGCCCGAACGGGGAGATTTTCCCGGACAACCTCGACTTCCGCTCCTATCGAGGCGAGCGCGAAGACCGCTCGTATGGCGGCGAGATCGGCATTCGTCCCAGCGACAGTCTCAACATCTACGCGCGCACTATCTTCAGCGAGTTCATCGACCGTGAAGAGCGCAACCAGTTTGACTTTGACATCGCTGACGGCGCCGCCACAACCGGCACGCCGTTCACCGCGGACACGGGCTACCAGCCGGTTGTGCTGGTCACCCGGCTGCTTGAAGACGGTGTCTACAACAACTCGACCTGGGTCAGCACGCTGGGCGCAGATTACGAAGCCAATGACTGGATCATTTCGGGCAGCTTCAGTTACATCGAAACCGAAAACTCGACCGAACTCCCAATCCCGTTTAGCGCGGGCGGCACTGCGGCGCTGTCTTACGACGTCACTGATATCTTGAACCCGCAGGTCTTCCTGTTCGAAACCGGAACGATGGACCCAATCGCTGCCGATGACGTCACCTATCCGGTGGATTTCGGCCTGATCTTTGCGAGCGGCCTCGACACTGAGAACTACAAGTTCAAGCTCGACCTCCAAAAGGAAGGCGTAAGCCTGTTTGGGGGAGACACGACGATCAAATTCGGCACACAGGTCGATATCCGGGAGGCAGAAGGGGGCGACACGCTGGCCTTCGGCGGCTTCCCAAGCGACGCGGTCGACATCTCGAGCTTCCTCACAGACGATCTGTGGTCATCGGACTTCGACAACACGATCCAAGCGCGCGACTTTGACAACCAAGGTCTGATCGACGCGTGGGAAAGCGCTGTTGGCGGGTTTGACTTCGCCTTTGATGACGATTCACTGATCTTTATCGACGAAAACATCTACGCTGGTTATGTCTCGGTCGAGACGCTGTTCGAAGGTGGCAGCCTCGTCTTTGGCGCGCGTGTCGAAGCCACCGACTTCAGCACGGACGGCTCGCTGATCGATGAAACCGGCGCGCTCACGCCAGTGACGGTCGAAAACGACTACGTCCACTTCCTGCCGAACGTCCACGTCAACATAGACTGGGCCGAAGATCTGGTGTTCCGCGCCTCCTTCTCAACCGGTGTCAGCCGCCCAACCTACAGTCAACTGCGCGCTTCGGTGGCGGTTGATCCAACGGAGGTGCCGCCGACGGCTTCGGGCGGCAACCCCAATCTGGACGCCGAATTCAGCTATGGCGGCGACATCAGCCTCGAATACTACTTCGCTCCAGGAATGATCTTGTCGGCGGGCGCTTTTGTTCGTTTCATCGACAACGTCCTCTACAACGCTGGGGCAACCGTTCCCGATGGATCGGTTGTCGCCCCTGGCCTTATCGATCCTGGCACGCCGCTGGTCTACAACACCACGTTTAACGGCGATAACGGTCGTCTGACTGGCGTGGAGTTCAACTTTATCGGCCAGGCGACCTTCCTTCCCGAGCCTTTCGATGGCTTGGGTGCAAGCGCCAACCTGACCCTGCTTAGCAGCGAGTTCACCGCTCCCAGCCTCGGGAATCGCCAATTTGATTTGCCGGGCACATCGGACACAATCTTCAACGCTTCAGTCTTTTATGAAAAGTTCGGTATCTCTGCTCGGCTCAACTATCAGTACCGCAGCGACTGGCTTTCGACGACGGAAAATGAGAGTCTGAATGAGTTTTGGGGGGCCACCACCCGCGTCGACGCCTCGATCCGCTACGCCGTTCCCGAGATCATCCCGGACTTGGCTGTGACCCTTTTCGCTGATGCAAACAACATCACGGATGAACGCGACTTGCGTTACGTCGGATCACCGAGCACGCCCAACCAATATGAAGGGTTTGGTGCACGTTACATGTTTGGAATTCGGCTCGACTACTGATCGCCTGGACCTATTGAAGGAGACAGACAATGCGTCTTATAATTTCATGCGTAGCGCTCGCCTTTGGCCTGACGGCGTGCAGCGAAGAGGCAATCGAGACTCAGTCGACACTTGGGAAAGTTACCGTCGAAAATGGCGAGACCGCCAATGACTACAACCTGGCTTGGGAAGGCGATCCGACAGTAACGATTGAAGTGTCCACCAACTCTGAATTCTCGGCTGGCGAAGGCGAAGTGATCGGGTCTTTCGAAGGTGGCTCAGCTACTTGGAGCGCTGAAGGCGATCCGGCCCGCCGCTACTTCTTGCTTACCACCGAAGACGGGGCGAGCGAGAAGGCTGCGGTCCGGCTGCTCCCGCTTGAAGGCGGGCGCAATTTCCGCGATCTGGGCGGCTACGAAACCGAGGATGGCAAGACGGTCCAATGGGGCAAGGTCTATCGTTCGGGCGTGATGGCGGGCCTGACGGACGGCGACTACGAATATCTCGGTGATCTCGGCATCACCACGGTATGCGACTTTCGCGACGAAGACGAGCGCACCAGTGAGCCGACCGATTGGCGCGCGGGCGAGGTCGAATATCTGACCTTCGCCCCTCCCCCAGCTGAACAAGACGGTGAGAACAGCCCGATCATGGCCGCTTACAAAAACCCGGACGCAACGCCGGACGATGTGCGCGCCGCGATGGCTGCAGGTTATCCCGGCATCGCGAAGAACGAGGACGAAGGCTATACTGCGATGTTTGACCAGCTCGCCGCTGGCAACATCCCGCTTGCCTTCAACTGTTCAGCGGGCAAGGACCGTGCGGGGACAGCGGCTGCGCTGCTTTTGAGTGCCTTGGGCGTCCCGCGCGAGACCGTGGTCTACGATTACGCGCTGTCGGACGACTATGTCGACTACATGGCCGAATTTATGGGTGACGAAGCGCGCGCCAAGGCAGCCGAAGAGGGCGATAGGAGCCCTTACGCTTTCCTCATGAAACTGCCACCCGAAATGGTCGCCCCGCTGATGGAATCAAACCCGATCTACATCGAGACCACGCTCGATGCGATGGAAGCCGAGCACGGCTCTGTGGTCGCCTACATTCAAAGCGAGTACGAGGTCACGGATGAAGAACTTGCGACGATACGCGCCGCCTTGCTCGACTAGGCCTTACACGCAGCGTTCGGCTGACGGGTAAGGCAAGGCTCCACGTCCAAAGGCGACTAGGCTCCCTTTGGACGTGGACATCCCGCCCTCAACCCCTGAAGGAAGAACCGACCGTGTTGGGTTACGCCAAGACGCTAGGCCAAAAGACAATATGGCTGTTCGATAATGTCCCGAAACGCCTGGATCAATTCCGCACCAAGGGCGCCATCAATAGCGCGATGATCAAAGCTACCCGTCACATTCATTACGTTTGCCACGGTCAACGCATTGTCGACCACGATGGGTCTTTGCTCACCCGCTCCAATAGCGAGGATCATGCCATGCGGAGGGTTTATCACGGCGCTGAACTGTTTGATTCCAAACATGCCCAAGTTGGATAGCGAGGCTGTGCCTCCCTGGTATTCATGCGGCTGCAACTTGCCCTCCCGAGCCTTGCCGGCAAGCGCTTTCATCTCGGAGCTGATTGCGACGACACCCTTTTCACCAGCGCCCCGGACAACGGGCGTTATCAGTCCCGATGGTCCGGCGACCGCAACACTTATGTCCTCTCGCTGGAACTGCAAAAGCTTGTCATCGCGATAACTCACATTGCATGTCGGCACGCGCTGTAGCGCCCGCGCGAGCGCCTTAATGAGAAAATCGTTCACCGAAAGCTTAACGCCGTCCGTAGCAAGGGAAGCGTTCAGCTGCTTTCGCAAATCGAGGAGCGCATCGAGCCGAATATCAGCCGTTAGATAATAGTGCGGGACAGTTTGCTTTGCCTCGGTCAGTCGGCGCGCAATGACCTTTCGGACATTACTAAGCTTTTGCTCCTCGAAAGGAGCGTCGATGGCTGAATCGATAAGAGCAGCGCCCTCAGAAACCACAGGAGAGGAGCGCTTGGAAGGCTGCTCGCCTTGGGCTGCCGGCTCAAAGTCCTCAACATCTGATCTTACGATCCGACCGTTGGGTCCACTTCCCTTTACTATCGAAAGATCGACGCCCTTCTCAGCCGCCAAACGACGCGCCAACGGCGAGGCCAACACCTCGCGCACCACCTGTTCCGCCTTGGCAGGCGCACTCGTTGATGATGCGCGCAGGGATTCATCCAACTTCATCGAAGCGTTGGCAACATCGTCTTTCGTGATCTTCCCTGCAGGTCCTGTCCCTTCAATCGTGCGAAGGTCCAGTCCGTTCTCGTCCGCCAAACGGCGCGCTGAAGGGCTAGCCGCTGGCGTAGCAGAGTTAGCCTGCATGGCCGTTTACCCCTTCATGATAGAGGCGCAGCGCACGCACGATTGGGCCCCTCTGCTGCGTCGAGCATTGGCGCTCCTCGATAACAAAGATCCCGTTTTCCGGCATGGCACTCGTTTCTCCTGTCCGGCTTCGTCGTGAAGCGGCGCTTGTCACGATCACAAATCGAACTTTTTGATGTTGGGAAACTCTGCAAAGTGTGAAGGGGAGGACCGCACGCTTGGCTAAGATGATGAAGCGGTGCGATTAATGGGCTGTAATGGCTAACCTCCCGACTGGATGCGTACGGGCGCGCCGCAGGGTGAACCATCACCTTCTTCGCCCTGTCGTCCTGGCTGCGCCGCAGCGACTTGAACTAGCGCATTTGAGAGGGCGACGGGCGAACGTCGAAGGCGTAGTGATATGGCAAGTTAAGACATGGGAGAGATTGCCGATGATCCTGCATTCCAGCCTCGGCCCAAACCCGCGCCTTGTGCGCATGTTCCTCGCCGAAAAGGGACTGGCCGAAGGCCGGGATTTCCAGCGCAAGCACTACGACATTATCACTGGCGAGAACCGCCAGGATGCCAGCTATATCGCAAAAAACCCGCTCGGGGCCATGCCGACATTGGAGCTGGGTGATGGGACATGCCTTACCGAAAGCTGGCCGATCTGTGAGTACCTTGAAGAGCGTTTTCCGAATCCAAACCTTATCGGGACAAGTGCTGAGGAAGACGCCGAGGTTCGCAAATGGTGCCGGCTGATCGATCAGGAAATTGTTGTCCCCATGACGATGGGCTTTCGGGCCACCGGAGGTCGTCCCATGTTTGAACCGCGAATGCGCGTATTGAGCGAAGCGGCGGGCGCGGAAATGATGGATTACGCTAACGCCAGTTGGCTGTGGCTCGACAAGGCGCTTGGCGATAAGGCACACGTCGCCGCTGGGCGTATGACGCTGGCCTGCCTGATGGTGTATTGCTTCGCCAATTTCGGTTTCACCGTTGGCTGGACGCTTCCCGATGGCGCGAACAATATTGCGCGCTTTTTGGACGCGCACAAGGATCGTCCCAGCGCGGGTATTTGGACCCAGAGCGAGTAATGCCAGACCTTTCTGGCAAGGTCGCCATTGTCACCGGCTGCGCTTCGGGTATCGGCGCAGCCACCGTACGGCGCCTGCGCTCCGACGGAGCCGATGTTCTGGGCACAGATATCAATGAGGCGGACGGCGCCGCCGTGTGCCAAGCTATCCGCGCCCGGTTTGTCAGACACAACGTTTCAGACACCGCGGCGTGGCCCGAGATCGTAGCGCAAGCGACCCAGAGGTGGGGACGGCTCGATATTCTCGTCAACAACGCCGGCGTCGTCAGTCAGGCTTCGATTGAAGATGTGACTGACGAGATTTGGGACCGCACCTACGATATCAATATCAAGGGCACGATGGCTGGGTGCCGCGCGGCCATTGCGGCTATGAAGGCCAATCCTGGCGGAGCTTCTGGTGCGCTTATCAACATCGCCTCCACCAGCGCAATGGCCGCGCTTCCGGGCGATGTTGCCTATTGTTCGAGCAAGGGCGCGGTGCGCGTTTTGACCCAATCGGTCGCCGCGCATTGCGCCAAAGCGGGCTACGCGATCCGATGCAACACAATTGTCCCCGGCGCGACTGAGACCGGAATTCTGAACGATGCGGAAGAAGCCATGCCCGGGTTGAAGGCGGCGGTCGCGGCCACTTCGCCGATGAACCGGCTGGCCGATCCGGCTGAAACGGCGGCAGCCATCGCCTTCCTCGCTTCGGATGAATGCCCCTATATGACCGGCGCGGAAATGTTGGTGGACGGGGCCATGATGGCCGTGCATCCAGGTTTTTAGCCCCCCGCCATTCGTTCAAGATATCCGCTGCGCCGCATTTGCCCAGCGGTCCAAGCGAACACCGCCATCGCCAGCGCCCCTGAAACAAGGCAAACGCCGAAAACCGCAATGGTCAACGACTTCGCACCGAGCGTTGGTCCGAGCCAATCGCTGACCCATCCGATCACAGCCAGGCCCAACGCTTGGCCAACCAGATTGTTGAAAAACAGTGCGATCGCAACCGCAAAGCCGCGCTGGCTGGGTTCGACCGCTGCCTGTATCCCCGAAAGTATCGGCGCTTGGCTTGCGACGTAGACTGCGTAGGCGAAAGCGAAGAGGGTCAGAAAGGGCCAGAACGCGACAGAAGACAGGCTCAAACCCAGTGGGATGAGGCATCCCAGGCTTACCGCACCTGGCATCCACGCCCGCCAACGTTCATCGCGCCGCGTCAGCCACCCCGCGACGTACCCTCCCAGAATAGGGCCAGGAATGCCTCCGATGAAGAAGGCGAGACCAAGATAGAGACCAACCTCCCCGCTTGATATGCCAAAGCTACGGATCATGACCGCCGCCATCCAAAAGGCCAGAGCGTAACCGATCATGATCTGCACCGCCCACCCAACGGCCAGCCCCATGAAGACGCGATTGCGAGAAAGCGTGCGTGCCGTTTCCCAAAGCGGACTTTGCTCAATCGAGGCGTTGGCCGGCGCGTAACGTCCGCGGCGTGGCTCGCGCATTGTCATCCATACAAGGGCTCCGATCACCATGCCGGGAAGCCCCATCAGAACAAAGGTCCAGCGCCAGCCGAACGCTTCGTTGAGCTGCCCGCCAACCAGAAGTCCACCCGCGGTACCCAGGCTTGCGCCGATCGTTAGGAAGCCCATGGCCTTGGCCAGCTCCTCGCGACGAAAATAGTCCGCAACAAGGCTCTGCGATGCGGGACCAGAGCCCCCCTCGCCAACGCCCACTCCAGTGCGCGCAAGAAACAAGGACCAGAAGCCAGTTGCAAGCCCGCATAGCGCGGTCATCGCGCTCCAAAAGGTGATGGCACCGGCCACAATCGTGCGCCGCACGGAGCGATCGGCCAGCCGCGCGGCCGGGAAGCCGACAATTACGTAGGTCGCCGCAAAGGCGAGCCCTCCAAGAAGGCCAATCTCGCCATCAGAAAAGGCGAACTCCGCCTTGATGTCTTCAAGCAGAATCGCGAAGACCAGTCGGTCCGCAATCGAAAACATGCTGACCGTTGTCAGAAGCGCGAGAACGTACCAACGATATCCGCCCGGCTCTGCATCGAGCGGCTCTTTGATCACAGCCTTAGTGATGAGGACGCGCGTCGAGGCCGTTATCAACGGGAATTGTGACCCCGTTGATAAAACGCGCATCGTCGGATGCAAGAAACAGCACGCATCTCGCAATGTCCTGCGGAGCACCGAGCGCGTCCAAAGGCAGCGGGCCATCGGGGATCACCATTGGTGCCTCATCGGCCCGGCCCGTGACTGCCATAACCATGGGCGTCTCGATCCCTCCGGGCGCCAGGGCGTTGCACCGAACGCCGTATCCCTCGTCCTGGCAGTGGATCGCAATCGAGCGGGTCATGGCCGCTATGGCGCCTTTGGCCGCCGTGTAAGCGGGAATCTCAGCGTATCCCATAAGCGCCGCGGTTGACGCCATATTTATAATCGAGGCCCCGGCATGGCCTTCAGGCGCGCCCACAACCCTGTGTCGGTTTTTCATGAGCGGCAACGCATATTTGCATCCCAAGAAGGTTCCAGTGACATGCACATCAAGGTGCAATCGGAAGTGTTCGGGTGGGCATTTCTCGATGTTCTCAAAGATCACAATTCCTGCATTGTTGACGAGGACATCGAGTCCGCCATAGCGCGCCTCTACCGCCTCGATGACTGTCTTCCACTGGTCTTTGTCAGTCACATCGAGGGCCATCGCATCGCCATTGATTGACGCTGCCACAGCCTGCGCCGCTTCGATGTCGCGGTCGGTCACAATCACCTTGGCACCGCTTCGCGCAAGCACCTCACAATCGGCCTTCCCAAGCCCCATTGCGCCACCAGTGACAAGAGCCACGCGTCCTTCCAAGCGTCCCTGCACGCCTTCGTTCATACTGATCTCCCGATACCTATTTTGGGCCCGAACCTATCGTGCGCGGCCGACCACGCCACTGACTAAAGCGTTATGTGAAGGGTCAACCAGATTGGTTTTGACGCTACGGAAAGTAGGTTTTTTGACATTCTGTGACCAAAAGGCCGCAAAATACCCTCTCGCCTATTGCTTTTGCTAGATGCGCTCGTCGATCCGAGGTCTACACTCTCCCGGCATGGTCCGCTGGGCGTTCTGGAAAGATCGCTCTCGCCCCAATGGGAAGCGGGTCAGGGGAGAAAGGCAAGCGGGCAAACCCGCTGCCTTTTAAGGGAGAGAGCCTGATGCAAACACTTCAAACCCAGACTTCGTTTGGCGTGACTTCAACTGCGCGCCGTGCGCTTCTGGCGGGCACCGCGCTGGTCGCATTAGCGGCCATGCCAGGAACGGCGCTGGCACAAGGACAAGATTCGACGACGGCTGCATTCGAAGAAGAGGGCGAGCTGGACGACAGAGTGATCATTGTCCAAGCCCGCCGACAGAATGAAAGCCTGCAGGAAGTGCCCGTCACCGTCACGGCTATCGGAGGCGAAACACTAGAGCGCTATGGTGTTGACCAGGTCGCTGATGTTGTCGGCCGCGTGCCGACCTTGAATGTGCAAGTTGGCGGCTCAGGGTCCGGCGGTCAGCTTTCGCTTCGCGGCGTTGGCTCTTCCAACATTTCCGCCGCCTTCGACAGCGCCGTCGCTTTCGACTTTGACGGAGTGCAGGTTTCGACGATGCGTCTCGTGCAGGCTGGGTTCTTCGACACCCAGCAGATCGACATTCTCAAAGGTCCGCAATCGCTCTTTTTCGGCAAGTCAGCCTCAGCGGGCGTCTTTGCGATCCGCTCTGCGGATCCGACATCAACTTGGGAATCGAACATTCGCGCGTCCTACGAGTTTGAGGAGCAGGGCTACACTCTTGGGGGCTATATCTCTGGTCCCCTTACCGACACGCTCGGCATTCGCCTTGCCGCACAGTGGAACGACATCGACGAATTCGTCGAAATGGAACCCGGTACGCCCACGGCCAACGGACGTTTCCGCGGTCAAGAGAACCTTGTCGCTCGGGCCACACTCGATTGGGAGCCGAGCGATCGGTTTGATGCCAACCTGAAGGTCCAATACGTTCGCAACGAAGGTGATGGGGCGATTCAGCACACGGATCAGGACTGCGGTGCGAATGGCGTAGCCGACCCAGTCTTCCTTTTGCAGGGCGTTGCTGCCATCCCGGCCGGCTACAGCTGTGACAGTGATGATGGATTGTACTACCTTCCTGATTCCGCTCCCTCGCTTGCAGGCGGCGTGCCGACACCATCGGCAGCGGCTGGTCGCGATGGTGTGCCATTTTCTGAAACCGATGTCTGGTTCGGCCGCTTTCTTATGAATTTCGAGGTCACCGACACGCTCACCCTCACATCGACGACAGGCTATCTCGATCTCGATGCCGTCGATTTTGACTGCTACGCCTATGGCGGTGTCGGACCAGCCTTTTCGCCGCTTGGCGACTTGCTTGGCGATCCAGACTTCCTCGCCGCAAACGCGCCGGCATTAGCCGCATCAAATGCGGCCGGTTCCGCGCAAGGCACGGGCTGTTCCGATCCGGTCAACCAGCTTGAACAGTTCACGCAGGAATTGCGCCTCACGTCGGACTTTGATGGGCCGTTCAATTTCATGCTGGGTGTGTTCTACGAAGACCGCGATTTTGTCTTTGATACAGCGCAGCAAGCCGTGAACATTTCGCTCATCGCGCCCGATCCGGTGACGGGCTTCACTTACGATTGGGATCGACGCCAGGACACCGCAACCGAAGCTTTCTCGGTGTTTGGTTCGGTTATCATTGATCTGACGGACGATCTCGAACTGTCAGGCGGTCTTCGCTACACAGACGAGAGCAAAACGGCTGTCATTACCGTCCCCTTTCTGCACACTTTCCTGCAGGGACCAGGCTTCGTCGCGCCCGGCTTTAACTCGGGGCCGATTGAGTTTGACGACGACAACTTCTCGCCCGAAGTTACGCTTCGATATCAAGCGACTGATGACGTCAACATCTTTGCATCGTTCAAAACCGGATTTAAGTCGGGCGGTATCGACAATTCCGCTCTGCCATCAGCCAGTTTGAGCGTTGCGGCAAACAGCGGTGATTTTGGACCGCTGATCTTCGACTCTGAAACAACACAGGGCGGTGAGATCGGCTTCAAATCGCAATGGGCCGATCGCACCTTCACGTTGAACGCAACGGCCTATTACTATGTCTTTGATGACCTGCAGGTGCAAAACTTCGATGCCGTCGCGATCCAGTTTATTACGTTGAACGCCGGTGAGGTCACCTCGCAAGGTGTGGATGTGGAGTGGAATTGGAGAACTCCAGCTGATGGGCTCACCCTGTCGGGCAACCTCGCTTACCTTGACGCTGAGTTTACCGATACCTTCATTACCGCCTCCGGAACGGACTTGGACGGGCGTGACGCGGCGCGCGCACCAACATGGTCCGGGAACTTTGCGGCCGACTTCTTCACTCCGGTCAGCGACAGTCTAGAGTTCGGCTTAAGCGGCAATATGATCTTCAGCGATGATTACATTGCAAATGAGGATTCCAACAACGACTTCGTCCAGGACAGCTATGTCACGTTCGACGCGACGATATCGCTTGGAGATATCGACAATCGCTGGAAATTCTCGATCATCGGGGTGAACCTGACAGACGAGATTTGGGTGAACACATCAGCCCCGCGTCCTTTCTTGTCGCCAGGCGGTGCGGCAGGCGCTGGTCTTCCCCTTGGTGACGACATCCTCCTTACTCAAAACCGAGGCCGTCAGGTCTACGCGGAGGTTCAATTCTCGTTCTGAAGCGGTTTTCCTACGATCCCAGTCTCCTCTTGGGATCAGTGCGGGCGGGCCTGAGGGTCCGCCCGTTTTCCGTGAAACCTCCCAAAAACACGAATTGCCCATAGTCGGCCTGCGAGCGCATTTTGCGTGTGGGATTTTGGAGAGCCAATCATGTCGCGCGAAGAACTCGTTTCGATGACCCGCAGCCTGATCGCGCATGGCGCGGCGGATACAATGGAATACGCGGATGAGATCGTACGGGTCCCTGCGAGCACATACACCGATCCCGAGCTGTTCGAGCTGGAGAAGCGCAACATCTTCCGCCGCCTGCCCCTAATGGTTGCGCCATCCTGCGAACTTCCAGAGCCAGGGGACTACAAAGCGATGGAGATCTGCGGCGTCCCCCTGCTGCTAACGCGTCAACGGGATCGCAGCGTGGGGGCGTTTCTGAACATGTGCTCGCATCGCGGCAATCCCGTTGTCGAAGCCGGCACGACAGGCAACGCAACACGTTTTATGTGCGGCTATCACGGATGGACCTTCAAGAACGACGGCGGCCTTGTAGGTGTTGCCTCACCAAAGGACTTTGGGCCCGTCGACAAGGCCGCTTTGTGCCTCAAACGCTTTCCTGTCCATGAAAGCGCCGGGCTGATCTGGGCGACGCTTGACCTGGATTCCAAACTGCCGATCGCTGATTATCTGTGCGGCTATGATGCGCTGCTCGAAGCCTTTGGTTTCGACACATGGACCCTGTTCAGCCAGCGTACGCTGGCCGGTCCGAACTGGAAGACAGCCTATGATGGCTATCTCGATTTTTACCACCTGCCGGTCTTACACAAGGACACCTTCGGAGCGGACTTCTTCAACCGAGCGAACTATTTCTTTTGGGGCCCGCACCAACGTCTTTCGAGCCCCTCGAAATTCGCCCAGAAAACCGGCAGCGACGAAATGCTCGATCTATCGGAGATGGCGGATGAGGAGTTGCCCGCCGACGCCCTCACACAAGGCGTATGGACCGTGTTCCCACACATCTCGATTGCAAGTTTTTACGGCGGAGGCCAACGCGGGGCGATGATCTCACAGCTCTTCCCGGGGGACTGCGTAGGTGAGAGCTACACAACCCAATACTACGTGATGGAAAATCAGCCTGAAACCGAGGAAGATGTCGCTTCAGCGCAGGAGCAATTCGACTTCCTCGAAATCGTTGTTCGGGATGAAGATTACGCGACCGGCAGGCGCCAGCACGAAGCGCTGCAGTCTGGCATGCTCAAAGAGGTGCTGTTTGGGAAAAACGAGCGCGGCGGTCAGGTCTTCCACACATGGGCGGCAAAGCTGACACACGCAAGCGACGAAGAGCTACTCGACATCTTTGCCGCCGAGCGGAAGCAGGCGGCAGAGTAACCTCCAAACTCGCTCACCGCGCCACACCCCTGTCTCTTGGAGGGCGAAAGGGATGGCATTGGACCCAATTCAAACAGCGCCCGCTTCCGGTGAAGACACGCTGATCGGCTCCACCGAGCAGGCGCCTTGCGCCACGGCTGAAGATCCCATTTAGCCAAAGGCGGGACGAAAATTACTCTCACCCCAGTTTTGGCGCCGGGTCCATTCGCCCATGGTCTCAAGCTTGCCATCCAGCTCGGGAAAACGCTCGTAGACATAGTCCATATCGACTTCGAACGGACGCGTTGGCGCCTCATTGTTGTATTCGTAAAACGCCTGAATGCCCAAAGCGAACTCTTCACGCATCTCCTCAGGCATAGTGTCGCCCGCTGCATCCACGAGGTAACGCCCGAATTCTGCAGGTGTGCATGGATCGTAGGTGATTGGCTTGTCGAGCGCTTCCGTCAGGCACTGCGTAACCTGCTTACCCACCAAGCGCTCAGGACCGCCAATATTGAGCCATGCGCCTTCCATATCGGGCCGATCGAGAGCGGCGAGCATAAATCTCGCGACATCGTCAAGGCTGATCCAATTGGCCTCGAGTTCGGGATTGTGCGGATAGACATAACGACCTTCATCAATGATAAAGGGACGCGCCCAATTGGTCAGCAAATTGTCCATAAAGAGCACGCTTCCAAACACCGTTCCAGGGCAGCCTGATCGCCACAGAGCGTTGATACCCTTAGTGTTCTCGCCATATGTAAAGGGATCGCCAGGTCGATCGGGAATCCAGCTTGATGTGTTCCAAACCAACCGCTTCACGTCCAACTCGGCCGCGACCTTGCCCAAGTCACCGATCAGCACCGCACGATCAGCGCGCGCCTGCAAAGGATGCGTGTAGAAGATGTAGTCCGACCCCTCGAGCGCGGGTCTGAAGCTCTCGGAATCATACAGATCCATTGGGCGCTCCTCTACGCGGTCAATCCCGTCGATTTGGGCGCCACCAAAGGGGTCTTCCTGCCGCGAAATAGCGCGCACCTCATAGCCCGCTTTGAGCGCTTGTCGTACCTGCGCCATGCCTTGTCGTCCGCTTGCGCCGATCACCGTGATGCGTGCCATTTGCCTCTCCTTTTTGGAATTGGCGTCAAACTAGCCAGCGACCGACACAACCGCACCGCGCCAAAATGATAGCCCCTAACAAAAGCGCATCTTGTCGGATCGGCGGGGTGCTTAGAAAAGGCCGAAATGCAGACCCGTTACTGGCGCATTGACAGCAGGCCTGAAGGCACACGCTTCGCTGAAGCCCTGTCGCTTTCGGAAACAAGTCTTCCCGCGCTTGGCGAAGGCGAGATCCGGATTCGAAACGCAATGCTTTCGATGGACGCCGGGACGAGGATGTGGCTCACCGACCGTGAAGATGGCTACCAGCCACCACTGGCAATCGAAAGCCCCATGACAGGCCTTGTTCTGGGCGAGGTCATTGCGAGCCGTAGCGACGCATTCAAGGAAGGCGATCTGGTGCGCGCTTTTGGGACATGGGCCGATGTGAGCCAAGTCGATCCCGTGCTGGCCGGCGCAATAGCGCTCGATCCCAGTGTCAAAGACAGACGGGCGTGGTTTGGGCCGCTTGGAATGAACGGCTGGACGGCGCTTTGGGGTGTTGAAGTGACCGGCGCGGCCAAAGCTGGCGAGCGCGTTCTTGTCTCAGCCGCAGCCGGAGCGACGGGCCTTCTTGCTGTGCAGATTGCAAGACTACTCGGCTGCGAAGCGTGGGGTATCGCCGGTGGCGCGGAAAAAGGCCGGTTGCTGATAGAGGACTTCGGGTGCGCCGGAGCCATCAATTACAAGACCGCCAACCTTGGCGAACAACTGGATGCGGCTGGTGGCTTTGATGTCTATTTCGACAATGTCGGCGGGCCGGTATTGGACAAGGTGCTCACCCGCATGAACCACTATGGACGGATCGCCGTCTGCGGGCTTGTCTCCGACTACACGTCCGGCTCGCGCACCGCCCCAAGCGAGTTTGATCAGGTGCTTATGCGCCGTCTGCGGGTCGAGGGATTCTTCTCGCCAGACTTTATCGACCAAGGCGAGCGACTAACCCAGCGGCTGCTTGGATGGTTTGAGGCGGGCGAACTCACCATGCCCTATGACGTTACCCACGGGCTTGAAAACACACTCCTTGCCTATGAGAAGCTCTTCGCAGGGCGCAATATCGGGAAGGTCATCGTGGAGCTGGAGCAATGAATATGCGGCTGGAAGATCGCGCAGCCATTGCGCAAGTCTTGGCCGGCTACACCCATGCGCTGGATCGGCGGCAATGGCACTTGATGGAGCGTTTTTTCCACGCGGACGCTGTCTTTCGGTTTGGCGTGATTGAGGGAGACTGGCGCAGCTTTGTGGAACAGGCGCGCGCGTTGCTCGACCCGTGCCTGGCGACTCAGCATCAGCTCGGCCAGACCTTGTACGGTTTCGATGGAGACCGTTGCCACACTGAGACTTATATGACGGCAATGCATACGATCCCGCCCGGATTCCCAATGAGTGATATTTTTCCTGACAAAGGCGTTATCTACTCGGCCGTGGTAGCCGGACGGTATGTCGATGTGTTTGAACGACGCGGCGATCAACATAGCGGGGAGTGGCGTATTGCGAAACGCACAGGCCTTTATGACTGGCGCGAATTTCGCCAGACCCAGGGCACCGACCTATCCGATGTTCCCGAAGGCGCGGCTGGGTACAAGGATGAGCGCGATCCGGCCAGCGCTGTGGTGAAACACTGGCTGGGCTAGGCTATGAATTTCGCCAATGGCCTAGACAAGAGGCAGACGGCATCTGCTCTAACATGGCTACTGCAAACGCAACCGACACCCCGCCCGTAACCTTTTGTGATGTCGTTGCCGACTTCGCCCACTCGCAGCCCCACGCGGCTGCCTTCACGTTTGGGGATGCCGTCACGACTTTTGCTAGGCTTGATGAAGCGGGTAATCGTGCCGCGCGGGTACTAAGCGATCTTGGGGTGACAAAGGGCGACCGGATCTGCTTTTTGGGCAAGAACCACCCCTTCTATTTCGAGGTGCTGCTGGGCGCGGCTAGAATTGGCGCGGTGATGACGCCCGTAAACTGGATACAGGCTCCGCCAGAAGACGCTAACATTCTCGGCACCGCCGCCGCGCGCGTCGCCATAGAAGGCGAAGGCTTTACCGATATGCTCGAAACCGCGCGCGCGCAGGCGCCGATGGTCAAACGCGTCATCGGCCTCGCTGCGCCCGACTTTGACGGGCCGGACTATGCAAGTCTGCGCGATGCGGCGGACCCGACACCTCCCGCCACCGAGATCGGGCTCGATGACGACGCGCTTCAGCTCTACACATCGGGCACGACTGGCCGGCCCAAAGGCGCGGTGATGACGCATGGTTCGATCCTTTCGAGCCGCGATGCCGATGGCGGCGAAGGCGCTCAAAGGGAATGGCAAGAACCCGTCGAAGGCGATGTCACCTTGTTGGCGATGCCGTGTTTCCACATCAGCGGTACCGGTACGGGCCTTACCACCATGATCGGCGGAACCAACGCGATTGTGCTTCCCGAGTACGATCCGACCAAAGCTCTCGATCTGATCGAGAATTACAACATCAGCCGCATCTTCCTGGTCCCCGCCGCGATCCAGATCCTGCTTAATCATCCGCGCGCCAAAGAGGTCGACTTCAGCCGCATCCAGTACATCACCTATGGCGCCTCGCCCATTCCGCTCGAGCTTATGCGAGAGGCGATGGATGTGATCGGCTGCGGCTTTGTGCAGATGTATGGCATGACGGAGACCAGCGGAACGATCGTCGCGCTTGATCCAGAGGATCACGTTCCCGAAGGTTCGCCCAAAATGCGCAGCGTGGGCAAGCCTTTGCACGGGGTTGAGATCAAGATCATCGACGAATCTGGCGCGGATGTACCGGTCGGCGCCGTGGGCGAAATCGCCACGCGATCCTCAAAGAACATGAGCCGCTATTGGAACAACCCCGATGCGACCGCGGAAACTATCGATGCGGATGGCTGGCTGCGGACCGGCGACGCTGGCTATCTCGACGAGGATGGCTATCTCTAGTTCCATGACCGAGTGAAGGACATGATCATATCGGGCGGAGAGAACATCTACCCCGCCGAGGTTGAAAACGCGCTCTATTCGCACCCCGACATTGGCGATGTCGCGGTGATCGGTGTACCCGATGAAAAATGGGGCGAAGCGGTGAAAGCCTGCGTCGTGCTCAAAGAGGGCAAGACACTTACTGAGGCCGACGTCATCGCCCACGCCCGCACGCAGATTGCGGGATACAAATGCCCCAAATCCGTCGGCTTCATCCCAGCCTTGCCGCGCAACCCATCGGGCAAGATCCTGCGCCGCGAATTGCGCGCGCCCTACTGGGAAGGGAAAGACAAGGCGGTCAATTGAGGAGAGGCCAATGCCCGGAGAAGCGCAACGCGTGATCGAGCGATTTTGGCGCGTTCAGGACCAAGGCGATTACACCGAACTCGCCCCGCTTTTCGCGCCCGACGCGGTGCTGGACGACCCGGTCTATGGCCGCTTTGAAGGGCGCGAGGCGATCTTGAAATTCATGACCATGATGGTCAGCGAAATGGGCCATCGCGAAATCCACTTCACGCTTGATGAGGTGTGCGGGGACGACCATGCGGTTTGGGCGCGTTGGACGATGCATTCCCCAGCAGGCACGCGCGGAGGGGTTGGCATTTACAAGGTCGAAAACGGTCTGATGACCTATTATCGCGACTATATGGACCCCGAAACAGGAGGGGGAGAAGCTCAATGAAATTGGAAGGAAAGGTGGCGGCGATCACCGGTGGGACGGCCGGACTGGGCCGCGGAATAGCCGAGGGGTTCTTGGCTGAGGGCGCTAAAGTCGCTCTGTTCGCTCGCAATCCAGAGAAGGGCGAAGCCGCCGCGCGCGACCTGAGCCCCGATGGCAGTTGCGCTGTCTTCATCGCGGGCGATGTGATGAACCAAGCCGACATCGAAAGTTTCGTCGACAAAACCATCGAGGCCTTCGGAACTCTGGATGTCCTCGTCAACAACGCTGGCGGCGCGGGCGACCTCCAGCCGCTGGTCAACCTGTCTGACGAGACCTTTGACGAGGCGATGAAGTGGAATGTCTATTCTACCTTTTATGCAACCCGGCGCGCGCTCCCGACCATGCTCGCCAAAAAGAACGGGCGAGTGATCAACATCTCCTCGATGGAGGGCAAACACGGCAAACCGGTGCTCACGGCCTATTCCGCCGCCAAACACGCCGTGAACGGCCTGACGAAAAGCCTCGCGCGCGAAGTGGGCGCGGAGGGAGTGACGGTGAACGCCATCTGCCCAGGCCTCGTCATCACCGACATTATCAAGAACAACGGCCCCGAAACCGCCAAAGCGATGGGCATGGAGTTCGACGAGATGATCAACACGTTCGCGCAAGAAGCCGCGATCAAGCGGCCCAATACGGTGGAGGAAATCGCTGCGATGGCCGTGCTGCTTGCGTCCGACGCGGGTGCAGGGATCACCGGCGCCATGCTGAGCGTCGACGGCGGCACGGCGCAATATTAAGACGCGGTCAGCCTAGCCCTCTTGGGCCGCCATAGCCGCGACCACCGCCGCCTGGATGTCGGTCGCTTGCGGGTTACCGCGCAGTGTCACGCCGCCATTGGGTTGCAGGTTCTCACCTGTAATGAACGCGTGATCCGAACACAGGAACACGCAGGTCTGCGCGACATCCTCCGAAGTGTTCAATCGGCCCAGCGGGTACTTCGGAAGAAAGGCCTCGACCAACCCCGGCGTGTCGAAAGCGCCTTGTGTCATGGGGCTTTCAGTAAAAGCCGGAGACACACTGTTCGCGCGAATACCGAGGTGGCCGAAATCGTTGGCAACGCAGCGGATCATCGCTTCGCCCGCCGTCTTGGTGCCGATATAGGCCGCGTGGTTGTTGATCAGCGCCTTGGTTGTTGCGCTCGACAGATTGATGATCGAACCGCCGGACGGTTCCTGCTCGCTCATCACTTTGACAAAGGCCTGAAGGAAGTGATGCACGCCCTTGAACTGGAGCGCTGCAATCGCGTCGAGTTGCTCTTCGGTTGTTTCCAAGAGCCCTGCAAGCAAGCCCCACCCGGTCGTGTTGATTGCGGCATCGACACGCCCAAAGTCGGCGCGTGCCGTATCCGCAAGCGCATGAACGGCCGCGTGGTCGGTTATGTCGCATAACGCGTAGCTTCCACCGATCTCAGCGGCCAAGTCTCTCAGCGGTCCTTCGTTGCGGCCCGCAACCATAACGCGGGCGCCCTCGCCCGCCAGCGCGCGCGCCGTCACCTGTCCGATATTTCCGGCGGTCGCCGCGCCCAGCACCACGGCAAATTTGCCTTCAAGCTGTCCCATATCTCGCTCTCCTTCTGCAAAAGGGGGACTACCACGCCGCTTTGGCGCGTCCTCTTCCCAAAAGTGTTCATTGTGCCCACGAGCGCGGGGGCCGATAGATTGCCACAACTAGAGGAGAGGCACACGATGTTCACAGGGCCGATGGAGGACCGCCTGGCGATCCGCGAGCTGCACGAGATCTATGGCGACGGCGTCGTGCGTTTCGACAAGGATACCTGGGGATCGGTCTGGGCCGAGGACGCCACCTGGGACTTTATGGGAATGACGATCGAAGGGCGCGAGGCGATTGTCGAAACTTGGCTTGGAGCGATGGCCGGCTTTGACGCGGTTAGCTTTTCTTGCGTGCCAGCCTCAATCGACGTCGACGGCGACACTGCGACCAGCCGCGTGCAAACCCAAGAAGTGCTTAAGGCCAAAGACGGTTCAACGCGAATGATCGGCGGTCTCTACACTGACACGCTCGCCAAGCGCGATGGAGCCTGGGTCTACACCCACCGCGCCTTCAACATTGTCGCCGAATACAACGCCCCTGAGGAGACCGCGTGATGGCCAAGATTGTAATTTCCGCCCAGCTCGACCTCGATCCGGCCCAGCGCACCGCTGCCCTGATCAAGGCCAAGCGACATATCGCGGCAGCCCTCGCTCAACCGTGCTGCATTGCCTACGATTGGAGCGCGGATGGCAACGATCCCGCGCGGGTCAACGTGTTCGAAGAGTGGCAAAGCGAAGAGGCGCTGGCGGCGCATTTTGCGGGACCAGCTTACGCCGGAATGCGCGATCATATCGGCGCGTTTGGCCTGACTGGAGCAGCCAGCCGCAAATACCGCGTTGACGCCGAGGCGCCAGTTTACAACGCGGAAGGCGTCGCGACCGAGGCTTTTTACTAGAAAAGCTCCCGCGTCAGACTTTGAGCATCTGCTTCCCGCGATTTTGCCCGGTGAAGAGGCGCTTGAGCGTCGCAGGAGCGTTCTCAAACCCTTCCTGTATGTCCTCTTGGTACGTCAGCTTTCCGTCTTGAACGAATCCTTCGAGCCGTTTGCGGATCGCGGGGAATTCGGGCGCCCAATCCAACACAATAAAGCCCGCCATGCTGGCGCGGCGGAAAATCAGATTGAAGTAGTTGCCCGGACCTGAGGGATGACCGCCGGTCTCATACCGGCTGATACCGCCGCATACGACCACGCGCGCGCCGGTTGCAATATTGGCTAGCATATCGTCAAGGATAGAGCCGCCGACATTGTCAAAAATCACGTCAACGCCGCCTGGGCAGTGTTCTTTGATTTGCGCTTTCACATCGCCCGCCTTGTAGTCGATGGCGGCGTCGTAGCCTGCTTCATCGACCAGCCACTTACACTTGTCCGGCCCGCCTGCGATGCCGACGACGCGGCAACCGGCGATTTTGGCCAATTGGCCAACCACGCTGCCCGTCGCGCCTGCTGCGCCTGAGATCAGCACCACGTCGCCCGCGACCGGCTTGCCAACCTTGAAGAAACCGCAATAGGCCGTGAGACCGGTGGTCCCAAGAACCGACAGGACCGCAGTGGGAGACAGCGTGGTCTGAACCTTGGTCAGGCCCTCCCCATCATGCACGTTATGCTCGGTCCAGCCGGTGGTGCCAAAGACGATCTCGCCCACTGCGAATTTTGGATTGTGACTGGCGATCACCTCGCTGATCGCGCCGCCGCGCATCACGTCGCCAATCGCCATCGGAGCGACGTAGTCGGCGATGTTCTCCATCCATCCCTTTTGCGCCGGGTCGAACGAGAGGTAGCGTGTTGCGAGCAGAACTTCACCGTCACGCGGATCCGCAAGCTCGGTTTCGACAAGTTTGAAGTCGTTGTCCTCAATACCGCGGCCTCGCGGGTGGTTGTTGAGCAGCCATTGGCGCGTGGTGGTGGGCATCGCGATCTCTCCTTTGCGAACCTCTTTGGCCTCTAATGCTGATGCAGAGCGCTCCTCTCTACGGGCAAAAGTGTCAGTCGCCGCAGTTCGATGGTCTGGTAACTTCCGGGGCTGAGGAGAAAGATGATGGGTGTTTCAACGCACAAGACCTTCTGCCGCTTCTGCCACGCCAATTGCGCGATGGAGGTCGACGTAGAGGACGGGCGCGTGCTTTCGGTGCGGGGAGATCCCGAAGATCCCGCCTATGGCGGTTACACCTGCATGAAAGGGCGTGAATTGCCCGATTCGCACAACGCCGAACATCGACTAACGCAAAGCCTGGTGCGCGACGCCATGGGTGATTTTCAACCGACGCCGATGCCCGAAACGCTCGCGCATATCGCGGATAGGCTGCGCGGCATCATCGATAAGCACGGGCCGGACGCGGTCGCCGTTTTCATGGGTTCGGGCGGGTATCAGAACAGCGCGGCCTGGGCCGCCTCACACAGTTTTGCGCAAGCCATCGGCTCGAAGCACTTCTTCACCTCGGTGACACTCGACCAACCGGCCAAAGTCTTCACCACCGCGCGGTATGGCCAGTGGTCCGGGGGCACAAACACCTTCTCCGAAAGCGATGTAGCGCTGCTGATCGGCAACAATCCGATCGTTTCGCATTACTCGCCTCCGGGTGGCGTCCCGCCCTTTAGTCCCTCGCGCCGGATCCGCGACCGGCAGGCAGAGGGCATGAAAGTGATCGTCGCCGACCCGCGCGAAAGCGACATTGCCCGCCTCGCCAACATCTATCTTCCCGTCAAACCGGGTGAAGATCCCGCGCTGCTCGCCGGGATGATCAATGTGATCATAAATGAGGAACTCTACGATCGTAATTTCGTCGCCGCGCATGTCGAAGGTTTTGACGAACTGTTGGACGCGGTCCGCCCGATGACGCCGGAAGTCGCCGCAGAGCGCGCTGGGGTCGAGACCGACCAACTGGTCGCGGCGGCGCGCATGTTTGCAACCGGCGCCAAAGGCTGCGCGGTCACTGGGACCGGCCCGGAGATGGCGGGCAACGGCACCTTGACGGAATACTTGGTCGTCTGCCTCAACACGTTGTGCGCGCGCTTCAAACAGGAAGGCGACAAGGCGGGTATCCCGCGTGTTTTTACCCCTCCGATGAGCGATCTGAAAGCGCAAGTGGGTCCGGATCTGCCGATGTTCGGCGCTGAAGGGATGGCAAAGTCGCGCTTCCGTGGCCTTGGTCAGCTCGGCTTCGAGATGCCTTGCAATATCATGGCCGACGAAATTCTGACGCCGGGCGAAGGCCAAATCCGCGCACTGATCAGCGTCGGCGGAAACCCCGTGGTTGGCTTCCCCAATCAGGAGAAGATGGTTCGGGCACTCGATGATCTGGATCTGTTCGTTCAGATTGACCCGTGGCTGAGTGCAAGCGCCCGCCGCGCGGATGTGGTGCTTGCGCCCAAGCAATCGCTGGAACGCGACGACATCACAAACCTCTCCGAATGGTGGCATGAAACCGCCTACGCCCGCTATGTCGAGGCAGTGGCTGAGGCCCCAGGCGATGTGATCGATGAATACGAAATGTTCTGGCATCTCGCGAAGGCGCTGGGCGTGCAAATGGAACTGGGAGGCGGCCCGTTGCCGATGGACACCGAGGAGCCACCCGCCAAAGTCGATTTCCTTGATCTCTCGACCGCCGGGTGCTTGGTTCCTCCCAGCACAGTGCGCGAAGACGCGCGCGCCGCCGGGGGTGCCGCGGTGATCTACGAAGACTTGCATCCCCGAATCGGGCCGGGCGATCCTGCGATGGAAAACCGATTCAACCTCGCTGCGGGCGCTATGCCCGAAGCGCTTCTGCGCTACGCTCAAAACCACACGGTCAAAGCGGGCTATAAGTTTAAGCTGATCAGCCGCCGCTCCAAAGCGCGCTTTAACTCGATCGGCCATCCGCTCGAAAAACTACGCGCAAGAGCCACAACAAACCCGGCCTACGTTCACCCCGACGACATTGCCGAGTTCAATCTCATCGAAGGGGAGATCGTCGCGATCTCCAGCCCACACGCCACCATTCACGGCGTGGTCAAAGCGAGCGACCGGGTGCGACGCGGGCTTGTTTCCATGGCGCACGCCTTTGGCGATGCGCACGCGGACGCCAGCAATGTGCGTGAAATCGGCAGCTCCACAAACCGCCTGACAAGCGACGAGACTGACTACGATCCAATTACGGGTCAGGCTTTGCAAAGCGCCATACCGATCAAGCTGCAGATGATTAAGGAAACCGCGTCGGCAGCAGAGATGGAGAAAGCCTGACATGCCGACCAACCGTCAATATCTCCTCCAGCGCCGCCCTGATGGTGAACCCGTGCCCGACGACTTTGAGCTCGTCGAAACGTCGACGCCCGAGCTGGAGAAGGGGCAATTTCTGATCCGTAATCACTACGCCAGTCTGGACCCTGCGATGCGCGGCTGGATGGACGCGGGTGGCAACTACATGCCCCCGGTTCCGCTCGGTACTTCAATGCGAGCGAGCACTATTGGAGTGGTCGAGGAAAGCCGCGCCGAGGGCTTTGAGCCGGGACAATGGGTCATGGGGCTCAACGCTCTTGAGGATTATTCATTGGGTGTCGCAGGCGGCTTTACGCAGCCGATTGATCACACCCTCGTTCCAAGCGTGACCAATTACCTCTCAATCTTCGGAGCGGTCGGCATGACCGCCTATTTCGGCTTTCTCGAAGTGTGCGAGCCCAAGGAAGGTGAGACCGTGTTGGTTTCCGGGGCTGCGGGCGCGGTTGGCTCGCTTGTTGGGCAGTTGGCCAAGATCCACGGCTGCCGCGCGGTCGGCATTGCGGGAGGCAGCGAGAAATGCGCGAGGCTGATGGAGAAGTACGGGTTTGACGCGGCCATCGACTACAAGGCTTTTGCGCGTGATGACGAAGCCGGTTTGACCGAAGCGATCGCGAAAGCCGCGCCGGATGGTGTCGATGTGATTTTCGAGAATGTTGGCGGGGCAATTCTCGACGCGGGTTTGATGAACCTCAACCTCTTCGCCCGTGTCGGGCTGTGCGGCCTTATCAGCGAATACAACACCGCGCCGCGCGGCGCTCGTAACATCTGGCAACTGATCGTCAAACGCGGACAGATCCGCGGGCTTCTGGTTGCCGACTACGTTGAACGCTTCCCGGAAGGCGCATCAAAAATGGGCGAGTGGGCGGCCGCTGGAAAACTCACGATTGATGAGCATATCGATGAGGGTCTGGAGAACACCTTTGACGCTTTCATGCGGCTTTTTGCAGGGTCGAACCAGGGCAAGATGATCCTCAAAATCGCGACATGATATGGCCCGCGATCTGCTTGTCCTGTCGGGTGGCCACCCCTACGAAGCCGAGCCGTTCGACGCGCTGATCCATTCGCTCGGCGATTGGGAGGTGACGCATCTCGTCCATCCCGAGGCGGAAGAGGCGGTCGCAAAGGGCCGCGCGGCTGAGGCCGATGCGCTGCTCTTCTACGACATGGGTGGTTATATCTTCGCTGATAACGGGCTGACCACGCGTCCGCCCCTTCCCGAATATCGCCGAGCCATCACAGAGCGCTTTGAAAGCGGGCGTGGAGCGGTCGCGCTCCACCACGCACTCGCAGGCTGGGCTCAGTGGCCGCAATGGCACAAATGGCTTGGCGGACAGTTCTTGTACGCTTCAGGTGAATGGCAAGGTCAAGAAATGCCTGACAGCGGTTATCGCCACGAGGTCGAGTACACCGCGCGAATTGTAGCGGCGCATCCGGTCACGGCGGGCCTTCCCGCCAGCTTCCCTGTTCGCGACGAACTCTATCTGTGTCCAATTGCCGAAGATCGCGTCACGCCGCTGATCCAGAGCGAGGGATACGCCATGGTGCGCGACAACTTCTTCTCAGCTGCGCTTGCGGTGAAAGGGCGAATGTTCTCGCGCGAAGGCTGGGACCATCCGTCTGGCTCGGCGCTGATTGGGTGGGAGACCCGCGCACTCGCAGCGCCGCTCATCTATCTGCAATTTGGTGATGGACCGGAAACCTACGCGAACCCGCCCGTGCGCCAACTTATCGTCAACGCGCTGGAATACACGTCACAAGGAGCCGACGTATGACCCCGACTGAGAGTGTTGAGAGTTTCATCAACCATTGGAATGACAGCGACATGGACGCCATGTTTGCGATGTGCGCTGAGGATATTGTCTGGCACAACATGCCGATGGCCCCGATCGAAGGGAAAACCGCCATGCGCGTTGCGCTTGGTGGCATGATGGCCAGCGTCAAAGGGTGCGATTGGGAGATCCTTTCCATTGCGTCCAACGGTAACACCGTCCTGACAGAAAGGATCGACGCCTTCGACCTTGAATCCGGCAAACGCGCATCTGTGCGTGTCATGGGGACGTTCGAACTCGATCGCTCCGGCAAGATCACGCGCTGGCGCGATTACTTCGACATGGCGGAATTCCAGCGCGAGTTCGCCCCGTGATAGGGTGGCCAGCCATCGCAAGGCACTAACACATTCGCGCATCGCATGATGCGCCGCGATGGTTAGAATCCCTAAGAGATTTTCATCGGGATCGGAGTCTTTCATGAACAAGCCTGCCGCGATCAAGGACACCAGTGTCTTTGCGCCGGAAACCCTGCTGCAGCCTTGGGAGTACTATCGGGCAATCCACGATGCCGGGATCGATGTCGAGCACCTGCCCGAGATGAACACCTTTGTCGTTTACAGCTACGATTTGTGCAGCGAAGCGACCTCGAAGCCTGATATTTTCTCAAACGACTTCAGTGTGTTGATGGGTCGCGAACACGATGAAGAGATCGTGGCCATTTTGGCCGAAGGCTGGCCGGACGAGCAAACTCTGCTCACCGCCGATGCGCCCGTGCACACACGCAATCGCAAGCTGGTCAACCTAGCCTTTTCGATGAAGCGCGTGAACGCGATTGAGGAAACCATGCGCGGCAAGTCGATCGCGCTGATCGAAGCCTTTGCCAACAAAGGCGCGTGCGAGTTTGTCGAGGAATTCGCGATTCCGCTACCCGTGTATATGATTGCGGGGCAAATCGGGCTCGACACCGACATCAAGCAGGTCAAGAAATGGTCTGACGCGGCGGTCGATCGGTTCAGCCAAATGGTCGATCACGAGCGCAAGAAAGAATGCGCGCGTAGCCTGGTTGAATACCAGCACTACATGAAGAGCAAGATTGATGAGCGCCGGGCCGATGGCGGCGATGATCTGCTTGCCGACTTGGTCGCTGCCAAGGTCGAAGGGGAAACCCCGCTGACCGATCCAGAGATTATGTCGATCATGCAGCAGTTTATGGTCGCCGGGAACGAGACCACCACCTCAACCCTTGCCGGATGCCTGCTGCAATTGATCCGCAACCCTGATCAAATGGCAAAAGCCAAAGCCGCCGCGGGCGGCCGCGATCCCAAGCTGATCATGAACATGATCGAAGAGGCGCTGCGCTACGAAACGCCCACATCGGGGATGTGGCGCATCGTCAAAGAGGACACTCAGCTGGGCGAGCACACGCTTCCAGCTGGATCAATCGCGCAATTGCGCTACGCCGCAGCCAACCGCGATCCGAGCAAATTCGAAGATCCGGATAAGTTCGACATTGAGCGCAAGAACGCGCGCGCGCACCTCGCCTTTGGCAAGGGGCCGCATATGTGCGTGGGCAATATGCTCAGCCGCAAGGAAATGCTGGTCGCCTTTGACGAATTGCTTGAGCGGCTCGATGGGTTCGCCGTGTCGAATGAGAATGAAATCGAGGTTCTCCAGAACATCCTATTGCGCGGCGTCATCAAGCTGCCCATCACGTTCTCTCAGAAGGCCTGATCGCGATGAACTTTGATCTTTCCGAAGAGCAGGAGATGTTCTGCGACTCGGTGAAGCGCTTTGCCGCGCCAATCGATGTCGAAGCGCGGCGCAGATTGCGGCTCTCGCCCACAGGCTATGACCGCGATCGCTGGCAAAAGCTTGCTGAGCTTGGCCTGATTGCTCTGGCTGTGCCCGAAGAGGACGGCGGCATGGGCGGTTCGCCGGTTGATCTGGCGCTAGTGCACGAAGCTATCGGCAAAGCCAATTCACCCGATCCGTTGCTTGAACACGGGGTTCTGCCGGCTTGCTTGCTGGAAGGGCATGAGGCCCTTGAGAGCGTTTTGAGCGGAGAGCGGATCGCAACCCTAGCCTGGGCCGAACGCTCGCAGCGCTTCAGTCTCACGCCCGTCGGTGTGACAGCCGAAGCGAGCGGCGATGGTTTCATCATCTCAGGCGAGAAGACCTTTGTCATGGGTGGACTGCTTGCCGATCTCTTCCTTGTGACGGCCAGTCTCGAAGGGGAGACGGCGGTGTTCGCGGTTCCAGCGCATGCACCAGGGATAGATCAGCGCGCCTATCGCCTGACCGACGGCAGCATCGCGTGTGAGATCCGGCTCACTCGGGTTGCTGTCGGACGATTGGCGCGGCTCAATCACGATGCCGCTTCGCTGGCGCACATCGTGTCGACCCTTCGCCTGTGCTCAGCCGCCGAGTTGGTAGGCCTTGGCCAACGCTTGCTCGACGATACGCTCGTCTTTGTTAAGGAGCGCGAGCAGTTTGGCGTCGCCATTGGCACATTCCAGGCCCTTCAGCATCGCCTTGTTGAGGCCTACGCTCGTCTCGAACAGTCACGGTCGATGCTCTATCGCGCAGCGCTTAGCGATCCATCTTCTGCCTTGGAATGGTCCAAGGCCGCCGCTGGGGCAAAGGCCTTCATCACAGAAAATATCGACGCGATCAGCCGTGAAGCGGTTCAGATGCACGGGGGCATGGGGATCACCGACGAATTGGCGATTGGCCACGCGATGAAACGGGCCCTGGTGCTCGGCCGCCTGTTCGGCGACGCCGAAAGCGTTCTCGCCGAATACGCGCACGCGGCCTGAAGAGAGCGCAACGGATGGCTGAAAAGATCGACCCAGACCTTTGGAGTGAGGGGCCCAATCCGCAATTGATGGGCGGTCGCCTCCCCTCAGGTGAGATCGTGTTCCCTATGCCCGTGGGCGACGCTGCGCGCGATGTGGAGCCATACAAACTCTCGCGCACGGGCACGCTTTGGTCCTGGACCACGCAAGGCTTCCTGCCCAAGGAACCGTATATCGGTCCTGGGTCAAACGAAGGCCCCAATGGCGAACCATCGCCGCCCGACTTCCAGCCTTTCCTTCTTGGCTATGTCGAACTTCCGGGCGAAGTGATTGTCGAAAGCCGAATTGTCGACGCAGCGCTTGAAGACCTGAGCCTGAACATACCGGTCGAGTTCTGCATCGTGCCGTTTAGCAATCGCCACGACACCTACGCGTTTCGACCCATTGCCGCTCAACAGGAGGACACTGCATGAGCGAGAACGTCTACATCATCGGCGCGGGCATTCACCCCTTTGGCCGCACGCAGGAGCGATCAGGCCGCGAGCAGGGGGTGTACGCCGTGCGCCAGGCGCTCGAGGATGCCGGGCTCGAATGGGCCGATATCGAATGCGCGTATGGCGGATCTGCCGCAGCGGGCAACGCCGACATCATGGTCAACGAATTGGGCCTGACAGCCCTCCCCTTTGTCAATGTCGCGAATGGCTGTGCCACCGGGGGCAGCGCTATCGCATCAGCCCAGCAAGCGGTCGCGAGCGGTATGTACGACCTCGCGCTGGCGGTCGGTTTTGACAAACACCCGCGCGGCGCCTTCAACGCCCAGCCCGCCGATTATGGCTTGCCTGAATGGTACGGCGAAACGGGCATGATGCTGACGACGCAATTCTTTGCGCTAAAGATTCAGCGCTATATGCAATTGCACGGCATCAGCCGGACGACGCTTGGCCGCGTGGCCGAAAAGGCCTTCCGCAACGGGGCCAAGGCGCCGCACGCGTGGCGCCGCTCGCCGATCGATCTCGAAACGATCATGAACGCCCCAATGATCAACGATCCCCTGACCAAGTTCATGTTCTGCTCACCCGCTGAAGGGGGCGTGGCCTTGATCCTTGCGAGCGAAAAGAAGGCGCGTGAATTGGGGGCGCTGGGCGATGGCAAATCAGTCAAGATTGCCAAAGTCGCCTTCAAGACCCGTCCGCCTGACAGTTTCGAAGTCTTCCAGGCTGGCATCAGCATCAAGGAAGGCGGTAAACCCACTGTGCTCGCGGCGCGGGCTGCTTTCGAAGGCGCCGGGATTGGCCCCGAAGACATCGACGTCGCGCAGCTCCAGGACACCGAAAGCGGAGCGGAAATTATGCATATGGCCGAGAACGGCTTCTGCAAAGATGGCGATCAGGAGGAATGGCTCGCCAATGGCTGGTCGGAAGTCGACGGCAAATTGCCGATCAACACTGATGGCGGCTGCCTAGCCTGCGGCGAACCAATCGGTGCATCGGGCTTGAGGCAGGTCTATGAGAATGTTGAGCAGTTGCGCGGACGCGCGGGCGAACGGCAGGTGTCGGGCCGCGATGGCGATGGTCCCAAGACCGCCTACAGCCACGTCTACGGTGCGCCCGGCATTTCCGCTGTTGCGATTATGGAGCGGTGAGCATGGGTAGGATGACCGACAAGGTCGCGCTGGTCACCGGGGGCGCGGAAGGCATAGGAGCCACCGTGGGTCGGATGATCGTCGCTGAAGGCGGCGAGGCGCTGCTGTGTGACGTGCAGATCGATAAGGCTCGGGCGCTCGCTGATGAACTGGGCGAGAACGCCGCGGCTTTCGAGCTGGATGTACGCGACCTCGACCAATGGTACGCGGCGGTCAAAGCTGCGCAGGAGCGGTTCGGCAAGCTCAACGTGCTGTGCAACGTCGCTGGAATTTCCGAGCCTGGGATCGTGACCGATGTTGATCTCGACAGTTGGAATCGCACAATCGATATCAATCTCAACGGCCCGTTCTACGGATGCCGAGCCGCGATTCCGGCGATGGAGGCTGCGGGGGAGCCGGGCGCGATCGTCAATATCGGCTCGATGATCGCGATGCGCGCCGCTGCGTTTGTTGCGGCCTATTCCGCGTCGAAAGCTGGGCTGCTAGGGCTCACTCGCTCGGTCGCGCTGGACTTGGCCGAACGCGGCCTGCCGATCCGCGCAAATATGGTTCACCCTGGCGCGATCCGCACGCCAATGTATGATCGCTATAAGTATTCCGGCGTCGACACACCCGAAAACATTGAAACCAACTTTGCTGCTACACACCCGATGAACCGGATCGGCGAGCCCGAAGAGGTGGCCAAAGCGGTGGTCTTCCTCGCCAGCGACGAAGCGAGTTTCACCACAGGCTGCGATTTCACGGTCGATGGCGGCGGATCGATAAGGAGCTAGGCGGCATGACTGAAACCACCAGTGAACGCATCGACGCGCACTTCATTATCGGCGGCAAGTACCACGATATGGACACCCCGCGCATTGAGATACTCAAACTGCTCGCCGAACATCCGCGCATCCGGACGACGGTAGCGTGCGACTTTTCGGGGCTTGAGCGGCTAGAGCAGTGCCGGTTCTTGATAACTTACACAGTCGACGAGGTGCCGACCCAAGAGCAAGCTGAGTATCTCCAAGCCTGGGTCGAAGGAGGTGGAAAGTATCTGGCGCTCCACGGCACAAACTCGATACTCGCCTTTCGCGAGGACGGCTTGGTGGACGCACCGGATGACACCACCGGTTTTATGGCATTGCTCGGCACGCAGTTCAAAGCGCACCCGCCCATCGGGCCATTCGAAGTTGAAGTCGTCGATGGGGATCACGAACTGACGAGCGGGATCAGCAACTTTGAAGTGGTGGACGAACTCTACATCACCAAGATCACCAATGACATAAACGTCTTGATGCAGACCACCTTCGAAGGCGAAGCGACAGGATTTGTGGACTCTGACTGGCCCGAAACCAAAGTGCCGATCCTCTACACCCGTGACGTCGGCAAGGGTGAGATCGTGTACAACATCCTTGGCCATTGCCGGGGGCATTACGACCTTCCGGGCATGGCCGATTTCTATCCGCACAAGGAAATGTGCGCGTGGAATTACGACGTTTTCTATGAGATGCTGCGTCGCGCCATTCTTTGGGCGATGCGCGAAGAGGCGCTTGAGCCAGCGCAATAGGGACGCTTGACGATATGGATATGGACTTCTCTCCTGCAGACGCGGCCTTCCGCGAGGAAGTGCGCGACTTTCTGGCGGAAAAACTGCCCCAGCACCTGCGCGACGGCGCGCGGCGCACGCCAGGAGTTTTTGTTGAGCCCGATATTGGAATGGAATGGCACCGCATCCTTTATGAAAAAGGGTGGGTCGCGCCGCACTGGCCAAAGGAGGACGGCGGCACCGGATGGACTCCGACCCAGCGGTTTATCTTTGACAAAGAGAGCGCGCTGGCCGGAGCACCTGGCCTTCCTGTCCTGGCTCTGAAGCTTGTCGGGCCCGTCATCTGTGCGTTTGGCACACCCGAGCAGAAGGCGCGTTTCCTTCCGCGGATCCTTTCCGGCGAAGACTATTGGTGCCAAGGCTATTCAGAGCCGGGCAGCGGATCGGATCTCGCCAGCCTCAAGACGTCAGCGCGCATCGAAGGCGATGAATATGTCGTCAACGGCTCCAAAATCTGGACGACGCACGCCCATCACGCCAACTGGATTTTCGCCTTGGTGCGTACGAACGCCGAAGTGCGCCCCCAGGCCGGCATTACTTTCCTTTTGATGCCCATGGATCAGGAAGGCGTTGAGGTGTCGCCGATCCATTCAATGTCAGGCGATCACGAAGTCAACGCGGTCTTCTTCAGCGACGCCAAGAGCCATGTCGACAATCGTATCGGCGAAGAAGGTCAGGGCTGGAGCATCGCCAAGTTCTTGCTTGAAAATGAGCGAGGTGGATCGTGCCATGCTCCGAGGTTGCTTCAGTCGATTGATACGCTGGCTGAGCTCGCGCAATCGCAGCCTTCGGGCGTGAACGGTGCGATCGCTCATGACCCTCGCTTTCGCGACAGGCTGGCGCGGGCTCGGCTGGACGCCGAAGCCTTGGAGTTCACCGAGCTGCGCATCCTCGCCGAGTTGGCCAAGGGGCGCCCGCCCGGCCCGCAGACCTCGCTTGTCAAATTGCTGGCGTCCAATATCGGCCAGGAAGTGGACACCTTGCGGGTCAACCTATTGGGCACTGACGCGCTGCAATTGCCGCTCGAGCGTCCGCTTTATGGCAATGAAAGTCCCGAACCTGTCGGCAGCGAGATGGCTCAGACCGCGATGGGTCGTTACCTCAACAATCGCGCGGCCACGATCTTTGGCGGCTCGGATGAGGTGCAAAAGAACATTATTGCCAAGACTGTGCTCGGCCTTTGATCCAAGCGCTCTCAATCCACTCTCGAAGAAAGACGCTCTGAATGGACGTTTCGAAGTTAATGTTCCGCCAAGGGCTTATGGGCGGAGCCCGGATACTGGTGACCGGCGGCGGCACGGGCCTTGGCAAGGAAATGTCCGAAGCGTTCCTTAAACTGGGCGCCACCGTCTACATTTGCGGGCGGCGTCAGAACAAGCTGGACGAATGCGCTGCTGAGTTGATGGAAAAGCACGGCGGCAAGGTTGTCGCCCACGCCTGCGACATCCGCGATCCCGATGCGATCCACGCTATGGTCGATGCGATCTGGGCCGATGGTGGCGCGCTAACCGGGGTGGTCAATAACGCGGCGGGCAATTTCATCAGCCGCACCGAAGATCTCTCGGTCAACGGCTTTAACGCGATTGCGGATATTGTGATGCGCGGTACATTTTATGTAACGCTTGATGTGGGCAAACGTCTCATCGCGGAAGGGAAGAAGGCGAGCTTCCTGTCGATCCTGACAACCTGGGTTTGGTCCGGCAGCGCCTTTGTCGTGCCTAGCGCGATGTCGAAGACCGCGATCAACGCGATGACACAAAGCCTGGCGACCGAATGGGGGCGCTACGGTCTGCGCTTTAACGCGATCAACCCCGGACTCTTCCCGACCAAGGGCATGAGCGCGCGACTGCACCCAGGCGGAAGCGGCGGAAATTCCGGCAACGAAATGAACCCCATGGGACGCGCTGGCGAAATGCACGAAATCGGAAATCTCGCCGTTTTCCTGATGGGCCCCGGAGCGGAATATGTGAACGGGCAAACGATTGCGATCGACGGCGCGGGCTACCAAGCCAATGGCGGCACCTTCTACCCCATGCTCCAAGGACTTGGCGACGCGGAGTGGGAGCAAATGCGCGCCATGATCAAAGGCACCAACGACAAGGACAAGGCCGACCGCGCGACGGGTTGAGCCGTCGGCTCAGCCGCGTGGCGGCATGCCATGCACCATCGTCAAAAATTTGAGGTTTGTCCCGGCGCGGCGATGCTCCGAGAGTGCCTGATAGTCCGGATCATCGTACCAGGCCTTGGCCGCCGCCTCGTTGGGAAAACGCCAGACGACGACGCGCCCGTCCAACGCGGACGACCCTTCCAGCGTTTCCGGAGCGTCATCAAAGGTAATGAACTCGCCGCCATGCTTCTTCAGGATCGGGAAAAAGCCCTTTTCATAAAGACGGTAGGTCTCTGCATCCGCGATAGTGAAATTGGCGATCATGATCACGGGCGTCTCGGTCATTGTTTTCCTTTCGCGCGGGCCTAGCCCGCAGCCTCGTCGGCCAGTTTTTGCGCGACCTTATAGTCTGGCTTTCCGTTGTTAAGCCTCAAGGACTGGCTCGTCATCACGTAAAGACGCGGGATCTTGTAGCCCGCCAAGCCGTCTCGTGCGCAGCTGTCGAGCGCCTCTTCGCGTACGTCTCCTTCGGGTTGGACCACCGCGACGACCTTGCGGCCAAAGCGCGGATCGGGAAGGCTGACGACGCGCGCGTCTTTTACCCCGGGATGTTCGAGGAGCACAGCCTCGACCTCTTCGGGGAAGACCTTCTCGCCGCCAGTGTTGATGCACAGATTGTCGCGCCCAATGAACTCCAGCGAACCGTCGGCCGCCCAGCGCGCGCGATCGCCGGTCATAAGCCAGCGCTTGCCATCAATTACGGGGAAGGTCTGGGCGTTCTTTTCGTCCTCGCCAAGGTAGCCGAGCGGCAAAGGGCCGGTTCGCGCCACGATGCCGACGCCGTCGCTATCCCGCTCAATCTCTTTGAGGTTTTCGTCAAACAGCTTGGTTTCGCGCCCAGGCAACGCGGAGAATTTCCCGCCCCCCGTCGACCCGGCGGCGGTTGTAATAACGACGGCTGTGCCCGAACTCTCGCTTGATCCGAGCGCGTCAATGACGACCAAATGCGGCGCGTGCTTTATCAGGCGCTGCTTAAGGTCGGCCGAAAAAATCGCTCCGGAACTGGTCACATTGCGCAGGGTTGCCAACGCTTCAGCGCTATCGGGCCGTGTGTCGAGCTCGTTCGCGATGGGTAAGGCAAACGCGTCTCCAACAATAAAAATTCCCCTTGCGCCAATTCGCGCGACTTCATCGATAGCGAGGCCCGCGTCGAACTTGGCGGACGGCAGCAGCGCCAGCGTGCCGCCCTTCAGGAGGTGAATAACGCCGGTGAACTGACCCGCGCCGTGCATTAAAGGGCTGAGCAAGAGAAGCGGCGATGCCGTTGCCGGATGACTAGGGTCAATCCTTGTAGCCTCGGCAACATGAGCCGCAAAAGACGTCGCAACAAATGGCGGGGAATCTGGCCCTCTTTGCCAGACCGAGACGCTAAACGCCTGCCAAGCTTCGATCATTGGCCACATCACCGCCTTTGGCATGCCGGTTGTCCCGCCAGTAGCGGTGAGGAACAGCGCCTCCCGATCTTCGTGGATAGTGAAATCGGCGGGCAGTTCGTGTGCCTGCATTGCCTCCCAGTCCGGCGATCCCACATTTACGCTCAGCGTGCCACTTGGCATGGCAGCGATGCCTGGCTCAGCAAAGTCGCTCTCGGTAAAAAGGGCGCGTAGACAAAAACGAGCAAAGATATCCTCCAGCTCGCGAGCTTTGTAGTGGTAGTTGACATTAACCGGCGTGACCCCGGCCTTCACACAGCCAAAGTAGGCGAGCAGATAGTCTGGCGTGTTGCGCAACATCTGCCCGGCAACATCACCTGGCTTTAGGCCCTTCGCATGCAAGGCGGCAGCGATGGCATCGGTTTTTGTATCGAGCTCCGCCCAAGTCAGAACGCGCTCACCCTGCACGATTGCTGGACGTTCGGGCTCGATCGATGCCGCAAGCGCCTTGAGCGCGAAACCGAAATTCTCACCAAACCACATGCCACGCTCCCGCAACGATCCTATCGGCAGCCTTTGGTTTTGCCGACTATTCCGCAAAAATTCCGCCTAACCGGCGTTTGACCACAATTCCCCTACGTAAAGTGTGAGGCATTTGGACAAAAATGAGGTATCATCCGGAATCGGGAAGAGCAGGAGAGGAGAGAGCCGCAAATGGCCACCAACGTAGTCGAGCTTCGCACGCCTCAGGGCAAAGAGACCATGGAGCGTCTGCTCCAGCAGGTTACCATTGGCTGCACAGAAGACATTTATGACGCCGCGCAAGCGCTGGCGCGAATTGCGCAAGAACGCGGAATGCAGGTTGCCGTGTGCGACGACATTTCATCTAAGGAGCCAATGGTCGACGCTGATGGCACTATTTTGAACGCCGACGTTTTTCGTTGGCTCGATGATGGGGCGCGCTGGTGGGAGGATCATCGCCTCGCTCTGCATTCGCCGCTTCCGCGCGCTTGTCGCTACGAGAGCGAGCCATTTTGGGTGAATCAGCACGGGTTCAACACGCATTGGCGCAACTCGTATCTGGACGAACTCGACTTGTCGGATTTTGAGCGACGTTCGTTGTGCAAGGCGGCGATAGTAATACCGGTTCATCTGCCGTTCGGTCAGATTTCCGCGAGCAGCTTCATCAGCGTAGATCGCGATCGCGAAGATCTATCGGATGAGTTTGCGCTTTACGGCACCCTTTTCGCGCAAGTGATCCAACGTTTTGTAGCCGGCTATGTCCAAGCGCATCGCACCAAGCGGCGCATTCCGTCGGACTGCGTTTTGTCAAAGCGCGAGGTTGAATGCTTGCGCTGGGCCGCGATTGGCAAGACCGACCGCGAAATCAGCATGATCCTGGAACGCAGCCACGCTACGATCCGCTATCATATCCACCGCGCTGGCGAGAAACTTGAAAGCGTGAACCGCGCTCAGACGATCTTCAAAGCGGGCCAATTGGGGTATCTCGGGGCGTCTGACTGATTGGAATTGGGGGCGTTTGTTCCCTCATATGCCCATGACAGGGAGGAAACTTCAAGGCGGGCGCTTAGTGTACCCTTACGCCCGCCGCGCGGCCTTCAACGTCACAATCAACCGAGCTTTCGCAAAGGCTCGCGGCCGTCCCATCCAATGCCCGCTTGCTTAATCATCTCGAACAAGGCCGGACTTTCTGGGCTGGGCTGGAGAATTTCCACCAGGCTCCCCGCGCCCGGCCCCGGATCGACGTAGATGACGCGGCTTTCTCCAAGTGAGCCTTCGATTAGCACTTCGGCCCCGCTGGCCTCGCTGGCGATATAGGCCTCGCCGATGTCATCAACCAATAAGCAGGTGTGATGCAACCCGCCCCCCAACCCGTCAGCGTATTCGCCAGTGTAAATCGAGGGGTGCGTGTCGCGCGGGCGGATGAGCTCGACCTGCAGGTCCCCCCAATAGGCCAGCGCGAGGTCGAAATGCGCATCGGTCGGTTTGCCTTTGTATTTCATCCCTTCGAGGTGAATTCCTTCCATAAGAAAGAACGGGCCGACCCCCATTGTCTGAGTCCAATGGGCCACGGCCGCCCCAAAATCCGTCGGGACAAAGGCAATCTGCATGATCTCGCCAAGGCTTGCGATGCCGGTTCGCACTGTCATTTTCGCTCTTCCCACTCTCGAATCCGCTAGGGCAATTCTCGCTAAGCTTGTGCGATAACCGACGATGCGAACACTCCACAAAGTGCGAGGCCTACGCCCCGCCGTGCGCAAAATGGGATCAAAATGAGGGTGCAATCATGAATGAGATCAAGGATCTGGACAGGGATAGCCGTTGCCCCGGATTGAGCTACACCGACATGTTGAACGGGGATACGCGCACACCGCCCGATTACCTCTTTGAGGAAACAAATCTTGAAATGTCGGATGATCCCATCCCTGTGAGCGCGTATATCTCGGAGGATTACGCAAAGGCAGAACGCGAGAAAATGTGGCCCAATGTGTGGCAGTTTGCCGCGCGCGAAGATGAAATGCCCGACCCGGGCGACACCGTGGTCTACAACATCAACGACAAGAGCTTCCTGCTGGTTCGGCAGAAGGACGGCGCCGTAAAGGCGTTCTATAACGCCTGCCTGCATCGCGGTCGCAAGCTGCGCACGGAATGCGGTCCCTCGATCCAATTGCGCTGCCCTTTTCATGGGTTCACCTGGCGCAATGACGGATCGCTTAAAGAAATCCCGTCCAACTGGGACTTCAAGCATCTCAAAGGCAAGGACATGGATCTGCCTGAGGCGCGCGTTGAGTTGTGGCAGGGTTTCGTAATGATCACCGAGAACCACGACCTACCCGATTTCAAAACCTGGCTTGGACCGGCGGCCGAGCACTATGAGCGCTACGATTTTGAAAACCGCTACACCGGTATGTGGGTGCAAAAGAAGTTTCCCGCCAATTGGAAGGCCACCGCAGAGGCCTTCATGGAAGCCTGGCATTCGATCACCACGCACCCGCAGTTGCTCGGCTTTCTGGGCGATGCCAACACGCGCTACGATCTGATCGGTGATCACTTCAACCGGGCGATCACGCCCTCGGGCGTGCTAAGCCCCCATATTAAAGGCAAGGGCTCCGATTACGTGCTTGAGAAAATGAACGAATTCTCAGGCGGCGATGATGCCGAAACCAACCGTCGTTTCAACGCGAGCGAGGGCGAAGCCGGCTTTGACCCAGAAGACCCTCTGGCCGCGCGGCGCGTCCTCGCCGAGGCCGGTCGCCAGGGATTTACCGAGCAATACGGATATGACTATTCGGACGCTTCGGACAGCGAAATCCTCGACAATTTTACTTACAATATCTTCCCCAATTTCGCCCCATGGATCGGATTCCTGCCCACGCTCGTCTATCGCTGGTTGCCTGGTGAAACCTGTGATGAAAGCATCATGGAAATCCGCCTGCTCTTCCCCACGCCCAAGGGCGAGGAACGCCCCCGCGCGGTGGAGATGACCTACATTCCCGATGGTGAGCCGTTCTCGAGCGCAGCGGACAAGATGGGCCCGCAGCTCGCCAATGTGTTCGATCAAGACATGGCCAACCTGCCCTATGTGCAAGAGGGTATGAAGACGCTCAAAAGTGGGCAGATGGAATTGGGCACCTATCAGGAAAGCCGAGTGCGCCACTTTTACGAGACCATGCAGAAATACCTGAACGGCAAGGTGCCAGCGTAAGAGCGGGGCGCGGCAAACTCAGAACTGCAAAGAAGTGGGGCGCGCCAAGATATCGGCTCGCTATTCGATCGTACCGATCAAATCGCCGACCTTATAGGTTTCCCCCTCTTCGCCCGTCGGCCGAATAACGCCGCTGGCCTGGGCTTCGATCTCAACGGTCGTCTTGTCGGTTTCGGCGGTGTAGATGATCTCTCCCTTCGTCACCGTCTCGCCGTCTCCGAACATCCACTCGGCCAGCACAACCTCGGTCGCGCTCATGCCAAGCTTTGGAATGCGGATTTCTTCAGCCATGCAGGTCAGTCCCTTCCCATCGACGCTTTGATCTGTTCAACAATCTCACCCTTGGTCGGGATCCAGGCCTGTTCGAGATGCGTGGCGAAAGGGACGGCGGCGAAGGTGCCGCCAATGCGGCGTACCGGGCCTTTGAGATCACCCCAGCATTTCTCCTGGATGTTGGCAGCAAGTTCAGCGCCGGTCCCGAACGGCCGCACCGCTTCGTGCAAAGTGAGGGCGCGGCCCGTTTTTCGCACGCTCGCCAGCACAGTGGCTTCGTCATAAGGCGCGATCGTGCGCAAATCGACGACCTCTGCGCTGATGCCTTCTTTCTCGAGCTCGCCAGCGACCTCAAGCGCGTCCAACACTGTGCGCCCGTAGGTGATAAGGCTGATGTCCGAACCCTCCTTGGGAACCGAGGCCTTGCCCAATGGCACACGATAATCAACGCCGGGATCTTCCGACTTGAGATTGTAGCAAAGGATATTCTCGATAAAGACGACCGGGTCGTTTGCCTCGATTGCGGAGCGCATCAAGCCGCGCGCGTCCGCAGCGTTGGATGGGGTCACCACATGCATGCCCGCGACATGTGCGAACCACGCCTCCAGCATGTCGGAGTGTTGCCCCCCAAAGCCCACTCCAACGCCCGTCGTGGTGCGGATCACGATCGGGCACGGGGTCTGACCGCCACTCATAAACCGCAGTTTCGCCGCGTGGTTGACGATTTGGTCCATGCAAACGCCGACAAAGTTCATCAGCATAATTTCAGCAATGGGACGTTGCCCTGCCAGGGCCGCGCCAACGGCTGCGCCAATAATCGCCGTCTCGGAAATGGGCGTCGCGCGGATACGATTCTCGCCATACTTCTCCGTCAGGCCCGAGGTGATCTTGAAAACCCCACCACCCTGCTTCGCCGCAACATCCTCGCCTAGACAAAACACGCCATCATCTACGGCCATAGCCTCATCGATGGCCTTGTTGAGGGCCTCGGTCATAGTGATCTCAGCCATTAAGCCGTCTCCTCAAGCACGTCTTTGTAGATTTCGTCGGTGTCCGGAAGCGGCGCGTCGAGCGCGTGCCGGACAGCAGCGTCGATATCGGCGTCGATCTGGGCAACGACCGCGTCGAGTTCTTCCTCGGTGAATTGGCGTTCCAGCATCACCTTGCGCAGCTTGGGCAGCGGGTCCTCCGCCTGCATCTCCGCGAGGTGCTCCTCGGGCATGTACGAGAAGTCCGAGCCAAAGAAGTGTCCCATCATGCGGTAACACATGGCCTCGACCAGGACCGGTCCCTTGCCGCTGCGGGCGTGCTCGACGGCTTCTTCCATCGCGGGGTAGATCTGGTTCACATCGTTGCCATCGACGGTGCCGCCTTTCATCCCGTAGGCTGCCGCGCGGCTCCCGATATTGGGGCTGTCGGTGTGGTCAGCGTAGGCTGTGTGTTCGCCATAACGGTTGTTCTGGCACAGGAAGATGACGGGCAGTTTGTAGAGCTGCGCCATGTTCATCGCTTCGTGGAAGCCGCCAATATTGGCCGCGCCGTCGCCAAAGCTGACCAGCGTCACCTTGCCATCGCCGTTATTCTGGCTCGCCATCGCAAGCCCGTTGGCGATCGGCAAGCCGCTGCCTACGACGCCGGTCGTCACCATGATCCCGGTGTCGGGATCGGTGATGTGCATCGTACCGCCTTTGCCTTTGCAGGTGCCCGTGGCTTTGCCGAGGCATTCGCCCCACCACTTTTCCATCGGGATGCCCTTGGCCGTCTGTTCGCCCTGGCCGCGATAGGTGCACACGACGTAGTCTTCGGGCTCAAGCGCAGCCATGGCGGCGGCCGAGACCAGTTCTTGCCCACGCACGCAGTAGTACATCACGGCGACCTTGCCCTGCATCAGCAGCTCGCGGAACTTCTCATCCGTTCGGTTCACCTTCATCGTGCGGGTGTAAATATCGAGCAGCTTCTTGCGATCGATTTCAGCCATTGGATCGGGCCTTTCAGAATTGGAATGGGCAGAGGCGAAGCGCCAAGATCAGAACTGGACGCGCTGCGTAAAGCCGCCGTCGATCACGATGTTTGATCCCGTCATGTACGGTACGGCTGGGCTCGCCACGAAGACGATGCCCTTGGCGACCTCTTCGTCGTTGCCGAACCGTCCCATCGGCATTTTCGCCAGCGTGCCCTCGTAAAGCTCGGGCATCACGCCTTTGATCACCTCCCAGTTGCCTCCGGGATATTCAATCGCGCCGGGCGACACTGTGTTCACCCGGATGCCTTGCGGGGCGAGCGCCTGCGAGAGCTGCGAACCGTAAGTGATCAGCGCGGCTTTGAGCGCGTTAAAGGCTTGCGGTTGGATAAAGGTTTCGAGCGCCGCGGTCGAACTCATGAAGACGATCGAGCCGCTGTCGGACTGCGCGAGATGCGGCGTGAGAACCTCTACCGCGTTGACTGCCCCCATAATGTCCATGTCGAGGGCGTTTTGCCAATCGCCGGTACCGCCTGTGCCAGAACTCGATGCGGTGTGGATGAAGATATCGCACCCACCAAGCTCCGCGGCGGCCTTTTCCAGCCAGGCTTTGTAAGCGTCGCCCCCGGAAGCCATATCGAACACTTCAGCGAAAACCTTGCCCGACCCAGCGGCACCGATTTCACTTTTTGCCGCTTCGATCTTGTCATCCTTTCGGCTGAAGAACGCGACATCTGCGCCTTCGGCAGCGAAAAGCTTGAGTGACGCAAGCCCCAGCCCGTGCGCGCCGCCATTCATAATGACTTTCTTCCCGTGAAGTCCCAGGTCCATCGCTCACTCTCCCATTGGTCTTGAATTCCAGAGTCAGGGATAGCGGAGCATGACGCACAAGCGCACTCGTCAAAAATGGGGAGGTGCCAATGGGATCGGGAAGGCGCGAATGCGCTCAGACCACCGATAGGTGATGGGTGCTTGTGACTAATAGTTTTTGCAATGACCCAGACCCACAGGCGTCATCTAGGAAAGGTCACGCCACGACGTCGACCGTCATGAACGCATCGGACCGCAGGGATGAAGACAGCTCTTGTAACAGGAGGCGGTAGCGGAATTGGCCGAGAGCTGGTGCGTTTGTTTGCGCGACAAGGCTATCAGATCGTGGTGTTCAGCCTCGTGCAGGACGAGTTGGATGCGCTCCAAACGGGATTGGAACGCTCGCTGTGCCCGGAAAACATCCACCTCTTCCAAATGGACCTTTCCCAGCCCGATGCCGCCGCTCGCCTATTGGAAGTCTGCGAGGTCAACGGGCTGGAAATCGATATATTGGTGAACAATGCTGGCTTTGCCCTGTGGGGTGAATGCGTGGAGCAGGACCCTAAAAAGCTCCGCTCAATGATGCAGCTCAACATTGCGACCTTGACCGAGCTCAGTCAGCAACTTGGGCAGAAAATGAAAGCGCGAAAGGGTGGTAAAATCTTGAATATTGGCTCGACGCTTGGCGTTTCTCCGGTCCCGGTGGCCGCCGCGTATGGCGCGACCAAAGCTTACGTGAATTCGTTCAGTGTCGCGCTTTCGCTAGAACTTGCGCCTTACGGCGTACAGGTTTCGGTGGTCGAACCATTTCTTACGAACACGAACTTCCTCAACTATTCGCTACAAAACTCACCCACCAAGCTTGATGCGCAGCGCAAAGACGAAAGCATCGCGCAAGCGAACAAGCTAGCGCATTCTCCTGAAAGGGTGGCTCAGGACGCGTACCAAGGCCTTATGACGGGGAAAACGATCATCATGCCGGGACCATTAATCCGGCTGATTTTTTTGGTTCAACCGGGTAAGATCGCAAAAGTCGGTTGCAAGGACATTCTACAAATTCTTTGGGAAAGACTATCTATAAATCAGCTCGTTGAAGCCCGCGGAAGTCCGCAACTAAGTCGTTGGCAGATGATCTGCTTACAGACGTCGTTGACAAAACCAGCCTCAACGCCCCGCGTTGAAAATGTAACTCTCGCCCGATTGGGCGTCCAAGCGTTGATCACTTTCAAAAAACTACCGCCAACTCGCGGTACAACCGCAAGAAGCTCGATTATCAGCGGAGTCAGCGACAGCGTAAAGGCCAGCAAGGTGAAATTCTATTCTTGATCGTCCAAGAAAGTGGCGGAGAGACAGGGATTCGAACCCTGGGTACTCGTGAGAGCACAACGGTTTTCGAGACCGCCCCGTTCGACCACTCCGGCATCTCTCCGCAAGCCCTAAGGCTGAATAGCGCCCTTTCAAGGAGTTTGGACGTTGGGTCTCCTTTTGGGCAGCGCGCCGGTTAGCGCAGCCCCTTCCCCTTGCCAAGCCCCCAGTGCGCGCAAAGTGCACGCAATGTTGCTCTTAGGTCGCAAAAGGCGTGCATATCTTGGCCCGACCATAGGTTGCGACTTGTTTTGCGGGTGCGAAGGTCCATATTCTCAAGCTATGGAACGCGCCGAATTCTTCTCCAGTCACGCAGGGCGCACGATCAACGCCCCGCGCCAGATCCGCAGCCGCTTTGGTATTGGTGATGTTGTCCGCCACCGCCTTTTCGACTTTCGCGGCGTCGTCTTTGATATCGACCCGGTCTTCGCCAACAGCGAGGAGTGGTATGAATCGATCCCCGAAGACATCCGCCCCAATCGCGACCAGCCGTTCTACCACCTCCTCGCCGAAAACGAGGAATCGAGCTACGTCGCCTATGTCAGCCAGCAGAACCTCGTGATTGACGGCGAAGGCGGCCCGGTGGACCACCCGACCCTGCCCCAGCTGTTCGAACAGTTTCGCGACGGGCGCTACCAGATGCGCCGCTCGCTGACCCACTGATCCGGCTCTCCATCGCCGGTCGTCGCTCAAGCGCGCCCGCGCGAGGTTGGTCCTGCGTACGCCACGCCCGCTGCGAAAGTCGCCCCAGGCAACCAATTTAGGAAAGGTCTAAAGACTTGGGCTAAAGTCGACCCGACTCAACTCTTCAACTTCCACCCACTCTTGAGCAGCGCATACACCCCCAGCGCGATCGCCGCGTTGAACACCCCGATCCCCACGCCTGCGACCATGACCGCGCTGGCATCGCCCATATCGCTCTGGCCCAAAAAGCCGTACCGAAAGCCGGAAATCACGTAGAAAAACGGGTTCGCGCGGCTCACCGCTTGAAACGCGGGCGCCAGGTTCTCGATCGTGTAGAACGTGCCCGATAGAAGCGAGAGCGGCGCGATCACGAAGTTGGTTATGGCCGCGTTGTGATCGAACTTCTCCGCCCAAACCGACGTCGCCAGTCCGAGCAAAGCCAGCATCACCGCACCCATCAGGCCAAACCACACAACCGCCCATAGATGCGCAATTCCCAACGACACCCCCGGCCACAACGCCATCGCCAAGGCGACCGTGCATCCAACGGCAATCGCCCGGGTAACGGCCGCGGCGATGATCCCGCCCATCATCTCGCCCGGCGATAGTGGCGGCATCAGCAGGTCGATAATCGTCCCCTGAATCTTGCCCGAGAGCAACGAGAAGGAGGAATTGGCAAAGGCATTCTGCATCATTCCCATCACGATCAAGCCTGGGGCAACGAAGCTGGCAAACGGCACACCCAGCACTTCGCGCCCTCCCCGGCCTAAAGCGACGGTGAAAATCACCAAAAACAACAGAGTTGTTACCGCTGGAGCCCAAATCGTCTGCGTCTGCACCTTGAGAAACCGCCGAACCTCCTTCATATAGAGTGACCAAAGACCGATCCGGTTCACTCCCACGATCTGCGGGACCCCTCGCGGGGTAAACCCACCCTTGGGCGCGGAGGCTCGTTGAGAAGGTTTGCCGGTTTCGACGACCGGGTCTTTGACAGTAGGATCGGAAGCTTGCTTAGCCATGGCACGTTCGCCTAGGCGAGCGAGACAGGACAGACAAGGCGTTCAGGGCGACTCTCCTGCGCGCATGAGACGAAAGTGACAGTATGAGCTGGACGGACGAGCGCATCGCAACGCTCAAGAAGATGTGGGAAGGCGGCGCCACAGCGAGCCAGATCGCTGAGGAACTGGGTGGCGTGAGCCGCAACGCTGTGATCGGCAAGGCGCACAGGCTTGGGCTCAAGTCTCGCCCCTCTCCGGTCAAGGCGAATGAGAAGAAGAAGGCCGCTAAGAAGGCGGCGTCCAAATCCTCCGCGTCGACCAAGAAGGCGGCCGAAAGCGCGGCCAAGCCGGTGGCCAAGCCCGCTGCTAAGCCCGCCGCGAAAGCGGACACGCCTGCTGCGAACACCGCCGGGCATGCCAAGGCCGCCAACACGCCCGCGACGCCTTCGCAGCCTATGCCCAATCCGAGCTCCGATTTGCCTAAGATCGTCTCGGTCGGCCCAGGCGGTTTCCTGCGTCAGGGTCCCGGCGATCAGCAAGCGCCCATCCCACCCGCGCCACCGCGTCGCCTTGTCCCGGCCAAGCCCAGCCCCGAGATCGCCGACAAGACGAGTCTCCTGGATCTGTCCGACAAGGTCTGCCGCTGGCCGATGGGCCATCCGGGTGAGCCCGACTTCCACTTTTGCGGCAAACCCGTGAACCCGGGCTTCCCCTATTGCGTCGAGCATTGCGGCCGGGCCTATCAAGCGCAGCTGCCCCGCGGCGCGCGACGTCCCCCGCCTCCGTTGCCCTTTGGGGGACCCAGAGTGCGCTAGGACGCGCGCCGAGACTCGTGCCAAAGCGTGCGCCGAGGCGCGAGCGCCCTTTGTCGATTCGCTTGAACCCCGTCCGCATCGCGGCGCGAGCTCACGCGTGTTGGAGACACAGGTTGCACAGCACAAGAACGCAAAACACACCCACCCATGCCCAGCGTCTTCACCAGGCGAATGGGCGTGGGAGAAGTGTGTTCAAGAGACGCAAAGGGGCGCATAAGCCTGTTGTGCCCAGCAAAAGCCGAGTAGAAAGCGCAATTCGCGTCGAAACGGGAGAGATCCATGCCGCTAACACTGCACGAAGCCTTCGTCCCCAGCGCTCATCAGATCGTTGGCGGCGTGCGCGCGCTGATCGACACCGCGGAAGACTTTGCCGTCGAAAACGGGATGGAGGACGCAGAGCTGCTCGACGCCGCCTTGGCGAGCGACATGTGGTCCTTACCGTGGCATGTGCGCGCGTGCTGGGTGCACACAAAGCTCGCGCTCGACCTTGTGCCCACCGGCGAATTCAGCCCCGACTTCACCGAGATCCCAGACAATTGGGACGCGATGCGCGCGATGGCGGATGAAGCGCTCGCCGCTCTCGACGCAGCCGACGCCAACGCGCTGGAAACCCTTGCCGAGAGCGAGGTCCATTTTGTGCTAGGCGGCACGCGCCGAATGTCGTTCACGGTGAGCAACTTTCTGTTGAGCTTTTCGCAGCCCAATTTCTATTTTCACGCGACTACCTTCTACGACATTTTGCGCATGAAAAACGTTCCGCTGGGCAAACGCGCCTTCCTCCACACGCCGCGCATCCTTCGGAGCTAAAACACGCATGATCAGGACCACTCTCGCCGCCGCCGCTCTGGTTACGCTCGCTTCTCCGACGGTCGCCTTGGCTGATATTCCCGATCCCGTGCGCGCCATGATTGAAGCGGCCATCGAGACCGGGGACGAGGAAAAAGTGCGCACGGTGATCGATCTTGCCAAAACCACCAATCCCGATGACGTCGCGCAACTTGATGCCCTTCTGGCAAGCTTCGAGCGCGATCTTGCGCTCGCCAAGGCGGCTGAGGAAGCCGCGGCGCAGAAGGAGATTCGCTCAGCAGGCTTCTTTGACAACTGGACCGGTCAGGGCGAACTTGGAGCGTTCACGTCGACCGGCAACGCCGAAAACACCGGGATCACAGCGAGCCTCAACCTAACAAGAGAAGGCATCAATTGGCGCCATAAGCTTTCGGGACGGGCGGACTATCAAGAGACCGATGGAGTGGCCACGCGCGAACAATTTCTCGCCGCGTATGAGCCCAATCTGAAAATCACCGACCGGCTGTTCGCCTACGCTTTGGCGCAGTATGAACGCGACCGGTTTCAGGGCTTCTCCGCGCGCTACTCAGCCTCCGGTGGATTGGGCTATGACGTGCTGACCGATGGTCCGACGCTTTCCGTCAAGGCCGGTCCCGCCTGGCGACGCACCGAACTGACCACCGGAGCGAGCACCAGCAATCTGGCAGGTCTGGCCGCGCTCGATTTCGACTGGGCGATTTCGGACAGCTTGTCGTTCACTCAGGACGCCAGCGCGCTGGTGCAGAGCGGTTCGAGCACGTTCATTTCGGACACCGGCTTTCAAGCGGCCATTTCCGATGCGCTGTCTGTCCGGTTGTCCTACACGCTGGAACACGACACCGATCCTCCGCTTGGCGCGGTGAAGACCGACACGCTGAGCCGGATCACGATCCTTTACGACTTCTGATTTTGCGTGAGCTATTGCTCACGGCCAGGCCACCCGCGCCCTCCACCCTTCAAACAGACGCTAACCAGATCGTGTGGCGCGGACCCTTATGGTTGGGACGCGCGCGCACTTCACGGGCCTCCACAGCGAAGCCGGCGTCCTTGAGGCGGCGCGTGAAGGCGGGATCGGGTGCGGCGGACCACACAGCGAGGATACCACCCGGCCGCAAGGCGTCGCGCGCCTTGGCCAGGCCCGTGCGGGTGTAGAGTCGGTCATTGTCCGCGCGCACAACGCCATCAGGGCCATTGTCGACATCAAGCAAGATCGCATCATAGCGTTCGCCCTGCCCTGCCTCCTCAATCACATCCGCGACATCGCGCAGCACCACCGTGCCGCGCGGATCATCCAGCGTGTCCCCGGACAGCGCTGATAGAGGCCCGCGCGCCCAATCGAGGATTTCGGACACGATCTCCGCCACGCTCACCCGCCCCTTGGCCGGCATCTGAGCAAGCGCGGCGCGATAGGTGAAGCCCATGCCATAACCGCCAATCAGCACGCGCGGCGCGGGCGTATCGAGTTGTTCGATCGTCAGGCGTGCGAGTTGCTCTTCGGAGAACTGCATGCGCGTTCCCATCAGCTCCTCGCGCCCAAGCATGATGATAAAGTCGCGCCCATGGCTCACCAGCGTCAGCGTGTCTCCACCGGGGATTTTCGCGGTGTCCAGAGTTTTGCGCTCGAGCATGGTTGGCGGGTCTGATCAGGAGGGGCTGAATAGGAAAAGGGCCGCGAGTTTCCTCGCGACCCTCTTCGATTGATGTGCCTAAGCGGCGCTTAGTCCTTCAGGAAGTCTGGCATCGCGGCGGGGCCGTCATTGCCGCCACCGCTATCGCCGCCATCACGGCCACCACGATCGCGCCCGCGACCGCCACGGCCACCGCGACGATCGCCGCCCCGATCTCCTCTGGGGCCACCGCCACGACCACCACGGTCGCCGCGATCACCGCGCGGTTCGCGCGGCGGGCGGGTGTCTTCGAGCTCTTCACCGGTTTCCTGGTCAACCACGCGCATCGACAGGCGGACCTTGCCGCGATTGTCGATCTCGAGGACCTTGACCTTCACCTCCTGGCCTTCGGAGACAACGTCGGTCGGCTTCTCAACACGCTCATTCTTCATTTCGGAGACGTGGACGAGGCCGTCCTTGCCGCCCATGAAGTTCACGAACGCGCCAAAATCGACGATGTTGACGACCTTGCCGGTGTAGATCTTGCCGACTTCGGCCTCTTCGACGATGCCTTCGATCCACTTCTTCGCGGCTTCGATTTCATCGAGGTTCGATGACGAGATCTTGATCGTGCCTTCATCGTCAATATCGACCTTGGCGCCGGTTTCCGCAACGATCTCGCGAATGACCTTGCCGCCCGTGCCGATAACGTCGCGGATTTTGGCTTTGTCGATCTGCATCGTCTCGATACGCGGAGCGTGCTTGGAAACCTCGGTGCGCGCGCCGGTCAGCGCCTTGGCCATTTCACCCAGGATGTGCGCGCGGCCGGCCTTCGCCTGCTCGAGCGCCTTTTCCATGATTTCCTTGGTGATGCCAGCAACCTTGATGTCCATCTGGAGCGACGTGATGCCCTCTTCGGAACCGGCCACCTTGAAGTCCATGTCGCCCAGGTGATCTTCGTCACCCAGAATGTCAGAGAGAACCGCGAAGGACTCGCCTTCAAGGATAAGGCCCATGGCGATGCCCGAAACCGGACGCGCCAGCGGAACACCCGCGTCCATCATGGACAGCGCACCGCCGCAGACCGTGGCCATCGAGGACGAGCCGTTCGACTCGGTGATGTCCGACAGAACACGGATTGTGTACGGGAAGTCTTCAACCGTCGGCAGAACCGGACGAAGCGCGCGGAAGGCGAGCTTACCATGGCCGGTTTCGCGGCGGCTGGTGAAGCCGAAGCGGCCCACTTCGCCGACCGAATAGGGCGGGAAGTTATAGTGCAGCATGAAATTGCTGTAGCTAAGCCCTTCCAGACCATCGATCATCTGCTCGGCGTCCTTGGTGCCCAAAGTCGTGGTGCAGATCGCCTGCGTTTCTCCGCGCGTGAACAGCGCCGAACCGTGCGTGCGCGGCAACAGGCCGACCATGGCTTCGATCGGGCGAACCTGATCGAGCTTACGCCCATCGATGCGGGTGCCGTCCTTGAGGATCGAGCCACGAACGATGTCGCTTTCGAGCTTCTTCACCAGCTTCAGCGTGCCAAGATATTCAGCCGGATCGCTTTCCGCGAGGTCAGCAAAGGCTTCACGCGCCTTTTCGCGCGCCGCGTTCACCGCGTCCTGACGCTCTGACTTGTTGGTGAGCTTGTAAGCCGCTTCGAGATCAGCGCCGATAGCGCCGCGCAGGCGGTCCATCTTGGCACTCTTGTCTTCGACCGGATCGAGCGCCCAGGGATCCTTGGCAGCTTGTTCAGCCAGATCGATGATCGCGCCGATGACCTTGCGGCTCTCTTCGTGGGCGAACATGACAGCGCCGAGCATTTCGTCTTCGGTCAGCTCTTTCGCTTCGGATTCGACCATCATCACGGCGTCTTGCGTTGCGGCGACAACTAGGTCGAGACGGCCCTCATCGCCCAGAGCGTCAGCGACGGTCGGGTTGAGGACGTATTCACCGCCGGTGGTGAAGCCGACACGAGCCGCACCAATCGGGCCCATGAAAGGAACGCCCGAAATCGTCAGTGCGGCCGAAGCGGCGATCATCGCGACAATGTCAGGCTCGGTTTCGCCATCATAGGACAGGACCTGGCAGATGACGTTGATTTCGTTGTAGAAACCTTCGGGAAAGAGCGGGCGGCACGGACGGTCGATCAAACGCGAGGTCAGCGTTTCCTTTTCCGTCGCGCGGCCTTCGCGCTTGAAGAAGCCACCCGGGATACGGCCGGCGGCTGAGAATTTTTCCTGGTAGTGAACGGTCAGTGGGAAGAAGTCTTGGCCTTCCTTGACGCTCTTGGCGGCGGTCACAGCGCATAGCACCACGGTCTCGCCATAAGTAGCCAGCACTGCGCCGTCGGCTTGACGGGCAATACGGCCGGTTTCCAGAGTGAGGGTCTTTCCGCCCCACTCCAGCGATACGGTTTTCGTGTCGAACATGAATTTTCCTTTTGAACCCGCACGGCCTTATTGCGCGGCGGGGCCTACAATTTCCGGGTGTGCCGTCCCGGTCCGGTCTGGGGCGTGGTTTTCGAAAGCCCCAAGGCTAGGCCGCCGAATTGCAGCCTGTGCCCCTATGTACAGGAAGAGCGGGCAGGCGTTGATCGCCCCCGTAAAATCCCTCCCCTTTGCAAGAAGCGGCCCCAATTGGGACCGCCTCTCAAATTCTTACTTACGCAGACCCAGTTTCTGGATCAGGGCGTTGTAGCGCTCGACGTCTTTTTTCTTGAGATAGGCGAGCAGATTGCGGCGCTTGTTGACCATCATGAGGAGGCCGCGACGCGAGTGGTTGTCCTTGTGATTGGCCTTGAAGTGCTCGGTGAGGTTGCGAATACGCTCGGTGAGGATCGCGACCTGGACTTCCGGCGAACCGGTGTCGCCCTTGGCTTGGGCGTTGTCTTTGATGATTTCTTGCTTGCGTTCGGCGGATACCGACATGTCTTTTCTCTCTTACTCAGCGACATCGGGTAGATTGAAACCCCTGACCACTTTGGCCGTCCCGTCGGTGATCTCCATCAGCGCAATCGGAACGCCGCTCAGCGTTGCGCAATAGAGCCCGGAAGGTTGGGGCATCCCAGACACAACCCGGCCCTGTCGGACCGCCTGCGCGTCTGTCTGGGAGAGGGAAAGGGCCGGGATGTCGTCCAGCCCCGCCTCTAACGGCAGGAGGTGGTCACATAATTGCGCGCCATTAGCAATTTCGTTCAGTTTGTCCAGCGAAATCGCTTGGGTTTCGGTGAACGGACCCGCTTTGGTTCGGCGTAGATAAGCGACGTGTCCTACACTTCCAAGAGCCCGCGCGATATCGCGGGCTAAAGAGCGGATATAAGTGCCCTTGGACACATGGGCGCAAAGCGTCACCCAACGCGCCCGGTCTGGTTCCTCCCCTTCAGCGACATAAGCGATCTCATGGATCGTGACGCGCCGCTTGGGAACTTCCAACTCCTCGCCAGCCCGTGCTCTGGCATAGGCGCGCTTCCCGTCAATCTTAATGGCCGAATATGCCGGGGGAACTTGTTCTATTTCCCCTTCGAAGGAGTGCATTACCTGCTCGACGTCCGCGTAATCGGGTATGTGGTCTGAGCGTTCCACCACCTCGCCCTCGGTATCCAGAGTGTCGGTTTCCTCACCGAACTTGATCGTAAACTCATAGATCTTGCTCGCATTCAGCATCCGCCCGGCGAGTTTGGTCGCCTCACCCAAAGCGATCGGCAGCACCCCTTCGGCCAGCGGATCGAGCGTACCCCCATGGCCGACCTTGGTCTTCGCATACCCGCCTTCTCGCAGGACGCGCTTGACCGCGCCCACGGCCTGCGTGGAACCAAGCCCGCGCGGCTTATCGAGGATAATCCATCCGTGTGGAGCGGGTTTTGTGTCGGAAGTCACGTATGCCCCCTAGCCAAACGCGCGCCGAACCGCCAATCCTTCATGCTGCAATGCAAAACGACTTTGACCTTCTCATCATCGGCGGCGGGATCAACGGCGCCGGGATTGCGCGCGACGCTGCCGGGCGTGGGGCGTCGGTGTGCCTAGTGGAGAAGGACGATCTGGCGCAGGCCACCTCAAGCGCGTCGACCAAGCTGGTGCATGGCGGGCTTCGCTATCTCGAACACCTCGAATTTCGACTAGTGCGCGAAAGCCTGATCGAGCGTGAGCGGCTCTTGCAGATCGCGCCACACATCATCTGGCCGCTGCGCTTTGTCTTGCCGCACGACAAGGGCTTGCGCCCCAAGTGGATGTTGCGGCTTGGCCTGTTCCTTTACGATCATCTGGGCGGGCGAAAGCTGTTGCCGCCCACGAGCGATGTAGACCTGCGCGAGCCCCCGCACGGCGCGGTGCTGGAAGACCGGCTGACCCATGGCTGGGAATATTCGGATTGCTGGGTGGAGGATTCGCGCCTCGTTGCGCTCAACGCGCTCGACGCGAAGGAGCATGGCGCCGATATCCGCACCCGCACCGAATGCGTGGAACTAGAGCGCCGCAAGAGCGCGTGGATCGCCACCCTGCGCACCTCCGAAGGCGGCGAAGAGCGGATCACCGCACGCGCCGTCATCAACGCGGCGGGTCCCTGGGTCGACACGGTCCTTGGCCGCGCGCTTCCGAAAGAAAACCACACCAATCTCCGCCTCGTCAAAGGCAGCCATCTGATCTTCCCAAGGCTCTATGACGGCGATCACTGCTACATCTTCCAGAACCGCGACGACCGGATCATCTTCGCGATCCCCTATGAGCGCAACTTCACACTCGTCGGCACCACCGATCAAGGCTTTGAAGGCGATCCAGCCGGAATCGATATCAGCGCGGAGGAAGCCGCCTATATCTGCGAGGCGGCGAATGAGTATCTACGCGCCGACGTTACACCCGACCAGGCCGTCGCCAGCTATGCCGGGGTGCGCCCGCTCTACGAGAACAACGCCGCGAGCAACTCGACGGTAACACGCGATTATCAGTTTGAGCTGGATCAGGGCGAGAATGGCGAAGACCCGCCGATCCTTTCAATCTTTGGCGGAAAGATCACCACCTATCGCAAGCTGGCCGAGCACGCCCTGGAGAAACTGCCCGGTTTCTCAACCCACCAATGGACCGCCGATGAGGCTCTGCCGGGCGGCGATATCCCGGTCGACCAATACGACAACCGCCTCGCCCAACTGATGATGCGCATCGACTGGTTCCCACCTGAAGGACTGCGCCGACTCTATCGCGCCTATGGCACGCGGGTTGAGCGCATCCTTGGCGGCGCGAAGAGCCTCGCCGATCTGGGGACGCACTTTGGCGGCGATTTCTACGAAGCGGAGCTGCGCTACCTGGTCGAAACCGAATTCGCGCGCAGCGCAGAGGACGTTCTCTACCGTCGTTCAAAGCTCTATCTGCACCTCGCCAAGGACGAGCAATCCCGCGTGTATGACTGGTTTAAGCGCGGACTGGTCGCAGCCTAGCGATTACACCGCTTGCGAGACCCAAAGCGCCAGCGTTATGAACGCATCGATGACCCAAAGCAACGGCGCTCCGAGCGCGGTGAATATCCACGATCCGCCGGTTAGCCAGCTCAAGACCACAAGGCCGATCAACGCCGCAAAGCCGTAGCGCTGAAGGCGGTTCCACCGCGTGCGCAAACCCTTTGGCAAGAGCCCAGCGACGAAATGCGATCCGTCGAGCGGCGGTATCGGCAGCGCGTTCAGAACCGCGATCAAAAGGTTGATCACGACGAAGAAGTAGAGCGCGCTCATCACCCAGGCCGGCTCTCCGGCGGGGCTGAACAGAAGCGGCAAGAACGGGCGCGCGGGATCAAAGTTCGCCCCGTCGACCCAGGCAAGGCCAAGGGCAAGCGCTCCGATCAAAGCCAGGCCGATATTGCTCAAGGGCCCAGCGGCGGCGACCGCCATGAGACCAAAGCGGGGGTTGCGCAGCCGCCTCTTCCGGATCGGGACCGGCTTGGCCCAGCCAAAGAAGGGCCCGCCCGCCAAAGTAAGCGCGCTGGGAATCAGCACCGTTCCGACGTGGCTGACATGGCGAAGCGGATTGAGCGTCAGCCGACCGCGCTCACTTGCGGTGGTGTCTCCCAACCACTTGGCCACAAGGCCGTGTGCCAGTTCGTGGAAAACCATGGCGACCATAAGGCTGGGCGCCAAAATCACAGCGATGGCGAGCGTCTGCAACATCACTGGCGATATAGGGATCGCCGGAGGAAAAGGCTAACCGACCGCGTCCAGATCCCCCGCCAGCGCGGCGCTGAAATGCATACGGCATAGGGCGACATAGCGATCGTTACCGCCAATCTCGGTCTGCTCGCCTTCGTGGACCGGGCGGCCCATGCCATCCACCCGCAGATTCATCGTTGCCTTTCGCCCGCACCAGCAGACCGCCTTGAGTTCCACCAGCGCGTCCGCGATCCCCAGCAGCGTCGCCGCGCCGGGGAACAGCTCGCCCTGGAAGTCGGTTCTGAGGCCATAGCACAGCACCGGGATACTCAGCTCGTCCGAGAGCCGCGCGAGCTGCCACACCTGACTGGTGCTGAGAAATTGCGCCTCGTCGAGAAGCACGCAATCAAGCTTTTGCTCGGCGTGTTCGGCCTCTACGCGCTCAAACAAATCGGTGTCCTGCGTGTAAAGATGCGCGCTCGCCTCCAGGCCGATCCGGCTCTTCACCTTACCTGCGCTGCGCGTATCCAGCTTGGCGGTCCACACCATCGTGCGCATCCCGCGCTCGCGGTAGTTGAAATCGGCTTGCAGCAGGCTCGACGATTTGCCTGCGTTCATGCTGGAGTAGTAGAAGTAGAGCTTGGCCATTGGTTCCACATCTAGCTTGAGCCTGGGCGCGGAGTCGAAACCGGTCGGGGATGAGTCTGTGGGTTATTCGCGACCACACGATGCGCTCAGCCGCCAAAAACGGAAGGCTAAAGAAACCAAATGCCCCTTTCAGCCGTAGAAGAAGCGTTGGAGACATTCGCATGATGCGTTCGCCAAGCTGGTCGCTTGCTCTTCTTGCCGCTTTTGCCCCGTTGGCTGTGACCGCCAGCGCGCGGGATGCCGCGCCGATCGCGGCGCCGGACGCAACCGGGCAGCGCTACAAGATTGATGAAGCCGAAAGCAGCGTCTCAGCCAAAGTCGCCTTCTTCGGGCTTGCCAGCAAAACCGCACGCTTTCCCAAGATGGCGGGAGACGTCACCATTGTCCCCGGCCAGACCGAGGGGGCGCGGATCGACGTCACTTTTGATGCGACCGCTTTGGAAGCGCCTGACAGCGTGACGCTCAGCCGATTGCGGGGGGAAAAGTTCTTCTGGGTCGAGAAATACCCCGAGGTCCATTTCGTCGGTGAAGACCTGACGCTTACCAGTGCAACCGAAGGCACGCTTTCAGGCCAGTTGACCGCACGCGGGGTGACGCAGCCGGCCACACTCGAGGTTGAGTTTGACACACCCCCGCTGACCGCGCCCGAAGGCGACGCAATCGTCTTTACCGCCAAGACCACGATTGACCGGCGCAAATACGGAATGAAGAGCTATCAGCTGATCGTTGGAAACAAGGTGAAGATCACTTTGAGTGCGAAGATGTGGCCCACATGATCGCGCTTTAGCGCTCGGGTTCATCGTCCCCAAGATCGCGGGCAACCTTCGGATCGCGCAGCAAGGCTTCGATCCGGTCGGCTTCGGCAAAGCTTTCATCCTTGCGAAACTTCAGCTTGGGCGCGAATTTGAGGCCAAGGCGCTTGGCGACCTCGCGCTGGAGGAAAGCGGTGTTCTGGCGCAGCGCGTGCACCACATCATCCTCGCCAGCCCCCAGTAGCGGCTTCACATAAGCGGTCGCGTGGCGCAGATCGGGCGTCATGCGCACTTCGGTGACGGCGATGTTGGACGCGCTCACCACGTCATCGTGCACTTCCTGCCGGGCGAGGAGCTCGGACAGGATATGGCGCACCCGCTCACCCACTTTGAGGACGCGCACGGAATGCTGCTCAGCGGTAAAGTCCTGACGCTTGACCATAAGCCTATCCCATAGCTTCAAGGATGCGTCGGAGCGAGCGGATGTTGCGCGCTGTCCCACGACAGCCCAGACGCTTGGCAAGGAAGGGGCCTGTAAGCTTGCTGCGTCCCACACCATCAACATAGTCGATATGGAGAGCAACGGTGCCAAGCTTTATGCGCTCATGACCTCGGCCTTGATGGTCGCTGAGAAGCTGATCGAACGCTTCAGGCCCGGGCCTGGCTTCGAGGAAATGGACGTGAACAAGATTGTCCTCCCCATCTCCGACAAAGGGGTTTTCGGCAACGCTCGCTTCAAGCTGAGCCGCGCTGAGCACGATGGCGAAGGTCTCGATGCCAAAGTCTTCGGAAAGGCAAGCGGCAAAGCCGTCGGCGTGTGCGGCGCTTTCCCCCGGATCGCCGTCAAACAGGACATTGCCGCTCGCCGTCACCGTTGCGACATTGGCAAAGCCGCGCCTGGTCAGTGCCGCCCGCAGCGCGTCCATTGTGAGGCGATTGCCGCCGGTGTTGATGCTCCCCAACAGCGCCACCAGCCGCGTGTTTGATGCCTGGGCCATCAGCCCATCCCCGTCTCGGTCGGAGACGGCCTTGCGGTTGGGATCGCGGTGCTGGTGGAACGCGCGTAGAGCGCGCTTCCGTCTTCACTCCACAATTCGCCTTCGAGGAAGACCACCCGCCGCCCCGCTTTAATCACACGGCCCTTGCCGATGATCGTTGCCCCTTCGGGGATCAGCCGGATCAGGGTCATCGACAGATCGAGGTTGAGCGGCGCCATCTCGCCATCGGTCGCGGCGACAAAGGCGTACCCCATCACATCGTCGAGATAGCCCGCGATAAGGCCACCCTGCACGCCGCCGCGCCAGGTGGTCATCTCCTTCTTGACCGTGAACCGCATGGTCGCGGTCTGCGTGGCTTCGTCGAAGCCTACAAAATGCGATCCGAGCAGGTTGGAATGCGGAGAGCTATCGGCCCCCGCCTGAATTTGATCACGCCAGTCCATTCGCTGAACTCAAGCCTCAGCCAACCTCAAGCGTCCGCTCACGCTCCTCAACCTCAAAGACTTCGAGCTGGTCGCCCGGCTCGATGTCGTTCGTGTCTTCCAGCACCACGCCGCATTCGAGGCCCGAGCGGACTTCGTCGACGTCGTCCTTGAAGCGCCGCAGCGAGGCGATGGTGGTGGCTGAGACGATGACATCCTCGCGGGTGAGACGCGCGAATAGGCCTTTGCGGATAACGCCGTCCTCGACCAGCAGGCCAGCAGCCTTGTCCTTCTTGCCCGACTTGAAGACCTCTTTGACCTGAGCGCGGCCAACAACGGTCTCGATCCGCTCGGGACCAAGCTCGCCCGCCATCTCTTTGGCGACTTCTTCGGTGAGGTGGTAGATAACGTCGTAGTACATCATGCGCACGCCATCGCGCTTGACCAGCTCGCGTGCCTTTGCGTTCGGGCGCACGTTGAAGCCGATAATCGGCGCGTTCGAGGCCGCCGCCAGCGTCACGTCGCTTTCCGTGATCGCGCCAACGCCTGCATGCAGAACACGCGCCTTGATCTCATCGGTGGAGATGTTGTGCAGCGCGTTGACAATCGCCTCGACCGATCCTTGCACGTCCGCCTTCACCAGAACCGGCCATTCAATGACGTTGCTGGCAAGGTTGTTGAACATCGTATCGAAGTTGGTGGGCGCCAAGGCGGTGCGCTTCTCGGTCGCCTTTTCCTGACGGTATTGGGCCACTTCGCGCGCGCGCTGCTCGTTCTCAACCACGGTGAGCTGATCGCCCGCCGAAGGCACGCCGCCAAGGCCCAGAACCTCGACCGGCATGGAAGGCCCGGCTTCCTTGATCTGCTTGCCCTGATCGTTGACCACGGCGCGCACGCGGCCGCTTTGGGTGCCGACCACAAAGGTGTCGCCGCGCTTCAAAGTGCCGCGCGTGATCAGTACAGTCGCGACTGGGCCACGGCCCTTGTCGAGCTGCGCTTCAATCACGGTGGCTTCCGCGTCGCGATCGGGGCGCGCTCTCAGTTCAAGCAGTTCCGCTTGCAAGTTGATGGCTTCCAGAAGCGCATCAAGGCCGGTTTTCTTGGTGGCCGAGACCTCAATGTCCTGCACATCGCCCGACAGCTTTTCGACGATCACTTCGTGCTCAAGCAGACGGTTGCGGACATTGTCGGGATTGGCCTCGGGCTTATCCATCTTGTTGATCGCCACGATCATCGGGACGCCAGCGGCCTTGGTGTGGTTAATCGCCTCGATCGTCTGCGGCATGATGCCATCATCAGCCGCCACAACCAGCACAACGATATCGGTCACATTCGCGCCGCGCTGGCGCATCTCGGTGAACGCGGCGTGGCCGGGCGTGTCGAGGAAGGTGATCTTCTGCTTATCCTTCGTCGTGATCTGATAGCTGCCAATATGCTGGGTGATGCCGCCGGCTTCGCCCTTGGTCACATCGGTGCCGCGCAATGCGTCAAGCAGCGAGGTCTTGCCGTGATCGACGTGACCCATGATGGTGACGACGGGCGGACGCGGTTTCAACGTGTCTTCGGGATCGACGTCCTCTTGCGAAGAAATGTCGACATCATCTTCGGCCACACGTTGGATGTTGTGGCCAAACTCTTCGACCAGCAATTCAGCGGTGTCGGCGTCAATCGTTTGATTGACCGTCACCATCATGCCCATATTGAAGAGCGCTTTCACAAGGTCAGCACCTTTCTCAGCCATTCTGTTGGCGAGCTCTTGCACCGTGATCGCTTCGGGCACGACGACATCGCGAACCTGCTTTTCGCGCGGTGTTGAGGGGCCACCTTGCGAGCGGCGTTCCTTCTCTCGCGCCCGCTTGAGCGCGGCGAGGCTGCGCGCGCGGCGCCCTTCATCCTCATTCAGAGCTTTGCTGACGGTGAGCTTGCCTGAGCGGCGCTTGTCCTTGCCACCACCGGTTGCGGCTGCCGCGGAGGCGGGCGCGGCGCGCTTGTCGTCCTTTTTCTTCTTGTCAGGACGCTTGGTCTCAGGTCGCGAAACCGGAGTGAACTTTCGCGCCGCGGGCGTGGGTGAGCTTTTGGTTTCGGCGGGTGCGCCCTCCGCGACGGCTTCGGCCTGAGTGGCTTTCTCTGCTGCTTGCGCGGCGGCCTCGGCTTCCTCAGCAGCGCGCTTTTCGGCGTCCGCTTCTTCGGCCTTCTTCTGCTCGCGCTTGCGCGCTTCGTTTTCGGCGGCCTGTTTGGCCTGCTCATCCTCGCGCTTGCGGGCTTCCTCAAGCGACTGGAGGCGCGCTTCCTCGGCCTCCCGAGCGAGACGCGCTGCAAGCTCCTGGGGTGTTTCCTTGGCCGCAGCAGCCTTTTTGGCTGGCGCTTTCTTCGCCGCCGGCGCCGGGGTGGGAGCCGGGGTCGACGCTGGCGCGGCCTCAGCAGCGGGCGTGGGCTCTGGCGCCGGGGTTTCGCCGGGTTTTACGAGCTTGCGGCGGCGCTTCACCTCGACCGCGACCTTGTTGGTGCGTCCGTGGCTGAAGGTCTGTTTGACCTCGCCAGCGTCCACTGCCCGTTTCAGGCCCAGCGGTTTGCGGGTGCGTTTTTCTGGTTCGTCGCTCATTCTAGCTCGTTATTCCTTCACGTATTCTCATGCGTCGTCTGCTGGGACGGGATATCGATCCCGCCATCAGCGCCGGGCCCAAAATCTTCCAGAGCCGCTCCGCGCGGTTCAGTCCTGACAAATTTCACCAGACGGGTGACCGCCTGTTCCACTCTGTTGGCCGCGCGCAGGTCGCTGGAGTGGCCCGAAACGCCCAGATGGACGACATTTTCGCGGCCCAATGCCACAGACAGAGTGTCGCGGTCCAGAGGCAAGACGGTGCCTCTTGCCCCGGAACCTTCGGCTTCCATCCCCACGCGCCAAGCCTGATCAAGCTTCTTGCGGCCATCCTCGCTCGCGTCCCCAGCGTGCAGCAACAGCGCCACCGCCCCGCCGCGCGCTCGTTCAGCGATCCGGTTGGAGCCCAGCACGATATGGCCCGCGCGCATTTCCAGGCCCAGCCGATCCGTCACATGACGCTTCAACGCGGCCTCGATCAACGCAGACAAGTTTTCAGGGATTGTAAGTTTTGCCCCCTTAAACGCCCGCGCCAACGCGCCCTTAAGCTGGCCATTGCCGATTGCGTTTTCAAGCGCTTGACCGTCGGGATTTATCCAGGCTCCGCGCCCAGGAGCCTTCGCACCTGGGTCAGGTAGCACGTCGCCATCAGGAGAGATCGCGAGCCGCACGAGCGTTTCACGCGGCGCCGTCTCCCCAGAAAGGATGCAGCGACGTTCGCTCCCAGCTTTCCGGCCGGGAGAGCCGTCATCAACGATGTCGGGGCTTAGGCGCTCATTGGGTGGAGTCCGCATCGGCGGCCTCCTGTGCGGGAGCCGCTGCGGGCTCCTCATCTTCGAACCAATGCGCGCGCGCGGCCATGATGATTTCGTTGCCCTGTTCTTCCGACAGGCCATACTCACCCAGAACGCCGCCTTTGTCCTGCTCACGCTGCGGGCGGCGCATAGGCGGGCCATCGGCGTTGTTGCGGCGGCGCGGCGCTTCGCGCTTCTTGGCGATCAATTCGTCGGTGGCGAGGTCCGCCAGATCATCAAGCGTCTTGATCCCCGCTTTGCCCAGCACGACCAGCATCGCTTCGGTGAGGTGCGGCATGGTGGCGAGATCGTCTTCCACGCCCAGTTCGCGCCGGGCGGTGCGGTGCGCCTCTTCCTGGCGCTCAATCGCTTCGACCGCGCGGCTCTGCAGCTCTTCGGCGAGCTCTTCATCAAAGCCTTCGATGCTGGCGAGTTCAGCGAGTTCGACATAGGCCACTTCTTCGAGCACTGCGAAACCCTCGGCCACCAGCAGCTGCGAGAGCGTTTCGTCGACGTCGAGCTCTTCTTCGAACATTTTCGAACGCTCAGCGAATTCCTTGGAGCGCTTCTCGGACGCTTCTTCCTCGGTCATGATGTCGATCTGGTGCGTCGTCAGCTGGCTGGCGAGGCGCACGTTCTGACCGCGCCGACCAATGGCAAGGCTGAGCTGATCGTCGGGCACAACGACTTCGATCCGCCCATCGTCTTCATCGAGCACCACGCGCGCTACAGTGGCGGGCTGCAGCGCGTTGACGATGAAGGTCGCTGTGTCTTCGGACCACGGAATGATGTCGATCTTTTCGCCCTGAAGTTCCTGCACGACGGCCTGAACGCGGCTACCCTTCATGCCGACGCAGGCGCCGACCGGATCGATGCTGCTGTCGTGGCTGATCACGCCGATCTTGGCGCGGCTGCCCGGATCGCGGGCGGCGGCTTTGATCTCGATGATGCCGTCGTAGATTTCAGGCACTTCCTGCGCGAACAGCTTGCGCATGAAGTCTGGTGCGGCGCGGCTCAGGAAAATTTGCGGACCACGATTGTTGCGCTCAACCTTGGTGATGAGCGCGCGGACGCGTTCGCCGACACGCGCAGCCTCGCGCGGGATCTGCTGATCGCGGCGGATGACGCCTTCAGCGCGGCCGAGATTAACGATGACGTGGCCGAACTCGACCGACTTGATCACGCCGGTGATAATTTCGCCGGCGCGGTCCTTAAACTCTTCGAACTGACGCTCACGCTCCGCGTCGCGGACCTTCTGGAAGATCACCTGCTTTGCCGACTGCGCGTCGATGCGGCCCAGGGCAACCGGAGGCAGTGGGTCAACGATGAAGTCGCCCAACGCGGATCCCTCTTGCAGCTTTTGCGCCGCCTTGAGATCGACCTGCTTGAAGTAGTCTTCCACCTCTTCAACCACTTCGACCACACGCCACAGCGTCAGGTCGCCGGTCTGCGGGTCCAGCTTGGCGCGGATGTCGTTTTCGGCGCCGTAGCGGTTGCGGGCCGATTTCTGGATCGCCTCTTCCATCGCTTCGATCACGATGCCTTTGTCGATCATCTTCTCGGACGCCACCGAGTTCGCGATCGCGAGGAGCTCGGCCTTGTTGGCGGAAATGGCGCTGGCCATCAGTCGTCTGCCTTTTCTTCTACGTCCCCGGTCACAGGGTCTTCTACAATGTCTTCGACACCGGTCGTGTCGATCGGTTTGGTTGCGGCGATAAGCTTGTCGGTGAGGACCAGCTTGGCCGTGTGAATTTTGTCGCGCGGCAGGTCCACCACCACGCCCATCTTGGCTTCGTCGAGAATAACGACTCCGTCGGCGAGGCCTTTAAGTTCACCCTTATACACGCGTTGGGCCTTCTCTTCACCGGTCCAGCCCTTTTGCATCACGACGCGCGCTTCATGACCGGTCCAGTTGGTGAAGTCCTTGTTCCGCGTGAGCGGACGGTCGATGCCCGGCGAGGACACTTCGAGGTGATACGCGCCTTCGACGAGCTGTTCGCCCGCCTCTTCGCGTTCGTCGATAAGGTCCGAAACCCGGCGCGAGAGTTCGGCGCATTGCTCGATGATAAGCTGGCCGGTCGCGGGGTCTTCGGCCATGATCTGCAGCGCTTGGCCACCCTCACCCGCTTCGGACTGCATCATCTGCACGCGCACCAGTTCAAACCCGAGCGCCTTGGCTTCGGGTTCCACCAGTTCAATAAGACGCGTCAGATCGGTCATGTCTCTCCGAAGTAGATCACAAGTGTGACAAAGCCGCTTGGTGCCGGCCCCTTGCGGCGCCAGCCTCAATGTGTCTCGACAATGTCGGGATGCGGCTCAATTAGTGGCAGTCGCCCAGCTTGGCAAGAGTGGATCTGCGCCGGGAGCGCAAACGGGCGTTTGTCAGCGCCCCATTACCCAGGCGCGCGCTTCGTCCTTCAGCGCCTGGCGCTGATCAATTTCGTACATCTCAGCAAAGCGCCGGGTTGCCAGCACGTCCTCGTCGCTCAGTCCGACGTCGAATTCGACCCCGTTGAGCCCAGGCCCTTCGCGAATGACGCAGGCAAAGGCTTCATAGTGGGCGAAGCGCAAAAATCCCGCCTCCCCTTCGGCCAACGGCTTTGCCAAGCCGATTTGCGCCCCCCCGCGCGACAGGTCGAGCAGCACGCAACGCCGCGTTTCCGAGACGGTGACCAGGCGCGCGGGAATAGACAGCCTCAGGCGGGGCGCGGCGCGGCGGCCGACATTCTCCAGCGGCTCCTCATAGGTGTCTGGCGCGGGCGCCCTGAACGGAATCCCCCCAAGAGGGAGTCGCGCAAGGGAGGAAAAGGAGCCAGCCACAACGCTTTGGGCTAGAACAGACAGGGTGAAGACCGCGCATCTGCGTAGATCAGGGAAAGCCCTAGGAACGCAGAAGAAAGCCGCGCACGCTCTCAGGCGCCCTCACATCGCGCGTTCGTCGTCGCTTTCCCCACTGGCCCATTTGCGCGCCGTCTCGATCAATTTGCGACGCTCTCGATCTTCGAATGTTTCATAGTAACGCCGCATAGCGAGCACATCTTCGTGGCTAATCGCGTGCTCAAACTGAAGCGCGTTGAGGCTGAATTCGCTGCGCGCAACGATGGCAAAGGCGGAGAGTTTCCCGCATTGAAGGATACCACCATCGCCTTCGCGCACCGGGTCAAGGATGGCAATCTTAGCGCCGGTCTGGGAGATGTTGAGCAGAATGCAGGAATGGGTGCGCTCAACCGAAACAAAGCGAGCCGGCAGACTAAGCCGCAGGCGCGCGGCCCCACGCCGTCCAACCGCGTTCTCCTGACCCTCTGCAGCGGCGTTGTGAAGCTGGCTCTCCGCTTGGTCCAGCGCCTCCAAGAAAGCGGCCAATTGCTCCTTTTCAGACGGCCCTTCGCTCGGCTCGGTCCAATAGGCCACGGCTTCGCGCAGCCGCGCCGTCTCCTGACCTTCGGACGTGTAGGACCCGTCGAGGGGCTTGTATCCGTCAAATACGGGGCGCTCTGTCACGCGCGCCTCCCGCTTCGCGCTGGGCGTGCGGCGACAAGACGGACGCCGTCCGCCAAATTCGCGATGAGATCGACAAAGATCCGCAAGCCACCTGTCCACACAGCGCCCAAGGCGTGTCTTGGGCGCCTGTTCGGGTAAGACAGAAGGGTTATTATTCGGTTAGGGGCAACTACCTAGTGGGCTTGGCGCGGGCGCATCACGTGGCCCCCGGCGCAGGCTCATTCCATAGTGTCGGCCAGTTCGAGGGCCTTGCCATAATCGCGCCGTTGTCCGTCGGTGAAGAACGTCTCCCACACAAGGCCATCCGGATCACGGGTCCAACTCTTGAAGGAATGCGCGTAGCAGCACTGGGTCTCTCCTTCGTGAAAGGCTGGCGCGTCCGCTTTACCAATGCGCGCGCGCATGTCTTCAAGCTCATCCTCGCTGCCAACTTGCAATCCCAGATGCGCGACACCGGTCCCCTGGCCGCATTGACCTTCGGGTTCGATCGAGAAGTTGATGCGCGGATCGTCGAGCATCCACTTGCGATAGTCGGGCTCGCTCACACTCGGCTCAGCTCCGAAAATCTCGGCGTAGAACCGGGTGGATGTTTCAAGATCAGCGACCTTCAGATTGACATGAAAGCGTTTCATCGAGTTTCTCCTGCAATGAGTTGGACGACAGTGTCGGACGCTTGCCACTCACCCGCGCAGCAATTTTCGAGCAAAAAGGCGATCAGCGAGTGCATCGCTGCGAAGTGCGCGGTGTAGATAATCGAACGGCCTTCGCGGCGCTCCGCCACCAGGCCACCTTGTTTCAGGGTCGAGAGATGAAAGGATAGAGAACTGCGCGGCACGCCAAGCCGCTCGGCGAGAACGCCCGCCGCGAGCCCGGTGCGCCCTGCCTGAACAAGCTCGCGAAAAACGTTGAGCCGGTGGGTCTGAGCAAGCGCACCAAGCGCCACGACAGCGACTTCGAGCTTGGTCTTGTGATCGTCTGACATTTCCATATTTCTGGAATTATAGAAATGTCAGCTCTTTGTCAAGCCCGCCAATCGTCGCGCGCGCGTCAGCCTTCTTCCTCTTCCAAAAGGCCGTGCTTTTTGATTGCGTGGCGCAGCTGATCGTAGCTCAGTCCCAAGGCCTTGGCCGTTTGGCGCTGGTTCCAGCGATGCTTGCCCAAAGCGTGTTGAACGATGGCGCGCTCGTGTCCGTCCACGGCCGCGCGCAGATCGTCGACCTGATCAAAGTCGAGACCGGCTCCGACTCCGCCAGATAATGGGGGTGTTGCCGATGCGGCCAAGGGCGAAGCGGTTTGCGAATTGGGCGCGGCTGCCTTGCGCGTTGCGGGCGCGCTCGGCTTCCAGGGGCTTTCGAACGGATCGAACTGCACATGCGCGATCGGCGTGTCCGGGTCATCCCAGCGATAGACCGCGCGTTCGACCACGTTGCGAAGCTCGCGGACATTGCCGGGCCAACCGTAGTTCTCAAACTGCTCTGACACATGCCCGGCAAAGCCAGGCCAGTTCAACCAGTCGAGCTCGGCCGCCATGCGCCGCCCGAAATACTCCGCCAGCACCGCCACATCGCCCTCGCGCACGCGCAAGGGGGGCAAAGTGATCACCTCAAAACTCAAACGGTCGAGCAGGTCTGCGCGAAACTCCCCGCTCTGCGCGAGGGCGGGCAGGTCATCGTTAGTCGCCGCTACAATGCGCACATCGACCCTTATCGGGCGTGACGAGCCGATCCGTGTGACTTCGCCATATTCCACTGCTCTGAGCAGGCGCTCTTGCGCGCCCATCGACAAGGTCCCCAGTTCGTCGAGAAACAGCGTGCCTTTGTCGGCTTCTTCAAACCTTCCCGCGCGCGCTTTGGTAGCGCCGGTAAAAGCCCCGGCTTCGTGACCGAACAATTCGGCTTCGATGAGAGTTTCGGGAAGCGCCGCGCAATTCATGGTGACGAGCGGCTCATCCCAGCGCGTCGAAAGGCGGTGGAGGCGCTCGGCGATCAGCTCTTTACCGGTCCCGCGCTCGCCAATGACGAGGACGGGGCGCTCCATCGGCGCGGCGCGACTGGTTCGCTCGACCGCGTCAAGAAAGGCGCCGGACTGGCCGATGAACTGATTTTCGCGCTCCACCCCATTGCTCCTTCTGGCCAACATATAGGAATTTTTCCCAAGCTTTGGCAATAGAGACCGACATAAAGGCGCGACTCCGCCCGAAATCACAAGGATTTCTGCCATTTTTTAAGTTTGGCACGCCGGTTGCAGAAGGATGGGCAACACCAACGTCCGGCCTTCGCAGGGCGTTGCTTACCAAGGGAAGGATCCCACAATGTATGACCGTCAGTTCCTGAACAGCAAGCTTGGACAGGCCGCATTGGCCAGCGTTCTTGCGATGATTGCGATGATTGCGATCACCACTCAGTTTCAGGCCGCACCGAGCAGCTTCGCCACGATTTCTGATCAGAGCGTTACGGTCGAACTGGCGTGAACCTTGTGATGACGGATCCGAAATCCAAGCCTGTGACTAATCCCTTAGGGCCGGAGCGCTCAGTCCCCGCTAATGGCGGTTCCCCCGAAACCGCCGCTCCGGCCCGTCCTTCCTCGCCCGCTGACCTCGCGCCGGTGCGCACGGGACAGCTCTCGCGTCTCGATGCCGAAATCGAGGCCTTGCGTCGCAGCCCCACTCCGACGCAAGCTCGATCCGACCATTCGCTTGATGAGCAAGACCAGCGCACCAGCAACCCGTTTCTAGATGGAGTAGCCTTCATGGGCATTTTCAGCCGCA
>ERZ1740065.9-NODE-9-length-110210-cov-7.819436_pt1 | contig 110210 bp, 118 predicted proteins | sample MGYA00581738_ERZ1740065 | MGnify/ENA primary metagenome ERZ1740065 (study PRJEB43018, sample SAMN04849749) | marine metagenome | isolation source: floating plastic debris | place: Pacific Ocean | collected 2008-09-01 | study: EMG produced TPA metagenomics assembly...
CCCGCAACTTGTCGCCGCGAGTGTGTTGGGTCTCGTCGTACGCGACGTGTTTGAGGGCAAGGCCATCTTCGGCCTCGTCATAGGTGGCGTGCTCATGGTCATCGCGGGCGGTCTGGTCTTGCTCGTCGATCGTGATGCAGAACCGGTCGGCCTGGCGCAGCCCGCATGATGCGACGCGCTACCTTTGTAGTCGCCGCGTGCGCCGCCGCGCTCGCCGGCTGTCGAAACACCGAGCCTGCAACCGACCGTTTCGTTGGCACGGACCACCCGTTTGCCGCCGAGTCTGTTTACTTCGTCGTCACGGACCGCTTTGTCGATGGTGATTCGAGCAACAACTACCCGGAGCAGGGTGGCGAAAACCGGAGCTTTGATCGCCCGATCGTCAACCCGGACGGCCAGGCTGCCAACCTCGGTTACCTGGGCGGCGACTTTGCCGGCATCGTGCAGAACGCCGACTACATCGCCGAGATGGGTTTCACGGCCTTATGGCTCACACCCATCGTCGATAACCCCGACGCTGCATTCACGGGCGGTGCCGAGGTCGGTCAGGAAGGTGCGTTCTTCACGGACAAAGGCAAGACGGGTTACCACGGCTACTGGGGCGTCAATTTCTTTGCACTCGACGAGCATCTCGTATCACCCGGGCTCGATTTCCGCGCGCTGAGCACGCAGCTCGGCGACAAAGGCATCCGCGTCGTGCTCGATGTCGTGTGCAACCACGGCGCGCCGTCGTTCGACTTGCCCGAGGACCTGCCCAAGTTCGGCGAGCTTTATGACCAGGACGGCACACTCGTGGCCGATCACATGAACACACATCCCGAAGCGCTTGATGACGCCGAGCCTTTGCATGCGTTTTTCAATCGTGAGACGGACATCGCGCAGCTCTCCGACTTCAATGAGAACAATCCCGAGGTGCTCGACTACTTCGTGCGCGCGTATTCGTACTGGATCGATCAGGGCGCATCGGCGTTTCGGATCGACACGATCAAGCACATGCCCGACGCCTACTGGGCCAAGTTCTCGGCCGAGATTCGTGAGCGCCACCCCGACTTCTTCATGTTCGCCGAGAGCTACAGCTTCGATGCCGCGGAGATTGCGCGCCACACCTGGCCCGAGAACGGCGCCATCAGCGTGCTCGATTTCCCCATGCAGTCGGCGATGTCTGACGTGTTCGGGCGCAAGCAGACAGGCTACGAACGACTTGCCGGGGTCCTGCATCTCGACGACCAGCTCTATCAGAATCCCTACGAGCTCATGAGCTTCTACGACAACCACGACATGCGGCGGCTGGACGCCGATGCCAGTGGATTCATTGACGCGAACAACTGGCTGTTCACAGCGCGGGGGATCCCCGTGTTCTATTACGGTTCGGAAATTGGTTTCCGTGCCGGTCGGGGCGAGCATGGTGGCAACCGCGACTATTTCGGTGCGGATAACGTCGAACGTGCCAAGTCACATCCGATTCGCGAACAGCTCGTAAGGATTGCCAACGTGCGCCGCGAACACGTCGCGCTTCAGCGCGGTCTGCAACTCGGCCTCGAACTCGAGGGCGATCGCGCCGCGTTCCTGCGCGTGTACCAGGACGCGGGCACCTCGGAGACGGCGCTCGTGTTACTCAACAAAGGTGATAGCGCGCAGGCGTTCGAGATCGACGCACGGGTCAGTGATCAGTCCTGGCGTGACGCGTTGGCAGAGGGTGGTTCGGTCACCGGCACCGTCACTGTGCCCGCACATGGCGTCCGTGTGCTGATCAGCGATGCGCCGATTCGGGATGCAGGTTTGCTGGAGGCGCTGCGCGCATTGCAGTTGGCCGCGTCGCGCTAGCGCGGGTGGCCGCCGCAGGAGCGGCGCACGACGAGTCGCGGTTCGATCAGCGCCGAGGCCACGGACCGCTCGTGGATCAGGCCGATCAGGTTGTCCACAAGCATGGCGCCAGCGCGCAGTGTGTCCTGACGGATCGTTGTGAGCCCAGGGTTTACATAGGACGCCGCGGGAATATCGTCGAAGCCGACAAGACTGACATCCTCGGGCACATGCTTGCCCAGTTCCTGCAGCGCGCGTAATGCGCCAATCGCGATGAGGTCGGAACAGGTGACAATAGCGTCGAAATCGGCGCCGCCCAGCACCAGCGATTGCACGGCGATGTAGCCTGCGTTCTCGCTGTTCTCCGCATCGCGCTGCAACGAGGGGTCGGGCTCGATGCCCGCCGTCTTGAGCGCGGCTTCGTAGCCAAAGTAACGCGCGCGGAATTCCGGGAAGCCCGGGCTGTTGTCGCCCAGAAAGGCGATGCGTTTGCGGCCCAGTGACAGCAGGTGTTCCGTTGACTGGCGCCCTCCCGACACGTTGTCGCAGCCCAGTGAGCGGCCATCATGCTGCTCGATCGTTGGGCCCCAGATCATGTAGTGGGCGCCGCCTTCGTCGAGGGCCCGCAGCTTCTCGCCGTAATTGAGGTAGTCGCCGTAGCCGAGCAGGATGATGCCGTCGGCACGATTACTGGCTTCGTAGCGGCCCTGCCAGTTGTTGCTGAGCTGCTGGAACGAGACGAGCAGGTCGTAGTCAGAGGCCGCGGCCGCTCGCGCGATACTGCCGAGCATGGAGAGAAAGAACGGGTTGATCTGCGACTCATCGGTGCTCGAGTCTTCGAACAGCAGCAGCGCAATGGTGTTGGAGTGCCGGCTGCGCAGACCCGCAGCATTTTTATCGACGCGGTAGTTGAGCTCGCGAGCCACCTCCATTACACGCGCACGCGTCTCAGGCGTCACCTCGGGACTATTGCGAAGCGCACGGGAAACGGTCGCCTGCGAAACGCCGGCGGCGTGTGCAATATCTCGGGACGTTGGCTTGCCGCTCTTCAATGGACCCCCCCATGCGTTCGGCCCCGCAAATGTAGCGCCGGGGCGCAGCATTTTGAACCATCGTCGTCCGGAAACCTTCACAAAACGTAAACAAATCCGGGGCAGCTGGCACCAAGAGCGCCACCACCTCGCGCTCAGGCTTGCATTGCCAGAGTCGTCCGGCTCTAATTTTGGCTCCCGCGCGGCACTGCTGGTCGCCGGGCAACGCGCGGCAAGAGGGGACCAGCGTGATTCCATACAGAGACCTGTTCGGGCCGGGCCCGTCGAACGTGCCCGACGCGGTGCTTATTGCGCTTGCGCAGCCCACGATTGGTCATCTTGACCCTGTATTTCTGGAGGTCATGGACGATGTGGTTGCGGATTTGCGCACCTGCTTCATGACCGAGAATCCCGTGACTTTTGTGATGTCGGCGCCCGGGTCGATCGGCATGGAAGCGTCGTTCGTGAACACGGTTGAACCCGGTGACAAGGTCATCATTTGCATCAACGGTGTGTTTGGCGGCCGCATGCAGAGCATCTGCGAGCGCATCGGTGCCGAGGTCATCACCGTTGAGGACGAGTGGGGCACCCCTGTTGACCCCGAAAAACTCTCAGATGCGCTGAAAGCGAACCCGGACACGGCCGTCGTCGCGTTCGTTCACGCCGAGACCAGCACAGGTGTGCGGTCCGACGCCAAGACGCTGGCGGCGCTCGCCAAAGATGCGGGTTGCCTCGTGATCGCCGACACCGTGACCTCGCTGAGCGGCGTCGAATTGCGTGTCGATGAGTGGCAACTCGATGTGGTGTATTCGGGCAGCCAGAAGTGCCTGAGCTGCGTGCCAGGCCTGGCCCCGATCACGTTTTCGCCTGCAGCCATCGAAAAGGCCTCGCAGCGCAAATCGCAGGTGCCGAGCTGGTTCTGCGACACCAATCTGCTTGCGCCTTACTACATGGATGGTGAGTCCAAGCGCGCCTACCACCACACGGCACCCGTCAACTCGCTGTTTGCGATGCGCGAAGCACTGCGCCTGGCTGTCGACGAAGGCTTGCCGGCGCGCTGGGCGCGGCACACCAACGCGGCGGAGCAGCTCTGGAAGCGTCTCGAAGCCGCGGATCTGTCGCTGCCCGTCGCACTCGAACATCGCCTGGCACCGCTCACCGTCGTGTCGATTCCTTCCAACGTCAACGACGCGGCCGTGCGCGAGCGGCTGCTGCAAACGCGCAGCATCGAGATCGGTGCGGGGCTTGGCAAATTCGCGGGCAACGCCTGGCGCATTGGCCTTATGGGTGCCAACGCCGCCATTGAACGCGCTGACTTCATCGCCGACGCCCTGATTGAATCGCTGGGCTAATCAGCCCTTAGCGCGCGTCAGCGCCGCCTTGCTCGCGTCGAGGTAGTCGAGCGCTGCGCTGCCCGCGCGGATGGCCGTACAAATCTGCAGCACGTCGAGCATGGCGAGTTGCGCGAGTCGGGAGCTCATCGGGGTGTACAGGGCCGTGTCTTCATCGACATCAATGAGCAGGGGCGTTTGCGCAGCCTGCGCGAGACGCGAACCCGGCGAGGTGAGCGCGATCGTTGCGGCGCCCGCGCGCACGGCATCCCCAACAGCGGAAACTACCGCCGACGACTCGCCCGTTTTAGAGATGGCGACGAACGCGGTGTCGGCCGCGCTGACGGCGGCCGCCTGGCGAATGCTCGGTTCGTCGCAAAATGCCGCGCAGGCGAGGCCCAGGCGAAAAAACTTGTTCTGTGCATCGAGCGCCACGCTCGCAGAGGCACCGACGCCCACGAATGCGATGCGGCTGGCCTGGGCCAGCGCATCCGCAGCCTGGTCCAGTCGGTCGCCGTCAACGGCCTGCTGCACCCGGCGCAACTCGCGGATACTCGCACCGATCACTTTGTCGGCAACGGTCGTGGTGGCGTCCTCGGCGGCCACCTCGGCGTGCAGTACTTCGCCGCGCGTGGCCAGGTACCCGGCCAGGCGTAAACGCATGTCCCGAAATCCTGTCGCGCCGACGCTGCGGCAGAACCGAACAACCGTGGGTTCACTGACACCGGCATTCTCGGCGAGCGTTGCCAGCCGCAGGTCGCCGAGTCGATCGGGGTGTGCGAGCAACCAGTCAGCGACAGCCATTTCGGCCGGCGACAGTCGATCACGGAGCTGGTTGATTCGGTCGAGCATGTAGAAATACTACATGAATTCGATTGCAAATCCGGTCAAAAACCCTCGAATATCCTAATTTATGTAGTAAAATTTCGTAGTCAGACGGCAAGCCGTCACCTCAGGGACCCTTACGCATGGCGCAGTTCATTCCCGTTGACCCGTTCGACCTCGTGATCTTTGGTGGCACGGGCGACCTATCGAAACGCAAGCTCCTGCCTGCGCTGTTCCACCGTGACAGCGACGGCCAGTTCCCGCCCGGAAGCCGGATCATCGGTGCATCGCGCAGTCAGCTCTCCAACGAGGCGTTTGTTGCGCTCGTGCGCGAGGCGCTCGAGACGCACCTGTCTAAAGGCGCGCTTGACGACGAGGTCTGGCAACGCTTTTCAGCGCGGCTGAGTTACCACGCACTCGACATCACGACGCCCGACGGCTGGCCAGAACTCGTGGCGGCGCTCAACGACGCGCCTGGGGATGCCGAAGGCGAATCCCGGTGCCGTGTGTTTTACATGGCGACCGCACCGCGTTTGTTCGGTGAGACGGCGCATCGACTGTCAGAAATCGGCGCTATCGATTCCGGTGCGCGCATCGTGCTCGAGAAACCCGTCGGCAGCGATCGCGAGAGTGCGCGCGCCATCAATGACGCCGTCGGTCAGTGCTTCGAAGAGGGCAACATCTTTCGCATCGACCACTACCTGGGTAAGGAAACGGTGCAGAACCTGTTGGCGCTGCGTTTTGCCAACGCGCTGCTCGCGCCGCTCTGGAACCGAACCCACATCGATCACGTGCAGATCACGGTCTCCGAAAATCTTGGTGCCGGAAATCGCGCGCAGTACTACAACCACAGCGGTGCGCTGCGCGACATGGTGCAAAACCACCTGTTGCAGCTGTTGTGTCTCGTGGCGATGGAGCCACCGCAGAGCATGCACCACGACGACATCCGCAACGAAAAGATCAAAGTGCTCAAGGCGCTGCGGCCCAGTGACCCGGCAACGGTCGACCGCGTGACGGTACGCGGCCAGTACGCCGCGGGCGCGATCGACGGCGAAGCGGTTCCCGGTTACGCCGACGAGCTGGGTGAGACCAGCGATATCGAGACCTTCGTGGCCGTTCGCGCCGACATCGATAACTGGCGCTGGAACGACACGCCCTTCTACCTGCGCACGGGCAAGCGCCTGCCGCGCAAGGCGTCTGAAATCGTGATCCAGTTCAGCGGTGTGGCGCACTCGATTTTCCCGCAGGACGCGGGTGGCCTCGAGGCGAATCGCCTCGTCATTCGCCTGCAGCCCAACGAAGGCATGAAGCTCACGATGGTGACCAAGGAGCCCGGCCCCGGCGGCTTCAAGCTGCGCTCGCTGCCGCTCAACCTGAGCTTCAACGAGACCTACCAGGTGCGTTACCCCGACGCCTATGAACGCCTGCTCATGGAGGTGCTGCGGGGCAACCCGGCGCTGTTCATGCGTCGCGACGAAGTGGACGCGGCCTGGGCCTGGATTGACGGGATCATTGCCTCCTGGCAAGAGGCGGGCACGAGTGCCCTGCCGTATCAGGCGGGCACCTGGGGTCCGACGGCCTCGGCGTTGCTGCTCGATCGTGACGGGCGTGAGTGGTACCAGGAACCATGAGCCAGTTCATCCAGCAGTTCTTCGATTCGCGTGAGCGCGCGGCCATTGCACTGGCGGATGCGATCGCGGCTCAGTTGCGTGCGGCCATTACCGAGCGCGGTCACGCCACGCTCGTTGCCAGCGGCGGCAGCTCGCCGCTGGCCGCATTCCGCGCGTTGTCAGCGAGGGACATCGACTGGTCCAAAGTCACCGTGTTGCCGTCCGACGAACGTTGGGTGCCGGAGACCAACAGCGCCAGTAACGGCGGCATGCTCGACCGCGAGCTGCGGCGCAATGCTGCGGCAAAAGCGCAACGTGTCAGCCTGTTCGCCGAGGGGCTCGAGGGCGCCGAGGCGGTGGCCGCCATTGACGCCCGGCTCAAGGCGTTGCCACGACCGTTCGACGTTGTGTTGCTCGGCATGGGCGGCGACGGGCACACGGCGTCGCTGTTTCCCGATGACCCCGATATCGAAGCGCAGCTGGCGAGCCGCGACGATGTCGTTTTTGCGCGCCCACCAAGCCAGGATGTGGCGCGTCTGAGCCTGACCCCGCGTGCCTTGCTTGATGCGCATCATATCGCGCTGCTGTTCTTTGGCCAGGACAAGGCCGAGGTCTTTGCGCAGGCATCGGCGGGCGGCGAGCTCGCGGAGTTGCCCGTGCGCGTCGTGCTGCGCCAGCAAATCGTGCCCGTCACCACCTACCACGCCCTGTAGAGGAAGGACGATGCTGAACGACACGCTGCATCGCGTCACCGAGCGCATCATCGAGCGCAGTGCCGAGACGCGCGCGGATTACCTCGCGCAGGTCGAAGCCGCTCGCCGCCAGGGCCCGCACCGCAGCGAATTGTCGTGCGGCAACCTGGCGCACGGATTCGCCGCGCATGATGCCAAAGGCAAGAAGGCGCTGGCGGGTGGGGAGCGCCCCAACATCGCGATTGTCTCCGCTTACAACGACATGCTCTCCGCGCACCAGCCGCTCGGTGACTATCCGCCGTTACTCAAGGCTGCCGCCTGGAAAGCGGGCGGCTTCGCGCAGTTCGCGGGCGGCGTGCCGGCCATGTGCGACGGCGTGACGCAGGGTCAGCCTGGCATGGACCTGTCGCTGTTCAGCCGCGACGTCATCGCGATGGCTACGGCAGTTGCGCTCTCGCACAACATGTTTGACAGCGCATTGTGTCTTGGCGTGTGCGACAAGATCGTGCCCGGGCTCGTCATCGGCGCGCTCGCGTTTGGCCATCTGCCGGTCATCTTCGTGCCCGCGGGCCCGATGACCTCGGGCATGACCAACGCCGCGAAGGCGCAGGCGCGGCAGCTCTACGCCCAGGGCAAGATCGGTCGCGAGGAATTGCTCCAGGCCGAGTCGAAGTCCTACCACTCGCCGGGTACCTGCACGTTCTACGGCACCGCCAACTCCAACCAGCTGCTCATGGAGTTCATGGGGCTGCAGTTGCCGGGCACCTCGTTCGTGAACCCGCACACGCGTCTGCGCGGCGCGCTGACGCGCGCAGCGGCGGAACGCGCCGTGGCCATCAGCGGCCTGTCCGATGACTACATGCCCATGGCGCGCGTGTTTGATGAGAAGGCGCTCGTCAACGGCATTGTCGGCCTGCTGGCTTCCGGCGGTTCCACCAACCACACGATTCACCTCGTGGCCATGGGCGCTGCTGCAGGCATCCAGATCAACTGGGATGACATGAGTGACCTGTCGGACGTCACACCGCTGGTCGCCCGCGTGTATCCCAACGGCCAGGCTGATGTGAATCACTTCGAAGCGGCGGGCGGTATCCCGTTCATGATTCGCGAGCTGCTGGCCGCGGGCCTGCTGCACGAAGACGTGCATACGATCGCGGGCGAGGGCCTCTCGAACTACACGCAGGAAGCCGTGCTCGGCGATCCCGACGAAAACGGACTCGACACCGTACGCTGGCAGCCCGGTCGCGACGCCTCGATGGACGTGGATGTGCTTCGGCCTGCGGCCAGTGCCTTCGCGCCGACGGGTGGCCTCCGGCTCATGCAGGGCAACCTGGGTCGCGCCATGACCAAGACGTCGGCGGTTGATCCGTCACGCCATGTCATTGAAGCCCCCGTGCGGGTCTTCAACTCACAGCACGCGGTCGTGGACGCCTTCAAGGCGGGCGAACTCGACCGCGACGTCATCGTCGTCGTGCTCTATCAGGGTCCGCGCGCCAACGGCATGCCCGAGCTGCACAAGTTGCTGCCGCCGCTGGGGGTGCTGCAGGACCGCGGCTTCCGCGTCGCACTGGTCACCGATGGACGTATGTCGGGCGCATCCGGCAAGGTACCGTCGGCGATTCAGGTCTGCCCAGAAGCGTTGACCGGTGGCCCACTCGCGAAACTGCGCGATGGCGATATCGTGACGCTCGATGCCACGCGGGGTGTGCTGGAGGCGCACGTCGATTCTGAGACGCTCGCCGCACGCGAACCGGCGCTGGTGTGCGACTCGTCGCACGAGATTGGCATGGGTCGCGAGCTGTTTGCTGCCATGCGACGCATCGCAACTAACCCAGAGGCGGGCGGCAACGCGCTGCCGATCGATCGCAGCGTCGTCCGCAACGGAGTCACCGCCGATGTCTGATATCCACGCAATGATGGCGACGTCGCCCGTGATCCCGGTCGTGGCCGTGCCCGAGGGCGCCGATGCCGTGGCGCTGGGTCGCGCACTCGCCGATGGTGGCGTTGGCATCATCGAGGTCACGCTGCGCACGCCCGGCGCCGTTGATGCGATTGCGGCGCTGGCCCGCGACGGCGCGTTGGCCGTCGGCGCGGGAACAGTGTGGCGCGAAGACCAGGCGCGCGCCGTTGTCGCTGCGGGCGCTGAGTTCATTGTGACGCCAGGCCGTTCACTGCCGGTCTGGGAGGTCTGCAGGGATACGGGCGTGCCATTGCTGCCTGGCGCGCAGACCACGAGCGAGATCGCCGACTGGGTCGCGCACGGTCTCGAAGCCGTGAAGTTCTTCCCGGCGCAGTACGCGGGCGGTATCGATGCGCTGAAGTCGTTCGCGGCCGTGTTCGCCGGCCTCAAGTTCTGCCCGACAGGCGGCGTCAGTGCGGGCAACCTTGCCGACTACCTGGCCGTGCCAGCCGTGGCGTGCGTCGGTGGCTCCTGGCTGACGCCGGCCGACGATATTGCTGCCGGCAACTGGTCTGCCATCACGGGACGTTGCCGAGAGGCTTTGGAGCTTGCCTCGGGAGCACGCGGCTGAAATCTTTTTGGCCGCGCCCGGGTCAGCTCGCGGGACACTCATTGGAGCAAAACCATGACCCGCACAATCATTGCACTGCGCAGTCTTGCAGCGATCTTCCTGTTAAGCCTTTCGGCGGTTGCCGCTGCCGACAAAGACCCTGTCTACACGGGCGTCTTCTCGAAGAACGCCCTCAAGGGCTACGACGCAGTGGCCTATTTCGAGGCTGGTGAGCCGCGCAAGGGCGACGCCGACTACGCATTCGACTGGCAGGGCGCGCGCTGGCTGTTCGAGAGCGCCGAGAACCGAGACACCTTTGCCGCAAACCCGGAGCGCTTCGCACCCCAGTACGGCGGCTACTGCGCCTGGGCGGTATCCCAGGGCTACACGGCGAGCGGCGACCCGACCGTCTGGGCCATCGTCGACGACAAGCTCTACATCAACTACAACAAAAAGATTGGCGAGCGCTGGTCCGTCGATCCCAAGGGCTTCATCGTCCTGGCCGACGGCAACTGGCCGAAGGTGCTCAGCGACTAACGGCGTCGGATGCTCGCCAGCGTTTCGGCGAGCAGCGCCGTGAGGCTGTGGGCATCAAACGGTTTCGTGACGACGGCGGTGAAGGCCTGCGTTTCAGCAGGCGGTGACTCTGCGCCAAAGGCCGTCGCGATGACCGGCGCGGTTTGCTGCCGCTGCGCGAGCCAGTCGGCGATTGCTTCGGCACCACCGTCGTAAAGTACGGCTTCGGCCAACACGATGTCGGGGCGCACGCCCCGCGTCAGCTGGTCGAGCGCACGACTGTAGCCCCGCGCGAGCACCACGTCGTAGCCGGCACCGGCGACGATGCCATAGGCCTCCATGAGCGCCGCGGGTGCGTCGTCGACGATGAGCACTGTGCCCTGGCCCGGGACGAGCACGCGGGGCGTTCGCGGTGGCACGGGGCCGTCGGCGGGGACCAGTGGTGCCTGCAAGGTGACACGCGCACCGCGACCTTGTTTCGGCTCAATCACGACATCGCCGTCCAGCGCTGCCATGGCGAGCAACGCATGACTGAGCCCCAGACCCGCGCCCGGCATGCGCCGTGTCGTGGTGAGCGGATCAAATTCGCGACCCGACAATGCCGCGTCGAAGCCCGGCCCATTGTCGCTGACGGTGATGTGCCATTGACCGTTTTCGGTCCCCAGGTGGACTTCGATATCGCCACGCTCGTCGGTTGCGCGCACGGCGTTGGCGAGGATGTGCAGCAGCGCCTCGTAAACGAGTTTCGGGTCGGTGACGACGGCGAGTTCGTCGTGTTCGGAAATGAGTCGAACGCTGCCCTTGGCGGCCGTCCAGTGCGCAAAGCGGTCCATCACCTCTTTGATCTCCGCCACGAGATCGACGCCACGCGTCGCTGGCTCGCGGCGTACACTGAGGCGTTCCAGCGCCGCGACGAGTTTGGCGATGCGCTCGCCGGCCGTGCGGACATGACGCAGCGCATCGCGGCTTGCCGGATCTGCGCCGAGCAGGGCTAAGTCCACGTGTCCGAGTAGCACCGTAAGCTGATTGTTAAGTTCGTGGGAGACGCGGGCCAAGGTGTCGCCAATGGCGCGAACGCGGGTTTGGCGGTCGTCCCTGACCAGGGTGTGGGCCTGCGATTGCGACGCATCAACCATTTGCGAACGGTATCACCCGATTGTTGCGTGCGTCACGCGCGCGAACCGGCTTGATGGGGTAGGCTCGGGGTCATGCTCCACCGACCCACAGTGCAGGGCGTCGCAGGCGCGACGCGGCCGCGTCGTATTGTCGTGCTGAACCCCAAGGGTGGCAGTGGGAAGACGACGTTGGCGACCAATATTGCTGCGTATCTTGCGCGCATCGGTGGCAACCCCGCACTGATCGATTACGACCCTCAGGGTTCTGCCATGCACTGGCTGGCGGTGCGTCCGGAATCGGCTCCGCTCATCCACGGCGTCGCGGCCTATCAGCGACGAATGAACATAACGCGGAGCTTCCAGCTTCGTGTGCCGCCTGACTGCGGCTATGTCGTTGTCGACTCGCCGGCAGGCTATGACGCAGCGCAACTGCGCGAGCTGACGCGCGACGCCGACAAGGTCGTGATGCCCGTGCTGCCATCGCGTTTCGACATTCACGCTGCGTCGCGCGCCATCGCGGACCTGTTACTGGTCGCGAAGCTCGATCGCACACGCGGTCAGCTGGGTGTTGTGGCCAATCGAACGCGCCGCAACACGAAGGTGTTTGACACGCTCATGCGGTTTTTGGGCAGCCTCGACATCCCCGTGGTGACCATCCTGCGCGACGCGCAGGTCTACGTGCGTGCGTCGGAGCAGGGGCTCGGTATCTACGACCTCAAGCCTTATGAGTTTGCCACCGAGTTGCCGGCCTGGCAGTCACTGACGGGCTTTGTCACGCGCGGCGCGGGCGCACTCGATACCTCAGCCGGTGGGGACGATGCTCGAGTCCGTGTCAATGCGTTCGAGTACGATCGATGACGTCGCGTCCTTGACGCCGGGCAGGTTCAGAATTTCACGTTGAATGAAGCTGCCGAACGCACGCAGGTTGGGTGCCACGACGCGCAGCATGAAATCGACGGAGCCCGACAGCATGTAGCAATCGCGGACCTCGGGCAGGCCGGCGATGGCGCGGCGAAACTCCGCCGCGTACTTCATGTTCTGACGCTCAATGCTGACGGCGACAAAGGCCTCGACGTCGTAGCCCATGGCCTGCAAATCCACATCGAGCGTAAAGCGCGAAATCACGCCGCGATCGTGCAGCAGGCGGGCACGTCGCTGGCAGGCGCTGGGCGACAAGCTAACGCGTTCGGCAAGCTCGACCCAGGACATCCGCGCGTCGTCCTGGAGCGCTCGCAGTATTGAGAAATCATATCGATCCAGCGTGAGCGAATCCGTCATCAAATGGCCATACTGTGAAGGAATCCTGCGTAAATATACGCAAACATGGCTGAGAACGCGAAGATCGAACCGGTGTGATTGGTATCATGGTCGTTTGCCCACCCCCACACGAGGACACGCCATGGCGAGCCAGGCCGCGGAGACGCACGCGACACCCACCGGTTTCGAAAACCCCATGGGTACCGACGGATTCGAGTTTGTTGAGTACGCCGCACCCGATCCCGAAGCACTGCGTACGCTGTTCGAGCAGATGGGCTTTCCCGTGGTCGCGCGCCACCGTTCCAAGGACGTAACGCTCCACAAGCAGGGCGACATCAACTTCATCATCAACGCGGAGCCCGACAGCTTCGCGCAGCAGTTTGCGGAACAGCACGGACCTTGCGCCTGCGCTATGGCGTTTCGTGTCCGCGATGCGCAGTTCGCGCTCGAGCGCGCCGTCGAACTGGGCGCGACCGCCATCGATCCTGAACCGCGACCGATGGAGCTCAACATTCCCGCGATCGAAGGTATCGGCGGCAGCCGGCTCTACCTCGTCGATCGCTATGGCGACCAGACCATCTACGACGTCGACTTCGTGTTCGAACCCGGTTGGGAAGACAAGATGGCGGCAGCCAGCACGAACCTGACCTACCTTGACCACCTCACGCACAACGTGAGTCGCGGCAATATGAAGACCTGGGCCGAGTTCTACGAGCGCCTGTTCAACTTCCGCGAGATCCGCTTTTTCGATATCGAGGGCAAATCGACGGGCCTCGTGTCCAAGGCGATGACGAGCCCCTGCGGCAAGATCCGGATCCCGCTCAACGAGAGCCAGGACGATCACAGCCAGATCGAAGAGTTTCTGCGTGATTACAACGGCGAAGGCATTCAACACATCGCGCTGGGCTCGCGCGACATCTACAACACGGTCGACGCGATTCGCGGCAACGGCGTGAACTTTCAGGACACGATCGAAACCTATTTTGATCTCATCGACGAGCGAATTCCCGACCACGGCGAAGATGTGAACGAGTTGCGCAAGCGGCGCATCCTCATCGACGGTGCGCCCGGCGACGAGGGACTGCTACTGCAGATCTTCACGGAAAACGTCATTGGCCCGATCTTCTTCGAGATCATTCAGCGCAAGGGCAACGAGGGCTTCGGTGAGGGCAACTTCCAGGCCCTGTTCGAGTCACTTGAACTCGATCAGATGCGCCGGGGCGTCATTCCGAATACGGAGGACTGACGAGAGCCGGCCCACGGCCGCTCTCGTCATCGCGAGGCGGCGTAGCAGCCAACCGTCATCGCGAGGCGGCGTAGCGGGCGTGGCGATCTCTCAACGCTGTCGTGACGTTCAGCGGTGCGATGGCCCGACGAGATTGCCGCGGGCACTGCGTGCCCTCGCAATGACGGCATGGGTCGTCATCGCGAGCCCGCGTAGCGGTAAATCGTCATCGCGAGCCCGCGCAGCGGTAAATCGTCATCGCGAGCCCGCGTAGCGGGCGTGGCGATCTCTTGACGCTGTCGCAGCGTTCAACGGCACGATGGCCCAATGAGATTGCCGCGGGCACTGTGTGCCCTCGCAATGACGGGGTGGGGCGTGTGCCCTCGCAATGACAAGAAAAGCCCTGCTGGCATCGCCAGCACGGCCTTCTTGTCACATAAACATCGTGGCCGGGTGTTCGATGTAGCCCTTGAGCACGCGGACCATGTCGGCGGCATCATAGCCGTCAACAAAGCGGTGATCGAACGACACTGACAGATTCATCATCGTGCGAATCGTGATCTGTCCGTCGATGACCACGGGGCGGTCAACTGCCTTGTTCACGCCGATGATGCCGACCTCGGGGGCGTTGATGACGGGCGTCGTCACGATGCCGCCCAGCGGTCCCAGACTTGTGATGGTGATGCTCGAGCCCGTGAGCTGTGCCTTCTTGGCCTTACCATTGCGTGCGAGCTCCGAGAGTTCCCGAACTTCGCCGGCGAGCTGCCAGACGTCCTTGGCCTGGGCCTGACGGATGACAGGTACTTTGAGACCGTCGTCGGTCTGTGTGGCAATCCCCACGTGCAACGCCTTGTGGCGCACGACGACCTCGCGGTCGGCGTCGTAGGTCGCATTGCACTGCGGGAAGTCCTCGAGCGTCTTGGCGAGTGCTGTGACGAGTAGTGGCAGGAAGGTGAGCTTGGGCTGAGCCTCGCGACGGTTCTCGTTGAGGTGGCGGCGCAGCGCTTCAAACTGCGTCACATCGATCTCGTCGACGTAGGTGAAGTGCGGGATGTTGCGCTTGCTCTCGCTCATCTTCTTGGCGATGACACGGCGCACACCGATGACCTTGATCTCTTCGACCTCATCGGTCTCGCGCGTTGCCGGTGCCGGTGCGGCGCCACCGACGCGGCCACCACTGGCGATGAACGCCTCTAGATCCCGCGCCAGCACGCGACCGCGTGCACCGCTGCCTGGCACGTCGGCCAGGTCGATACCGGCCTTCTTGGCGCGTGCACGAACTGCAGGCGAGGTCATGACGCGACCACCCTTCTTGGCGGGCGCTGCGGGCGCTGCCGCGGGCTTCTCCGGCATCGGCTTGGCGGCCGCTGCCTGGGCTTCAGGTTCTGCTGCGACAAGCGCCGCTGTGTCGGCGCCGTCACCCTCGACGTCGAAGACAATCAGGTTGGTGCCTACGGCCACGACGTCGCCCGGGTCGCCGTGCAGCGATGCGATGCGCCCGGTCACGGGCGCGGAGACTTCAACGGCGGCCTTGTCCGTCATCATGTCGACGATGACGTCGTCTTCGTTGACGCGGTCACCGACCTTGACGTGCCACTCGCCGATCTCTGCCTCGACGGTGCCTTCGCCCAGGTCAGGTAGCTTGAATACGTACTGGCTCATCCTTAGTCCTCGAGCACGCGCTCGAGCGCGTTGATAAAGCGTTTCTGGCCCGGGAAGTAGTCCCACTCGAAGGCGTGCGGGTAGGGCGTGTCCCAACCAGTCACACGCATGATAGGCGCTTCCAGCGCGTAGAAGCAGTGCTCCTGGATGCTGGCCGACAGCTCGGCACCGTAGCCGCAGAAACGTGTCGCCTCGTGCGCGATCACGCAGCGCCCGGTCTTGTTGACGGACTCGGCGATGGTGTCGATGTCGAGCGGCAGCAGCGAGCGCACGTCGATGATCTCTGCGTCAACGTCGGCCGCTTTGGCCGCAGCCTGCGCGACGTGGACCATTGTGCCGTAGGTGACGATGGTGACGTCCGAGCCCTGCTCGATGACGTTGGCCTTGCCGATGGGTACCGTGAAGTAGCCTTCGGGGACGTCGCCCTGCGGGTGCGACGACCAGCCCACGGCCGGCTTGTCGGGGTCGCCGTCGAATGGGCCGTTATAGATGCGCTTGGGCTCGAAGAACACGACGGGGTCGTCATTCTCGATCGAGGCCAGCAGCAGCCCCTTCGCGTCGTACGGATTGGACGGCATCACGACCTGTATGCCCGACACGTGCGCAAAAATGCCTTCAGGGCTTTGCGAGTGCGTCTGGCCGCCACGGATACCGCCGCCGCAGGGCGTGCGGATTGTCATGGGTGCTGCGAAGTCGCCGGCGCTGCGGTAGCGAATGCGCGCGAGCTCACTGACCACCTGGTCAAAGCCCGGGTAGATGTAGTCGGCGAACTGAATTTCTGCCACCGGGCGCAGGCCGTTGACGGCCATGCCGATGGCGGTGCCGATGATGCCGCCCTCTGCAATCGGTGTGTCGATGCAACGGTGTTCGCCGTACTTGCGTTGCAAGCCGTCGGTGCAGCGGAACACGCCGCCGAAGTAGCCGACGTCCTCGCCCATGACAATCACGTGCGGGTCGCGGTCCATTGCAATGTCCATCGCTGAGTTCAGCGCCTGGATCATGTTCATCTTGGCCAAGACTAAAGTCTCCGTTTCTCTGGCATGCGGGCGTTAGCCCGACTCTTTTTCGCGACGCCACTCGTCGCGCTGGCGCTTCAGGTGCTCGGGCATGTCCTTGAAGATGTCTTCGAACATGAGCGAGGCGTCGAGGAACGGGCCTTCGTTGAGCATCCCGTAGCTCGTCGCTTCCTTCCAGCAGGTGGCGACGTGTTCGGTGAGCTCAGCCTCGAGCGACTCGTGGCGTGCGTCCGACCAGTCACCGTTGGCAATCAGGTACTGCTTGAGACGTTCGATGGGGTCACCGAGCGGGAACGCTTCCCACTCGTCCTTGGGCCGGTAGCGGGCGGGGTCATCACTCGTCGAGTGTGCGCTGGCGCGGTAGGTCACGAGCTCCATGAGCGTTGGGCCCGCGCCCGCGCGGGCGCGCTCGGCGGCCCACTGCGTGGCTGCGTGCACGGCGAGGAAGACGTTGCCGTCGACGCGCAGACCGGCGAAGACGTAACCCGGACCGCGTGCCGCGCAGGTCTGCGACTCGCCGCCTGCGAATGCCTGGAAGGTCGAGATCGCGTACTGGTTGTTGACGACATTGAGCAGTACGGGCGCCTGGTAAACGCTTGCGAAGGTGACGGCGTGGTGGAAGTCGGCTTCGGCCGTCGTCCCGTCGCCGATCCAGGCGGCGGCCACGTGGCCTTCGCCCTTAATCGCCGAGGCCATGGCCCAGCCGACCGCCTGCGGGTACTGCGTGCCCAGGTTGCCCGAAATCGAGAACAGCTTGTCCGTGGACGAGTGGTACATGACGGGCAGCTGACGGCCCTTGCACATGTCGCGTGTGTTCGAGAGACACTGCGACATGAGGTCCGTCAGGTTCAGGCCGCGCACAATGAACAGGCCCTGGTTGCGGTAAGAGGGGAACAGCATGTCGCCAGGCTGGAGGGCCATGGCCTGCGCGACGGAGACGGCTTCCTCGCCCGTCGATTTCACGTAGAACGAGATTTTGCCCTGGCGCTGCACGCGCTGCATGCGCTCGTCGAAGATGCGCGTGAGCAGCATGTGGCGCAGACCGACTTGCAGTTCCTTGGCGTCGAGATGCGGGTCCCAGGGGCCCTGGGCCTCGTGGTTGTCGTCGAGGACACGAACGAGGCCGCTAGCCAACGGCACCGTGTCCGCGACGCGCGCATTGGCATCGGGACGCGGCATGGCACCGGCCGGCGACAGCGGCAGATAGGAAAAATCGGGTGCGTCCCCGGGGCGCGCAGGCGCCTTGGGCACGTGCAGTCGGGACTGCTTGCTGGCCATGTTCTGGAGTCTCCCCTGGAGCTCGGCGGGCGACTGCCGCCAATTAGTTTCTAACGAAACAGTATAGCCGATTGCGGCGACCCGCGCAGTGACAGGCCGCACGTGCCCGGCTTAGCTAATCCCCGTCAATCGTCGCTCTGACTTCGACCGCGACGTCCACGAATTGTCCGACCCATTCCGTGTCCGCCCACTCGCCCGTACCGACGCCCAGTGCCAGCCGGTCGAGCTGCGAGGTGCCTGTCAGCGTGCGGTCAGCGCCGTCCGCCGCGACGTTGAAAGTGAACGTGACGGGATGCTCGACACCCTTCACGACGAGGACGCTGTCGGCTACGAAACCGTCACCATCCGCCCGGATCGTGCCCGTTAGAAACCGGACCTCGGGGAAGCTGTCGGCATCGAAAAATTCGGCGTCCTGCAGCGTGCTGTCGCGGTCGCCATCGCGTGTGTCGACACCTGCGACGCGGATCGCGACATCGAAGCCACTCGTCTCGAGCGCGTCGGCTGCGAACCGCATGTCGGCCGACCATTCCGTCCAGCGGCCCGTGAACGGCGCGCCGGCCTGTTCGGCCGTGAAGGCGATGGAGCTGGCGCTGAGGTCGATGTCCCACTCGGGTGCTGGCGGGGCGGGCTCGGGTTCGACGACGGCCTCGGGAGCGTCTGCGACGGGCTCGGGTGCCGCGGTCGTTAGTTCGAGGGTCTCGGTGATCACCTCGGGTTCGGATGTGGGTTCCGGCAACGACACCACGGGGTCGCCGTCGGCCACTGCGGGTTCCTCAACGACGGGGTCGCGCGCGACCGATTCTGCAACGGCGGGCGGCGCCGAGTCCGCCGCCACTGCGGGCTTCGAGCCGCCGACGCGCGCCAGCGTGACCACGCCCGCTACGATGACTACGGCAAACAGGCCGTAGGATACGGCCGAGCTCATCCGGCGCAACACATCGTCGCGGTCCAGGAAGTGATGTTTGAAGGCAGCGACGATGTGCAGCAAGGCCACCGCGAACAGCAGCTTGCCAAGAATGTCGTGGGTCGAATGCATGGCGCTGCGCCAGGCCTTCGAGGGTTCGATGAGGTCGGGCCAGGTGAACACGCCAAACCAGCTCACGCTGTAGGCCGCGGCCGAGGAAAGCAGCCAGCCTGAAATCGGCATCGCGAAGATGAGCGCGTAGAGCGACCAGTGGCTGACGTGCGACGCCGTCTGCTGCCAGTTCGGCATGCCCACGGGCAACCGCGGCGGTGTCTTGATGAAACGCCAGCTGACCCGCAGTACGGCCAGCGCTAACACGGTCATGCCAATGGACTTGTGATTGGCGAGCAGCGCAAGCGCGCGCAGGCGCTCGCCATCGTCCCCAGCCACCTCGCCGAGTTTGGCGAGGACGTACTGCAGCACGATGAGGCCCGCAATGGACCAGTGAAAGAACCGGGCGACGCCGCCGTAATGCGTCTTGTGCGTGTCCGACGACGCGCCCGTATCCGTCATTAGCCGGCTTCGGTGTTGAGCTCGACCTGGATGTTGAGCTCGACTTCATCGGTGACGGCCGGGGCGTACTTGCCCAGGTCCCAGTCGGAGCGACTCAGCGTGGCGTTGGCGCTGATACCGATGGTCGGCTTCTTGTTGAACGGGTGCGGGCCCGCCTTGTTGACCTTCGCGTCGAGCGTGACGGGCTTGGTGATGCCCTTGATCGTCAGGTCGCCCGTGACGGCCATCGTGTTGTCACCCGTCATTTCGATGCCCGTGGCAACGAAAGTGATGTCGGGATTGGCCGCGACGCCGAACCAGTCGTCGCTGGTCAAGTGGCCATTGAAGACCTCGACCTGGCTGTCGATGCTGGCTGCGTCGATGTCGACGGTCACGGTGCTGGCCGTGATGTCTTCCTGGTTGAGCTCCAGCGTGACGTCAAAGCTGTTGAAGCCCACGACGGGGCGCGAAAAGCCCAGATGCGTGTAGCTGAAGTTGATGTAGCCGTGTGTCTTTTCGAGCTTGTAGGTGCCGGCGGGTACGCCGTCCAGGGGGCCGGCATTGGCAATGCCGGCCAGGGCCAGCCCGGCAAGCGGGGCGACCAGCAGGGTCTTCACGGTATTCATGGTGGGTTCCTTGGTTGTTCGGCGCGCCTGCGCCAGGGTCCAATAGCAGAAGAGCCAGGCAACGCTACAGGCGTCCCAGGCTCCGTTCGATTCACTTTTTCTGACCGTCCCCGAACGCGAATTATAACAGAGCACGTCGGCGTCGCCTTGAAGTGCCCGGGCCATCTATAGATACTCTGCAGCCGTCCGGGGCCGCCAATCCGCGCGCCCGACCCGTTCCAGAACGGCCTATCCGCAGGAGAATCCGATGAAAATTGGCGTACCCGCCGAGGTGTACGACGGCGAAAAGCGCGTCGCTATGACCCCTGACGTTGTCGGGCTCGTGAACAAGCTCGGATTCGAACTCGCGATCGAAGCCGGCGCCGGCGCTGCGGCCACGTTCCCCGACGAGGCCTACCACCAGGCCGGTGCCGAGGTTGTCGAAGACGGCGATACACTGTTCGAGGCGTCCGACATCCTGCTCAAAGTGCGCGCACCCGAAGACAGCGAGATCGAAAAGCTCCGGGAAGGCCAGACGCTGATCGGCTTCATCTGGCCCGCCCAGAACCCCGAGCTCATGGACACACTGGCGGCCAAAGGCATCAATGTGCTGGCCATGGACAGCGTGCCGCGCATTTCGCGTGCGCAGAAGATGGATGCGCTGAGCTCGATGGCCAACATCGGTGGCTACCGCGCCATGGTCGAGGCCGCACAGCACTTCGGCCGCTTCTTCACGGGCCAGATCACGGCCGCAGGCAAGATTCCGCCGGCCAAGGTGCTGGTCATCGGCGCCGGTGTTGCGGGCCTGTCGGCGATCGGCACGGCCAAGAGCATGGGCGCCATCGTGCGCGCCTTCGACACGCGGCCCGAGGTGGCCGAGCAGGTCGAGAGCATGGACGCCGAGTTCCTCTTCCTCGACTTCGAGGACGACGAAGACGGCGCGGGCGAGGGCGGCTACGCCAAGACGATGAGCAAGGCGTTCATCGACGCCGAGATGGCACTGTTCGCCGAGCAGGCCAAGGAAGTCGACATCATCGTCACCACGGCGCTGATCCCGGGCAAGCCGGCACCCAAGCTCATCACCGAGGAAATGGTCGCCTCGATGAAACAGGGCAGCGTGATTGTGGACCTGGCTGCCGAACAGGGCGGCAACTGTGAGCTCACAGAGCCGCACGAGGTCGTCAATCGCCATGGCGTTACGATCATCGGTTACACGGACCTGCCAAGCCGTCTCGCGGCTCAGTCGAGCCAGCTCTATGCGACTAACTTGCGTCACCTCCTGACCGACCTCACGCCTGAGAAGGACGGCAACATCGATATCAACATGGATGACGAGGTCATTCGTGGTGCGACGGTCATCAAGGCCGGCGAGATCACGTGGCCACCGCCGGCGCCTAAACTCTCAGCGGCGCCCAAGGCGCCCCCGAAAGCGGCGCCCGAGCCCGCGGCAGAACCCGTTCCCGAGAAACCGAGCGTGTTCGGCCCCATCGCGGCCATGGGTATCGGTGCCGGGCTGCTGCTCGCGCTCGGTAATGTCGCGCCGCCGTCGTTCATGGCGCATTTCACAGTCTTCGTGCTGGCCTGTTTCGTGGGCTACATGGTGATTTGGAACGTGACGCCGGCGTTGCACACGCCACTCATGAGTGTGACGAACGCCATTTCGAGCATCATTGTCATCGGCGCGCTGGTGCAGATATCCGGCGGCGGTTTCTGGGTGGTGACACTCTCATTCCTGGCGCTACTCATTACCAGCATTAACATCTTCGGCGGCTTTGCGGTCACGCAGCGCATGCTCAGCATGTTCCGCAAGTAGGTCGGGGAGAACAGCATGACTATCGGAATGGTCCAGGCGGCCTACATCATCGCCACGATCCTGTTCATCCTCGCGCTGGGTGGTCTCAGTAATCAGGAAACAGCACGCCGCGGCAACCTCTACGGCATGGCTGGCATGGGCATCGCGCTCGCCGCCACCGTCTTCGGCATCGTTGATGGCAACTACATCTTGCTGATTCTTGGTTTGGGCGCCGGCGCGGCCATCGGCATCAAGCTCGCACGCACGGTACAGATGACGCAGATGCCCGAGCTCGTCGCGATCCTGCACAGCCTTGTCGGTCTCGCGGCTGTGTTTGTCGGCTACGCCACGTTCCTTGACCCGTCGGCGAAGTTCTACGGTGTCGAGAAGACGATCCACGACATCGAGATCTACGTCGGTGTGCTCATCGGCGCACTCACGTTCTCGGGTTCGGTCATCGCGTTTGGCAAGCTGTCGGGGCGTATCGGCGGCAACCCCGTGCTGCTGCCCGCACGTCACTGGCTCAACCTGGGCCTGGGTCTCATTGCGATCTGGCTCGGCACCTTGTTCGTCGAGGGCTCGGCTGCAGGCGGTGGCTTCTTCCCGCTCTTTTTGATGACTATCATTGCGCTCGCCTTCGGCGTGCACATGGTCGTTGCCATCGGCGGCGCCGATATGCCCGTCGTCGTATCGATGCTCAACAGCTACTCAGGCTGGGCCGCGTCGGCCACGGGCTTCATGCTCTCGAACGACCTGCTCATCGTCACGGGCGCGCTCGTTGGCAGCTCGGGCGCGATCCTGTCCTACATCATGTGCCGCGCCATGAACCGCAAGTTCCTGAACGTGATTGCGGGCGGTTTTGGCACCACCACAGGCGGTGGCGGCGGCGGTGAGGCCGGCGAGCAGGGCGAGGTTGTCGCTGTGCAGGCCGAAGAGGTCTCCGAGATGCTCGCGGGCGCCAAGAACGTCGTCATCGTGCCGGGCTACGGTATGGCCGTGGCGCAAGCCCAGCACACCGTCAACGAGATCACCCGCACGCTGCGCGACAAGGGTGTCAATGTGCGCTTCGCCATCCACCCCGTCGCGGGTCGAATGCCGGGCCACATGAACGTCCTGCTGGCCGAGGCGCGCGTGCCCTATGACATCGTGCTCGAAATGGACGAGATCAAAGACGATTTCCCGGAAACGGACGTCAGCGTTGTGATCGGCGCGAACGACATCGTCAACCCGTCCGCGCAGGACGAGCCCGACAGCCCCATCGCAGGCATGCCGGTTCTTGAAGTCTGGAAAGGCAGCACCACTATCGTGTTGAAGCGGAGCATGGCGACCGGCTACGCCGGCGTGCAAAACCCGCTGTTCTTCAAGGACAATACGCGCATGCTGTTCGGTGACGCCAAGCAGACCCTCGACGCGGTCCTGCGCGCCCTGCAGCAGTAGCGCCAGACAGGACCCACCGTGAGCGACCGTACCCACGCCAAAACCGTCATTCTGGGCTCCGGCCCGGCCGGCTATGCTGCGGCCGTCTATGCGGCCCGCGCCAACCTCGAGCCGATGCTCATCACGGGCATCGAAGTGGGCGGCCAGCTCACGACGACGACGGATGTCGACAACTGGCCCGGCGACGTGGAAGGCCTGCAGGGCCCGGCGCTCATGGAGCGCATGAAGGCGCACGCCGAGCGCTTCGACACACAGATCGTCTTCGACCACATCGACACCGTGGACCTGAAGCAGCGGCCGTTTGTGCTCAAGGGCTCGACGGGCGAGTACACGGCCGACTCGCTGATCATCTCGACGGGCGCATCGGCGAAGTACCTTGGCCTGCCCTCGGAGCAGTCGTTCATGGGCAAGGGCGTGAGCGCCTGTGCCACCTGCGATGGTTTCTTCTACCGCGACAAACGCGTGGCGGTCATCGGCGGTGGTAACACGGCCGTTGAAGAGGCGCTGTACCTCTCCAATATCGCCAGTGAAGTGGTGCTCGTGCACCGCCGCGACAAACTGCGCGCCGAGAAGATCCTGCAGGACCGGCTGTTCGACAAGGAAAAGAACGGCAACGTCACGATCCACTGGGACCACACGCTCGAGGAAATCCTCGGCGACGAGGCGGGCGTTTCGGGCATGCGCGTCAAGCATGTCGCGTCGGGCGAGACCCAGGACGTTGACCTGCACGGCGTGTTCATCGCCATCGGGCATAAGCCCAACACAGACATTTTCGAAGGCCAGCTCGAGATGAACGGTGGTTATATCGTCATCAACAGTGGCCTGGGTGGTAATGCGACGGCCACGAGCGTGCCCGGCGTGTTCGCGGCCGGGGACGTGGCCGACCAGGTTTACCGGCAGGCCATCACCTCAGCCGGCTTCGGCTGCATGGCGGCGCTAGACGCCGAGAAATACATCGACGAGTTGGGTGCTGACTGAGCAACCCACCACGGGGACTCCGACAATGAGCGTGTTCGACAATGCTGCCTGGGCGCAGCATGAACGGGTCCTGCATTGCAGCGATCCCGTATCGGGCCTGCGCGCGATCATCGCGATTCACTCCACGGTGCTGGGACCAGCGGCCGGTGGCTGCCGCTTCTGGCACTACGACGACGACACCGCGGCGCTGACCGATGTCCTGCGGCTCTCGCAGGGCATGAGTTACAAGAACGCGATGGCCGGGCTCTCTCTGGGCGGCGGCAAAGCGGTCATCCTCGCGCCTGAAGACCGCCAGCTCACAGACCCCTTGCTCGCGTCGTTCGGGCAGTTCGTTGAAACACTGCACGGGGACTACATCACGGCCGAAGATGTGGGCATGCGCGTCCCGGCGATGCAGGTCATCGCGACGCGGACGCGGCACGTGGCGGGGTTGCCCAGCACGGGCGGCAGCGCGGGCGGCGACCCGTCACCAAAGACGGCCGAAGGTGTGTTCGCGGGCATTCGGGCGGCCGTTCGCCACCAGCGTGGCGATGCGTCGCTGGAAGGTCTGCACGTGGCCGTCCAGGGTGTGGGCAACGTCGGTATGAACCTCGCCCGATTCCTGGCCAAAGCCGGTGCGCGACTGACGGTCGCCGACATTAACGGTGCGCGCGTTGCGCAGGCCTGCGAGGAGCTGGGTGCAGAGGCTGCGTCGCTCGAGGACATCCTGTTTACGGATGCCGATATCGTGGCGCCTTGCGCCTTGGGTGCCGTGCTCGATGCCGAGAGCATCCCGCGACTCAAGGCGACCATCATCGCGGGTGCTGCAAACAATCAGCTGGCCACCGATGAGGACGGCCAGCGTCTGTTTGATGCGGGCATTCTTTACGCGCCCGACTACGTGATCAATGCGGGCGGCATCGTCAACGTGGCCCTCGAATACGAAGGTGGGTTCACTGAAGCCGATGTAGACGCGCGCGTGGCGGCCATCGGTGATCGACTTGGCGACATCTTTGTGCAGTCCGACCGCGAGCAACGCCCCACCAACGTCATCGCGGACGCGATGGCGCGTGCCCTGATCGCTGGCGACTGAGCGCCGCTTTAGCTGATCGCTTCAAACACCGACATGAACCGTTGCGGTTCGGGTCGGTCGGAAGGCTTCGACGAGCGGTAGCTGTAGCGGATGATGTTGTCGGAGTCGGTAACGATCACCGTCGGCAGAATGGTGCGCCGGCCAAACTCACCCCGGAAGCGCTCCGGGATGTCTTCGTCGTCGACAAGCTCGAGCCCGGTCGCAGCCTCGAGGTTTTCGTCGAGCCAGAACTCAAACTCCACCTTGAACTGATCGGCGACGCGGCGCGTCGTGTCCAGTGGCGTACGCGTGACGATGATCAGCTTGCCGCCGTCCTGCGTGATTTTTCGGTAGTGGTAGGTGAGCGCCTGAACCTGCGTCGAACAGAACGGGCACCAGCTGCCACGCACGAACACGAGCACGCTGCGGCTGCCGGCGAGCTCGTCGCTCGACACGGTGCTGCCGTCTTCGCGCTTGCACACAAAGCTTGGCAGGCGTCGGCCCACGGTGATGTGCGGATTCGTGTGGCTGCGGCTGCCCAGCAGCATGATCCAGCCCACGACAGCCAGCACGAGCAGTGCGGCAACGACGATTAGCAGTGCGTCCATCCAGGTGCTCCGTTCAGTCGACGGTCAATACAATTTTGCCCATGTGCTCGCCGCGCTCCATGAGCGCGTGCGCCTCGGCAGCCTGTGCCAGCGGAAACTCAGCGTGGATCACGGGCGTCATGCTGCCCGCGCTGACGAGGGGCCACAGGTCGCGCTCGAGATTTGTCGCGATCTCAGCCTTCACGGCATCGGGCTGCGGGCGCAGCGTCGAGCCCGTAATGGTCAGTCGTTTGCGCAGGACGCTCGCCATGCTGACGCCGTCAGCGACGGCGCCGCCCACAAGCGCAATGAGGGCATAGCGACCATCTGTGCGCAGGGCGTCGATGTTCTGCTGCGTGTAGGGTCCGGCCACCATGTCGAGGATCACGTCGACGCCGTCGGGGCGCGCCTCAGCCAGCGCGTCGCGCCAGTCGCCGTCGCGGTAGTTGATTGCGAGGTCGGCGCCGAGCTCTCGGCAGAAGCTGCACTTCTCCTCGCTGCCCGCCGTCACGATGACGTCGTGGCCCAGTGCCTTCGCGAACTGGATCGCGGTGGTGCCAATGCCGCTCGACCCGCCGTGGATCAGCAGGCTGTCGCCCGGTTTCAACCCGGCGCGCATCCAGACATTGAAGTACACCGTGAACGTAGTTTCAGGCAGCGCTGCGGCTTGCGCCGGCGTCAGACGCTCGGGAACGGGCAGACAGCTGCCAGCATGGACGCGCACATACTCCGCGTAGCCGCCACCGTGCGTCAGTGCGCAGACGATGTCGCCGGGCTGCCAGCGGGTGACGTTGCCGCCTGCTGCCGCCACTTCGCCAGCCACTTCGAGACCGGGCAGATCGCTGGCACCCGGCGGGGCCGGGTACAGGCCCGCGCGTTGCAGGCAGTCGGGACGATTGACGCCCGCCGCGGCGACGCGGATCAGGACCTCGTCGGGCCCGGGCTCGGGCACGGGACGGGTGCCGGCGACCAGCACTTCGGGGCCGCCCGGCGTGGAAATCTCGGCAACGCGCATGGTCTCGGTCATTGCCCTAGTGTAGCCGACGGCAACGTCCGTGGTGCGACTTCAGCTATAGTCGGCGCGACCTGTTTTGGAGGCGCCGGATGCCAACGCGAAACCCCACGCGCGCTACGCTCGAAAAACTGCGCGACAAACCCTTCGGCTTGTGGTTGTTCTCGCGTGCGGTGAGCCTCAAAGCGCCTTATTTCGGCAGCATCGGCGCGCGCTTCACGACACTCGAGCCGGGGTTTGGTGAGGCGCATTTGCGCAAGCGTCGTAAGGTCACCAACCACCTTGGCACTGTGCACGCGATCGCCATGGCCAATCTCTGCGAGCTTGTCGCGGGCACGCTCATGGAGGTCAGCATCCCCGCCGACATGCGCTGGATTCCAAAGGGCATGAACATCCGCTACCTGGGCAAGGCGGAAACTGACGTCACGGCCAGCTGCCGTATCGACGACTACGATTGGCGCGAGACGCAGGACGTGCCGCTCGAACTCGTGGTGAAGGACACGAACGGGCAGGTCGTGGCTGAGGCGACGGTGCCCATGTACGTATCGCCGAAAAAGAAGCGCTGAGCTGTCAGTCGCCGAGTGATTCCAGAAACGCGCGCGCATCGGCGGCTGTGCGGGCCGGCGCCTCTTCCATGGGTATGTGTCCCAGGTCGGGGTAGATGATGACGCGGGAGTCTGCGATGCCCGCATCAAACCGTGCCGCATCCTCGACGGGGATCCAAACGTCTTCTGCACCCCAGAGAATCAGCGTTGGCGCGACGATGTCTTCGAGTCGGCGTGGATCGCTCGTCTCGTATTGCAAGGTGCGGTCCACGAACGCCTGCCGATTACCCTCCCGCAGCGACAGCTCGCGGTAGCGACGGATCAGCTCGGGCGTCACCTTGCTGTCATCGGCGTAGACCTCGAGCAGGCTGTCCTCATAGAGCGCATTGGGTGCAAACAGCGTGAGTATGTTGCGCAGCACGGGCGTGCTCGCCAGACGGAATACCAGTGAGGGCTCGCGCGCCGATTCGGGCGGCAGACCGCTGGGGTCGAGCAGAATCAGTGACGACACGCGTTCGGGGCGCGTGGCCGCAAACTGCCAGGAAATATTGCCGCCCAGCGAATTGCCCGCGAGTGCAAACGTCTCGAGGCCCAGCGCGTCCACGACGTCCTCGACAAAGTCGGCGTAGCTCGCAATCCGGTAGTCGGCGCGGACATGCGGCCCCGTGAGCCCGAATCCGGGCAAGTCCATTCGGACCACGTCGAAGTCGGTCGAAAGCGCCTCGACCCAGCCGTCCCAGGTGTGCAGCGATGCCGCCGTCCCATGCAGCAACACGAGCGTGGGCGCATCGGCAGGGCCTTCACGGCGATAGTGGACGCGCATGCCGTCGACGTCGACAAACCGCGAGGCGGGCGTCTGCCAGTGGGCCAGTTCCGCGACGCTGCGGTCGGGCACGTAGGCGATCACGACAACAGCCGTCGCGGCCAGGAAGAGCGCGACGAACAGGTAGCGGATTCGAAAGCGGCGTGAGGGCATGAAGGCTCGCGTGGCTTGAGATCGGCGAGTGAGTATCACACACTCATGCGCGGCTTGGCGCAGGTGGAGGGGGCATGTCGGATCGCAAGCTGACGCTCGACGCGTGCACGGCGCCCGTCGTGTACGAGGGCACCGTGTTGCCCGAGTGGATCGACGTCAACAATCACATGAACGTCGCCTACTACATGCTGGCGTTCGACTACGGTATCGACGCGCTGTGGCACGGCTTCGGCCTGAGCGATGAATATCGCGACGACACGGGCAGCTCGACCTTCGCGGTCGAGGCGCACATCCGCTATCTCAAGGAACTCGTGGCCGACGAGGGCTACGTCGTGTGCGCCCGAATCCTCGCCTGGGACGACAAGCGGTTGCACCAGTTCCAGTACCTCTTCGACGCCGCTACGGGCGCGCTCAGCGCGACTTGCGAGTGGCTGCACCTGCATGTCGATCTCGGCACACGGCGCGTGGCGCCCTGGCCCGAACGACTCATCCAGGGCATCGCGGCGCACCCGGCCTCGGCTGTCACTGGCGATTGGCCCGAGGCGACGGGCCAGCAGATCAAAGTCGCTCGGCCGCTTGGCCCCGCATCCAAAGGAGACTCATCGTGAGCGCATCTTTCCTTCTGGCCATTGATCAGGGGACCACGAGTTCTCGCGCGGTGGTTTACGACGCGGCACTGGCACCCGTGGCCAGCGCGCAACGCGAGTTCAACCAGCACTTTCCGCAGTCGGGCTGGGTCGAGCATGACGCGGATGAGATCTGGGACGGCGTTGTTGCCGTGTGCCGCGATGCGATGGCGGAGGCGGGCATCGAGGCCAGCCAGATCGCGGGCATCGGAATTACGAACCAGCGCGAAACGACGGTGATCTGGGACCGCGCGACGGGCAAGCCCATCGCCAAGGCGATCGTCTGGCAGGACCGGCGCACTGCCGAACACTGCAGAACGCTCGAGGCCGCCGGGCATGGTGCGACCGTGAGCGAGCGTACAGGCTTGCGACTGGACCCCTATTTCTCGGCGACGAAGATCGGCTGGCTACTCGATCACGTCGAGGGTGCCCGCGCGCGGGCCGAGGCTGGCGAGCTCGCCTTTGGGACCATCGACACCTTTTTGCTTTGGCGGCTGACGGGCGGCGACGTGCACGCCACCGATGCCACGAACGCGTCGCGTACCGCCTTGTTCGATATCTCGGCGCAGCGCTGGGACGACGACCTGCTCCAGATCTTTGGCGTGCCGCGTTCGCTGCTCCCGGACGTGCGTGACTGCGCGGCGGAATTTGGCGCCACGGCGCCCAGCCTGTTCGGCGCGCCAATCCCCGTGCGCGGCATCGCTGGCGATCAGCAGGCGGCGCTCATCGGTCAGGCCTGTTTTGCGCCCGGGATGACCAAGAGCACCTACGGCACGGGCTGCTTTGTCATCAGCAACACGGGCGACACGTTGCTGCGTTCAAAGAATCAGTTGTTGTCCACGGTCGGTTATCGACTCGACGGCGTCGTCACCTACGCGCTCGAGGGCAGCATCTTTGTCGCGGGCTCGGCGATACAGTGGCTGCGGGATGCGCTCCAGGTCATCGACAGTGCGCCCGACAGCGCGGCGATCGCCGAAGCACATGGCATCGAACGCGACGTCATCGTCGTGCCGGCCTTTACAGGTCTCGGCGCACCCTACTGGGACCCGGACGCGCGCGGCGCCGTGCTGGGCCTCACACGTGGCAGCGGCCGCGAGGCGCTGGTGACGGCCACGTTGCAGTCGGTCGCGTTGCAGACCTGGGACCTCGTCGGTGCTATTCGCGAAGACGGCGTCACACCGGCAGAGATTCGCGTCGACGGCGGCATGGTCGCCAATGACTGGTTCCTGCAGTTCCTGGCCGACGTGACGCGCAGCCACATCGAACGGCCACAGCAGACCGAGTCGACGGTGCTGGGCGCCGCGGCGTTGGCTGGGCTGCAGGCGGGGGTGTTTGATTCGCTCGATGCGTTGTCTGGTGCTTGGCAACGCGATGCGGCATTTGCGCCGAAACTTGGCGAGGCAGACGCCACAACGCTGACGGACGCCTGGCGCGACGCCGTGGCGCGCGTCCGCGGCTAGGTGACAGGCTACCGCAATGGCCTGCGCGCGCCTCAAGCCGACTTGCGCATGACGCGATCGAGCCATGTCGGCAGGCGATCGCTGGCGTCTTCGGTGGCGCGAACGGTGCCGACGCTTTCGATGACCTGACCGCGCCAGACGAGTGCGGTGTCGCGCGCTGCGCCCGAGTCGTTATTCGCCGCAATCAGTTCGCGTGAATAGCGTTGCAAGACGTTTGATTTGGAATCCATGTCACTTCACTCAGTCTTCGGTGCCGCCACTGACAAGCTGTCGCCGGGCCCTGCGATATCCCGCATGCAGCGGTACATACCCGTGCCACCTTTCTGATCTCGCACCGGTTTTGGCATGGCGGAAGCCTGAACACCGCGTGTGACGTGCCGATGACGGTTTCGATACGGTCCGGTGACGTCGCAGCGTTTGCGTGCGGACAAAAAAAGGGCGCCCGAAAGGCGCCCTTAGTGTGTCTCGCGATTGGCGTGTTTCATGCCGTGTGCATCACACGGTCCAGCCAGTCCGAAAGCTGGTCTGTCTGGTTGGCTTCCTGGCGCGCCATATTGCGGTTCTTCGACGCCGTTCTGCGCGGCGCAGGCGCGGTGCCAGGTTCTTCACTGGAGTCATTGTTGGCCGCGATCAATTCGCGTGAGTAGCTTTGCAGGACGTTCATGGGGGGCATCCTTAGGTTGCGCAGCATGCGCTGCTGTCATTGCGGGGTCTGGGGGTCTCTTTTCGATTCCGTTCTGTAGTTAGATGTGCCGCCGGCGCAATTGGTTGCAACGGACGGCCTAGTAGCCTGTTGCGACTGAAACAGTACCATCTGGTTGTGCTTAGTGAGCGACTGGAGCGACGTCTTTCTTGAGCCCATCGCTCCGCATTTCCGAGCTCAGCCGCCGGTGCGTTGGCGAGCATTAGTCCGTTGTGCTGGTCGTAACCCTTTGCTGTTTGTCGAGTTCGTAGTCTGATCGTCAGGTGTGACGCACCGATAACGGATTGCATACGTTTTGATCACGCCGCGCGGTGCTACACTCTCGCCGGAACAGGGACGGTCTGGGGGAGACCACGATGGGGGCAACTGAGAATCCGATTCGCGCATTTTGCGAGGCGGCCATCGCCACGGCGCCGGAATTCAAACTGGGTGAAGTCGAACTCGAAGGTGTGACCTATCCGGTCTTCGAGAACGCGCCACCCACACTGGGCGCGCTGTACGCGCACGCCGCAGCAACCTACGGCGACGATACGCTCATCGTCTACCACGATCGGCGCATGAGTTTCGCAGAGGCCGACGCCGCCTCGCGTCAGGCGGCCGATGCCCTTCAGCGCACGGGCGTGGAGCCCGGCGATCCTGTGGCGATCGCCATGCGCAATCTGCCCGAGTGGATGCTCGCCTACATGGCGATCACGCGACTGGGCGCCGTCGCGGTACCGATGAACGCCTGGTGGCAAACCGCGGAGCTCGACTATGCGTTTGGCGATTGCGGTGCGCGCGTCGTCTTCGCGGACGTGCAACGCGCCGAGCGGCTGGTTCCCATTGCTGGACCGCGCGGCCTAACCGTCATCACGGCCGACGGCGAAGCCGCGGGCGCGATGACCTGGGATGCTTTTGTCGCCACGGGTGATGCCGGGGCCGAGGTGCCCGGCGCGGCGCCCGATGATCTCGGCACCATTTTCTACACGTCAGGTTCAACGGGTGCGCCCAAGGGCGTCATGACGACACACCGCGCCACAATCCAGGCACTCATGGAGTGGGCGCTGTTGACTACGGCTGATCGCACCGTGCGCGGCGTGGGTCCTGCTGAAGGACGACAGCTTGGTTTGCTCATGACCGTGCCGCTGTTCCACGTCACGGGTTGCAACGCGATGTTCCTGCTCTCGGTGCTCGGTGGTCAGAAAATGGTGGTCATGCACCGTTGGAACGTCGACAAGGCACTCGAGCTCATCGAGACGGAGCACCTGACGGCATTCAACGGTGTGCCCAGCATGTCCTTCGAGCTGGCCCGTGCCGCGAAAGAGAGCGGGCGTGACCTGAGCTCACTCTACGCCGTCTCGGGCGGCGGCGCGGCGCGGCCTTCGGCGCACGTACCCGTGATCGACGAGGCGTTCGAACACGTTAAGCCCTCAATCGGCTACGGCATGACCGAGACCAGCGCCATGGGCACGGCCAACGCCGGGCAGCTCTACGAAGCCAAGCCCGACAGTGTGGGCCAGGCCTGCTTCCCGCTCGTCGAGATTCGCATCGTTGAAGAAGATGGCACTGAATGTGCGGCGGGCGAAGCCGGCGAGATCTGGATCAAGAGCATCACGAACATGCGCGGCTACCTGAATCAGGACCAGGCGACAGCGGAAACCCTCGAAGCGGGCTACGTGAAGTCGGGTGACGTCGGCTACGTCGATGATGAAGGCTTCGTGTACATCGTCGATCGCATTAAGGACATCGTCATCCGCGGCGGCGAGAACATCAGCTGCCAGGAAGTTGAGAACGCGCTCTACGAACACCCGGAGGTGGCCGAAGCTGCCGTGTTCGGACTGCCCGATGAAGCGCTTGGTGAAAAGGTCGTGGCGGTGGTCAGCGCAGGCGCTGATGTGTCCGGCGATGCATTGCGGGGTTTTCTCGGCGAGCGGCTTGCGCACTTCAAGATACCGGCGCACATCGAGGTGCGTGGCGAGCCACTGCCCAAGACCGCTAGTGCCAAGATCTTCAAGCGCGCGCTGCGCGAGGCGGCCCTCGAAGCGACCGCCTGAGCCGCGCTACATAGCCTGAACGCGGGCGTCGTCGATGTCGCGCCAGAAGGCCTCGCGCGAACCCTCGCGCTCTGACTCGTAGGCGTGCGGCAGGTCCCAGCGGTAGTAGCCGGGTGTGCCATCCAGCGGCGGCCAGGTATCGATATCGGGCGCGCCGTCGCGCGCGAACGCCGACCAGGTCCAGGCCATCGTGCGCGACAGTCGTCGCGACGCGGGTGTGTCGTTAAATAGCACGCCAGTCCCGGGCGCATCGAGCGTGCCGAACACATGCGGAATCTCAGAGACGTGGGGTGCGCCCAGTCGGCCACCTAGTCCCGGGGCCTCGTAGTCGAAGCGGTAACGGTACACGCGCTGGTGCTGCGCCAGAGCCAATGCCGCCTTGCGGCTTGATGCACCGAACACAGCGTCGCCTGTGATGTCGCACAGCGTCAGCGCGGGGTCGCTCTCGCCCTTACGGTAGCTATACACGGAGATGAGCTCTGCGATCTCATCAGTGTTGAACTGGAAGGCGAGCCGGCGCATGAATCCGGCGTGGTCGAGTTTGGCCAGGCCGCGGTCGACGAGTAGCCAGTAGCGCCACTCGTCCCGCGTGCAGCCGATCATGACGGGGATCGAGGGCACGCTGCCTGTGCGGAATGCCGACATGGGCAATTCGGGAATCAGCGTGCCGTCCACCACGGGTCGTGTCGGCATGACGCTCAAACCCTCGTCGAACATCATGCGCCCATGCAACATCAGGGAGGCGTTGCTGAGCGCGACGCGATCGGCCTCGGCCGGGTTGTCGCGCACGGCGCGCGGTAGCTGTTTCAGGAACAGCTCGGCGACGCGATTGGCGCGGTCAAGGCTGTGCGCACCATGCGCGCTGCCGCTCTGGATGATGGCGCGCTGAAACTTGCCCGCGGCCCTGGGCAGGGTCATGAGCGCGGCGACAGACATGCCACCTGCGGATTCGCCAAACACAGTGATGTTGTCGGGGTCGCCACCAAAGGTTGCCGCATTGGCGATGATCCACTCGATGGCTGCGAGCTGGTCGAGCAGGCCCTCATTGCCCGTGGCGGGGATGCGCCCGTTCGTGACGTCGGCCAGTCGGAGAAAACCCAGAACACCCAACCGGTAGTTGACGGTTACGACCACGCAGGGACCCGCAGTCGAGAGTCTCTCGCCCGAGTACATGGCCTGACTGCCACTCCCTACCGAGAAGCCGCCGCCGTGGACCCAGACCATGACGGGCAAGGGTGTGTCGACCGTGGCCAGGGGTGCGTAGACATTGAGCGTCAGGCAGTCCTCGCTGCAGCCCGCGAGACCACCCGGCAGCTCGTCGGCGAGCTGTGAGGTGTGTTGCAGGGCAGCTGGGCCGAATTCGCGCGAATCGCGCACGCCTGACCAACCCTCGTGGGGCTGCGGCGGCTGCCATCGCAGCGCGCCTATGGGTGGCGCGGCGTAAGGGATGCCAAGCCAGCATCGGGCGCGGTCGGTACTGTAGCCGCGGACGCGTCCCAGCGTTGTTGCGACAGTCGTTGCAGGCATGATTCTTGTAGTCTATGGGGCCGCTTGCAGTGCGCGCCCAGGCTGCGTTCGATAGACTTAGGAGTTTACCATCGGCGGGTCACAAAGTTCGACACGCCTTTGTCAAAAAATCCCACGCGCAGACCATCCAGGGGGCACCATGGCTGACATCGTTCCGGCATCTGAACTGGCTTCTTACATCGGCAAGGAGCGTCCGCCTTCAGACTGGCTGACCATCGAGCAGGAGCGCATCAATGCGTTTGCCGATGCCACGCTCGACCACCAGTTCATTCACCTCGACGCCGAGAAGGCCAAGCAGACCCCGTTTGGCACGACCATTGCGCATGGCTACCTGACCTTGTCCCTGTTGCCGTACTTGAGCGCGCAGTGCGGCATCTCACCCGAGAATCTCGTCATGGCCATCAACTACGGCAGTGACAAGTTGCGATTCCTGCAGCCCGTGCCTGTCGGCAGCCGCGTGCGTTGCCATATGGTTCTGGCTGAGGTTACGGAAAAGGGCCCGGGGCAGCTGCTGTGCAAGAGCAACGTCACGGTCGAGATCGAGGGCAGTGATAAGCCAGCGCTTATCGCCGAGGTGCTCTCCCTGTTCATCGTCGGCTCAGGCAGCTGAGCGACACCACCGCATTCACACAACTAGGAATTACTCATGACGATTCGTTTCGACGGGCAGGTCATCATTGTCACGGGCGCCGGTGGCGGCCTGGGTCGCGCGCACGCGCTGGAGTTCGCAAAGCGCGGCGGTAAGGTCGTGGTCAACGATTTGGGCGGCGCGCGCGATGGCACGGGCGGCTCGGTTTCAGCCGCACAGGCCGTCGTCGAAGAGATCGAGGCTGCAGGCGGTGAGGCGATCGCCGACGGCGCCAACGTGACCAACTACGAGCAGGTCGAGGCCATGGTTGCTGCGGCCATGGACAAGTGGGGCCGCGTCGACGTGCTCGTCAACAACGCGGGCATTTTGCGCGACAAGACCTTTATCAAGATGCCCGTTTCCGACTTTCAGGCTGTGGTCGACGTGCACCTTATGGGCAGCGTCAATTGCACCAAGGCGGTTTGGGAGATCATGCGCGAGCAGAAGTACGGCCGCATCATGATGACCTCGAGCTCGTCGGGGCTGTACGGCAACTTCGGTCAGTCGAACTACGGTGCCGCAAAGCTCGGGCTTGCGGGCCTCATGAACACGCTGCACCTCGAGGGCATGAAGTACAACATTCACGTCAACACGCTAGCGCCTGTGGCGGCCACGCGCATGACCGAAGATTTGATGGCCGAAGACGTGCTCGCGGCGCTCGAGCCCGCGCTCGTGACGCCTGCGGTCATCTTCATGTGTTCGGAACAGGCGCCCAGCCGGCAGATCATTGCGGCGGGTGCGGGTGGCTTCGCGCGCGCTGCCATCGTCGAGACGCAGGGCATCCTGCTCGACGGCGACGAAGTAACCGCCGAGAACGTCGCGGCAGGCTGGGAAGAGGCCAGTGACCTGTCGACGGCACGTGAGCTCATGCAGGGCAGCGAGCAGAGCGTGAAATTCCTGACGGCGCTGGCCAAGCGTCGCGGCATCAAGCTCGAGCGCTGAGGAGACTGACATGAAAGAAGCCGTCATCGTTTCAACGGCACGTACGCCGATTGGCCGCGCTTACCGCGGCGCCTTCAACAACACCCAGGGCCAGTCCCTGGCCGCGCACGCGATCGAGAACGCCGTGGTGCGTTCAGGCATCGACCCGGCCGAAGTCGACGACGTCGTCATGGGCTGCGCGCTGCAGCAGGGCTCGACCGGTCAGAATGTGGCACGCCAGGCGCTCGTTGGTGCCGGTTTGCCCGTCACGGTTCCTGGCATGTCCGTCGACCGTCAGTGCGCCTCGGGCATGATGGCGATCGCGACGGCCGCAAAGCAGATCATGGCCGACAACATGTCTGTCGTTGTGGGCGGTGGTGTCGACACGATCAGCCTCGTGCAGAACGAGCACATGAACACCTACCGCGCCAAGGATGATGCGGTTGTCGCCAAGGCGCCGCACATCTACATGTCGATGCTCGAGACGGCCGAAGTCGTTTCCAAACGTTACGGCATCACGCGCGAGCAGCAGGACGAGTACGGCCTGCAGAGCCAGCAGCGTACGGCCGCCGGCCAGGCTGCGGGTCACTTTTCGGACGAGATCGTGCCGATGGCCTCGACGATGGGTGTGCAGGACCGCGAAACGAAAGAGATTTCGTTCCACGACGTCACGCTCGATAAAGATGAAGGCAACCGCCCGGACACGACGGCCGAAGGCCTGGCCGGACTGCGCACCGTGTTCGACGGCGGCGTCATCACAGCCGGTAATGCCAGCCAGCTTTCAGACGGCGCGTCGGCTTCGGTCATCATGGACGCGAAGCTCGCCGAGCAGCGCAATATCGAGCCGCTGGGTATCTACCGCGGCATGGCCGTGGCGGGTACGGAGCCCGACGAGATGGGCATTGGCCCCGTCTTCGCGGTGCCGAAGCTGCTCGAGCGCAACGGCCTCAAGATGGACGACATCGGCCTCTGGGAGCTTAACGAGGCGTTTGCTGTGCAGGTGATCTACTGCCGCGACCGGCTTGGTATTCCCAACGAGTTGCTCAACGTAAACGGTGGCGCGATCTCGATTGGTCACCCCTACGGCATGTCGGGCGCCCGCATGGTCGGTCACGCGCTCATCGAAGGTAAGCGTCGTGGGGCCAAGTACGTCGTCTGCACCATGTGCGTGGGTGGCGGTATGGGTGCCGCGGGTCTGTTCGAGGTCGTCTAGAACCCGGGTCGCGCAGACATGCACTTTTGGGTCGTCGTCCTCGGTGTGCAACTCGCGCTGCTGGTGCACGCGATGCGCACCCAGCGCGATACGATCTGGGTCTGGATCCTGCTGTTGGCGCCTGTGGTCGGCGCCATCGCCTACTTCTTTGTCGAGCTCCTGCCCGATGTGATGGACGGTCAGCGCGCCGCTCGCCGTCGCGCATTGCGCACGGTGGGTCAGGGCGGTTCGTCGGCGCAGCCGTTCCAGGTCGATAACACGGTTCGAGACGCGCTCGCCGAGGCGCAGCAGCATTACGATGCAGGCGAGTTTCAAAAGGGGCTTGCCAGATTGCGACAGTCGCTGACCGGCGCGCACAGCGAGGCGCCCGACCTCATGCTGGGCGTCGCGCGGATGCAGTTCGCGCTCGATGACGTACAGGCGGCGATCGATACCCTCGATGCGTTGCGCGCAAAGAACCCCGACTACCAGTCCCCGCAAGGTCATGTGCTTTACGCGCGCGCCACAGCGGCCGCCGGCGCCCTCACGAGCGCGCTCCCCGAGTCCGCCGCCCTGTGCCGCTACTTCGCAGGGCCTGAGCCTTACGTGCGTTTCGGCGACCTGCTGCGCGCCGAAGGCGATGATGCCCGCGCACGCATGCTGTACTTCTCGGTGCTCGAGGAGAGCGAGCAGGCCGGCAAGCTCTACTCGGAGCGCCACAAGCAGTGGGTCGATGCAGCGCGCGAAGGCTACGCCGCGACATCGGGCGCCGCGACGCCTACCGGGGACGCGTAGTGGTCATTCGTATGTGGCACGGGCGCGTGAAACGTGACGATGCTGCTGCGTACCGGGCATTTCTCGAACAGCGCGCTATCCCCGACTACCAAAGCGTGCCTGGCAACCTGAGCGTGAGGATTCTCGAGCGCCACGACGGCGATGTGACGCACTTCATCACGATGACGGCCTGGGAGAACCTTGAGGTCATCAAGGCGTTTGCCGGCGATGACATCGCTGTGGCCAAGTACTACCCGGAAGACGCGAGTGTTCTGCTCGAATTCGAACCGGAAGTCGTGCACTACGAGGTGGTTGCCGAAGCCACCGCCGGGTACTGATCGTTGCCGGATCCGATCGCGAATGCTGTCCGCGGGCTGCTTGACCGACAGGATCCAAATGCGCCGCACAGTCTGCTGACGCGGTTTCTGGTCAGCGCGATCATCGTGTTTGCTCAGCTCGTGTTGTACGGGGTCTACGGGGTGATGGGCGCGGTCGTGATGTACCTGCTCGGGGTCGAGCTCGGTGGCTTGTCGCTACGCTGGATGTATTTGCCGATCGGGGTAGCGTTGGCCTTTGCGCTTTGGGGTGCGGGGAAGATGCTGGGGGACTACTGGCGGAATTACGGGCACTGAGCCGTCATGGCCGTCGTTGCGAGCCGGCGGAGCCGGCGCGGCAACCTCCCAACACCATCGCACTGTTTGTCATTACGACATCGTCAAGAGATCGCCGCGTCGCTTCGCCCCTCGCGATGACGGGCGTGTTCCGCACGGCCGCGTCAGAGCGCGCTCACACCCCAGAGCTTGGTGTACTTCTCGCAATGAAGTACGAGCGTCTGGTAGGCATCAATGTCGATGTCAGCGGGAATCTCGTAGCGCTGCGCGCCCTTGGCCTTTTGCAACTTGGCGATCAACACGCTGCCTGACGTGGCGTTCTTGGCGTTAACGCTGCCCGCTTCGAGCGGTGAGAGAAACAGCTTCAGGTCCGGTGCGCGACGCGTCTTGAAGCTGTCGTCGAGTTCGAGGAAACGACCTTCGGCGGTCTCAACGATTTTCCACGCGCCTGCGATCTTCTGTGATTTCTTCGTCCACGTACCGCCGTGATTGTCGGCGTATGCGGTGTTGCTCGTCATCAATGCGGCGCCCAGTGTGGCGACGACAATGAGAACGCCTCGTACTATCAGGTTTGCACTCGTCATGTTCTTGCTCCGTTGGTATTCGGTTTGTGTGTCGCCCACAGCGACCTTGCCGAAAGAGACCTCGGCCCACGCAAAAACATTTCAGTGGCCGCTATTCGCGTGCGACCAGCTCGACTCTGCGGTTCTTGGCGCGGCCGCCATCGGTGGCATTCGTGAACACGGGTACAAGTGGGCCAACGCCTGCCGCCTCAAGGCGATCGGGTGCGATGCCATAGTCCTGAACAAGGGCCGCGCGCACGGAAAGCGCGCGGTCGGCACTGAGCTTCATGTTGTAGGCGTGCGTGCCCTTCGCATCCGTGTGACCGACAACGTAGAAACGGGTGTCAGGCCTCGCCGCGAGGAAACCGGCGATTTCATCGAGTGCGGGCTTGGACTCGGGCAGCAACGCGGCATCGTCGTAAGCGAACTGTAAGCCGTAGAGCACGGTGCGCCCGAGTTCCTCGATGTCGTGTCCCATGGCTTCGGCGTTGGCGACGACCAGCCCGGTTTCTGCAGGTTTGGTTTCGACCATCGTGATCAGTGCCGCGACTTCATCCGATGAGTGCTGCTCAAGCGTCACCAGCGCATAGATCGTATCGTCGGCACGTTCTTTCCTGCCGAACACGGCACCCGTGCCACCGCTTGAGGACGTGCCCGAAACGAGCTTGCCGACGGCCCCAGAGCCCCGCCAGGGGTTGGTGCTGTAGTACACGCCGAGCCAACCGGCGCCGCCGATGCCGCCCTTGACGTTGCGCTCGGGGAACAGTCCCTCGGCGATGATCTCAAAGCCCGCTTCATCCAACGCATCGCTGAAGTTCTTCCAAACCTCGGCGTGGGTGCGCTCGCCGCCCTTGAGCGAATAGAAGTTACGCGTGACGCGGCCTTCGATGTCGATCCACTCGCCGATGGCGCGGTAACCTGTCACGGGCCCTACAGGCACCCGATAGGGCAAGTAGTTATCGGTCTGGCACCACTCGAGCACGGTGTTCGGATAGCGGGTAAGCGCGCCGTGGTCGCTGCAGCCTTCGGCGTCTTGCGTTTGTGCGGGTGTTGCCGCGACGGCCAGCAGAATGGCCGTGAGCAATGAGACTCGGTATCGCATCTTCGCCCCCCAGAGAATGACCTGCCATAAACGACAGTATAGGCTCGCCGGCAAAGACTGGGGTTTGTGACGTCACGACGTGCCCGGCAACCGCGGATTCGCTATATTCGACCCATGTACCGCTTGGTCTCCATCGTTGCGCTTGCGCTGTGTCTGGCCGGCTGTGGCTCGGGCACGCTGATCCTCAATAAGGACGGTATCGATTGGGAGCCGCGCCGCGATGACGACCGGTCGCGACCGGATTCGAATCAGCGTTTTGCGTGCCAAATGGACTACAAGTGCACGCAACCGCTGACGAACTTCCAGGAAGTGACGCAGCGTCGTCGCGAGCGCGACCGCGCGGCCAAAGCATCCGCAGCGGCACGCGAGCCGGCGCGGTTACCTGCTTTTCGCCTCGACCGTGACGTGAGCTGCGAGTCTGACTGCACCCCTCCCCAGACGCGCAGCCTCTTGCTGCCCGCCGAACAGCTGCCTGCATTGCCGGACCCGCTGGAGCGCTAGTCGAAGTCAGTAGCGTTGTGGCGTTCTTTAAGCTGTGAGCTCTCGTCACCCCAGGTGCGATTGACGCGTCGGCCGCGTATCACGCCGGGGCGTTCGGCGATCTGCTCGGCCCAGCGCACGACGTTCTTGTAAGACGCCACGTCGAGAAACTCACCCGCGTCGTAAAGCTTGCCCATGGCCATCCCGCCGTACCACGGGAATGTGGCGATGTCGGCGATGGTGTATTCGTTGCCCGCCAGAAATTCGCGGTCCGCGAGGTTCCTGTCGAGCACGTCCATCTGGCGCTTCACTTCCATTGAGAAGCGGTTGATCGGGTATTCCCACTTCTCGGGCGCGTAGGCATAGAAGTGGCCAAAGCCACCACCGAGGTAGGGCGCGGCGCCCATCTGCCAGAAGAGCCAGTTGAAGGTCTCGGTGCGTGCGGCGGCGTCCGTCGGCAGAAACTCGCCAAATTTCTCGGCCAGGTAGACGAGAATCGAGCCGGATTCAAAAACGCGCGAGTGCGGGTCCGTGCTGCGGTCGAGCAGGGCGGGGATCTTGGAGTTCGGATTGATGTCGACGAAACCGCTGCCGAACTGGTCGCCTTCACCGATATTGATGAGCCACGCGTCGTACTCCGCGCTCTCGTGGCCGGCCGCCAGTAACTCCTCGAACATCACCGTGGCCTTGACGCCATTGGGCGTGGCCAGCGAGTAGAGCTGGTGCGGGTGTTCGCCGACGGGGAGCTCTTTATCGTGCGTGGGGCCCGAGATGGGGCGGTTGATGTTAGCGAACTTGCCGCCGCTCTCGGCGTCCCAGGTCCAGACTTTCGGGGGGGTGTAGGTGTTGTCGGACATGACAGGCTCCCTTCGGGGTCTTGTTTGAGGTAGCGCGATGAGACCGGCGCCGGGCGGAGTATATGACAGAGACGAGTTCGTCATCGCGAGGCGCGAAGCGCCGCGGCGATCTCTGCCAGGTTATCGTGCGGTTGCCGGTAGCGCCGGCGTTACGAGATTGCCGCGCCCGCTTCGCGGGCTCGCAATGACGGTGAATGGCTACGCGCTCACCCGCTTCCCATCAGCATCAATGATAAGCACCCCCTGCTCGGTCTCGAACGGGCCTTTTGGCCAGGTATCGAGCAACTCGAGCACCGTGTCGGAGGGTCGACACAGTGCCACGCCCTTGGACGTGCACACGAAGGGGCGATTCACGAGCACGGGGTGCTCCAGCATGGCGTCGATAATCGCGTCGTCGCTGATACCGTCTTCGAGCAACCCGAGCTCCTCAGCCGGCGAGCGCTTCTCCCGCAGTGCCTGGCGAGGCGTCACATCGGCTGCGGCGAACAGGCCAAGCAACTGCGGCCGGGTCCAGCCCGCTTCCAGGTATTCGATGACCACAGGCTCAATGCCGGCGCCACGGATAATCTGGAGCACGTTGCGTGAGGTGCCGCAGTCGGGGTTGTGGTGGATGACGATCATGCGGTTACCTCTCTTGTAGGTGAGCCAACGACGGCATCGAGCAGTCCTCCATGTGCAGGGCCGCTAGGCGCGTTCGAATTGCGCTAGTAGCGGTACCCCTTGGGGGTGGGGCGCCAATATCGACCAAGCGGAATCCCACACCTCGTGAGCTTCGTCATCGCGCCCAGAGCGCTTCAGCGCGATGGCTGCGTAGGCATTAATTTCCGCGATCAGCGCGTGAATAAACGGATTGCCCGCGAATTGCTCACAGGCCTCCAGCGCCTGGGCATAGTACGCGAGTGCCTTCCCGAGCTCGGCCCGATCTGCGGCAAGGAGACCTCTTGCATAGTCATAGCCCAAACGCGGCAGCTCAGCCAGGTTCTCGGCGTCCAACCTGGCAAGCAGTCGGGCCGCTTCCGATTTGTTGCTGCTGTGTCGCGCGATACTCAAAGCCAGGTCCAGCAACTGCACCGACTGGTCCGGCGATGCTTTGGCGGACTCGCGTTGCGCTGCGATCATCTGATCCCAGTCGCCCGTGGCATCGTGGACCTGGCCCAGCGCCGCGTAGTAGCCGCTTTCGCCCAGTTCAGCGCGATGGCTGTCGAGCAACACCATGGCATCGTCAGCTCGGCCGTCCATCGCCAGCAGTCGGGTCTGCTCGCCAAGCAGCTCCTGCGGTGTCGCACCACCCAGCACGTTCAGTGTTCGGACGACACGCAGAGCCAACAAACCGATTTTGGGTTTGTGATAGAGCTTGGCTGCCTGAACGCGATCAAAAGCGATCACGGGGCCAACGATCACGGTCACCGCGAAAATGGACAGCGCGAACAAACCGAAAACGACGTAATCACCCCAAGTGAATGGCGCGCCGTCCAGCAGGGATTTGATCAACAAAGCGGTGGTCGGTATCCACAGCAGCCAGTTGGCCGTAAACGCGCGCAACGCGGTTCGCCAGCCGCTTTGCTTGAGTGTCTGAGCCAGCGCGGCCATGTCGCTCGGGTTCAGGTCGCCGGGCAGCTCATCCGCGAGACCTTCCGAGGGCGCCAGCAGGAGTCTTGGAGACCCGACGCCGATGGCCTTCAGGTGACGCAGGGCGTGCTTGGTGGTCAGTCCGACAACGATGCCCTCGACACTCTGGTCCTCGTGGCCGGTGCCGCTGTAAAGAAATCGCTGCAGCGCACCGGAGTCTTTGGGCGGCGACTCCGGCAACGCATAGATACTGATTGGGAACGGCTGTTGGAGTGTCGCGATCACGGTTCGTCGTGTCTCGGCTGGAAGCTCACGTTGCATGGCCGCAAACAAGTCCGAGCCACTCAGGTCTTCCGCCTGCAGTTGCTCATACACCGCCTCGACTTTCTCATCGCCGTCGATGAGCATGTACTCCAGTGCGTCGTCGGACAGGTTGTCGTGCACAACATCAATGTTGCCTTCAATGCGCTCCCAACGGACGGCATCGACTCTTGATTGCCGGCGGTAGCGGTCGAGAGCGGTCTCGCGGATCTGGTCGCACCAATGATCGAATGCGATCTCCAGCGCGCCTTCGATGTCCCTGTCACTTGGCGACAGCTCAAGTGTTCGAGCGCGCGAGACAATATCCGCCCGTGACGGCGGCACACGCAGACGCCAGTCCATGGCAATGGCATAGACCTGTTCCAGAACCGATTGAACGAGCCGTTCCGTGACGGGCAGGGGTGATTCGGACCCATGGCGGCGAACCCGTTCGAGCGCGTCGGCAGGCGTCGACGCATCATCCACAAGCCACTCCAGTCGCCGCAGCCGCACTTCATCAATCGGTCCGTTGCCGAATCCGTAGACCGTCTTGTCCCGATAGGCCGAGAACACCATGAAGCGTGGCTCTGGGTCGCTACCCGCGAGGGCCGAGGGCATAACCACAGCGGCAATCGGCAACTCTCGGTGACGAAAGGCAGAGATCACCTGGCCGGACGTGAGATCGTCAAAATCGACGAGCGGCTGGAACTTGAGCGGATTCAGCGACTGGATCAGCGACGTAGTTGCCTCATCGTGCTCCATGGCGGCGCTCCGTTCGAGCCGGAGCCGGGCCGGTGCCAGTAACGTCGGGTCAACGAGCTCGACTGAGGCCGAGTAGCCCGTAATGAACTGCGTGGCTTTCCGCTTGAGCCAGAAGTATGCGGCGACAATGAGGATCACAAGCGTCAGGACGACGCCCCCGACGATCTTGAGTATGAGCATGAGTGGTTGTCCCTGCGCCTCTTCCGCGCTTATTTTTCGATCATGCTAAATCGCAGCGGGCAAGGTCACAACTGACCGGACTGACTGCAATCGATGTTGGAATTTTGTCACATACTTGTCACAGTCCTGCGTGTAGATGTGCAGGAGCGTTTTGTTGAATTCAGTGTGGCCATTGAGCGCCCCGGGCAAGTGGACATCGTCGAAACATGAAGCGCATTGAGAAATCGATTGAGGACACTGTCTATTGCGCCACGTTCGACGATGACGGCGTCCTGGTCAGCGAGAGCTACTCGTGCGGGGATATCACCTTGGTCAGAATCGCTAAAACGGAAGGTATCGAGGAGACCTACATCTGCGCGGGCAAAGTGCTAACCGCTGCCGCGTACGACCGTCTGCGGGTAGACCGCTGCGGAATGCCTGCCGCAGATCCGGACCTTGACGGCTACAGCCAGGTATTGTGTGCCCTTGAGGGCGCCGAACAGGAAACGACGAGCTCTGAGACCGATGACGATGCCAAGGCCATCTATGACGCTGCGAGCAGTATTGATGCCTTCCTGGACAAGGGCGGCTGTCTGTTTGGGGAAGCACCCGAGGGGACCGCTGCGCTCTGCCAGGCGTTGATCGATTCAGGAGCAAGACTGGCCGTGGATAACCCGCAGCGGAATCAGGAGTCATTCTCCCCCTGGTTTGCGGATGGGTTGGCGGTTCAGCTGCCCGACAATGCCGACGGCTGCGAGCGGCTCCTGAATACGCTGGCGCCGTACGCCGAGCAGAGCGGCTATCCGCTCAGTGTCGACGACGATCATCGCTACGTGTATGTGCTGGATAGTTGAATGAGTCTGGAGTATCAGAAATACACCGAACTGCGGAAAGTGCAGAAGAAGCTTGGCCTGGGGTATCAGGACATTGGGGACGAGCAAATCTCTGAGCTGGATCGTGATTCGCAACTATTTGAGTATCTCGGCCGAGCCAGGCTCCCAGTGGAGTTGGAGAGTGTCATCTATTTGGCAAACGGCACCCAGCTAGATCCAGCGTCCGATGAGGCTGCCTTTTGGTCTTTCATAGATGCCGACGATCTGATCGAGACACTGGAGGCCGTTAGAGAATCTCCGTTTCCTTGGTCAGGTATCGCGAACTCTGAGTCTGAATGCTGGGCGCCGCAGTCGGGTCGGTGGCCGGAGGAGTGGGTCCCATTCATTAATTGGAATGGATCGATACTGGGTGTCTATGCAGGTGATCGCGAGAATGCTGGCGCAATACTAGGGGTGGCAATCGACGGAGCTATTTCTCTGGCGCGATGGGCTAATTCTCTTGATGCCTTCTTCGATCAGCTCATTCTGGACTACGAGACGAAAGGTAGCCCGGGGCTGGATGCCCTGTTGGACCAATGCTGAGTGTTATGGGGCAGAGTTCTTAACGTACGAACAGCGTTGAGTGTTCGAGCCCCATTCAGGATTGCGATTTTGCCTTGCGCCGCCACGCATGCAGCAGCGGTTCCGTGTAGCCGTTCGGCTGCGTCGTACCTTCAAACACAAGCTCGCGCGCACATCGGTAGGCGTAGCTCGTGTCCCAGTTGCCCGCCATCGGTCGGTACCCGTTGTCGTACTGATTCTGCTCGTCGACCACGGCCGCCATGCGTTGCAGTGTCTCGTCGATCTGTTCAGCGGTGCAGATGCCGTGCTGCAGCCAGTTGGCCAAGTGCTGACTCGAGATACGCAGCGTCGCGCGGTCTTCCATCAGGCCGATGTCGCTGATGTCGGGCACCTTCGAGCAACCGACGCCTTGTTCCACCCAGCGAACGACGTAACCGAGCAAGCCCTGGATGTTGTTGTCGAGTTCGACCTGGATGTCATCGGCCGACCAGTGGCCGGGATTCGGTTCCACCGGAATCGTTAGAATGTCATCGAGTGAGGCCATCTCGCGCGTTGCGATCTCGCGCTGCCGCGCGAGCACGTCGATTTGGTGATAGTGCGTCGCGTGCAGCGTTGCGGCCGTAGGCGAGGGCACCCAGGCGCAGTTCGCGCCCGCGAGTGGATGGTTGGTCTTCGCCGCCACCATCTTGGCCATCTCGTCGGGCATGGCCCACATGCCTTTGCCGATCTGCGCCTTGCCAGCCATTCCACAGGCAAGCCCAACATCGACGTTCCAGTCTTCGTAGGCGGAGATCCAGGGCGTGTCCTTCATAGGGCCTTTTCGCACCATGGGGCCCATGAGCATGCTCGTGTGGATTTCATCGCCCGTGCGGTCGAGGAAGCCCGTGTTGATGAACACCACGCGGCCCGAGATGCGGCCGATGCACTCGGCGAGGTTCACGGTCGTGCGCCGCTCCTCGTCCATGATGCCGATCTTGACGGTGTTCCTTTCGAGGCCCAGTGCGTCTTCGACGCGGTCGAAGAGTTCGCCCGTGAAACTGACTTCGTCGGGCCCATGCATCTTGGGCTTCACGACGTAGACGCTGCCCGCGCGTGAATTCAAACGCGCACCCTTCAAATCGTGGATCGCAATCGCGACCGTCGTCAGCGCATCAAGAATGCCCTCTGGAATTTCGTGGCCTTCGCCGTCGAGCACGGCGTCGGTTGTCATCAGATGACCAACATTGCGCACGAGCAGCAGGCTGCGACCCGGCAGCGTGAAGCCGCTGCCGTCGGGTGCTGCGTACTCGCGGTCACTAACGAGTTCACGCGTGACCGTCTTGCCGCCCTTGGCGAAACTCTCGATGAGGTCGCCCTTCATGAGGCCCAGCCAGTTGCCGTAGACGACTATCTTGTCGGCGGCATCAACCGCCGCGACGGAGTCTTCACAATCCTGAATCGTGGTGATGGCCGACTCGAGCACGACATCGGCGACCCCCGCCTCGTCGTCCTTGCCCACAGGATGGTCGCGATCAATCACGATCTCGATGTGCAGACCGTTGTGCCGCAACAGTACGGCGCTCGGTGCGCCTGCGTCGCCGCGGTAACCGACAAACTCGGCGGGTTCGGCGAGCCCCGTATCGAGATCGCCGTCGACGGTCACGATGAGCTGGCCATCACGAATGGCGTAAGTGGTGGCATCGACGTGCGAGCCGTTGGCGAGCGGCACGGCACGGTCGAGGAAGTTACGCGCCCAGGCGATCACCTTGTTGCCGCGAACAGGGTTGTAGCCGCCCGCGCGCGTCGCGCCGTTGTCTTCGCTGATGACGTCCGTGCCGTAGAGCGCGTCGTACAGGCTGCCCCAACGTGCGTTGGCGGCGTTGAGCGCGAAGCGTGCGTTCATGACGGGCACCACGAGCTGTGGGCCCGGCTGCGCGGTGATCTCAGTATCGACGTTTTCGGTCGTGATCTGCGGTGCCGGGTCAGGCTGCGGTAGCAGGTAACCGATCTCCTCGAGAAACGCTTTGTAGGCCGCCGCGTCGTGAGGCTGCCCGGCATGTTCGCGGTGCCACTGGTCGATCTGCGCCTGCAACGAATCGCGGAAGGCAAGGAGTTCGCGGTTTCGCGGCGCCAGGTCGTTGACGAGACCCGCGAGCGCGGCGAAGAAGGTGTCCGCATCGATACCCGTGCCGGGCAGGGCGCGGTCAGCGATGAAGGCGTCGAAGGCAGAATCGACGCTGAGTCCGTGGCGGTCTACGCGGTCAGTCATGGCAAGCCCCTGAAAACAGTGCCCGAATTCTCGGCGAGGGGCCGCCATTAGTCTAGCGAATGGCGGTTATCCCCGGCATAGCGTGCGTGAATGTCAGGCAGGCGCGGCGTCGGCGATCTCACGGAAGCACTGGCGCAGCCAGCGGTGGCCCGGATTGTTGTGCAGCAGGGGGCTCCAGGCCATGGTCAGGTCGATGTCGTCGATCGCGAATGGGGGCGCGACCGTGGTCACGTCCTTGTTCCAGGACATCAGCCGTGCGGCGCGCGCCGGTACGGTCGCAATCAAGTCCTGATCGGCGGCGTGCTGCAGCGCTACGAGGTAGTGACGCGTGAAGATCGCGATATTGCGCTTGTGGCCAATCGCGTCGAGCGCCTCATCGACCCAGCCCAGCCGCTGCACGTCTTCGGGATCAACGCCGACACCCACGCCCATGCCTGTCTTGCTCACCCAGACATGGCGCGAAGCGAGATAAGTCTCCAGATCGAGCGTGCGACCCGCGAGCGTTCCCTTGGCGACCACGCAGGAAAAGCTGTCGCGCCAGAGCACAGTCTGGTGAAACGAGCTGGGCAGCTCATCGAAACGGTTGATGACGAGATCGACCTTGCCTTGTTCAACATCGTGGAAGTTCACATCGCTGGGCGTCATCACATCGAGCGTGATGTGTGGTGCCTCGCGGCGCAGGCGACCTAGCAGGCCGGGCAGCAGCGTCACCTCGGCGTAGTCACTGCACATGATGCGGAACACCTGCTCGCTCGTGGTCGCCTCGAAGTCCGTCATGGGCTGCACGAAGTGCTCGACGCGCGAGAGCACCTCGCGCACTTCGGGCTTGAGCTCGAGCGCGCGCTCCGTGGGCGTCATGCCGTCGCTCGTGCGCACGAGCAGCGGGTCGCCGAAAGCGTCGCGTAGCCGCTTCAGCCCATTGCTCATGGCAGGCTGGCTGATCCCAAGCTGTTGCGCCGCGCGGGTTACGTTGCCCTCTCGCAGCAGTACGTCGAGGTACACGAGCAGATTCAGGTCCAGGCGGGCGAGCGTCATCGCCGCTCCCTTATTCACAGAATGAATGCCGAGTATACGCTTAATAGTCTGGAGTTATAGCTGGACAGCTGGCTAGACTGCGCCCATTCCCCACACCGAATGCCGAGGATCCCGCCATGAGCACAGGCAACTACGACCGTCACGCCGAAATCTCCCGTCTTGAGAAAGACTGGGCCGAAAACCCCCGCTGGAACGGCGTGGAACGTACCTACTCGGCCGGCGATGTCGTGCGCTTGCGTGGCTCGATCAAGAAAGAGAACACGATCGCCCGGCGCGGCGCAGAGAAGCTCTGGGAGCTGGTCAACGGCGGCGCCGAGGCCAAATTCGGCAAAGACTACGTGAACTGCCTGGGCGCGCTCACGGGTGGTCAGGCCGTGCAGCAGGTCAAAGCGGGCGTTCAGGCCATTTACCTGTCGGGCTGGCAGGTGGCCGCCGACAACAACAGCTACATGTCGATGTTCCCCGACCAGTCGCTGTACCCCGTCGACTCGGTGCCGAAAGTCATCGAGCGCATCAACAACTCGTTCTCGCGCGCCGATCAGATTCAGTGGCAGAAGGGTGTTAACCCCGGCGACGAGGGCTACATCGATTACTTCGCGCCCATCGTTGCTGACGCCGAAGCCGGTTTTGGTGGTGTGCTCAACGCCTACGAACTCATGCGCGCCATGATCGAAGCTGGTGCCGCCGGCGCTCACTTCGAGGATCAGCTCGCTTCGGTCAAGAAGTGCGGCCACATGGGCGGCAAGGTGCTCGTACCGACGCGCGAGGCCGTGCAGAAGCTCGTCGCCGCGCGTCTCGCAGCGGACGTTGCCGACACGCCGACGATTGTTCTGGCGCGCACCGATGCCAATGCGGCCGACCTGCTCACGAGCGACATCGACGAGTACGACGCGCCGTTCATCACGGGCGAACGTTCTTCGGAAGGCTTCTTCCGCACCAAGGCCGGCATCGACCAGGCGATCTCTCGCGGTCTCGCCTACGCGCCTTACGCGGACATGGTCTGGTGTGAAACTGCAACGCCCGACCTCGACGAGGCGCGCGTGTTTGCCGAGGCGCTCAAGAAGCGCTACCCCGACCAGCTTCTGGCCTACAACTGCTCGCCGTCGTTCAACTGGAAGAAGAACCTCGACGACGCCACAATCGCCAAGTTCCAGCGCGAGCTTTCAGCGATGGGCTACAAGTACCAGTTCATTACACTGGCCGGTGTCCACAACATGTGGCACGGCATGTTCAACCTGGCCTATGAATACGCCCGCGAAGACATGTCGGCTTACGTGAAGCTGCAGGAGCAGGAATTTGCCGATGCCGACAAGGGCTACACCTTCGTTGCGCACCAGCAGGAAGTCGGCACGGGTTACTTCGACGACGTCACCACGGTCATCCAGGGCGGCAAGTCTTCAGTGACCGCGCTGACGGGTTCGACCGAGGAAGCTCAGTTCGGGTGAAGGGCGGGGCGTAGCCCCGGCCCCGTCATTACGAGGAGCGCTTCGCTCCCCGTCATTGCGAGGTGCGCTTTGCTCCCAGTCATTGCGAGGAGCGAAGCGACGAAGCAATCTCCCAATGCCGTCGTGCTGTCTGGCAGCACGATGGGGTTACGAGTTTGCCGCGCCCACTGTGTGGGCTCGCAATGACGATCGTGTGAGCGCGTGCGCGGGTTGGCAGCACGTTGGCGTTACGAGATTGCCGCGCCCACTGCGTGGGCTCGCAATGACGTTAAATGAGCGCCTGCGCCGACACAACGATCCCGTTGTTGTCGGCGTAGAGGTATTCGCCGGGTGAAATCGTCACGCCCGCAAAACTCACGGGCACATCCAGGTCTCCGAGGCCGCGTTTGTCTGTCTTGACGGGAATCGAACCCATGGCCTGAATGCCCAGGCCCGTGGCCGCAAGCGCGTCAACGTCGCGCACGTAGCCAAAGATGATGATGCCGGCCCAGCCGTTGCCGGCCAGCGCCGCAGCGATTTGGTCGCCGAGCAGCGCGCGTCTTGATGAGGCGCCGCCGTCGACCACAAGGACGCGGCCTTCGCCCGCTACCTGCCCCTGCGCCTTAACCAGCGAGTTGTCCTCGAAGCACTTGATGGTGACGACGGGGCCGCCGAAGTTGGTGATGCCACCGTAGTTGCGAAACAGCGGTGCGAGAACACGGACGTCGTCGGGATGGTCGTCGCAGAGGTCAGGTACGGAAATCGTCATGATGGCCTGTGCCGGAAACAGCGCGTCGCGCCGACCCGGCACAGGCTATCAGGTTTTGATGTGAGCGCGGCCTCAGCTGCGCGCGTTGTCGTCGATGCGATTAACACGCAGCGTCGCTTTGACGTCGTCGCCCTTGCGTGCCTCGACCTTCACTGCGACCCACTCGGCCTGCGGGGCCACAAAGACGCGCGTGCCGGCATCTTCGACTTCGTTGATGAGATCGACCGGGATCGCGTCAAAGCCACCGAGCGGCGTCTTCACCTGGTCTTCGTCGCCGATCGTCACCGTGTACTGGCGCAGGCCGACGTGGTCGAGCACGTTGTAGAAGTCCGGCGCCGTGCCTTCGGCCAGGTCCTGCATGAGCGCGACCTGCATAAGCAACGGGTTGTAGGTGTCACGCGGTATCTCGACAGTCTCGGTTTCGCCGTAGAACACGATGTCGGCTTCGCCCAGTTCGGGGCGGTAGAAGACCTCGACGTCGCGCTTCTGGCCGCTCAAGGTGTCCTCGCGAGCGAGGTACTCTGTCAGAATCTCACCGTCGGCGACGCGAAAGATCGTGCGCTCGTAAACGCGGCCGCGTTTGAAGATGCCGACAAGCCCCGTGGCTTCGGTCAAAGAGACGAGCTCGTAACGGTTGGGCTCGAGCTCGATGAGCTCCAGCGACGAACGCGCGTTGGCGATACCCACTTTGACTTTGTAGTTCGCCGAAAACGGCTCAAACGCGAATGCCTCTGCGGTGTCCTGAGCGTGGGCCGCGCTGGCCGTCAGCAACACTGCCAACGTGCTTGCGAGCCGTCCTGCGATGTTCTTTCGTGTCAGCATGTCCGCTGCTCCTGTCTGGGTGTTGTCTGGAAATTCGGCGGCTACTTCGCAATGGATGCGCAGCCGTCACGAACCGGGTGACGTGGGGTATGCTTGCCCGATGCGAAACGCGCTGCACCACAACTCAAATCGCCATGCGCAGCGCGTACGCAAACGCGGCGGATGCCGCGCATGAGCAAGCGTTACCGGGCGAGGCAGCGACTCGGCAAGTACCGCATCGTCCGACGCCTGAACCTGGGGCCGCTCGCAGACGTCTACGCGGCGCAAGACACGGTGCAGCAGATGCCTGTCGCGCTGAAGGTTCCGCACGTGGCGACGGGCAGGCTCGACGACGTTGCCGACTTCGTCAGCGAGGCGCGCATCGCGAGCAAGCTCCAACACCCCAATGTGCTTCCGGTTTACAACGCCGCATTCATCGGGGAGCAGTTCGTGATCGCGATGCCACTGGGCGTGAGCTCGTTGGCCGAACGTCTCGAGCGCCGCATGGCCAACGCGCTGGCCATGGACTTTGCGCTGCAGGCGTTAAATGCGTTGGCCTACGCGCACGAACACAAGGTCATCCACTGCGACATCAAGCCCGAGAACTTCATCCTGTTCCCCGACAAACAGATTCGGCTTGCCGACTTCGGCTTTGCGAAAGTCAGCGCGCGCACGATCAAGGGCTCTGGCTCCGGGACCATCGACTACATCGCGCCCGAGCAGGCGCTCGGCAAACCTCGGCTGGCGTCCGATGTCTTCTCGCTGGGACTTGTGTTGTATCGCCTGTTCGCAGGCGTGCTGCCCGAGTATCCGTTCGACTGGCCGCCACCGGCGCACGATCGACTCGTTGCCCGCACCAACCCGGAATTCGCCAAGGTGGTGCGTAAGGCCCTGGCCGTCAGCCCGAAGAAGCGGTTCCCGAATGCGGGCGCCATGCTCGCGGCAGCCCAGCGAGCCACGAATCCGCCCCGCCGAACGCCGGCGCGGCGACGCAGGACCAAGCGGAGCACCCGGCGCTGACGCCGCTTGCGGGGCGCCCGACCACCATGCGCAAATCAGAGCTGTCTCACGCCGCAGGCCGCAGACTTAAGGTACTGTCCGGGGTGTCGCGGCCGCGTTTGGGGCAGTGACGGCAGAGAAAGGGAGCCAGGTGAGTCTCGAAGAACAATCCGGACCGCCCCTGACAGGCGGGCGCCTGCTGCCCGAAGCCGACGGGCCAGAACGTATCGGCATCGCCGTGGGCGGCGGTCACGCCGAGCTCTTCTGTGCCATCTCGCCGGATAAGCCTGAAGACAATCAGGACAGCACGATGTTGCTCGAGCTCGACGCGCAGACGGCTGTCCTGGCCGTGGCCGACGGTGCTGGCGGCATTCAGGGTGGCCGACGTGCCTCACGACTCGCCTTGGCCACCGTGCGCGAGGCGCTTCTCACAGCAGACCGTGAAAACCAGCAGCTGCGGACCATCGTGCTCAACGCTATGGAGCAGGCCAACGAGGCCGTCATCCGAAACACGCGTGGTGCCGCCACGACGCTCACCATTGTCACGGTTGAGGGCCGAGAGGCACGTGCGTTCCATGTTGGCGATTCGCTGGCGCTGATCACCGGCCAGCGCAGCACCATCAAGCTCCAGACCGTGGCCCACTCACCCGTTGGCTTTGCGATCGCGGCCGGGTTTCTGACCGAGGAACAGGCGATCTACCACCCCGAGCGTCACATCGTCTCCAACTTTGTCGGTACGGTGGACATGATCATCGAGGTGGGCCCGACCGTGAAGCTCGCCAAGTTTGACACCATCCTCGTGGCTTCGGACGGTCTCACTGACAATTTGCATCTGGCCGAGATCATCGAGCGCATGCGACGGGGCCCGCTGGACCGTTCACTTGAACAGCTGATCGAGCTCGCGACACAACGGATGTTGCGGCCGAAGCCCATGGAACCGGGCAAGGCGGACGACATCGCGGTAATTGTGTACCGCAAAACCGCCGCCTCGTGATGGAAGCGTTACACTGTTCTGGTACGCTAGATCAATCGGTTAGCGTCGCATCAGTCGCTCAAAACGGGTGCCGCGACGGAAACTCCTCGCGCTGGTAATGCTCTAACAGCTTTGCCGGTCATAGATGCTGGACGGTCGGTTACGGCCGTCGCAAAGGACACCTCCGATGCCAGACAACGCCTTCACAAAACGCTTTTCCGCTGCGCTGCGCCCCGCCAGGCTCGCCGCGCTCGTGGCCAGCCTCGTTATTGCCGCGGGTTGCGCCTCCATGTCATCTGGGCAGCAGGGCTCCCAGCAGGGCTCTTCTGGTGGCTCGAGCGGCAGCTCGGGCAGTTCCGGATCCTCGGGCGGCAGCTCAGGCAGTCAGAGCGGCGGTTCGGGCTCATCTGGTGGCCAGAGTGGCAGCCAGGGCGGCAGCTCGGGCAGTCAGAGTGGCGGTGGCAGCCAAAGTGGCGGTGGCAGCTCAGGCAGTCAGGGTGGTCAAAGTGGCAGCCAGGGCGGCAGTCAGGGCGGCCAAAGCGGCAGCCAGGGCGGTGCGTCCGGCAGCCAGGGTGGTGCTTCCGGCAGCCAGGGCGGCGCGTCCGGCGGTCAGAGCGGCACACTGGAGTTGCCCGGCGGACTTGGCATGCCGGAAGGCGCGGGCATGCCCGGCGGTATGGATGACGGCGGCAGCGGTGGCGACGGTGCTGACGGCGAAGGCGGCGCTGATGGCGACGGCGAGGGTCAGGGCGGTGCCGGCGAAGGCGCCGGTGGTCAGGACGGCTCAGGTTCGCAATCGGGCGCGGGCGGCAGTCAAGGCAATGGCGGCGCCGGCACGCAAGGCGGTGGTGACGGCCAGGGCGGCGCGGGTTCCGCGGGCGGAGCTGGTGGCAGCGGCACACAGGCCGGCGGCGGCGCACCCGGCTCAGGTGCAGGTGGCTTTCCAGGGCAGGGTACCGGTGGCGCTGGTGGCTCGGGCGGCGACGGACAGGGTCCGGGCGGTCAGGGCCGAGGTGGTAATGGCACCGGTACAGGCGCTGGCACAGGTACGGGAACCGGCACGGGAGCCGGTGGCTTCCCAGGCGGCACCGGCACGGGTGCAGGCGGTCAAGGGGGCCAAGGGGGTCCAGGCGGCAACGGCGCTGAAGGCCCGGGCGGCTACGGCGGTGGCACGGGCGATGGCACAGGCGGCGACGGCACCGAAGGCCCGGGCGGCTATGGTGGCGGCGACGGCCAGGGCGGACAGCCCGGCGAAGGCCCAGGCGGCACGGGCTCGCTTGAAGATGAGTTCGAACGCTCTCTGGGCGACTTCGACGGCATGATCGCCGGCGAACAGGAAGATGTGACCCAGGTACAGCGCGACACGGGCGGCTTCGGTGGCGAAGACGACGGTCGTGTTGTGGGCCTCGGCAAGCAGGGGCAGGGCACGCGCACGAGTGGCGGCATCGTCGTCGCAAACGACGGTGGCGGTGGTGGCAATGGTGACGGCGCGGGCGAAGTGTCGTCTGTCGAAGCCATCCCCGACGAGATCCTGGCCGAGCGCACCCCCGAAGACATTCCGGACCCGGTTTACGACGACATCGTGTCGCGCCAGCTCAGGGAAGCCGCGCTGGCCGAGGAAGACCCGGTAATCCGAGAGAAACTCTGGGACGAATACCGCAAGTACACGGGAATCGACTAATTCAGCATGGTTACACGGATACGCAGTAAGAGCGCCGCACTGGCACGGACCGCACTGCTGGCAGCCCTCGCGCTGCTCGGTGCCTGCACGACCCGCGAATACGTCGCGCCCGACATCGATCTCGCATCGGCACCCGAGGAAGTGCCCGAAGTGCGCCTGCTCGACATCGGCATCATCGAATTCGAATCGGGATTGCCTGAGAACGAGGACGATATTCCCGACGAGGTGTACCCGGACATTCGGCGCGCCGAGGCGCGGTACTTCCCCTATCACTTGCGTACGACCTTGCAGTCAACCGGCCATTTCGGCGCCGTAAGGGTCATCCCCAACGTCAGCGTCGTCACGGATCTCTACGTGGGCGGCGAGGTCCGCCATTCCGACGGCAACAAGGTGCAGCTCGAAATGTGGGCGTCGGATGCCTCGGGCAAGCGCTGGTTCACGGGCAAGTACAACGCTCGCACGGACCGCAACGACTACTCGCGTTCGCGCGACCGTTCGCTGGACCCGTATCAGAACGTGTTCAATGAATTCGCGAACGACCTGTTCGACGCGATGCAGGATTTCACCGACAGCGAGATCACCGAGATGCGTACGGTGTCTCGTATGCGCTTCTACGCCGAGATGGCGCCCAGCGTGTTTGGTGATTACATCGAGACGACGCGCCGGGGCAATGTCGAAGTGGTTCGCCTGCCCAACGACACGGACCCGATGGTCGACCGGCTCGATCGCATTCGCGAGCGCGACGCGCTGTTCCTCGACACGCTTAACGAGCACTACGCAAACTTCTACTACGGGATTGCGCTGCCTTACGCCGACTGGCGGGAGGCCTCGCGTGAGGCCGAGCTCGAGTACCAGCGCTTGCGTCGCAGCGCGATCCTGCGTGGCCTCGCGGGGGTGGCCATGGTGGCTGCGGCCACTGAGATGAGCCGCGGTGATGCGGGCGACAGTGGCACTGAACGCCGCACGCGGTCGACGCTGAAGAACTACGCCATCATGGGCGGTCTCGAGGTGTTTGCCTCGGGTTTCGGGCGCCTGGCAGAGGCACGTCTGCAGCGCCAGTCGATCGCCGAGCTCTCGGAGTCGTTCGGACAGGAAGCGGCACCCATGATCGTGGACGTGCAAGGCCAGACGCGCCGGCTCACGGGCACGGCGGCGGCGCAGTACGACCAGTGGCGCGAGCTGCTGCGCGAGATCAACGAGCGTGAGACGGGTTTTCCGACGGCGGCTGACATCTCGATCAACGGTCGCACCTCGGAACAGGCTGCTGATGGCGGCTAATGCAACCATCCGAGGTTTCCACCACAACGCGATTCGCTGATCGCTATACGCTTGTAGACCGGCTGCACCTGGGCGCTGCCAGCGAAGTCTGGCTTGCCGAGGACGCGCGCGCCGGAATCGCTGTTGCACTAAAAATCCTCGCGCGTGGTGCTGGCGAGCGTGACCCCATACGCGACGGCTTCGAGCGCGAGTTTCAACTCGCGCGTGGTCTCAATCATCCGCACACCGTTCGTGTGCTCAGCTGGCACGACAGTGACCGACCCGCCTACGCGATGCAGTACATCGACGGGACCGATTTTGCCGATCTGGTAAGCCGTTCCTTTGAGGTCTGGGCGCCTGTCCTTCTCGTCATGACTGACACGCTCGTCTACTGGCACCGCAAAGGCGTTGTGCACGGCGACGTAAAACCCAGCAACCTGTTGCTCGACCGCCGCGGCGTCGCCTACCTCGCGGACTTCGGGTCTGCCGCGACTGTGCACGGCGACAGCGACGCGGGCCGCGGTGGCAGTGCGGCTTATGCGAGCCCCGAGCAGCAGGCCGGGCAATCGCCGGACCCTGCTGACGACGTCTTTGCCATGGCGCGGGTCATCGCTGAGCTGGCCACGGGTGACCCCGCCACGGCGCTTATTGAGAATCTGCCGCTGCCGGTTCTGCGCTGGGTCGGAAACGCACGCGGCGCGCGCGGTGAGCGGCCGTCAATGGCTGATCTTTGCGAGGCGCTCAAGGCTTCGGGTGTCACGCGCGGCCAGGTGGATCTCAAGGCCCTCGACGTCACACTGCGCAGGCCGGCGGCGTCCGTCGCAGGCAGCGTAGGTTCCGAAGCCGCCGAGACCGGTGGCGCGCTGCCGCACGGTGCCTTCGAACGTCCTGCATCGGTGCAGGAGCCCACAGGCGGGATCCGTCCGCGTACGGTCGCCCTCGGGCTTGCCGCAATCGTCTTGTTTGGTGTGCTGTTCACGCAAGGCTTGCGTTGGCTGGGGCCCGATACATCGGCGCCTGACACGGACACTGAGACCGTGGCTGACACCGCAGACGCGCCGGCGGCCGGCGAGACAGAAGGCGACGCACCCGCGGTCGACGGGGAGCGCGAAGCCGATGCTGAGGCCGCCGAAGAGGAAGCGCCGGTCGACGAAGAAGATCGCGTCGCGCAGCGCAGACAAGCGGATGAATCCGTGGCGCGCCTGTTGTCGCTTGTCGATGTCCTTGAGCGTCGCGGCGTCGAAATCTGGGGCGGTGCCGAATACGTCCGAGGTCGTGAACGTTACGCAGAAGGTGACCGCGCCTACCTGGCCGGCGATTACACGCTCGCCAACGAACGCTACGACGACGCCATCGCCGCGCTCGAACCGCTAACCGAGCAGATCGAGGTTGAGTTCGAGGCCGCGATGCGTGACGGTGACGCGGCGCTGTTGGCCGAAGACAGCGCGGCGGCGCGCCGTGCGTTTGAACGTGCGCTGGCCATCACGCCGGGTAACTCGCTTGCGGAGCGCGGTCTGGAACGCGCCAACAACCTGGACGCCGTTCTGGCAGAAGTGGCGGCGGGACGCGTTGCCGAGCGCGCTGGCGACCCGCGCGCGGCGCTGGCGCGCTACGAAGCCGCGCTCGACCTTGATGCTGACTGGGAGCCGGCGCAGGAAGGCCGTACGCGCATGCAGGCCGCCATCAGCGCCTCGGAATTCCAGCAGCGCATGTCGCAGGGGTTCGCAGCCCTCGACGAGGCACGATTCTCGGCGGCGCGCGAGGCGTTCAACGCGGCGGCGCGCATCGATCCCAGCGACCCGGCGCCCGGCGATGCGCTGCTGCAAGTGCGCCTCGCGGAGCGGCTGGAGAGAATCGACGGTCTGTCGCGCACCGCGGAGCAACAGGAGGGCGATGAGGACTGGGCAACGGCACTCGACACCTGGAACGATGTGCTCGAGATCGACGAGAGCCTCGACGTCGCCCGCCAGGGTGTCGCGCGCGTGCGCAACCGCATGTCGCTCAATCGTGCGGCAGACGCTGTCATCGACGATCCAGACCGACTCTCGGAATTGCCGGCGCTGCGCAGCGCGTCCAATTTGCTGGGCCGTTTGCAGACACTCGAGCCGCGCGGGCCTGAACTGAACGAGCGTATCGATACGCTCCAGAACATCCTGCGCGAGGCGGCCGTGCCCGTCGCCGTGACGCTGCGGTCTGACGGCGCCACGACGGTAACGCTGTTGCGGGTGGCACAGCTTGGCGCGTTTGAGCAGACCGAAGTCCGACTGCGTCCGGGCAAGTACGTGCTGGTCGGTTCGCGGCGGGGTTACGTCGACGCGCGGCGCGAGTTTCGTATCGCAGCTGGTGAGCCGCCGCCGTCGGTCTACATCGCCTGCGAGCAACAGATATGAGTACGTCCATCACAGCCATCGTGTGGCGCCACGGGGGCACACAGGCGGAGTTCGGGCTCGACGCGTTGCCGCTGGTCATCGGCACCGTCAGCGCAGCGAACATTCGTATCGCGGGTCCGGGTGGGCAGACGCTCGCGCAAATCGACGTGATTGACGGGAAGCCCTTTGTGCAGCCCATCATGCGACCGTCGCCATTGGCGCTCGACGGCGATGCGCTGGATGGCTCCCGCATGCTTTCGGACGGGCAGACACTGTCGGCGCACGGTGTCGACATCGATGTGCGTATCGAAGACGCGTCGCTGCAGCTCGTTCAGCACAGTCGGGCGAGCTTGTTCGAAACCCTGCCGCCCGTTGTTGAGCGCGAGGACGACGACAGCCCGATCGTTGCCGAGGAATGGCGGCCCAGTGCAGGTGCGCAGCCTGTAAAACGCGGCCGGCGTTGGGTTGTGCCTGTCATTGGCAGCGTGCTCGCTGTCATGGCCTTTGTCGTCTTCTGGCTTACAACCTCGGTGGCACTGCGCCTCGAAACAACGCCCGTCACACCCGGTGCCGTATTCATCGAGGGCGGTGGCCCGGCGTTGCGTATCGGCGACCGCTGGCTGCTGCGGCGCGGCGTGCACCGCTTCGTTCTGCAAAGCCCAGGCTACGTCGATCTCGACCAGCGCATCGATATCGACGGCAGCACCACGACACTCGTGCTCGAACAGCAACCGTTGCCCGGTCAGCTCGAAGTGCGCACCGATGCGACTCGCGAGGGAACGGGCACCGTCACGCTTGTCGACGGCGAGGGCAACCAGTATGAGACCGAGGCGCCGGCGCGCTTTGAAGGCCTGTTGCCGGGCACCTATGAGGTCACCGTCGCGCAACCGGGCTATCTCGAGTGGACGGACCTGGTCGCCGTGACAGGACTGACCGAGACGCACCAGCTCGACATCGATCTGGTGCCCGACTACGCCCGCGTGGCCATCGAGACGATCCCGGCCGGTGCGAGCGTGTCCTCGCTCGACACCAACACCACGCTGGCCGAGGCCACGCCCGCAACCGTCGAACTCGCCGATGGCCGGCAGAAGGTGCTCATTGCGCTCGATGGCTACAAACCCGTCGAACGCACCTACCGTGTGTTCGCGAACAGCGCGGTTGAGGCCGAGCCCATTACGCTCGAGCCCGCCGACGCGCAGCTGACGGTCACGAGCCAGCCTGCAGGCGCGAGCGTTACGCTCGACGGTCGCTACCAGGGGCGGACACCCATCACACTGGCGCTGGAACCCGATCAGCAGTATGACCTGCGGCTCACGCGACAGGGTTTTGCGCCGCAGTCACGGCGCGTGGCGCTGCCTTCCGCCACGCAAAGACGCATGAGTTTTGCGCTCAACGCGCGCAATGGTGATGTCACCGTGCGTGCGGTTCCCGCGGACGCAGAGATTCTCGTTAACGGTCGTGTCGTCGGCGCCGGTACGGCACAGGTGTCGCTGCCCGCGATCCCGCAGCGCATCACGGTGCGCAAGCCCGGTTATATCGAGCAGCAGCGTACGGTAACTCCCCGACCGGGTTTCACACAGACCGTCGACGTCCGCCTGCAGACGGCTGAAGCCGCGCGCCTGGCGAGCATTCCGCAGCGCATCGAAGTCGCCAACGACCATGCCTTGCGCTATTTCCGGGGTGGGACATTCCAGCGCGGGACCTCGCGACGCGAAGCCGATCGCCGCGCCAATGAAACGCTGGTCGACGTCCGCATCACAAAACCGTTCTATATGGGCGTCACGGAGGTCACCAACGCCCAGTTCGCGGCCTTCCGCTCGGCGCATGATCGTCGCGGCGACGTCTACGCGGCCATGGCCGGCGACAACAACCCCGTTGTGAATGTGAGTTGGCAGGATGCCGCCGCCTACTGCAACTGGCTCAGCGCGCAGGATGGTCTCGACGATGCCTACGTCGGTGAGTTTGGTTCGCTGGTTCCTGTGGTGCCGGCGACCAACGGTTACCGGCTTCCCACTGAGGCCGAGTGGGTATGGGCCGCGCGTTACGCCGGGCGCCCGGGCAATCCGCGGCGCTTTGGCTGGGGGCCCAACATGCCGCCCGCAAACAAAAGCGCGAACCTCGCCGACGAAACAGCGTCTGATCTAGTGAGGAACGTGTTGATCGACTACCGCGACGGCTTCCCGGCAACGGCACCCGTGGGCAGCTTTGCCCCCAATGCGGCCGGTGTCCATGACCTTGACGGTAATGTCGCGGAGTGGATTCAAGACTACTATGCATCAAGTCCCGACACGGACGGTCCGCAGATCGATCCGTTCGGGCCTGAGAAAGGCACAGACCACGTGATTCGCGGCGCGGGCTGGCGCGATGCCAATGTGCAGCGCGTTCGACTGGCGTACCGAGGCTTCGGCAAAGACCCCGAGGTCGATATCGGTTTCCGTATTGTGCGGTTTGCCGACCGCTGAGGAGAACACACATGACCCTGAAACGAGGCATGTTTCTGGCGCTGATTCTGGGCGTCTCATTGGCCGCTGCGGGCATTGCCCAGCAATCCGACGACTCGGATACCCCGGAAACCACCACCGAGGGCGAGCAAGCCGCTGAAGGCACCGATGGGCCCACGGAGCAAGAGGTGCTTGACGCCGAAGACGCCGCCGTCGACGAGATCCTCGAAGACGCCGAACTCATCTACAAGGAAGATGAGGACTCCGAAGACTTCATCCCGTCGCAGCAAGTCTCGGCGGATCAGTCGCTCGACTATCCCATCGATATCTGACGCCCCTAAGGCTCCGCATGAAAAAGAAAAACCTCCCCACCGAATTCGTCTTCAATCTGTTTGCGCTGGCCATTGTGATCGTAATCGTTGAAGGTTTTTACGTGTCGGTCGTTCGGCCAACAGCCGCCGAGGTGATCGCCGAACAGAACCTGGAAGCGAAAAACAATCCGGATTACGTCCGTGAGCGCTCGCCCTGGGTGCTCATCAAGGACTACGAGCAGGAGGCCTGTTTTGTCCTCATGTTCTGGGCGCTCGCCATCATGGGCTTCAAAGCCCGGACGCTTATCCAGGAGCGCGAACTGCTTGACGAGGAGCTCGTTTCCGTTCCAGATGGCATGCGCGTGTTGCCCGAGGACACGCGCGAGTTTTCGCGCCAGATCCAGGCGCTCGAAACCAACAAACGGCGCATGTTGCTGCCGCGGGCGTTGCTCAACGCGCTGCAGCGCTTCGCGTCGACGCGGAACGTCCAGGACGTCTCATCATCGACGCACACGATCATGGAGTCCGAGGCCGATCGACTCGAGGCAGAGCTCTCGATGATCCGTTACATCTCCTGGGCCATTCCGAGCGTCGGCTTTATCGGAACCGTGCGCGGTATCGGTGAGGCGCTCGCCCAGGCCGATCGCGCGGTGCAGGGCGACATCGCGGGCGTGACGCAGAGCCTGGGTGTTGCGTTTAACTCCACATTCATCGCGCTCATGATCTCGATCTTCCTCATGTTCCTCGTGCACCAGCTCACGTTGATGCAGGAACGTCTCGTGTTTGACACCGAGGCCTACTGCGACGATCGGCTCGTGCGCCACATGTACGCGGAGCAACACTGAGTAACGCACCGTGAGCAGCCTTGTCCTCGACATCAACGACACCGCACTGCGCGTCATCGACGGCGGCAGCAGCGTTGCGGTTGAACCCGGCTTCGCGCTCGCTGAGTCGGGCAACGTGACGTTGTCGGGCACGGCAGCGGCCGAGCTGTCACGGCGCCGGCCGCGCTCGGTGACGAATGACTACTGGTATCGCCTCGATGCGACGCCGCTGGAGGCGCACGCGGGTCTGAGCCGCGCCGATATCGCCAGCGCACAGGTCGCGGCGCTCCTGCCGGCTGCAACGTTCGCCAATCGTGACGTGGTCGTGGTGCTACCCAGCGACATGCGACGGGAATCGCTCGGTCTGCTGTTGGGTGTGTTGCAGGCCAATCAGCTCAAGCCTGTCGCGCTCGTAGACGCGACGGTTGCGGCCACGCGCACGCACTATGTTGATCGTGTCGCGCTCAACGTCGAGCTGGGCTTGCATGCTGCGGCCGTGTCCCGGCTTTACCAGACGGCGGGTACCGCGGCACTCGAGGACGTTCGCTCCATTGAGGGCAGCGGCCTGCTCGCGCTCCGCGATGCCTGGGCCAAGTACTTTGCGGCCGAGTTCGTGCGTCAGCGCCGATTCGACCCCTTGCACAGCGCTGAGAGTGAACAGCACCTGTACGACCAGCTCGCCGGGTGGCTCGCGCGCATCGACAGTGCCGGAACGGCGACTCTGGCGCTGGAATCGGCGGGGCGCAGCCACGAGATCGAAGTCGAGCGCGTTGACGTCATCAACGTCGTCGCGGATCACTACCAGCGTTTGGCGGATACGGCCCGCGCGCTGCTGTCGGCGGGTGAGACGCCCGCGATGCAGATGCGCATGGCCGTCAGCGGTTTGCCGGGACTGGCGGACATGCTTGTGGCCCGTGTCGGCGGCGCCTGGCACGCGGTTGCGGATGATGCCGCGGCCACGGGTGCCCGTGACCGGATCCGGGGCAAGACAGGCGACACGGGGCGCGTGCTCCGCGAGTTACCGACTGAAGACGAACTCGCACCCGAGGCGGCCGCAGGAGCCGACGACGCGGAGCTGCCCACGCACGTGCTGCTGGGCGCGCGCGCCGTTGCCTTGAGCGATGCGCCGCTCATGCTGGGCGCGGGCAGCGCGCAGGCACCACAACGTTACCTGTTGCTCGAAGGCTCGCCCGCGGGTGTCTCCGGCCTGCATTGCGAGCTGGCACTCGCGAACGGCCAGTGTCTGCTGACCGACCATTCACGTTACGGCACGTTCCTCAACGGCAACCGCATCAAGACGAGTGCGGCATTGCGCGCCGGCGACTCGATTCGCGTTGGCACGCCGGGCCTTGAGCTGCAACTCATACGTGCGGAGGTGCTCTGATGGCTCGTCGTCGGCGCCGCACCGAAGTCTTCAGCATGTCGTTCCTCGACTGCATGAGCTGCGGATTTGGTGCGGTGATCCTGTTCTTCATGATCATCAACGCGACGGTCAAGGAACAGTCGGACATCGAAAATCAGGAAGAGCTTTCCGAGGTGCGCCGCATCGAGCGCGAGGTGCTCGAAGGTCGCAAGAATCTCGTGCAGCTTCGCAACACGCTCGAGGAAACCAACGACGAGATCGTGCGCGCCGAGGGTGACACAGAGCGCCTGATCGAACGCATCCGCGAGCTTGAGGAGCGCCTTGCCGAGTACGACGACACGACGGTGGCACGTGAGGAAAGCGTGGAGCAACTTCGCGCCGATATTGAGCAACTCGAGGAGGCGCGGCGACGGCTTGCTGCCGAAGTTGAATCTTCGGGACCGGCTGGCGAGGCCGTGCGCGCATTCGTCGGTGACGGATCGCGCCAGTACCTGAGTGGCCTGCGCGTGGGTGGCGAGCGCACGCTGATCCTCGTCGACAGCTCATCGAGCATGCTCGACGAGAACGTCGTCAACATCATCCGTCGGCGTATCCAGCCGCCCGAACAACAGCTGCGCTCCGCCAAGTGGCGCCAGGCGGTCGCGTCCGTGGACTGGATCACGACGCAGTTGCCGCGCGAGGGAAAGTTTCAGGTCTACCGGTTTAACGAGAAGGCTGAGCCTGCCATCGCCGGCAGCGCCGGGCTCTGGCTCGACGTGGGTGATGGTGATCAGCTCGAACGTGCTGTGCAGGTGCTGCGCACGACACCGCCGTCGGGCGGCACCAACCTTTGGGCGGCGTTCCGCGTGGCCTCGGAGATGTCGCCGCGGCCGGACAACATCCTGCTGCTCGTTGATAGCCTGCCTACGCTCGGCGAGCGGCCGCCGGCGAAAAACACGGTGAGTCCCGGCGACCGTCTCCGGCTGTTCGGCCAGGCCGTGCGCGAGTTGCCCAGCGGCATTCCCGTCAACATCCTCATGTACCCGATGGAAGGCGACTACATGGCGCCCGTTGAGTACTGGAAGCTTGCGTACCGCAGCCGTGGCAGCTTCATGAGCATCAGCGACGACTGGCCCTAGGAGCGAACGATGGCAAGACGGCAACGCCGCGAGGCGGACAATTTCAGCCTCTCGTTTCTCGACTGCATCTGTTGCGGGTTCGGGGCCATCATCCTGTTGTTGGTGCTCTCTCGAATCTATGAGCCGCAGACGATTGAGGCGTCGCGCGTGAATCTCGAGGGCATCATCAAGGAGCTCGAGCAGACGCTGTTCGACATTCGCGGCGAGAGCGCCATTCTGCGTCGCGACATTGAAAACACACGCGAGGAGCTCACCGACAAGCAGGAGCTCGTCTCAGAGCTCCAGGGCGATTTCTCGAAGCTGCAGGGTCAGTTCGACGCCAGCACCCAGGAGGCGACGGTCTCGAGCGAGGATGTCGGCTCGCTGCGCGCGGCGCGTCAGCGCCTGACGGCCGAGATGCGGCGCCTCCAGGAAAAGGCGCAGGCGCAGCCCGATGCGCCTGTGGGCGGTATTCCTGTCGACAGCGAGTACATCATCTTCATCATTGATACCTCGGGGAGTATGCAGCGCTACAGCTGGAACCTCGTGCGTCGCAAGATCGATGAGACCCTGAACCTCTATCCCGAGGTGAAGGGTATCCAGATCATGAACGACAACGGTGCCTACATGTTTGGCAGCTTTGCGCGGAAGTGGATTCCTGACTCGCCGACTTTGCGCAGTTCGATCCGCACACGACTCGCGACCTGGCGCGCGTTCAGTGATTCGAACCCCGTGCAGGGCATCAACGCGGCGATCCGTACCTTTTGGGCGCCCGACAAGCGCATCAGCATCTACGTGTTCGGCGACGAATTCACGGGGCAGTCCGTGGAGTCGGTCGCCGACGCCGTGGATCGCATTAACCGGCCCGATGAGTTCGGGCGCCCGCGCGTACGCATCCATGCCATCGGATTTCCGCTGCTCTTCGGCCAGCCGGGCCAGATCCAGCGCTCGACGGAGCAGTTCGCCGCGCTCATGCGCGAGCTGTGCCGCCGCAACGGCGGCACCTTCGTCGCCCTGACCGACCGCTAGCGCAGCCACATTTCGCCACGATTGGTCCGCAGGCTGCCACGCCGCGGGCACGGCGCCGCCACGCGTGCGCGTTGCAATGGAATCGTCCCGGGGCGTTCCCGGATTCATTGCAGGAGTTCACAACATGAAACGTTTTTTGCTCACTGGTGTTGCGTTGGGTCTGGTTGCGGTTTCCGTGCCGCAGGCCGAGGCGGCCGACAGTTCGAAGAAGGAGATGGCCGGTGCCGGTGCTGGTGCGGTGATCGGCGGTGCGGTCGGTGGTCCCCCGGGCGCCATCATCGGCGCCGCCGTCGGCGCACTGTTCGGTGACCGTTCGCACAAAAAGGACCTGGAGATGGCGCGCCTCGACGAGACCGTGACCGCGCGCGACACGACGATTGACGGCCTCGAAACCGACCTGGCGCGCGAGCGCGTTGAAGCCACCACGCTACGCGATGAGCTCACGGCCATCGACGAGAGTGGTGCCCGCGAGTTGCACGAGCTGCTCGTGCGCGGTCTCGAAATCGAGTTGCCTTACCGCACCGACGAGACGGAGCTGCCCGTCGACATGCAGGCGCGGCTGACCGCCATCGCCAGCCTGCTGGCAACGACGCCCGGACTTTCCGTGCAGGTTGACGGCTACGCCGATCCGCGCGGCAGCGTCGATTACAACCAGGCCTTGTCGCTGGCACGTGCTGAGCGTGTGCGTGAGCTTATTTCGGCAGTGGGCATTGACACGGGTCGCATTACGACCTTCGGCCACGGCGAGTCGATGACGGTTGGCGATAGCACCACCATCCACCCTGACCAGCTGGCCCTGCAGCGCCGTGTCACCGTGACGTTCTACCGCGAGCCCACGGCCGCTGGTGTCGCAGCACTGGGTGGCGGCGACTAAGACGGACTAGGAGGTTTTCTTACGGCGCGCCGGCGATCCCCCGAAGCCGGCGCGCCGTACCCGTTGCGCGCTCTGGGCGCTACACTACGGGATGACCAGCCGATTCCGGAGCGCCCTTGTTCGCCGTCCCGCGCCTTCGTGGCGATAATTCAACCCGCCACTGCCGAAGCGCCTCATGAGTGCCGACCCGCGCCCGGGTGCGGCCGCACTCCGCGACAAGCGTTGTGCACCCTGCGAAGGGGGCGTCGATCCGCTCGACAACGCTCAGGCGAAAGAACTGCTCCAGTCACTGCATGAAGACTGGCAACTGTCAGATGACGGCAAAGAGATCGCGCGCACGTTCCCATTCGCAGGCTGGCGCCGCACGATGGCATTCGCCAATGCCGTGAGCTGGGTCGCCGACACGGAAGGGCACCACCCGATACTCGAAGTGGGTTATGGCGGGTGCCGTGTGGTCTGGACCACGAACGCGATTGAGGGACTCTCGGTCAACGATTTCATCTGCGCAGCCAAGGTTGATGCGCTTGTCGAGGAGGCCGACTGAGCCGTGTTCTTTCGCAAGATCTCGAAGCAGCTTAAGGACCAGGACTGGACGGCGATCTGGATCGATTTTGTGATCGTTGTTGTGGGCGTTTACCTCGGCATCCAGGTCGATAACTGGAACGACGCGCGCGCCGACCGCGACCGTGCGCGGGTGTTCGCGGAGCGGCTGCAAAGCGATTTGCAAACAGACATCGATCGCGCCGGCGTTCGGATCGCGTTTAACGAAGACGTGCTCCGCTACGGTCGTAAAGCGCTCGTCTGGCTTGAGACCGAGCCCCGAGAGGGTGGCGAGTGGTCCGTGCTGTTAGCGTTGTTTCAGGCCAGCCAGGTCGCGCCATACCGTCAGGTCAACGCCACGTTTGAGGAGATGCGCAGCGCCGGTGAGTTGTCTCTGCTCCGCGATCCTTTATTGCGCGGCAGTCTGTCCGAGTACTACCTCGTGGCGACGGGTTCGCAGAGCGACTACATCCTGAGGCTCATCCCCGAGTACCGCCAGACGATTCGCAGCCTCGTCCCGTCGGAGATCACGCGTCACATCTGGGACGCGTGCCACGACGAGTTCAACTATGACGATCAAAAGCTGATCGAATGCGACGCCCCGGTCGGCGAGGCTGAGGTCCAGGGCGTACTGTCCCGGATCGGGACCGCTCCAGAGCTCCTGCCTCAGCTACGTTTCTGGATGTCCAACCTGAAGACAGCCAATGAAATGCTGGAACTCAATACAGCAGCTGCACAGGGTCTGATTGACGAGCTGGAGGCGAAAGGGCCGCGCTAAATGACCGCGCTGCTGCATCGCAATGCGCATTTTTGCGCATTTGGTCCAGATAAATCACTGTCAGACATGAAATTTCGGCCTCGGACTGGTCTCCGGTGCGTGCCGTAAGGCCCAGATATGGCTGGAATTTGCGCCTAAGCCTATTTTTTGTCCAACCCGGTCGAATTTGACCACACTTGAATCGTCTAACTTTCGTGACATAGCGTCGGCCCCGACATTCACCGGAGCCAAAGCGGGCGGCAAGACCGGCACGTCTCCTCATCATGCGAGGGAGCACACATGTCACGAACGATTCGAACCGTTCACGGGTTGCGGCGCGCCGCAATCGCAATCGCCCTGTTTGCATCGGGGCAAACGGCACTGGCTGGGGGTGGGGACCCGCAAGCCATGCTGGCGGACGCACCGCCAACCGATCAAATCATCGTCAAATACAAGTCTCTGGCCGTAAGCCCGACCGCCATCGGGATGAGCGTCGCCAGCGGCAATGTCGCGCAGCAGGCTCAGGTGCTCTCGCAGCGTATGGGCATAAACATTCAGCACCGCCGCCAGATGGCCAATGGCGCGCGCGTCTTCCGGCTACAGCGCAAGCGCAAGGCGCTCGACCTGGCGCAGATGCTGGCCAAGATCCAGGCCGACCCAAACGTCGAATACGCCGAGCCTGACCTGCTGATGCAGCCGCTGGCCACACCCAACGACGCGCTCTACAACGAGCAGTGGCACTACTACGAGTCGACGGGCGGGCTGAACCTGCCTGCCGCCTGGGACACGACGACGGGTGCGGGGACGATCGTCGCCGTCATCGATACGGGTTACCGCCCGCATCCGGACCTCGTCGCCAACCTGCTGCCCGGCTACGACATGATCAGCGATACCTTTGTGTCTGTTGACGGCAACGGTCGTGACAGCGACGCCACCGACCCCGGTGACGCCTCTTCCGCCGGGCAGTGTGGCCCGGGACAGCCTGCGCGCAGCTCGAGCTGGCACGGCACGCACGTAGCCGGCACCGTGGCTGCTGTGACCAACAACGGCACGGGCGTTGCGGGTGTCGCTTACGGCGCCAAGATCGTGCCGCTGCGTGCGCTGGGTCGCTGTGGTGGCTACACCTCAGACATCGCTGACAGCATCATCTGGGCGTCGGGCGGCAGCGTCGCGGGCACGCCCGCCAACGCCAACCCCGCTGACGTCATCAACATGAGCCTCGGTGGCGGCGGCGCCTGTTCGACAACGACGCAGTCAGCGATCAACACAGCACGTGCCAACGGTTCGACGATCGTTGTCGCCGCGGGTAACTCGAACACGAATGCTTCGAGTGCCAACCCCGCCAACTGCAACGGTGTCATCACGGTCGCCTCTACGGACCGCAACGGGGCACGCGCCTACTACTCGAACTTCGGTTCGGTTGTTGACGTGGCTGCACCCGGTGGCGATGTCACCACGGGTAGTTCCAATGGCGTGCTCTCGACGCTCAACAGTGGCTCGTCGGGACCGGTTGCAGACAACTATGCCTACTACCAGGGTACGAGCATGGCGGCGCCGCACGTGGCCGGTCTTGCGGCACTGCTCAAGGCGGTCGACGGTTCGCTGACGCCCGACCAGATCGAGTCCACGATCAAGGCGACGGCGCGCTCGTTCCCGGGCACCTGCAACCAGTGTGGTACGGGTATCGCTGATGCCGCGGCTGCGGTGGCGTCAATCACGGGCGGCGGTGGCGGGCCAGGTGGCGACACTGAGCTCGAGAACGGCGTTGCCGAGACCGGTCTTTCCGGCAGCACGGGCGCCGAGCTGCGTTTCACGCTTGAGGTGCCCGCGGGTGCCAGCAACCTGTCGTTCCAGATCTCGGGTGGTTCGGGTGATGCCGACCTCTATGTGCGCTTCGGCTCACCGCCGACCACGTCGAGCTACGACTGCCGGCCCTGGCTTAATGGCAACAATGAGACCTGCGACATCTCCAACGTCCAGGAGGGCACCTACCACGTGATGGTCCGCGCCTACTCGACGTTCTCGGGTGTGTCATTGACGGCGAGCTTCGATGAGCCCAGCGGCGGCGGTGGCGCCGAGGGTGGCTCTGCCAGCGCCAATAACCTGTCGGCGTCACGCCGCAACTGGCTGCGCTACACGCTGGACATCCCGCCGGGCATGTCGACGTTCACCGTGCAGATATCGGGTGGCTCAGGTGATGCCGACCTCTACCTGCGCTACGGCTCACAGCCTTCAACGCGCAACTACGATTGCCGGCCTTACCTCAACGGCAACAATGAAACCTGCACGATCACCAACCCGCAGCCAGGTACCTGGCACATCGGGATTCGGGCGTATCAGACCTTCTCTGGCGTGAATCTTTCCGCCGAATGGTCACCGTAGCGGCGTAGCCGTCGCTTTCGTTTGGGCACGGCGTTCACGCGCCGTGCCCTTTTTTTTGCCGCTGCTAAGGGCGGTCGGCCTCCAGGTCGCCCAAGACCCAGGTGACGGCTTCCGCCTCATCGCGGGTGACGAGCAGGGCGGTAAACTCAGACTCGCGGTAGACACCGTGGATGCGCAGAAGTCCAAACTCGAGGTCGCCGTCAGCGAGCAAGGCGCAACGCGCAGGTTCGTGGTCGTATTCCGTCGCCAGGCGTGCGAAGTCCTTGAGTTCCTCCGGGGTGAGCCGCATCGCGCAGCCGCGCAGATCCCAGAGCCTTCGGGCCTCCGTGAAACGCCCCTCGGGCGCAAGCGCATCGTGGATCGCCGCGGCCGTTGCGTAGTCGACATCACCCTGGACCGTGATGCGCACAGCATCCGTGTCGACGATCCGGTCGATGGCGTAGGGCGACATACCGACAGTCTATCAGGCGCCCCCGGGCCGCCGCCGCGCTTGTAACATTTTCAGTCGCTTGGCTGTGCTAGTCTCCGCAAACTGGCGCTCTCCGCGGCGCCCGCATCGGACCAGAGGCAGGGGAACAGACTTGGCGAATTTGTTGGCAGGCGTCTTCGGGAAGTCTCCCGTCATGCCGCTCGAGCGCCACGCCGAGCTGGTGCACAAGTGCGCCAAGAAGCTCGTGCCCTTTTTTGAGGCGATCGTTCAGAAAGACTGGGACACCGCATTAGAGATTCGTTCGGTCATCGAGCAGCTCGAAAACGAAGCGGACGAAGTCAAGAAAGACATTCGCATGCGACTGCCCAAGAGCCTGTTCATGCCCGTGCCGCGCGAGGACTTACTCGAGCTGCTACTCGTGCAGGACAAGATCGCCAATCGAACCAAGGATGTGTCGGGCATCGTGGTCGGTCGTCGGCTCGACGTTCCCGACCCGCTGTCAGAGCTCTGGCTGGACTTTGTCGGTCGCTGCATTGATGCGACCAAGCAGGCCAGGAAGAGCGTGCAGGAACTGGACGAGCTATTCACGTCCGGGTTTCGTGGCGCGGAAGCGGATCTGGTTTCGGCCATGATCGACAAGCTGGACCGCATAGAGACGGAAACGGACTCCAAGGAAGCGCACCTCCGGGCCGCGCTGTTCAAGATCGAGAATGAGTTCAACCCGGTCGACGTGATGTTCTTGTACCAGACCATTACCAAGATCGGCGAAATCGCGGACATGGCTGAGCGGGTCGGTCGACGACTCGAACTGCTGCTCTCGCACTAACGACAACGCTAAACGAGACGCTACGGTGGATGCACAGCTCATCTATGTCGTGCTGGCGGCAGCCTTCGGCCTTTACATGGCCTGGGGCATTGGCGCCAACGATGTCGCCAACGCCATGGCGACCTCGGTCGGTTCGAAAGCGCTGACCATCAAACAGGCCATTCTCGTGGCCGCGGTGTTCGAGTTTCTGGGTGCGGTGCTCGCTGGTGGCGCCGTTACCTCCACCATCCGCAAGGGCATTGTCCAGACCGATTTACTGGCGGACAGTCCCGAGTTGCTCATCTACGGGATGCTGGCCGCGCTGCTTGCGGCGGGCACCTGGCTGCTCATCGCCTCCCGCAAGGGCTGGCCCGTGTCGACGACACACTCCATCGTGGGTGCCATTGTCGGTTTTGCCGCTGTGGGCATCGGCATCGAGGCCGTGCAGTGGGGCAAGGTCGGCGGCATCGTGGCGAGCTGGATCGTATCGCCGCTTACGGCCGGCGTCATCGCTTTTCTGATCTACAACAGCGTCATCGCGTTGATCCTGAGCAAGGAAAATCCGCTCGAGCGGGCGCACCGCTACGTACCGGTTTACATTTTCCTGGCCGCATTCACGATCACGCTCGTTACGATCCTCAAGGGGCTGAAGCACGTCGGTCTCGAGATCAGTGTTCGTAATAGCTACCTGTTGGCCACGGCGATCGCGGCCGGCATTGCCGTGGTGGGCGCCTTCGTCATTCGACGGATCAAGGCCGACCCCAAGGCGGAGAAAGACCAGCACTTCGTGACGGTGGAGCGCGTGTTTGGCGTGCTCATGATCATCACGGCCTGCGGCATGGCGTTTGCGCATGGCTCGAATGATGTCGCCAACGCCATCGGACCGCTGGCTGCCGTTATCAGCGTGGCGCAAAGCGGTTTGGTGTCCGCGCAGTCGGCGACGCCCGTCTGGGTACTGCTGCTCGGCGGCGTGGGGATCGTGGTCGGTCTCGCAACGCTCGGTAAACATGTCATTGCCACCGTCGGTGAGAGGATCACGCAGCTCACACCGAGCCGCGGTTTCGCCGCTGAGCTCGCGGCAGCATCAACCATCGTCATCGCGTCCGGTACCGGAATGCCCGTCTCGACGACGCACACACTGGTGGGTGCGGTGTTGGGTGTCGGCATGGCGCGTGGCATTGAAGCCATCGACCTGCGCGTCGTGGGTCGGATCTTCGTGTCGTGGATCGTGACGATTCCGGCCGGCGCCATCCTCGCCATCATCTTCTTTACGATCTTCCGACTCGTGCTGCCCTGATCGCCGCTTAAGGCGTTTGTGTCTCGCGTGTCGGGGATGTGAGGCCGTCGCCGGGTCGCCGCAAGGCCCGAACGAGCCGCGGGCCTAAGACGCGGAGCACGGCCCAAGGTGCGGCGACACAAACGGCCACCGACGCCGACAGCATCATCGCAACGCCGATACCTGCGCCCACGTGACCGGGCAGCGTCACGGGAGAATTTCCCATTAGCAGTAACACCACCAGTGCCAGCTCTCGAAGTATCGGCAGTGCCGCAATGTAGGCGATGGCCCGCGTCGATTCCGAGTCCGTCAGTTCACGCCCCGTCGTCCGCGCCACCAGCACCACAATCAACAGGGATACGACCAGCTGCGCGGCGACCGTTCTCGCCATCTCCAGCAACGGGCTATCGAGCGCGGGGTCAAACACCGCAAACGAATACAACCACAGCACGGGCGTCAGGCTTGCGTACAGAAGCAGCGGCGGCGCGCCTATTGCGCCGCGAAAGGCGGGCCTTTCGAGCTTGCCGACCTGCTCGTAACTGATCGCCATTTCTTCCACGTGCGACAGATTGACCTTTGATAGTGCAAACGCAATACCGGCGTTCAGTGGCGCGAGCAGCTGAAAGACGGGATGTAACTCGAGCAGGAATGTCGCGGCCAACACATGCACGGCAAACGCGATGACGGCGGCCACGACGCGCGGTGCCATGCGAAACGGTTTTCCAGCGAGGCGGGCACCGAGGCCAACGATGATGCCGGGCGCGAGCAGCAGGAATGCGTAGATGTAGCCAAGCAGCCAAAAGATGGCCGGGTAGTAGATGAATGCGGGCAACGTGGCAATCAGCGCGCCCACTGTCGCCTTCGCGAGGTGTTCGCGCGCGACGAGACCGTCAAACGCGGCCTGAAGCTCTTCAATCTTGTATTTCATGCTGCCCTGGACGGCGTTCCTGCACGGCAAAGAGTAGCGCATGCGTCGCCGTGGCTGATAGCTTGGACACCTGAGTATCTTGAGTCCCAATGTCATGTACCGCCTGATCCGTTTTGCTGTGTTCCTGCTCGTCGTCGTCGCAAGCCCGCTTGCGGCCCAAGCAACCGAGCGAACGGCGCTTGTTGGCGGCCGTCTCATCGACGGTTTCGGTCACGCGCCCATCGCGAATAGCGTCATCCTCATTAACGGTGACACGATTGGGGCGGTTGGCACCGTCAAGACACTGGCCGTGCCCGAGGGCTACACAGTGGTCTCGATGGAGGGCATGGACGTGCTGCCCGGGCTTTGGGAGAGCCATGCCCATCTCATGATCAATGGGCACGCCGACTACCCGCACTGGATGGGCACCTACCCCGATCGCTTTGCGAGCGAGATCATGCCGGCGTCAGCCGCACAGTTGCTTTGGGCTGGCGTGACGTCGGCACGCGATCTCGGTGCGCCCCTCGAAGCCTCCGTGAGCGTCAAGCGGCGCGTGGACGCGGGCGAGATCCCCGGGCCGCGCCTGTTCATGTCGGGGCCGTTCTTGCAGGCGGAAGTCGACAACTGGCAGAAGGGCTTTCGATGGGCAGTCACGTCCGTTGCCGACGGGCGTCGCAAGGTTGCGCGCCTTGATGACGCGGGCATGGCCATCGTCAAGCTCATAGATCAGGACAAGATGCCGCGGCCCGTCGCGCAGGCGATTGTCGACGAGGCCCACGCGCGCGGCATGAAGGTCGTCGCGCATTCGCACCGCCCCGACGAGATTCGCGTCGGGCTCGAGATCGGCGTCGATAATTTTGAGCACACGGGGCTGACCACGGCACCCGAGTACCCGGCCGACATCATGGCCCAGCTCAAGGAACGCACGGCCACAGGTCGCGTTGCTGGCGGTCCGTTGTACTGGACGCCGACGGTTGAAGGACTCTGGAACTTCGACCGGACCGTCGGCAACCCCGAGAAGCTCGATGACCCGTGTTGGCAGCGCGGGCTCGCGCCCGACACCATCGCCGACATCCGCGCGTCTATCGAAAACCCGGGGCAGCTCGGCTATACGCGCCTTACGCCACTGCGCAAGCCGACACTAAAACGCAAGATCGCCCAGCTTCGCGAGGCTGGTGTGGTGTTCCTCGTCGGCACCGACAGCGGCATCCCCATGAAATTTCACTGCCAATCGACTTGGAACGAGATGGATGTGTTCGTTCGTGTCATGGGATTCGAGCCCATGGAAGTCATTCGCGCGGCCGTTTATTGGCCGGCCGTCATGATGGGTGTCGAGAGTGAGCTTGGGACGATTAGCGCCGGCAAGAAGGCCGACATCATCGCTGTCCGTGGCGACGTGCTGGCCTACATCAACCTGCTGCAGCACGTCGACTTCGTGATGAAGGGCGGTGTCGTCTACAAGCAAGGCGGCCGTGCTGCAGAGGGGCGTTGGTAGCCGAACGCGGGCGCGGCGCGAGTCCGCATCGCGCCGGGATCACTCAGCGTTTGTGTTCGGGGCTCTGGAAGTCGGTGTGGCAGCCCGCGTCCCAGACTTCGGGCTGGTTGCCGTGCGCCGGGATGCCGCCCTGGTCTTTCAGCATGCGCGCGAGGTGCAGGCAGTTCCAGACGAGGAACGTCGTGTTGCGGTTCGTAAAGTCGTTCTCGGGGCCGCCCGAGCCTTCGTCGCGGTATGAAGGCCCCGGGCCCGCTTCGCCCATCCAGCCCGCGTCGGCCTGTGGCGGCACTGTGTAGCCGATGTGCGAGAGCGAGAACAGGATGTTCATGGCGCAGTGTTTGACGCCGTCTTCGTTGCCCGTGATGAGCGTGGCACCAACCTTGCCGTAGTCACGGTACTGACCCTTGTCGTTAAAGCTGTGGGTGTAGCCGTACATGCGCTCGAGCACGCGGTTGCAGACCGAGCTTTTCTCACCGAGCCAGACCGAGGTGCAAACGATGAGAATGTCACACGCGTCGACTTTGGCCTGGATCTGCGGCCAGTCGTCGCGGTCCCATTCGGGCGTTTCTGACATGTCCTTGCCGAGCCCCGCCGGAATCTCGTAGTCGACGGGGCGAATGGTCTCACTGGCCACGCCGTTCGCATCGAAGATTCGCTTGGCGACGTTGATGAGGCCTTCTGTGTGCGAGAGGACCGGCGTCCGGTTCAACGTGCAGTTGAGAAACAGGGCCGTCAGGTCGTCGTATTTGGCCGGCGCGTGCTTGCACTGCGTGTCCGTGATGTTTTTGAGTTGGTCGGTCATGGTGTTCTCTCCCCAAGAGCTTTGTCATTCACGGAGCCGGGGACCCCGGCGGTGGCGGATAGATTACACGAGCAAGTCGGCACGGGTGTTGGCGCATGGGCGGATCGTCAGAGGTAGGCGATGCGTCGTAGCCGCCACTTGAGTCGCACATGCCCAAGCCCCACAAGGCCCAGCGTCGGGTGGTTCGGCAAGCCACTGTTCTTGAGCTTCGCGTTCGCCAGAGCGCGTTTGGCGTGGGTTTTCGCTTCGTCGCGCCGCCCCATATCTGCCGACAGCATCGCTTTGGTGGCCGACACCTTGAAACGCTTGGCGGGGAAGATACCGCCGTCGTCGGTTTGATCCAAAAAGGCCAGTGTTGCGTCGTACTCGTCGCGTACCCGGTGTACAGCGACGAGATAGGGAAACTCCAGCAGGCCCTGGCTCGGCCAGGCTGCGCTGCCATCGGATCGCTTCCGTGATATGGCGCGCTTGTAAGCCCCGAGACAAGCCTGCAGATCACCGCGCGTCAGATGCGCAGCCGCGATGGCATCAAGCACGCGAACATCCTGAAACGCGTCTTTCCTCGTTTCGAAGAACAACTCGGCGAGCCGCAGGGCGATGTCGCTGTCATGGGGTGCGATGGTCAGCGTCTGAATCGCGAGGTACTGATCACGCTGGCTACGCGCGCGCTCCAGTTTTTCCATGAACGCACGTTCAATCTCGGCGTTCCAAGTGGTGTTGCGAAACCAGTCACCGCTCATGCGGTGGAATGTGCCCGACGGCGGCCACCAGTGCTGCATGCGCTTCAAGGTCGACGGGCTGGTGGCGGACTACGGTGGTGGCCGGGTCTTTGCCCAGGTAGTTGCCGCCCTTGCGGTTGTGCGCCGGCCGGATGGGCCTCGGCATAAAGTTGCCGCCGCAATTGGGGCATACCGACTGCAGCACACCGTCCACACAGATCGCGCAGAACGTGCATTCGTAGGTGCAGATGCGCGCCTCGGTCGACTCAGGCGGCAACGCGCAGTTGCAGTTCTGGCAGGTGGGCATCAGCTTGAGCATGGTGGCCTCAGCTACCGCGCAGCTGGCGAAGGTCCTTGGCGGTTAGCACTTCGCGAATCAGTGTGCTGTCGTAAAACGAATGCACGCTCGCGATCTGACCGTCGATGACCGTGATCCAGTCGCAGGCGGGCACAACCCCTTGCGGTGTGTGGTTGTCAAACCAGACGGCGGCCTGGTCACCTTCCGACACAATGTTCTGAATGCTGAGTTTGTGGACGTGTCCGCTGGCGATAGGCGCCACGGTCTCCAGGTAATGCTCGCGGCCCTCCAACTTGCCGAACGGACTGTCGTGAACAAACCCTTCCGTCAGTGTCGCGCGCAGCCAGTCGAGATCCATGGAATTCCAGGCCTCGATCCAGGCTCCGGCGAGCGCGCCTGATTCTGATTCGGTGTGCGCTGTGTCTGTCATCACTCGTCTCCGCTAGGACACCGTGACCCCGCGCCAGAATGCGACGTGGTCCTTAATCTCTGCCGCCGCATCCTTGGGTGCCGCGTAGTACCACGCGGCATCGGCGTTCTTCTGGCCGTCAACGACAATGGTGTAGTAGTTGGCCGTACCTTTCCACGGGCAGCCCGTCGTCGTCGCGCTGGACTCCAGGTAGTCGTGGTTGATCGAATCCGGCGGAAAGTAGTGATTGCCCTCAACGACTACCGTGTTGTCACTCTCGGCGATCATCGCGCCGTTCCAGGTTGCTTTCATGTGTCCTCCAGAGCTTTGAATGCGACTCGTGCTGCCGTGGTCAGCAGCCGGGCCATATCGGTGTCCGCGGTGATGCGGGTGGCCGGCATCACCATCGATACAAAGCCTTCCCGGTGCCAGTGCAGGGGCTCGGGTGCTTCGGGCAGCGCCTCGGGCGGCGGCCAGGGCGTGCAGTAATAGTACGGCTCCGCGTAGCTCGCGTCGCCCGGTGACAGGCCTATGCCGACGGAGCGGGCATGCTCGGGATCACCGGTATCGAGCGCGAACAGTACGCCCAGGTCGAAATGGTGGGGCCAGCAGCGCAGGTTTGGTGCTGTGACCGCACGGTCGCGATAAGCTGAAACCACCACTGTGAGCGCAGACTCGGCCGCCCCGTACCAGGCGCCCAGCGCACGTGTTTGCGCTTCGATGTGGGTGTCCGTGAATCCCGCATAGTCGACGGCATCGAGCGAGTAGGGCATTTCGGCGTGTTCAACGCCGCGCAGACCGGATGCGGCGAGATGCGCGTTGCACCACTCGGTGAGGGTCGCGTCGGTTTGGCCGGCGCAGTCGAGTGCATCGGCCACGGCACCCGACTCCAGCCAGATCAAATGGTGGTCCGAAAACCGAAAACCGAGCTGTGGGCTACGAGCCTCTGCGAGCGGGTGCCCCACAAGCGCCGTCAGACCCTGGTGCCAGCTCAGGTTGGAATGACCATCGTCGTCGGCTGCGGGCAGGTTGGCGCGTGCGGCGCGCGAGGGCCACTGGATGGCGGCGTGACACAGCGTACGCGCCGGAGTCAGCGCTTTCGGGTCCACGTCGAGCAGCGACGTGTCAGGCATGGCGGCTCATCTCGGCGACCAGGGCTTGCGTGGTGACGAGCGTCGCGAATTCACCCCCGAGGCTGGCAAGCGCCGTCTCGTGCATGGTCGTCGCGCAGAAGTGCTGGCCTTCTGGCGCCGTGCGTTCGTGCGTTGCTGTCGCGTCGGTCACAACCGTGGTGTCGAAGCCCAGGTTGGCGGCCATGCGCGCTGTGGTCGACACACAGTGGTCGGTCGTGAAGCCCGCGCACACGATTGCGTTGATACTGGCGTCGCGGAGATGGCTCTCGAGGTTTGTACCGATGAACCCGCTGTTTACGGTTTTGGCAAATACGGGCTCGCCGGGCAAAGGCTCGGCTTCGGGTTTGAAGGCATGCCCCGGCGCGCCCGGGCGCAGCGGTGAGTCGGGCCAGACGGAATCGTGCCGGACGTGCAGGACGGGCAAGCCGAGACCGCGCCAGCACTCCAGCAACGTCGCGATGTGCGCCTCCGCCTGCGGGTTGTTACGCCGACCGCACACGGGGCTGTCGATGCCCTGCTGAGCGTCGATGATGATGAGCGCCGTGGGTTCGCTGCGTCCGGCCATGCGTTGAGCTTACAATGCCCCCATGACGGATATCCCGACTTTCGACACGCTGGCCGTGTCTGCAACGGACGCGATAGGCCACCTCACGCTGAATCAACCCGATCGGCTCAACGCGCTCTCGTCACAGGTGCTTTCCGAGGTGATTGCAGCGGCACGCTGGTTTGATTCGAAGGCGGCAGTGAAGGTGGTCGTCGTGACCGGCGCGGGCCGGGCGTTTTCAGCGGGTGCTGATCTCGGCACGTTCCAGGCTGCGGACGGTGCGCGCGCGACGCGAGAGGCCGCGGACCTCGGCCGGCAGATGGCCGAGGCACTCGAAGCCATGCGCCCGGTCAGTATCGCGGGCATCCATGGCTGGTGCGTCGGCGGCGGTTTGGTGCTGGCGGCAGCCTGTGACCTCCGGCTCGCAACAGAGAGCGCTCAGTTCTCGATTCCCGAGGTCGATTTGGGCATTCCATTGGCCTGGGGTGGTATCCCGCGACTCGTGCGGGAGATCGGGCCTGCCCTGACGCGTGAGCTCGTCATGACCTGCCGACCCTTCGGCGCCGACGAGGCGAAGCGTGCCGGGTTTCTTAATGATGTGGTGGCAGAGGACGCGCTCGAGGCCCGCGTTGCCGCGCTTGCCGAGTCGCTGGCCGCGAAACCGGGGCACGCCTTGTTTTCAACAAAGCGCCACGTCAATGCGGTGACGTCGCAGATGACGGGCACGGCGCGAAGCTGGTCTGATGCGGATGGTCTGCTGACGGGTCTCAATGACCCCGAGTGCGAAGCCGCGCGACAGGACTACCTGCGCAATCGCCGCAAGTCCTGACCGCCTGATCAGGCGGTTGCGAGGTCGCGTACGCGCATGCGTTCAATGCGCAGGTTGGCTGCCCGCATCGCGATGGGCGCGATTAGACGAGTGGGCATGAGCAGCGTGTTGTAACGCAGTGGCCCGACGCGGTGTTGGTAGGCAGGGGACGCGAAAAACGTCTCCAGGTCATCAACGGGGTCGTGCAATTCGTAGATCATGCTGTCGGTGGCGACCTGCGAGAATGCGTTGCTGCGTCCGTCCCACTTGCCCGTCGCCGTGGCGTGGCAGCCGTAGCCCAATGCCCGCCCGTCACGGCGCAGTCGGTCGATGGCGCTGCGGCGCAATGCAGGGTCGTCGATGTAGCTGTCGAGACGCAGCCACTGTCCCTCGAGGTTGACCTCGGTGAACAGGTGGGAGAGGCGAGCGGGGGTGTCAGCAGTGCCCCGAAGGATATCGTTGCCGATCGTTGCTGGACGTAATCGTGCCTCAAACCCTGCGGTGCGAAACAGCGCGATCATGAGTGAGGCCTGCGGGTTGCAGTGGCCGATGCCCAGCTGCAGCGTGCGTTCTGGCGTTGCCGCGTCGAAGTAGGGCGTAAACCCAAACAGCACTTCGTCACGTACGACATCGTGCAGTGCAATCGCAAGTTCCCGGGGGGAGTGGGCTGTACTTCGGCACTGGTCGACGACCGCCTGAACACGTTGCATAGGCGATCTCCCTGTCGCCGGGTGGACCTCTGTGTATTCGGGTGGTGGCGTGCGTTCGGATGCAGGCAGGTGACGGCTAGCGGCGCGGGACGCGCTTCACAACAGTCCCCGCGATGAAGTCATGGACGGCTCGGCGCTTCTTGTTGAACAACATCGTGATGACTTCAAGCAGAAACCAAATGCCCAGGAGCGCTTCGTGGAAATCGTATGCGGTGGGCGAGCCATCGTCCGACAGGTTGCCAGTGCTGATCTGAATCACGGCTCCTATCGTTGCCACGACGCCACTGATGAGCGGCACAACATCGCGCAACATGGATTGACGGATTGTGAGCCCGCGGGCTTCAGAGACATCCACCACCTTGACGGCGGTGGCCATCTTTCCAAGCGTCTGACCGTACTCGGCGTGCATGACGATGGGGTAGCCGATGATCATGACATTCATGATGATCAGCAATGGCAGGATTGCCCAACCGGTGTCCGCGCCCCTGTTCAGAATGATCGGGGAGATGACCAACAGAAAGACCATGGCCACCACTGTGACGAACAGTCCGTCGATGAACTGTGCAATGAAGCGGCGCCAGAAGGTCTTGTAGCGCTTGTCTTCGGGGATCGGGGGCCGCTCGGGCTTTGCGTTCTCGGTTCGCGATTCGGCCGCCTGGCGCTGCGACGCCAGTGCGTTGATTCTGTCCGCAAGCGTTTCGGCGAATTCCGGGTGCTTGTGATGATCCAGTAGTCGCCAGCACTCGAGTAGCTCGCGTTCGGTCTGACCGTCTCGCGATGCAATCTCATCGACCAACGACGCATACGAATCTGGCACGCGCTCACGGTCGATGTAGTTGAGCACCTGATAGAGCTCGCGCAGCGAGCAGCTCGCGTAGTCGGTTGGGGCCGTGTCCATCGCGCGGCGTTAAGCGACGGGAGTGTTGGGGATCGGCTGCGGCAGCGCAGGTCGCCGTCTACTCATCGAGGTTCTTGTCCTTGCCAGACATGGCAACACCAAGACCGGCGCCGATGGCGATGCCAATCCCCAGGCCGGCGGCGAGATTATCGATGGCAATACCCAGTGCGACGCCAATCGACATCCCGAGTGCGATTCCCAAGGGCAGTTTGTTGTTATTCATGCCCGGAGCATACGCGCTGGCCCCAGTTCTGCGTTGACAAATTGTTATTTATGTACCATGATAACATCATGAGAAAGCAAGTCGAACGCGTTCAAACGGGCGTACGCATTGAAAAACGCCTTCTAAAAGTGCTCAAGGCGCTGGCCGAGCAATTGGATATGACCTTGGGGGACTTACTCGAGGGCATCACGCTGCATGCGCTGGAAGGCAAGGCGCCGTTCTCGGACCCGACGCTTGCGAAGATCCGGCAGCTTAAGTCGGTGTATGACCTCGATCTGACGGCAGACGATAGCCATCAACTGGACGAGGCGGGCACGGGGCGCTAGCGAATATCCTGCAACCAGCTCGTACGAACAGGGCCGCGGCCCGTCACCTGGATTTCGGCGCCACGACTGCTGCAAGTGCCTTCGAAATGGATGGCGCCTTTGGGGTGGATGACGTAAGCGCCACGCTTCATTTCGAGCGCGTCGCCGCACTTGCCCGTATCACCCGCCCCGAAATACCAGGAGCCCGAAAGGACGGTGATGTGCCGGTCCTCGTCGTGAAAGTGAGGCGGGAATAACTGATTGCCCGGTAGGCGCATTCGAATGACGTAGACGCCTTCCTTCGAGGGGTCGCCCGCGAGCACGGCATAGCCGAGGCCCGGCAGATCCTCGACGGCATAAAAGCCGATGTTCTCTTCCTGAACGTAGAAGAACCGAGCCTTTTGCTGGTCTTCGGCGCCGGCGAGACCCGCCAGCACGAAGCTGACCGGAGCTATCCAGAGCAAGGACTTGAATCGCACCACGCTTCCCCTTTGGTTTGCAGTCCCGGAGAAAGTGTTAGCGGCTAACGCAGCGCGCGCTTGATGTCAGATCCCGAAGTGCGCGAGCGCGCGCTTGGCGATGTTCTCGCCGTACTCCTGCACGAAGTGGCCGGCTTCCAGGATTTTCAGGGGCTCCGGGCAGTTGCGAATGATGCCGCGCAGGAACTCCATGGCGTCCTCGCCGAGTACGGCGTCGCGCATACCGATGGCCATGAAGCTCTCGCCCTCCCAGGTGTTGGACCAGAAGTCCCGGGCACGCAGGCCGTGAGCGACGCCATCCATGCCCGGCTCCACAGGCACCAGCTGCGGAAAGCTGCGTACGCCCGCCTTGTAGCGGTTGTCGGGGAAGGGCGCGTCGTAGGCCAGCGCGTCCATGAGGTTCACAGCGCCCAGGCCATCGGACGCCAGCATGCCGCTGACGGGAATCTCGGGTGCGTGGGCCGCAAAGCGTTTCCAGCGCTTGAAGCCCTCAGTCATCGCTTCACCCACGGGAATGGCCGTGTTCATGACCAACAGCCGTTTGAATCGACCGGGCAGGTCCATGGGCAGCGTCAGCCCGAGGATGCCGCCCCAGTCCTGGCACACGAGGGTGATGTTGTTGAGGTCGAGGTGTTCGATGAACCGGATCAGGCTGTCGCGGTGGAAGTCGAAGCTGTAGTCCGCGTCATCCACGGGCTTGTCGGAGCGGCCGAATCCAAACAAGTCGGGTGCCACCGCGCGGTGCCCGGCGCCCGTGAACACGGGGATCATCTTGCGGTAGAGATAGCTCCAGCTGGGCTCACCGTGCAGGCACAGAAAAACCTCGTCCGTCGAGTCGCCTTCGTCAATGTAAGCCATGCGCAGCGGCGCGTAGCCAGGCAGTGTGTCGACGTAGTGCGGTGTGTAAGGGAACGCCGGCAACATCGCGAAGCGTTCGTCGGGTGTTCTCAGTGCTTCAATTGTCATTGGCTTGTTCTCCGAACTCACTACGCATCACGCCCAGGAACACACCGAAGGCCAACCCGAAGATCAGTCCGAGCGGGATCTTGTCGAGCGCGGCACCCAGCGCAAGACCCATGGCCATGCCTAGGATCATGCTTTGGCCGTACTTTGACTCGCCCTCGGGTTCGCTCATTCGGGCTTCCTTAAGATGCTCTCCATCTTCTTGCCGCGCGCGAGTTCGTCGACGAGTTTGTCCAGGTAGCGAATCTCGCGCATAACTGGCTCCTCGACCTCTTCGACGCGAACGCCGCAAACCACGCCTTTGATCAGCTCCCGGTGCGGGTTGGGCTTGGGGGCCGCGGTGAAGAAGGTCTCGACGTCGACCTCATCCTTGAGCGCCTTGTTGAGCGACCTCGCGTCGTAGCCGAGCAGCCACTTGATGATCTTGTTGAGATCGGCCTTGGTCTTGCCCTTCTTCTCGACCTTCTGGAGCAGCATCGGGTAGACCTTGGCGAAGTTCATTTGGTACACGCGGTGTTTTGCCATCGCGACTTCCCCCCTGTTTTTGTCACCCCAGCGTACACCGTTCGCGCATCGACGCGCTCAGTCGGACTTGGGCACGCGGTGCAGCGCGCAAATCTTGTTGCCGTCCGGGTCGCGCAGGTAGGCAATGTAGAGGTCGCCGAACTCGCTCGAGCGAATGCCCGGCGGGTTTTCGCAGGCGGTACCGCCATTGGCGAGGCCGGCGGCGTGAAACGCATCGGCCTGTTCCGGGTTTTCGGCGCGGAACCCGATGGTGCCGCCGTTGGCAAAGGTGGGCGGATTGCCGTCGATGGGTTTGGTGATCGCGAAGTTGACGCCGCCGCCATGGTAGAAGTAGCGGTCGCCATCGCGCATGGGGCCTTTCGCGCCCAGTACGCCCAGTACGGCGTCGTAGAAGGTCTTCGAAGCTTCGAGGTCGCTGGCGCCGACCATGATGTGCGTGAACATGTTGCTATCTCCTTGGGCAATGTGATGGGTTAGCGGCGCGCGGATTCGACGATGCCGGCCAGAGTCATGGCGTCTTCGTGCCCTTTGCGTCGCAGTCCCTCTGCAACGCCTTCGCGATCGGTTTCGGGTCGGTTCTGGCTCGCCTTCCACTTCGCCTCGAAGCGTGCAAGCGCAATCTCGACGCCGACGACGGCGCGGAGCATGCGTTCTGTGAAGCTCTCGGGTGCGTCACTGACCTGCCAGGGCGCGCGCGATGATGACTCGTGCCGGGTCGTCAACCGTTCCATGTGGCTGCGGATCCAGTCCCGGTCCTCAATGACTCGCAGTGTCCCGTAGGCGTGCGCCACCACGTAGTTCCAGGTCGGTACAACCTTGCCGTGGACTTGCTTTGAGGCGTACCAGGCCGGCGACACGTAGTGGTTGGCACCCTGGAAGACGACGAGCACCTCTTGCGATTCTGTCTGCCACACAGGGTTGGCGCGCGCGACGTGCCCCAGCAGTGTGCCAAACTCGCCTGAGTCTCGATCGAGCTCGAAGGGGATGTGGTTCGCTTCGAGCCCGTCGGCGCCGTTCGTGATCAGCGCACCCAGCGGGTGCGTTTCGATCAGGCCGTGAATCTCGGCCAGGTCGGATTGCCTGAAGATCTTGGGGGGTGTGCATGCGTCCATTCTATTTCAGCTCGATAACCGGCGTCTCGACGTTCGCCGGGCACACGGGCTCAGGGTTCTCGGCCCGGTAGCTTGCGAGCAGACGCTCGGATTGTGCGGTTTCGGCGGCCGTCAGCGCCTGGTACTTACGCTCGAACGGCCAGCCGTAGCCCCAGCGGTACCACGTCAGGAAATAGGGGCTGCCGCCCATGCGCACGCCGTCGTACATGAGTCGACCAAAGGCAGGGTCACCCGTCTTCTTGGCGACGCAGTCTCGCAGCGCGGCGTCGGCTGCTTCACGTTCTGCTTTCGTGCCGCCGCGCCAGTAAGCGATGTCGTGTTCGAAGCAGCAGCTGCACCAGTCCGCTTCGCTGATGATCGAGCGGTCCGGGAACAGCGAGCAGCCGTCGCTTGTGAAGGGTTTGAGTTTGGGCTCGCTGCTGCAGCTCGTGATGAGGAGCAGCAGTGTCGGTCCGAAGATGCTGGGGATCAGACGGGTCATTCTTGGTTGGCCAGCAGCGCCAGCACCTCTTCGGCTCGCGACTCCAATCGGTCGAAGCGGTCCTGAACCGCAAGTTCCATTTCAAGACGGAACGTGATCAGGTTCCAAAGCTCCCGACTCTGAGACAGCGCCGCGAAGTCGGTAGCGAAGGGCGCCTCGACCAGCGAACCGCGCCACCACGCTGCTGCGATCTCGGAGTAGACGGTATTGGCCACCAGGAAGGGTTCGATTTGCCCGTAGTACTGGACGGAAACTTCACCAAATATGTCATCGAGCTCGGCGATTTGAGCCGAGTAGCGGAACAGCGCGACTCGTAGTGCTTCGTCTTCGATGAGGCGAAGTCGCCCCGAGTTCACGGCCTCGGCGTAGGTATCGATAACGGGCGACCAGCCGCCGATCACAAACACACTACCGATTTCCAGCATCGTCTCGCGCAATTCCTCTTCTGAGGGTTCACCGGCCATCGTTTCGAGGATCGCCGTTGCGCGCGCGGCGACAGCCAGGCTGTCCTGGCGCTCGGCAGCCATCACACTGCGTGTGGCAATGATGTCCTCACGGATCGACTGCAGCAGGGCGCTGCGTTCGCGTGACTCAACCCGGCTGTCCCACCAGGCGTCGATGGCGAACGCCAGCAAGATGCTGGCGACGATGACAACACCTTCGAGTAGGACGCCCGTGCTTTTCTTTTCGGTGCTCACGATGGCTTGATTGTCCGACCCGGTTGCTTGTCTGGCAAGAGGCGCTCCGCCGTGTGCTACGCTCATCGGCTCGATCACCGGCACAGGGGACACGCCATGCATCGGATCACTCGCACTCTGGTGGCACTCGCGGCAGCGAGCCTTATTTGGATCACACCCGACGCCGCGCTCGCGGACGGGCACAGCAAGAAATGGGTGTTGGTGACCGGCACCAGCACCGGCATCGGCCGCAATCTGGCCGAGACGCTGGCGGCCGACGGCTATTACGTTTATGCGGGCGTCCGAAAAGAAGAGGACGCCAAGGCACTCAATGCCATCGAGAATGTCACGGCCGTCATGATGGACGTGCGGAACCAGGATCAGATCGACGCCGTTGCCAAGTTCATCAGCGAGCAGGGCACGGGTCTTTATGGTCTCGTCAACAACGCCGGTGTCGGCGGTGGCGGCGCCGTCGCAGATACGCCCATTGACGCGCAGAACTTCGTCTACGACGTGAATGTAGAGGGCGTATACCGCATCACTCAGACATTTGCGCCGTTCATCATCGAGTCGAAGGGCCGTATCGTGACCACGGGCTCGATCGCGGGCACCTTGTCCTGGCCGGGCGGCAGCGCCTATGCCGGCAGCAAGCACTGGATTGAGGCATTTACCGACGCGCTCGCGGGTGAAATGGAACCGCTGGGTGTGTCGGTTAGTGTCGTCGAGCCCGGCAACTACCAGTCACACATCCGCCGCAGCAGCGTAAAGCGCATGTTCGCGCGTATTGAGGCGGCCGGTGGCGAGATCACGCCGGAAATGCAGGCTATGTACAAGGCCACCGAAGAGCGCGAGCTGTCGTACAAGGAGCCCGATGAGGTATCGGCCGCCTTCATGCATGCGCTGTTCGCCGAGCAACCGTTGCGCCGCTACATGGTCGTTCCCAGCGTGGAAGAGCAGGCCATGACCATCAACGTGAAGATCGAGCAGCTGCTGCAGCTCAACCAGTGGGGGCCTTACAGCTACACGCGTGATGAACTCGTTGCGATGCTCGACGCTGCGATCGAGGCTTCAGGCGGCGAGCAGGGGTCCGACTGACGACGCGACCGGGCAGACGCGCCAGGGCTGCAGTCTGACCGCGTCCGTGATGCGCGCTTCGGAGTAACCTTGGATCACCACCCCATTGGCGTGGACGACGTTGGAATGGACGTTGACGGCGTTCACAGTGTCGGCGCGCGGCATGTGGGCGCCTAGTAGGCTGCGGGGAACATGACGCTGTTGAGCGTCGTCGGAATCACCAGATATTCGTAGGGGATGTAGATGCCGACGTCGATGGCGCCTACGCGTGCCCATTCCACCGGGCGATCCACGCCGCTGAGCATGACGCGGTAGTCGCCGCCCAAGGCGTCGGTCACTTCCTTCACGTCTTCGCCCAGCAGCTTGATGACTGCGGATCGATAACTCGATGGGTTGATAATGGTGATCTGCGTGTCGCCTTCGACCTCCACCTCAGTGCGGCCGATCATTTTGAGTTCGCGCACGAACTGCTTCAGATTGGCAACCTGGTTTTCCGCGTCGCTACCCGTGCGTGGTATGGCGGCCTTCACGCTGAAGTTGGCGCGACTGGTGTCCGGCCGGGAGCCGCTGGACAGGTCGATCTGGTAGTTGGCGCTGTTGAGCTGTACGACGAAGCCGCCGTCCGTGACGACACTGATTTCGATGCCTTTGAGCCGGTCTGCTTTGCGAATGGCGCCCAGCAGCGTCTCGTGGATCTCGGATTGGCGGGCCGAGGCGTCTCGAGCGGCGTTGGCGATGCGTACGCTGACCAGGAGATTGTCGCCGCGTCGCACCAGGCGCTTCGCCGGTGGGTTCGCGTCGGAAAGCCTGCTGCCCGTGACCACGACCTCTTCCAGTACCTGGGCCGAAGCAAGCGCGGGCAGAATCAGAATCAACAAGACGAGATAACGCATCACGGTCTCCCCCATAAACGTGTGATCGACAACTCCCGCAAGCAGTGTACGCCGAATCACTTTTTCGCGTGGTCGCGCCTGTGCTGTATGGTGGTAACTCAATAAGAAGAATCGAGGGGCAGCAATGACGGCGCGAACGATCTGGCAGCACTTGGTTTTGCTGCTCACGCTCACTCTGCTGCACACTGGCCTCGCGATCGCGCAAACTCCGGAGCCGCAAAACGCCGACGACCTCGCATTGGAGGCCTACGTCGACGGGCTCATCGCCACCTACCGCGCTATCCATGACTCGCCGGGTTACACCGTGTCGGTCGTGCGCCCGGATCGCACTGTGTTCGCCAAGGGTTACGGCTACGCCGACCTGGAAGCGGGCACGCTCGTCGACCCCGACGCCACGCGTTTTTACATTGCTTCCATTTCGAAGACGTTCGTCTGGACGCTCGCCATGATCTACGTCGAACGCGGTGAGCTCGATCTGGATCGCGATGTGAACGACTACCTCACACGCTACACCGTGCCCGATGGTGAGCGCCCGCTGACTCTGAACGACCTCATGGCCCATCGCGGCGGTTTCGAAGAGTCGCTAGACGTGTTCGTGCCGGAGATTGCGGCCTTGCCGTTGCCCGAGGCCATGGCCGCCAGCGAACCTGCGCAGGCGTTCCCGCGCGGTGACCGGGCGGCGTACTCAAACTGGGGCTCGAACCTGGTTGCGCTTGTGCTTGAAGACGCGACAGGGAAAAGCTACGAGACGCTGCTCTACGAAGAACTCCTGGGGCCGCTGGGCATGACGGCGACCACGCTGACCGAGAACAGCCCCAACGCGAACGATCCCGACACCTACATCTCGAAAAACTACACCGTGGGCGGCAGTGGTCCTGAGGAAGTAGGGCAGCTCGACCTTGGCGCCTTCGCGCCGATCGGCGGGATGACGACCACGGCCAGCGACATGGCACGGTGGATGCGTTTTCACCTGAATCGCGGTGAGCTCGACGGTACGCGGCTCATGAGTGACGCCACCTATGCGCTCATGCTTGAGCGCAAGTTCAATCCTGTGCCGGGCTCGGGCGGACGTGCGCACGGGTTTTCCGACCGGCCGTACCGAAATACGCGTTTCTTCGGCCACACAGGATCAATCAACGCATTTTTCTCGCATTTCGCGTTTTCGCCCGAGTTGGGTCTTGGCGTGTTCATCTCGCAGAACACCTCTGACTCTTTCGATCCGTTGGCGGGCGTACCCACGCTCGTGTTCGATCGTGAACTGAGGCTGCGGGGCGCTGATGACTTCGGCAAGCGGGCCGCACCGGCAGCGGAGGACACCGCGTTTGCTGAGCAGATTGCCGGCGACTACATCACGAGCCGCCGAGCGGTCACCGGGTTCGAAAAGATGTTCTCTCTGTTGGACGGTGCCATCAGCATTAGTGCCGACGAGGGCCGACTCAGCGTATCCGGTTCAGATGCCCCCTACACCAGAATTGCAGACAACCTTTGGGAAAACCGGCTTGGGCTGCGGCTTGCCGTTGTGAGGGGCGACAATGATGAGGTGATCCGCCTTATCGGATCTTCGGGCGCCACGGACCTCACCCCTGTGACGTTTCTCACCAATCCCAACACCGCCCTGATGGCCATTGGCGCGACCGCCTTTTTTGCGGTAACCACGTGGCTCGGGTTCTGGCGGCGCGTTGGCCAGCAACGCGAAAAGACGGGCGTCGGCGGCGGACTCACGGTGTTGGCGCTGCTGGGTATCGCACCGTTGATCTGGATGGGGGCGCTTGCCGCCAGCATGGGAGACACCTATGCAATGTCGTTCGCCGAGATCTTCGCGGACTGGCCCCCACCGCTTATCGGCGACTTCACACTCGCGGCGACCGTGGCAGCGGCGATGGGCGTGCTGCTCTTTATCGGTGTGTTGCCAGCCTGGGCCAGTTCCGGTTGGTCATTGTGGCGCAAAGGGCATTACTCGCTGTTCGCGAGCTGCTACCTCGCCATGGGCATCCTGTTTGTCATGTGGGGTGTCGCACCGCGCGTGATGTAGCGCCCGTCAGAACTGGATCGCCGGTCGAAGCTGTCCCACCGTGGGCGAGTCGGCCACGACCAGGAAGCTGACGATTTCGTCGCTGACATCTCCGAGCGCCTGCGCCGTGGCATCAAGCTGCGCGCGCATGCGTGTTTCGGAGAAGTTGTTGTCGTCCTTATCTCTCGAGATCGTGTAGGCGCGAGTGGCCACGGTGGTAAAGGGTACAAGCCCCGTACGGGTGTCGAGCAGCACGGCCTCCACGCCGCAGTAGGCCCTGCTCTCGTCGGCGCGAAACAAGCGGTAGCGATCGAAACTGCGGCAGTAGCTTCTGTAGACGAGCAACAGATCGGCCTGGTAGCGCGCCGCGGCCTCGCGCAGGTACGGAACGCTGTGTTTCTTGGGTACGAGAATCGAGGGCAGGTACGAGGCATCGTAGACGCGCGGTGAGGCGCGCAAACCCTCCAGGACTTCGGTTTCCATGTTCGCCGCTGCCACAGCCAGCTCCTCGGACCACCGCGACCAGACCTCACGGCCGAACGGCATTAATGCAATTCGACTGAGTGCAGGCGGCTCGTAACGATAACTCAGAATGCGCTGGATGGAGTCGTCCGAAAGTGTGCGTGCATCGCCCGCGAACAACGAGCCCCCGGCGGGACCCGCATCGACACTCGTGTAGTAGTCGTCAGGGCGCGCCGTTGTTGAGACTGGGCTTGCGCAGCCGGCGAGAACAGCAAGAACAGTCAGAATCAGTAGCGTACGGGTCATGGGGAGACTCCTTGGTGTTGGGGTACCGCGGGCCAGGTCAGGCCCAGGCGCAGGCCTGCGAGCAGCATGAGGTAGCTGGTCGTGAAGCCGAGAAACAGGCCGATTGGGTGATCGGGCACGCCACGGCTGAAGAGGTAAGCGAAGTAGCTGACGGCGATGAGGTTGGCCACAATGGCCATGTGCAGTGACCAGCGCTTGCCGAGCCAGAGCACCGCGCAGATGGCGACGTTGATCATGCCGGACACCAGCAGGATCACACCCGGCAGCATGAGTGCGAGGCGCGCGCGAAGCTCGGGTTGCGGGCCGCCGTCGAGCACAGGCCACGTTGCCGCAAAGTGGCCCGCGGCACCCGCAAGCAGCAGCGTACCCATGAGCACACCGCAAACTGCGACGACAGGGTAGAGCGCATTGCGCGGCGATTGCCTGATGAGACTAGAAACCGACATCTTTGGCTCCAACTTTGGCGAGCCCACACTCGTAGGCGAAGACGACGGCCTGTGCGCGATCACGCAGGCCGAGTTTTGAGAGCACGCTAGAGACGTGTGACTTGACCGTTGCCGGCCCGATGAACAGCGCATCCGCGATTTCGAGGTTGCTCTTGCCGTCGGCGATGGCTTCGAGCACTTCGCGCTCGCGGGCCGTCAGGCGTTCGAGACGGTCGCTGTAGTCCTGTTCCGTGCCCAGCTCGCCCGCGAACCGCGCGATGAGTCTGCGCGTGATGGTCGGGTCGAGCATGGCGCCACCGGCGGCCACGGTGCGAACCGCGGCGACGAGCGCCTCGGGCGGTATGTCCTTGAGTACGAAGCCGCTCGCGCCCGCGCGAAGTGCGCGGTAGATGTACTCGTCCGGGTCGAATGTCGTCAGGATGATGATGCGGGTCTCGTCGCCAACCTCGGCGAGGATGCGCGCCGTCGATTCGAGCCCGTCGAGCTCGGGCATGCGGATATCCATGAGGATGACGTCGGGCTTGTGTGCGAGCGCCGCGTCGATGGCTTCAAGGCCATCGCCTGCCTCTGCAACCACATCGATGTCGGGTTCATTGCCCAGCACCATGGCGAAGCCGCGCCGCACGAGGGCCTGGTCGTCAACAACGAGTACACGCAGCATCAGCTGGCCTCGCTTTGCGTGGGGAGTTCGGCGCGGACTTCGAAGCCGCCCTCGGTTCGGGCGCCTGCGTGAAGACGGCCGCCCAGCATCTCAACGCGTTCGCGCATGCCGACGATGCCGTGGCCGCCTGAGTGGGCGCCGTCGCTGCCTGTTCCGTTGTCCGTGACGGTGACTATCACGCGGTCTTCGTGGCCTTCAATCGTGACGCTCACGGCCGCATCGGGTCCCGCGTGCTTGATCACGTTGGTCAGCGACTCCTGCACGATGCGGTAGGCGTTGAGTTCGAGCCGTGCGGGTAGATCGGTCAACGTGCCACGCGTCTCAAGCGTCACGTGCGGTCCGGCGTCCTGCACGTGTTGCACGAGGTTCGGTATGTCGTCGATTCCGGGCTGCGGATCCAGGGCGTCAGCCGCATCCGCGGGTCGCAGGACGCCAAGCAGATGGCGCATCTCCTCGAGCGCATTGCGACCGGCTGACTCGACGGCGGCCATGGCATCGCCAGCGGCGGCGGGGTCGGTCTTGCTCACGGTGCGCGCGGCACCCGCCTGGACGGTCATGAGGCTGACCTGGTGCGCGACGACGTCATGCATCTCACGAGCGATCCGCGTGCGCTCGGCGGCGACGGCGCTTTCCGCTTCGGCGTGACGCTCGCGTTCGAGATGACGCGCACGTTCTTCAAGCAGGCGCAGGTATTCGCCGCGAAAGCGAAGTCGACGCCCCGCGTACCAGATCCCGAGCGCACCCAGTGCCGAGAATAGGCTGATCGTGCTGGCTTCCGTGAAGATGCGCATGTCGATGGCGAGTACGAGAAACGCCGCAATCGCGCCCACCAGGCTGGCGCGACTGTTGGGTTCGTAGCGCCCGAGGCTGTATAGCGAGAAGACGAGCGCCACAACACCGTCGGCCGTGGGGCCCAGGTAGATGAGTGTCGTGATGCCGAGCACGATGGCGTGCACCGCGAGCGGATGCGTGCGACGCCACAAGAGCGAGAAACTGGCGACGAATGCGAGCAGGTAGGCGCCGATCTCGAGCCACGACCCCAGCAGCTGATGTTCAGAATCCATGCGCTGGGCCCACATTGCGAGCGTCAGGCCCAGCGACACGAGCACGATGATGAGGTCCGTCGTTTTTGGCCACGCTTCGAACGGCCCGCGGATTGGCCGCCGCACGCCGTGCGCGGCGAGATCGGCAGCGGGTTGTTCCTGAGGCTGATCGGGCATGCCGGAAAGGCTAAGCCAGGCCGCAGTGGCCTGCCATGCGTATCGCGGCGGATTTGTGGGCGGCAGAACTCCGCCTTTTGGGGGAGACGCGTTTCAGCAGCGCGGCCGATGTCGGCGCGCCCGCGCCCGCGCACGATGGTGGCCCTTCTCGCCATACCCTGGAGCCGACCATGACCGAACTGGCACTACCGCAACGAACCACCCTTGAATCGATCTCCGAGCACGCGGTGGGCATGGCGACCAAGCTCTGGTTTGCGGTCGCTGCCATCGGCCATTGGATCTTTCTGGTCTACATCGTCGCCGCCTTCTTCCCGGCCGTCGCAGAGCGCGGACTCATGGCGCTTGAGGGGATGCACTTGCCTTCGGGTTTCATCGAGGGCGATACGCTGGGCAATATCGCCTCGGTCAGTCACGTGGTGCTGGCGGCCATCATCATCGGTGGCGGCCCGCTGCAGCTCATCCCAGCAATACGCAGCCGCTTCCCGACCTTCCACCGTTGGCTGGGGCGCAGCTACCTCGTGGCAGCGGCCTTGAGCGCCATCGGTGGTCTCTACATGACCTGGACCCGTTCGCCGATCGGCGATCTCATCAGCAAAGCCGGGATTTCGGGCGATGGCGTCTTGATTCTCGTGTTCGCGATTCTCGCCGTGCGCAACGCCATGGCGGGAAACATGGCTGCGCACCGACGTTTCGCGTTGCGGCTGTTCATGGTCGCAAGCGCTGTGTGGTTTTTCCGGGTCGGGCTCATGGCCTGGGCCATGATCACGGGTGGCATTGGTATCGACTGGGAGACCTTCACGGGACCGTTTCTCTACGTGCTGGGTTTCGGCCAGTACCTGCTGCCGCTGGCCATGCTCGAGTGGTACTTCTACTGCCAGCGCAAGGCGTCGCCGGGCGTGCGAGTGGCTTACGCGGGCACGTTGTTCGTGCTCACGCTTGTCATGACGCTTGGCGTCTTCAGCGCGACGATGGGGATGTGGTTGCCTCGCATGTAGCGGTGTTATTAAGTCTCATTCGCATTTGCAATTGATTCTCAATTACATTATTTTCGGCCCGATTTGTCGAGTTCTTCGACTGATTCCATCCAATATTCCTGATCGCGACGTCACAGCGCGTGCGAGCGGGCGAGACCAAGAAACCGGAGTCTGGCCAAATGAAATCACCGAGCCGCAACCTCTTGCCCGCGAGAAGTGTGCTCGCGACTGCCGTTTGCCTGGCAATGGCCGGCCCCCAGACCGCCGCCGCACAGGGCGCCAGCGACGATGAGAATTCCGTCGACGAAATCGTTGTCACGGGCACGAAGATTGAACGTTCGCTTCAAGACACCACAACGAGTGTTGCCGTGTTCGATGCTGACCTGATCGACAAGCAAAACTTCGTCACGCTCGGCGACATTCTCAACCAGACGGCGAATGTGTCCTCGGCTTTCAATGAAGGCGTCATCACAATTCGCGGCTTGCGAAACGACGGTGCCGGCAGCTTTGATGGCACGAGTAACGTGTCGGCCGTTTACGTCGATGGCGTCTTCCTGCCCAGCAGCCTGTTCACTTCGGGCGCGCTCAATCTCTGGGACATCGAGTCAGCTGAGGTCTTCCGTGGCCCGCAGTCCACGGTGCAGGGTCGAAATGCACTGGCGGGCGCTATCGTGCTGAACACGACCGACCCCTTCGACGAATTCGAAGGTACCGCTCAGTTGCAGATTGCCGACTTCGGTGGCGTGCGTGCTTCAGCGGCCGCGTCGATTCCGGTCAGCGACACGCTGGCGTTCCGGTTGGCCGTTGATGAAAACCAGACGGATGGCTGGATCGACAACCCGACGCTGGGTATCGACGACTCCGACAACCGTGAGGCGAGCACGATTCGCGCCAAGGCGCTCTGGACGCCGACCGACGCGCTGAACATCACACTCAACTACACCAACATCGACGCGTTTCGTAGTCAGGCGCGCGTGGTGTCGAATGAGTTTCCGGCGCAGCGCATCACTCGCGAGAACATCCAGAGTCGGATCGACACAGAAGGTGATATCGCGTCGCTCGATGTCGACTTTCAGATCAACGACACCTGGAGCTTGACCTCGATCACAGCCTACACGGACACCACGCAGCGCTTCTTCACGGATGCCACGCTCGATGAAACCGGCGGGCCGAGCGCCAGCGACTTCGTCAGCAACGACACGGTGACCAGCCAGGAATTCCGGCTCAATTTTGAGACCGAGCGCGCGCGGGGCCTCCTCGGTACCTTCTTCTTCAACCAGGAAGGCGACACGATGCAGGACAGCTTCTCGATCGTCGGCACCGACTTCGCGTTGCCCGATCCGGTGACGATCGCTCAGATCTTCTTTATGACGCCCACACCGTCGCCGATCGAAATCGCACAGGCCACAGCGATTCGCCAGGGCGTCGTGGCGGCCGTTCCCGAGTTTCCCGTGGAGTTCGATCGCGTCAACGATCAGGAGATCGACAACTGGGCAATCTTCGGTGAGATGGACTACGACCTGACGGACAAGTGGACCGTTACGCTTGGTCTGCGCTACGACAGCGAGGACATCAAGCAGAACATCTTTGACGGCACCTTCGTGCCGCCGATCACCGTCGGTGATCCGCTGATCGATAGTGTGCTGGGACTGCTCGCGGGGCAGTTTACCAACGAAGTCACAGTTGACAACGTCGACAATGATTACGACGCCTGGCTGCCCAAGGTGGTGTTCAACTACGCCTGGACCGATGACATCTCGACGGCGTTCAGCTACCAGCGCGGCTACCGTGCGGGTGGCCTGGCTGTGAACATCTTCCGCGCGGCGCTCTCGCCGCCGGGGGCCACCCAGGCGGAGCTCGAGACGCTGGGCGTTGTGAACAGCTTCGATCCTGAGTTCACGAACAACTACGAAATCGCCTTCCGCTCTCAGCTGCTGGACAACAAACTGACACTGAACGGCAACGTGTTCTTTATCGACTACACGGACCAGCAGATCAACGTGCAGTTGTCTTCGAACCCTCTCGATACGCTGACCGAAAATGTCGGTGAGTCGGAATTGTTCGGTTTCGAAATCGACGCCAACTATCGGGTCAACATCAACCTCACAGTCGGCGCCAACCTGGGCCACGTAGACACCGAGTTCACGAGCGCCAGTGGTATTCTGGACAACGTGCTGGGCGGTGGTCTTGACCTTACCGGCAACGAGTTTAGTTACGCACCGCAGTGGACAGGTGGCGCCTATGCACGTTACGACTGGGACGCGGGTTGGTATGTAAATGGCCGTGTGCGCATCAGCGATGCGAGCTTCACACTGCCTGACAATGACCCGACGGCGGTTGCTGACAGCTTCACGGTGTTTGATTTCATTGCCGGCTACGAGTCAGACCGCTGGCGCGTCGAGGTCTTTGCCGAGAATGCGTTCGACAAAGACTACCTGACGGCCAACTTTGGCCCGGACGACGGTGCAGTGAGTATCGCTGCTGCGCCTCGCACGGTCGGCGGCCGCGTGATCTTCAGCTTCTGATGAGACTCAAAATGGTCGCGCCTAACGCGCGGCCAGTTTTTCATCGATCATCTTTTGAATGGCCTCGGCCTGGTCTTTGAGATCGCCTGCGATCACGATGCCGATGGTAGAGACCCGCGCGCGGAATAACACGAGCTGCTGAATGGCGGTTCGGACATCGGGATCCGTCGGCTCCGCGGACCTGATGCTACTCAGGGCGCTAAGGTCACTACCAAACGCTTCTTTCAGGTACTCCGAGGCTTCCTGCATTTCCTCGATGGTGTCACCGCTCTCCCTGGCCGACCAAGCGACGCCCGATTCGAGCAAAAATGGCAGGATCAGCTCGTCGACAAATTTTGTGTTGTTCTTGTCGATGACGCCCTGCACGCGAGACGCTTCGGCGAAGAAACCGAGTATGGCGTTCCGTAGCTCGCGATCCTCGATGAGCTGCAAATTGCCTGTACTGAGTAGATCGGTATATCCGCCGCTTACAAGGCGCAGCGTGCGCCGTGAAGCAATGGCCCAGAGCTCGCCGCGCATGGCGTCGTAGTCGACAATGCCACTACCGTCGTCAAGCCACTTCAGAATCGCTGTCGCGGACCGGGTGTTCTGGGCTTCATAGTCAACGTATTCACCCAGTTGCGCACTGATCTGTGCGAGGTCGCGGCTCATCACCTGCAGGTATTCGCGCTCCATGGTGCGGTCCTGTCGTTCCTGGATCCGCGCGTCGATGTACAGGGCGATGAGAATGCCGAGCGTGATGAGCACAAGCTCGAGAAGAAAGGTCGACCAGTGCCGGCCACGAGGCGGCCGAGTGGTGAGATGGGGCTTTCGGCCTGACTGGACGCGTTCAACGCGTGTCGCTCCTCGGCGCGAGTCGGCGTCTTGTCGCGTCGTGGTCGGATATTAACACGCGCGGGGTCAGCCCTGAGGCTGACCCCGAACAGGTTATCGCGTCATGTCGGCGTCGTTGATCTGGATGTTGCCATTCAGCGTTTTCATCCGAATCACAGGGCCACCACCGTTGATGTTGGCGATGATCATGTTCTCGACGGCGATCTCTATGGTGCCGCTGTCCTCACTGCGAGAGACCTTAGGCTCGCTGGGCTGCACTTCGATCTCGAAGTCCGAGGAGATCTGGCCACGTGCGGTGTCGATGTGCACCTGGGCCTTAGGCTGGCCCGGCAAGCCAACGGCGAGGTCGCCATTCACCGAGGACAGCGACGAGGCGGTCACGCCGTCAAGGTCGGCGAAGGAGATATCAATGTCCTCGTTGACCGACTCGGCGATCACGGCCGAAGCTGCACCCTTTACGGTGATGGGGCCGTTGGTATTTCGAAGCTGCATCTCACCGCGGACATTTTCAACGACGATGGTGCCGTCGTTCGTGGTCCAGAGATTGACAGCGGCCGATGCAGGAATCCGCGCCGTGATGTCGAGCGTACTCATGCGCCAGTCCGAGGAGACTTCAACGATGTTGTTTTCCTCCGTCGCCGAGAGCCGGTAGCTGGCGCCGCCGATCTGCTGGCTGCCCGAGGGCGTGATGATGCGTCGGCCGCTGTTGCCGCCGTCCACTTCAAGCTGGATGTCGTTGCGCCGCTCGCCGATGACGACGATGTTGGCCGAGAGCATGCCGAGTTTGAGGGTCATGGGCTGGTCGGGTTGTGACAAGTCGATGATGACGGGCGCCGACTGCGCATGCGCTGGCGGTGTGAAACTGGCCAGGAACAGACCTGCGATCAACAGGCCCGCGGCGCGATCCATAGTGCGATACATGATTACTGACTCCTCGCGACGAGTACGTCGCCATTCAAACTCTTTAGGGTGAGCGTCTTGCCACCGCGACCCAGTCGCAGGCCTGCAAGTTGCTCGATGTCGTAGTGGTTGCGTCCGTCCTTCGTGCGGCGCTCGACCGTGGCGGCCATTTCGCGGGGTGCCAGATCCACCTCACTCAGGATCTTGCCGTTGAACAGCGAGACCGCGAGGTTGGCATCGGCGCCCGGCGCCATGTCGAGCTCGATGTCGCCGTTGAGCGTCTCAATACGGCAGTCCGTTGAGGGGCTTCGCGTGAATGTGACTGCGACGTCGCCGTTGATGGTCTCGACGTGCTCGCACTGGGTGACGCCCTTCGTGGTGATCGATCCGTTCACATTAGCGGCCGTCACGCGGCCCTCGACGCCCCAGATTTTGACGTCGCCGTCATTGACGGTCTTGACGTCGAGCGCCGTGTTGGCCGGAACCGTGACCTCAAGGTCGACGTGCAGGCGGCAGCCGTCGCAGCGGTAGTCGTTCCACCATTTTTCGTGATCGCGACCGACGCGCAGGTAGACGTCGTCACCTTCCTGAGCGATGCGCAGGGGGATGAGCTCCAGCGAGCGCTCGAAGTTCTCGGCGTCGTCGGCTGAACGGACCGAGCGGATGCGCATCTCGATCTCATCGCTCGCGCCAGGTTTGATTGAGATGTCGCCCCAGATGTTGTCGACGGTCAGTGACGGGTTACCACCGACATCGAAGGTCTCGGTCCAGTCTTTCTCGTCGGTGACGCCGTCAGCGAGCGCGGGCGCGCTGGCGAGTGCGGCCGCAAGGGCCAGGTGCGTAATGCGCTTCATGTCTCCATGCCTCCCATGGTGTCTTCTAAGTAGCTGGACAGCGACGGGTGAATGCCACCGGCGCGCCAGCGTTTTTCAAGCGAGTCGAGCAGCTCGGCGTTGCCGTGGCGCAGGATCAGGTCGATGATCGCGAGCTGCACGATGGGTGAGTCGTTCTCTTCGAGCACCGCCATGAGTTGCATCGAAATCGAGGTGTCGTTGATTTCCTCGCCCAGTGCGCCGATGGCGGCGGAGCGAACGGACGGCACCGTGTCGATAGCCGCGCGCTGCACGAGTGCTGCGGCAATGGCGGGGTCGCGTTGCTCGAGGTTGGCGGCCTGCAGCGCGGCGGCCAGGCGTTCACCAGGCGCCGTCGCGGTCAGCCGACTCATGAGTAGCTGCTGGTTCACATTCCCGAGCTGCATCTCGAGCTGCGCCATGCGGTTGTCGAGGTCCGGGTCGGACATCGAACTAAACGCGCCGATCGCCAGACCGATGAGCGCCGAGGCCGCAAATCCTGCCCACTGCGGCGGGCGCGTGGGCAGCAGCGCGGCAAGCCAGTTGCGCTTCGTGTTGTGCGCGTGGATGTCGTTGAGCACGCGGTGGCGCAGTTTGGCGTCGGGCTCGGCTTGTGAAAGCTGGCCGAGCTTTTGCCAGGCGTTGTTGCCGTCTTCGGCCTGCAGCGCGGTGTCGTCGTCGATGCGGTCAGACATGGCTGGGTACTCCATTGAAGTGGTCGAAGGCACTATTGAGTGCCTTGATGGCACGGTGCATGCGCACGCGCGCGGTCGCCGGCGTACAGCCCAGGGCTGAGGCCAGTGACTGGTAGTCGGGGAACTCGAACCGGCCGAGCCAGATGATGTCCTGCTGGTCGAGCGGCAGGCGGGCCAGAGAGCGCGCCAGCAGCTGCACCTCCTGCTGACCCGCGGCGCTTTGCTCGGCGCTGCGCAGGTCCACGAGCTCCTGCTCGAGGACGTCTTCGGCGTCCGTGTCGGTCTTCCGGCTCTGCACCTGGCGCAGCTGGTCAAAGGCCAGGTTGCGCAGGATGTGGAACGCCCAGGATTTGAAGCTGGACTCGCCACGGAAGCTCGCCGCCTTCTTGAGCAGGCGCAAAAACAGCTCCTGCACGAGGTCCTCGCTCTGCGCGCCGTTGCGCGTGAGCTGCAGGGCGTAGTTGTAGAGCCCCTTGTGATGGCGTTCGAACAGGGTCCCAAGGCAGGACGCGTCGCCGTCCGCAACCCATTGAATCAACTGTTCGTCTGAAACTGCCTGCATGCGAATTCTCGCCTCCTGTGGCTAGAGACGAGTGAGGGGGGAAAGTGTTACAAAAAAAATGGCGGCGCTGCGATGACCTGTTGGGTCACAGCTCCTGACCAAAGGCAATCGTGTAACCGTCGAGGTCGCGAACGGCGAACTCCAGACAGCCATAGGGCTTGTCGGTTGGCGGGTACTCAATGGAAGCGCCGCGGCTCTCGAGTTCTTTGTGCATGGCGCGGGCGTCGTCGACCCAGAAGTAGGCGTCCCAGAGCCCGTCCGACACCGTTCGGTGCGGCACGATATGTGCTGGATCGTCCATCCGACTGAGCATTAGCCCGACCGGGCCGCGCCAGAGGATGCAGAAGCCTGGCGGGTCGCCCCAGAGCTGGTCGTAGCGAAAGCCTAGCTGGTCGCGGTAGTAGTTCGCAGCGGCTTCGACGTCGGCCACCAGAAGCACGGGTGCGCCGTCCTTGATGCCTTGTGAGGTCATCCGGAGTCCTTGGTGCGTGACGGGTTGCGGTTTCCGACGTCGCAAACCTCGTCGAGCAAAACCGTCACATTCTTCTGCTTGCTCAAAATGCCGCGTGAGGGCCAAGCGATGTCAGAGGGCGCAAGACCCGCTGTCGCCACCTGATAACGCGGCGACTGAAACAGGTGGTAGTTCTGTTTGTCGATTCGCGTCGCCCATGACATCGTTTCAGTTCGCCTGCGCGTCGGGGCGCTCCGCGAAATGCAGCAGCACACCCGCCGGATCCCAAACATACGTGAGCAGAAGTCCCCAGGGCATCAGTTCGGGTGCGGCAACCTTGGTGCCTTCAAAGGTCTCTGCAAGCTGAATATCGACGAAGTGGTCGTACCAGGCCTGCGCCGAGTCCACCATGAAATGCAGCATGAGGCTGTGCGCGTAGTTATTGTGATTCTTAGGGAGCAGGAAAAACCGGTAGCCAAAATTTGTGTCGATTTCGCAGGCTTCGTCATTGGACCAATTAATTGTGAAGCCCATGTGCTCGTAGAATGCCCTGGACACGGCGTAGTCGTTCGAGGGCACGAACGGCTTGAAGTCTTTGATCGTCCTCACGGTGCGGCTTCCTCGTTGCCCGCTAGATCAGGTCGCGCGATGACTGGCGTGCAGCAGCCAGCACGAAGACCAGTGCGACGAGCGCCGGCAAACCCTGCGTGAACAAGATGCTGGTCTTGGCTGTAAGCCCACCGAAGACGCCCGCGATCACGACGCAACCGAGGAAGAACACCTTCACGTCCACACGATCTTTGAGGAGCCCCCAAAACAGCCCTGCGGCGAGAAAGCCGTTGTACAGGCCCTGGTTCATGGCCAGAACTTCCGACGATGCGGCCACTTCGGGTGTCATCGCAAAGATGCGCTGCCCGACGGGGTGGTTCCAGAAGAACATCTCAAGCACGAGGATGCCGATGTGGGCGATTGCCACCAGCAGGGTGAGCGCGTTGGCCAGAAATTTCATGAAAGCTGTCCCCTTAGCGATCGGCGCGGCGCAACGCCGTGGCTCGGCAAATGACACTGCCGTAACAGTTGTTCGAAAAATCGTTGTCCGTGTTGATGGTACACGCTGGCTCGGTGATGGCGTCTGCGTTTTCTTCAGCCGCTTTGAGACGGACCTGATCGATGGCGTAGAGGGTCGCCTCGCGGTCAGCGAGCGCTGCCTGCCCCATTTTCTTTCTGCAGTAGATGCCCTCGATGTCCTCGAGCGGTTCAAAGGCACGGGGTGCTGTGGAGGTCGTCAAGACGTTGATCTGCTGATAGCGCTGGAGCGTTTCCGAAGACGCTTCATAGAAGTCGATGACGGGGATACTCGACGCGCAGCCTGCGATACAGAGTGTGGCCCCAAGCAGGCCGGCGCGGATCATGACTATTGGGTAGTGCATGGGGGCGTCAGCCTCGCGAAGTACTGCCAGTGGGGCGGCGTCTCAGCCATGGGGCCATCGAATTCACTATTCCAGATTTTGTCGAAATTCGAGCGGTAGTGCATCCAGGCCCCGGCGCGTCGTTGGCCATCGACGAGAAACGTAGGGCGCACGGACCACCGGAGTGTCGTGCATTCAGGCAACACGTCGCGCACCGTATGCGTGTCACCGTCGATGCGGTTCGCCTCGTAAACGATACGGTCGGCTTCGAGAATCCGCAGGTCGAACTGAATGCTGTCTTCATCCAGCTTCGGTGCGTGGTCGTCGCCGCCGACCAGAAAGTACTCCCAGGCAAGCGTTGTGTCACCGCCCCGAAATCGCCCCGCCCAGCCGCCTGTAAATGACTCGGACCCGGCAGGTCTCAGAACGTGGCGGACATGGAGTCGCTCAAAGACATCGGCAACGACTTGCGCAGCGACATAGCGTCGTGCGCGCTCCGGGTAGCCCTGGTAGAGCGCGTAGTCGTCGGCCGACCAGGCGCGCAAGCTGTTTCGCTCCGCGTAGCGCTTCGATCGCCGATATAGGACTTTGGAATCTGCGAGACGCGTCAGCGTGATATCGGCAACCGTGGTGATCACCGCGTCTCGGTCGGCTGTGTCGACCGAGATGTCACGAATGGAAATGACGAGCTCTGTATCGGCATCTTTGGTGACCTGCACGTCGGTACGCTGTGGGATCATCACCGTGAGTGCTTGGGCCAGACCGACCCCGGGGGTGGGCGTATCGCTAGAAGTCACGAGCTCGTCGGCCAGCTCTTCGCGAAACTCGGCCAGCTTCTTCTCGAATGCCGCCGCAGACGCACTCGCGATGCTGCCGGCGATCATCGCAGCCGGCATGACGATCGGGTACAGGACAAGCGCCCTGGGATCCTCACTCAAAACTCCGGCCGAGTCGCTAATGCCCTCTGCGGCGCCTGCCGCCGCGGCTTCGGAAAGGCTTGTCGTCGGCGCACCGTAATCACCGCCGACGGTTAGCGTGGGTTTGGCGGTGTCGACGGTGATGCGGACCGCCCTGAGGGTGCGCCGCGTATCCTCAGTCAAGTGGTCTTCGCCCGCGTCAAAGGTGACCGACGGATGCTGGCCCATGTAGAACCAGCCACCGCAGCCCTGCGTCCCCACGCAGGCCAGCAGCACAATCGCGGTCCGGTATCGGTATCGCGGACGTCTGTGCATTGCGAACCCCCCGTGCGCTGTTGCGCGATTCGCTTTCCGGTCTATTCATACCGGACTTGTGGGGAAAAGGGAAAGTCGGCGCGCGGCTCGCAAGCCGCCCACACAGTTTCTGGTCGAACCGCTTTTCCCGATGCGGCCCGAATTCGTCAATGATGATTTGCGGGCGATGTCACCTGTGCTCGCCTTTCTTAGCGAGTACGCGACGCTGTCGCAGAGATGCCGGTGGCATTGGGCCTGCAAGTTTATCGGTCGTCGTGGGTTGCGGAGCGCGCTGTACAGTCCGCCAAGCGCGGTTCGCGACGGTGGCAGCTCGCAATCGAGGCCAACGTCTCAGTGCCGGTGAGCAACAGCTACGTGCTGGCTGTGCGCGAGCGCGGTTGGCTCAAGCGCAAGGGTGGCGCCTAGCCGTCCTCTGTTATGCCCGTAGGCTTCTGGTCGAGGCTCTCGGTGTTGCGTTCCTGCCAGTAGTCCTCAATGCCAGATCGGCCGCGGCCGTCGGCCCACTTTGTGAGCGTCGGGCGTTCGCCCTTGAGCTCGTAGTAGGGCACCGCGTAGCCGCAAGAGGTTTGTACCATGTTGAGGTGCACATCAAAGACTTGGCGTGCGCCCGTAAATTTCGGGAAGCGATCGATATGTTCCTGCCATGTTGCGTCGCGCGGGTGGACGACGGTGGCCTTGCCGTACAGTCGCAGGATTCGCGGGTGTTTGTCGAACGAGCAGAACATGATGGTCATGCGGTCGTGTTCGAGCACATGCGCCGCCGTTTCGTTGCCGCTGCCCGTGAGGGTGAGCCAGGCCACACGCGACGCGTCGATGACACGGAATGTATCCATGCCTTTGGGCGAGACGTTGATCAGGCCTTCGGCCGCAGCCGTCCCGACGAAGAAGAGGTGTTGATCGCCGATGAACTCGATGTGTTTGTCATCGAGTGCTTTGAATTGCTCGCCCATATCTCTCTCCGCAGAAACCCGGCCTACTCGTAGACCTCAAAGCGAATGATGCCTTCAGTTTCGCCCCCGATGGTACGTTTGTCGAAGGCTCGTTGGCGTCGGCGCTCTACCGCGTGAAGGCGAGAGACCACGTCGCCAGCATTTTCAACAAGCCGATCGCAGTCTCTGGCTGGTCGCAGTGACGACAGCTCCTTGAGAATCTGCTCCGAGACTTCGTAGGCAATGTCTTTGTGCTGCCGTTCGTGATTGACGATGCGGGGGAACAGATCTTCCCAGACTTCCTTGACCTCGTCGTCCGTCGTCACGACTTTGGGCAGGCGATAAGTGACTTCCAGCGTGACCCTTGTCCCCACCACCCGGCATTCGCTCGAGGTGTACGACATGTCGATCGACCAATCGTGGCGGGACAGTGTTTCGGCAATCGCTGCAGGGCCCAGGCTGTTCTCTTTGCCAGCGGCCAAGAGTGCAGGCCCCAAATCGTTGACGTCTTCCGGGAAGACGGAGAAGTAGAGATAGTCTTCCGTCAGCCCCGGACTGTCGCCGTGCGCAGCAGGCGAAGCCGCCAACAGCAGGTTGACGGCCAGTTGGATAATGACGCGGCGAGTGGACAAGAATGCCGGTCCATTACCGCAACAGCAGCGGCGGCAACCCGTCCTCACCAGTCCTCCATGGGGGTTTTTTCTGACATCCAACTCCATTCCACATCGGTCATGAACCAGGTGTAGGCCTCGATGTCGCTGACGCCCCAGTCACGAAAGTCCCGGACTAATTCGAACAGCCCAGTGGCATGGTCGCCATTAGGTTCTTCGAGCAAGGCATCGAAGCATGCCATCAGGCCGGCTGGCTTCTCCGTCACCGACTCAAGGGTTCGGTAGAACCACTTGTGGTAGGGAAAGAGCCGGCGGTTATGGGCGAGGATGAGCCTGCCGGCGAAGAGCGCGAGCTGGCTCGCGGCGCGAGTCAGCGTGTATCGGTTGCCATGGCGTTCCGCTTCGTGGAGCAACCAATGCTGGATAAACGCCATGCTGTAAAAGGCCCTGATGCGATCTGCGTGTCCGGCGTCGGGATAGACCGGGATGCGTTGCAACAGGTCGTCTAGATTCAGGATGTGCGAGTACGCCGCGAAGGCTCCCTCGAACGCGGCGCGCGATGGCTCGTTTCCCTTCTCAGCGAGCTTTTCAAGGAATGCGAGATCAATGATTTTGCCGTCGACGAAACCGCCGTCGTAGTCACAAAGGTCCTTGCGGTTGATGAACACGTCGCGTGTTCGCTGATGTTCGTCAAACGCGTCATCCGTCGCAACGATGAGAAAATCAACGTCCGAGTCGTCTCGTGCGTATCCCTTGGCGACGGAACCACCGATGATGAGTGCGCGATAGCGCGGGTCATCCCGATAGGCGTCTGCCAATCGATCAATCGCTCGCTGATGTTGATCTCGAATTGGCATAAATCCAGTATAGCGGTGGCGCCCACGGCTGCAGTGGCTAGTTAAGCCTCATGTTGAGCTCTTGCAGTGCTGGGCCAATGAGGCGGGAAGGGCGGACATTTTCGAGAATACCTCGTGCGCACCCGCATCGAGCAGCCTGCGCGATGGCGTGTGGGCCGCAAATCCGTAGACGTACATGCCGGCGGCCACACCTGCCGAGACGCCTGTGGGGGTGTCTTCGATGACTGCGCACGCGCTGGGTGCGACACCCATCTCCGATGCGGCGTGCAAAAAAATATCAGGTTCGGGCTTGGGTCGCGCCACGTCGACAACGCTGAAAATTTTCTGCTCGAAGCGGCCAAGCAGCCCGGTCTTGCCGAGCGTGAGACGGATTTTCGCGGGCTCGCCGCTGGAGGCAACGCAGTAAGGAATATTCAAGCTATCGACAACGTCCGACACGCCGGGCACAGCTTCGACTTCGGCTTGTAGCGCCGCACCCGCCTTGTGTCGCAGGCGCTTAACAAACCCATCGGGCGGCGGGCACCCTCGGAGCTCGGTAATGATCTCGATGCAAGTCGCCATCGAGTGGCCAACGAACCGCTCAAACATATCCTCAAGCGTTACCTCGACGCCAAGCTCGTTGAGCATCTCGCAAAAGACCCGGTTCGTGATCATTTCGCTGTCAACCAGCACGCCGTCGCAGTCGAATATCACAAGCTCAATTGATCTCACCTTGGCTCCCCGATTACTGTTGTCGAGGGAAGCCAGTACTCAGCAGCTCACGCGGCCGCTCAAAATGGCCCCAAAATATTCGTCCACGTGAGATGTACTCTCGAGGCAGCATTACTCTGCGACCGCATGCCTTCTCAGCACCTGCATAAGCTCGTCGTGTGGCAAACGCGGGACACGATAGCCATCGGCCCCGGTCATCGTTTCAGCAGCAATCATGGCGTTCACAACAGCTTCTTCAGTCGCTTCAGCAGTCGCCACGAACACGGGTGTGAGGTGGGGATTAGCCAGAGTCTTGACGAGCGCGGGCTTCTCATCGAACGCAACTTTGTTTGCTGTCGAGAATGCCACGAAGATGTCGCCCGACGAATCGCTTGCACCGCTGCCCAGCCTTCCCAGACCCAGCGTGACCCGTTGTGCGACTCGCTCGAGTTGGTGCGGCAATAGCGGTGCGTCAGTCGCGACAACTACGATGATCGACCCGAGATCGGGACGGTGGGGTGACAGCTCCTCAGAGTCGCACGACGGTTCCGTCCGCCCCTGCGGTACCTCGCCCGCATAGCAGATACCGCCGCGGATCTCGCGGCCGACGGGAATTCCTGCCACTCGCAGCCATTCGCGACGCCCATAATTGCATTGCACCAGCACCCCAAGCGTGTATTGCTCGGCGCCCGCGGAGAACTGACGGGATGCGGTACCGATTCCGCCCTTGAACTCGTTGCAGATCATGCCCGTGCCGCCGCCTACGTTGCCCTCGGCTACGGGACCTTCACTAGCCGAATCGAGAGTCGCAAACACATGCTCTTTCGTGACATGAAAGCCATTGATGTCATTCAAGCCACCGTACGGTGGCCAAGGACCATCCCAAGTTTCGGCAACGACAGGGAGCGACCAGGCCAATTGGCCTCCGGTCTTCATGAGCGACCACTCTGTGACGGCATCGCGAACCACCCCTACGCTGTGGGTGTTCGTAATCATGATGGGTCCAGATAGCGTTCCGCTCTCATCTATCCAGATCGCCCCGGTCATTTCTCCATTGCCGTTCAGTGCATGGTAGGCCGCGTAAGCAACGGCGCCAGGGTCCTCACCAAATGGGAAGATCGCGGTGACCCCCGTTCGTACAGGGCCTTCTCCAGCAACCCATGTCCCTTCGCCATCGATCAGTGTTTGATGGCCTACTCGCACCCCGGCCACGTCAGTGATCGCGTTGAGTGGCCCAGTTTGACCGTCAAAGGGAATTCCAAGGTCTCGCGCTCTCGGTGTGTGGCTGCCGTCTTCGTCGGCACGAACGTCGACTGCACCAAGAACACACGACGCGACGGTCAGAGTAAGAGCACTAATTCGCCCCAGAGCGTTCCACTTCATGCGCTTGCTTCCTTGAGTATTGTGTCGGTCAAGTGGCAGTCGGTTGCGTCAGCTATCAGCCAGAAGCAGCCAACCGGCGAAGCGTCGGCTGCAGTGACTGGTTAGGTTTCACTCGTTCCATCGTGTCCCTGTTCGCCGCCGGTCTTCGGCGCCAATGGGATGCCCGAAGAGTCTGTTCGCTCGCAACGGACCATAGAAGGCCTTTTCTCGCTCGATGTCGATATCGTACCAAGTACCCGGCCCTACTTGTTTCAGCTCAGCGCGTCGAGCCCATGCGTTACAGATCGTCTCGACTAGCGCGAAAAGTGTTGGCCCGACGAGCACGGAAAAAAGAAGCGCAACTTGAAAACTCCATATTGCGACCCCTACGGCGAAGTAAGCGAGGGTCGCTAGCAGGCCCACGACGCTGTAGAACGCGAGGCTCGGCTTCAGGAGCCTCACCGGACTCAGGGAGCTGGACTGCACGTCTTTCACAAACGAGGGGGAGTGAAACCTAACGCCGGGGCTCAGACGCACGGACGCAGCTGGCGCGAGAATTGCACATGCATGGCTCGTGACAGGCGCCTCGTGTCGGCTGCAGTGACTGGTTAGATAGCGAGTTCATACGTGCTCCCACGCAAACTCCTCCGTCAGTTCACCCGTCTCTATGAAATCAAGAACGATGCGATCGACGTCTGCCGCGAGTAACGTGTTTCGATTAGCAATCTCAGTATGGTGTCCGTCTGGGAAAAAATCAGTAGTCCCGGGAGCCGGCACCGGCGACAGGGCAAGTAGGTAAGGAGGCTCTCTATCTTCCGTCATCGCCTGCACAGGGCTAGTTGGGCTGCCATCGAAAATTGTGATCAACATTCCATGACACGCAACTTCCAAGAAAGCTTCATGCTCTTTCGGAGTTCGCCGCGCTTCTCGATACGCTTCTGCTAACTCGTTCCTCCCGTCAAAACGCTGAACCGGACGATCAGCCTGATCCGTATAGTCCAAACTAAGTCTGGCCATCGCTATCTAACGCCGGGGCCGAGCCGCGATTGACGCTGACGCGGGCTTGGCGACAGCCAAGGTCGCGACAGGGTCAAGCGTCTGCTGCAGTGAC
>ERZ1740065.10-NODE-10-length-109534-cov-8.023840_pt1 | contig 109534 bp, 69 predicted proteins | sample MGYA00581738_ERZ1740065 | MGnify/ENA primary metagenome ERZ1740065 (study PRJEB43018, sample SAMN04849749) | marine metagenome | isolation source: floating plastic debris | place: Pacific Ocean | collected 2008-09-01 | study: EMG produced TPA metagenomics assembly...
GAGGGCGAGCACGGCGATGAGCATGACCACGACGGGGACAAGCACGACCACGGCGATGAAGACCGTGAGATCACGGCCATGCTGCTCAGCTACACCTCGCCCGTCGCTGCGGTCACGCTGCCGCGTCAGATCAATACGACCAGCAACCTCGTCGCCGCGGCGCCCGCGGTGGAGGTCACGCGCGTGCTGCAACTCATCGGCGTGGGGCTCGACGGCCTGCGCGCGTTTGCCTGGATCCTGATCGTCTCGGCCGGGCTTTCGATCTTCGCAGCGCTGTACGGCTCTCTGCGCACCCGCCGCGGCGACATCGCCATGTTGCGCTGCCTGGGCGCGACCCGCTGGGAACTCTTCTTCGCTTTGCTGCTCGAAGGATTACTGTTGACCCTGATGGGGGTCCTGCTCGGTTTCGTGGCGGGTCACATCATGGTCGAGGTGCTGGGCGGCTGGCTCGAACAGTCGCGCGGCGTCTCCTTCACCGGCCTGATCTGGCTGCCCGTGGAAACGGCGCTGATTGCAGGTTTGCTCGCCGTCGGCGTCGCCGCCGCAGCAATTCCGGCCATTCAGGCGTATCGTACCGATGTTGCGAAAACACTCGCGGAGGCTCCATGACACCCCACGTATTGAGAGGCCTGGCCACAGCTCTCGTACTGGCCGGCATTGCCGCAGCCAATCTGGCTGCGCAGGTCAAGGTGATCAATGGTGGCCTCACTGACGACGAGTTGGCTGCACAGCCCGATGATGGCGACGGCCTCTACGAGGCGGCCAAACCGCCCGTCGCGTTCAAGGACGCGAAAGAGCTGGTACTGACGCCGCTGGCCCGCGGCGGCTACTCCGATATTCAGGGCCGCCTGGTCATCGACGTCATCGAGAACGACAACGCGTTTCTGGCGGTTCGCATCGAAACGCCCGACGGCGCGCCCGTGAGCGGCGCGAAAGCGACGACCTCGCTCAAGGGCACCAGTCTGGTCGTCGACTCTTCGGAGGCGCTACTGACAACCAGTGACGACTACGGCATCGTTGAAATCGTCGTGCTCGCGGGCCAGATGGGCCTCGACCTGCTTACCGTCCAGGTGGGCGACGCAAAGACCGAAGTTGTGCTCAATGTGCTGAGCCTGGCGGCCGCTGGCGTACCTGCGCTACCGGAAGTCGAGCGCGGCATCCCCTGGTCCGACCTCATGCAGGCGCGGGTGCGCTACGAGGGCGGCAGCATCGCGGCTGACTTCCCGAACGTGATTTCACAGCGCGCCGGCGAGACCGTGCGCATCGCGGGTTTCATGACGCCGCTACAGGCCGAGAACTCGCAGCGCTGGTTCCTGCTGACCTCGAGCCCGCCGCACTGCTACTTCGATATCCCGGGCGGCCCCGCAGGCACCGTTGAGGTGCTGGCACCCGATGGCATCGAAGTGTCCTGGGAACCCATCATCGTGGAAGGCCGGTTCGAGCCTGTCGAGCTCGGCAAGGGTGCCGTCTACAAGCTCCACGACGCGAAACGCGTAGAGCTTTAATCGGCCTCTAGTCGACGGCCGCGCGTTCCTCGCCGGTGAGTCCCGTCAGCTGTGCGTTTTCGACGTGGCTCGTCACGAAGGCGAGCGCCTCCAGTAAATCGGACTGCTCAAGATCGCGGACGATAAAGACGACGCGCGAGCGTCGGTCCTCACTGGGCCAGGCCTCAAGGATCTCGGGCGGGTGCCAGATGTGCTGCACACCGTGGATCACCATGGGCACGTCGAGCTCAGAGACATTGAGAATGCCTTTCACGCGCAGAAGATCACTGCCCCGCATTTGCGCCAGGTGATCGAACCAGGCGTCGAACACTTTCGCTGATCGGGGCGTATCGAAACTCAGGCTGATCGATCGAATCCGCGAATCATGGCGATTGGGGTCATGCCCGTGATCGTCGTGGTGATGATCGTCGTGGCCAGCGTGGGCTTCCTCTGCAAGCCAGGCCTGAACCGCCGCGCCCTTCAATTCCGGATTGAAGGTGACGGTGCTCTGCAGCAACTCAGTCAGCGCGTCATCAGCCAGCGCCTTGTACAGAGGCGCCGCAGCATTGAGCGCGCGAACGCGCGAGCGTGTGACAGCGATCTCGTCTTCGGAGGCCAGGTCGGTCTTGGTCAACACAATCGCGTCCGCTACAGCCACCTGTTTCTCAGCCTCGGGCTGCGCCGTCAGCGTGCCCACGCCGTTGACGGCATCCACAACGGTCACGATCTGGCGCAGCGCATAGCGCTTGGCGATGGCCGGATCAGCCAGGAACGTCTGAACAATGGGTGCCGGGTCGGCGAGCCCCGTGGTCTCGATAATCACCCGGTCGAACCAGCGCTCGCCACCGCGCGAGTAACGCCAGGGGGCGTCCTTGAGCGTCTTGGTCAGGTCACCCCGAATCGTGCAGCACAGGCAGCCATTGAACAGCTCGACGACACCCGAGTCGACATCGGCGTGTGCGACCAGATCATGGTCAAGGCCAATCGAGCCGAACTCGTTGATGATCACGAGCGCGCGCTTGTTGGCGGAGTCTTGCAGCACGCGGTTGAGCAGCGTGGTCTTGCCGGCACCCAGGAAACCGGCCAGGACGGTGACGGGGATACGTTTGCTCATAGGCTGCGCGACCGGCTTCAGCCGTAATCCAGCGTGCCGTCGCGACGGACGATGTCCACGGAGCGAACGACTTGCGTCTTGAAGTTGCGGGTGTCGATCGTCGACAGGGCGACAAACTCAGCACGCGCCGTCTCCCGGCGAAGTGTCAGCCGGACAAACCCGCGCTGACCGCCTTCAATCCACTCGACGCTGTCGTTGTGCGCAGCGATCAGCTTATCGAGGCGCGCGGCTGCGGCCTTGCCGAAGCCCTGGAAACCACTGGGCGAAGTAATTCCGCTCGTGCCGAGCTCGAGGCCTACGGACGCGCCCGAACTGTCCACCAGTCGGTTCTGCCAGAAGACATGTGTGTCGCCCGTCACGGCGAGCAGATCACGCGCGCCGACCTCGCTCAGCATGTTGTAGAGGCGCTCCCGTGCCGCCGGGTAGCCGTCCCAGGCGTCCATGTTGAAGGGCAGGCCGACCTCGCCGAGCTGCGCCATGCCGGCGTAGAGCCGCTTGGCATAGTCGTTATCGATCGACAGCGCGCTCGCAAAGATCTCGTCGTCGAGATCGGGCGCAACCACCTTCGCGAGAATGATCTGGTTGGCCAGGACGCGCCAGCGTTGGCCGCCTGCCACGGACTCAGCAAGCCCGTCGCGCAGAAACTCGGCATCCGCGCTGGTGATCATGCGCCGAGAGGCATCACCAACCACATCCTTGTAGAACGTCGCGGCATCCTCCGGCGTCTCGAGCGCAGCCTCGTGGTCCGCGAAGTCGACCTGCTCCGCGCGCGCCATGTGCCGCGTCTCCACCATGTAGAGGCTTGCGAGATCGCCAAAGCTGAAGTGCGCGCGGCGTTGCTCGGGAGGCTCACCAGGGCCAGGTTCGCGCACGGGCATCCATTCGTAATAGGCGCGCAGGGACACACTACGGCGATCGAGCCAGTCGCCTTCGCCCTCCTGGTGGTTCTGCGCACCGCCAAACCAGGGGTTGTTCGTCGATTCGTGGTCGTCCCAGGTCGGGATCAGCGGGTGCATGGCGTGCATGGCCAGCGAACCCGGGTCGCGTTTGTATTGCGCGTGCCGCGTGCGGTAATCCGACAGCGTCACGATTTCGTGGGCGGGCTGATGCTCGCGCCCGAGCCTGCGCCCGTCGGCTGCCCCGTAGCCGTCTGCGCTGTACTCGTAAATGTAGTCACCGAGGTGCACGACGACATCCACCTCGGGGTCATCGGCGATGGCCTGATAGCCGTTGAAGCGGCCGAACGGGAAGTTGGAACAACTCGTGACCGCAATGACGAGCTGCTCAAGGCTGCCCGTGGGCAGCGTACGCGTACGCCCCGTTGGCGAGGCGGTGCCCGCCGCCGAGAACCCGTAGTACAGAACCGCGCCCGCAGGCAGACCCTCTGGCACGACCTTGACCGTGTAATCGCTGATCGATGAGGTCGTCGCGCGGCCCTGCGCGATAACGTCGCTCAGCTCAGGGTCCGCCGCAACTACCCACTCGACGGTAACGGTGCCGGACTGCCCAGACACCCGTGTCCAGAGCACCACACTATCGGCGGCAGGGTCGCCGCTGGCGACACCGTGCACGAATACGTCATTGGCAAACGCCGGTTGTTTACCCATCGACGCGGCGACAGGCGACACCAGCGCGGTCGTCATGCCGACGACGGCTTCTCTGCGATTGATTTTCATGCAATGACTCGGGCAGGTCTCTGAGGGCTGTTATCTTACCGCCAATGCACCCCGCGAATGTGACACAAGCGCGCCCTGCGAGACTGCTCGCCGCGCTGGCCGTGCTGCTCACAGCAGGCATGATTGCCGCGACGGCAACGGCGCATCCCGAAGACGAATTCTGTATCCCGGGCGACGGTGGTATGGACCCGCTGCTGTGCGAGCAGCTTGCCGCCATGGATCGCGCCAGCGACAACTCGGTGCGCGAGATTCAGCCACTGCTCGACGAAACAGGCCAGCCGCGCAGCGCGATGGCGACCTTTGCGCTTTACGTGCAAATCGGCGTCGACCACATCCTGCCGGGCGGGCTCGATCACATCCTGTTCGTGATGGCGCTCGTGCTGACCTCGACGCGACTGAGGCCACTCATCATCCAGGTCACGACGTTCACGCTCGCGCACACGGTCACGCTCGGTCTGGCGGGTGCCGGCGTCATAACGCCACCCGCGGGCATCGTGGAGCCGCTGATCGCTGCCAGCATTGCCGTCGTAGCGATCGAAAATGTGTGGGTTCGTGACATGCCCAAATGGCGACCCGTTGTCGTGTTCGGGTTCGGGCTGCTGCACGGGCTCGGTTTCGCTGGCTTCTTCGGCGAGCTCGGCCTGCCGCCCGGGCAATTCTGGAGCGCCCTGATCGGCTTCAACGTGGGTGTGGAAATCGGGCAGCTGGCCGTCGTACTCGCGACGCTTGCCGTTTTGGTGATGGCCCAGCACACCATCGGCACGGCAGACGAAGCGGGTACCACGACCTACAGACGCTGGGTGGTCACCCCGGCCTCACTGCTCATCGCGAGTGTCGGTTTTTGGTGGGCCATCGAGCGCGCGTTCATGGGCTGCACGCGCGCTCGACGATGTCTAACAGTAGCGAGCCTAGTCGCCGCCCGCGCCCGGATCGACGCCCCGGCCAATCAGCAGCGGTTCGATGCTCGGATCGGCGCCGCGGAAGTTACGGTAAAGCTCGTCGGCCTCGCGCAGGCCACCTGCCTCGTACACCCAAGTGCGAAGTCGGTCTGCCACTTCAGGATCGAAGATGTCTTCGGCTTCCTTGAAAGCGTTGAAACCATCGGCGTCAAGAATCTCGGACCAGAGGTACGCGTAGTAACCGGCTGAGTAGCCACCCGCGAAGATGTGGCTGAAGTACTGCGAACGGTAGCGGGGCTCGATCTCGTCAATGAGGCCGTACTCCGCCAGCACGCGGTCTTCGAATGCCGCGGCATCCGTGATCGCGGCAGCTTCTTCAGCTGTCAGCATGTGCCAGCGCAAATCGAGCAGGGCGGCAGCGATGAACTCCGTCGTGCTGAAGCCCTGGTTGTGATTCGCAGCAGCTTTCATGCGTTGCACGAGTTCTTCGGGAATCACTTCGCCCGTCTCATAGTGCCGCGCATAGAGCTCCAACATCAGCGGCTCGGAAGCCCAGTGCTCGAGAATCTGCGCGGGAAACTCCGTGTAGTCACGCGGGCCATCGACACCCGAGAAGGTGGGGTAGTCGATCGTGGTCATGATGCCGTGCAGACCGTGGCCAAACTCGTGAAACACCGTGGCCACTTCATCGAAACTCAGCAGTGCCGGCTCGCCTTCGGGCGGTGTCGTCAGATTGAGGTTATTGGTGACGATCGGTCGAATCGTGTCACCCTCGATGTTGGAGGCCGCACGGAAGCTGTTCATCCAGGCACCGCCGCGCTTGGAGTCACGCGCGAACATGTCAAACATGAAGACGCCGAGATGCGAGCCATCGGCGTCACGCACTTCGTAGGCTTCCACCACATCGTTCCAGACCGGTGCGTCGAGTTCGGTAAACGTGATGCCGAACAAACGCTCGGCCATCTCGAAGGACCCACCGAGAACCGCGCTGAGCTCGAAGTAGGGCTTGAGTGCAGTTTCGTCGATGTCGAAGCGTTCTTTGCGAATCTTCTCGGAGTAGTGCCACCAATCGTGACCCGCGAATTCAAACGCGTCGCCGATCATTTCCTGCATGTCGGCACGTTCCTGCTTGGCCTGCTCGAGGCCAGGCTTCCAGACACGAAGCAAGAAGTCCTCGGCGCCCTTCGGCGTGCGCGCCATGTTGTACTCGAGGATGTAGTCGGCATGTGTCTTGTAACCCAGCAGCGAAGCGCGCTTGGCACGCAGCTGCGCGATTTTGATCGCCAACGGGCCGTTGTCGCCCTCGCCCTCGCTCGCGCGCAGACGATAGCCGTTAAAGGCCTGCTCACGCAGCTCGCGATTCTCGGACTGCGTCATGAATGCTTCGTAGACTGAACGGTCGAGCGTCACGACCCAGGCCTGCGCGTCTTCATCCCAAATGCTCGCCTTGAAGGCGTCAGAAAGCCCGGCCGTGTCCGCCTCGTCGGCGATTTCCAGCTTGAAGGCTTTCGTGGCCGTCAGCAGATTCTGGCCGAACTGCGTGGTCAGACCCGAGATTTCTTCGTTGATGGCCGCCACCTGCGCCTTGGTGTCGGCATCCAGTGCTGCGCCCGAGCGAACGAAACCGCGGTGCATGAGTTCCAGCAAGCGGGCGTCCTGCTCGTTGAGACCCAACGTGTCGCGGGCCTCGTAGACCGTGTTGACGCGTTGCCAAAGCTCATCGCTCAGCGAGATCTTGTCGGACTCTCGCGTCCACATCGGGTAGATCTCGCTTTGAAGCGCACGCTTCTTCTCATTGAGTTCGGTCGACGCCAGCGGGCCGAATGTCAGGCCCACCTTGACGGCCAGGTCACCGACTTGCTCAAGCGCGAGAATGGTGTTCTCGAAGGTTGGCGGCTCCGGGTTGTTGATGATGGCCGCAACCTCGTCACGCTGCTCAAGCATGCCTTTCTTGAAGGCGGGCAGAAAATCGTCGTCAGAAATCTGGTCGAACGGCGGCACTCCGAACGGCGTATCCCACTCCTCGAGGAAGGGATTACCCGCGAGCTCCGCTTCAGTGACGGTGATGTCATCGGCGGCGGCTGTAGCCTGCTCGGTCTCGGCCGCTGCGGGCGTTTCAGGGTCCCCGCCGCAGCCGGCAACGAGCGCGCCAGCGAGCACAATCCAGGGTAATTTCGAAGTCATGATGCGGCTCCTTGGGAGCGTAGGTCGTAAAACCGTGAAGCTTGGCATAAAGCGGGCGCAAAGTGTTCAAAGGTCCACCCGCCGTCCCCTGCGTTCGACAAGCCGGTTGCCGACGGGTTCGGGGTGCATTGTAAGGCTTGTAATGTTATAACGTTGCACCAACGCTGTCACAGGTTCACCCACTGTGAATACGCCCCTCCCGGTTACCGTCTTGTCGGGCTTCCTTGGCGCCGGCAAGACAACGCTGCTGAACAACGTCCTCAATAACCGCGAAGGCCTGCGAGTTGCAGTCATCGTCAATGACATGGGCGAGGTCAACATAGACGCTGCACTCGTGCGCGACGACCTGTCGCTGCAGCACGTTGACGAGAAGCTCGTCGAAATGACCAACGGCTGCATTTGCTGCACGTTGCGCGAGGACCTGCTTATCGAGGTCTCGAAGCTGGCCAGCGAGGGCCGCTTCGACCACCTGCTCATAGAGTCCACGGGCGTCTCGGAGCCCATGCCCGTGGCCGAGACCTTCACGTTTGAAGACGAACATGGCCGCTCGCTGTCGGACGTCGCGCGGCTCGATACGCTGGTGACCGTCGTCGACGCCGTGAACTTTCCGAACATGCTGCGCGAAGCCGAGTCGCTCAAGGCCAAGGGCATGGAGATCGGCCCCGAGGACGAGCGCAGTGTCGCCGACCTGCTGATCGACCAGGTCGAGTTCGCGAACGTCATCATCGTCAGCAAGACGGACATGCTCGAGCCCGCCGAAGCCGACGCGGTCATTGCAACCGTGCAACGCCTCAACCCGGGCGCTCAGATCATCGCGGCGAGCCACTGCAACGTCCCGCCCGAAGCCATCCTGGGCACAGGCCAGTTCGACCTCGAGGCCGCCGCCAACGCGCCCGGCTGGCTGGCCGAGCTGCGCGGCGAGCACGTTCCCGAAACCGAGGAGTACGGCATCGGCAGCTTCGTCTACCGCGCGCGTCGGCCGTTTCACCCGGAGCGGCTCTACAACTTCCTCGTCAAGGGCTGGCGCCACGGCAACCTGATCCGCTCCAAGGGCTACTTCTGGCTCGCGAGCCGCTTCGACCAGGCCGGTTCCTGGTCGCAGGCCGGCGGCATCATGCACCACGGCTACGCGGGCCTGTTCTGGTCGGCTGTGAAGCCCGAACTCTGGCCGCCCGATGCTGATCACCGCCGCGAGATCATGAGCCATGTCGAGCCGCCCTACGGCGACCGGCGCCAGGAGATCGTCTTTATCGGCCAGAACATGGACGCCGCGGAAGCGACGGCGGCGCTCGACGCCTGCCTGCTCACCGATGCCGAGCTGGCCGCGGGCCAGGCCGCCTGGTCGCAGTACACCGATCCGTTTCCGGCCTGGGCGCCCGTCATCGAGGAGGCACTGGCCTGATGCGCGCGGTGACGAGCACCAACCTCGCAGACTTCGCGGGCATCTACGACGCTGACGTCGAGCTGGTCAGCGTTACACCCAAAAACGGGCCACGGATGAGCGACGTCGCTGATCTGTCCCGTCGCGCCATCAAGGCGCGCTGGTCACAGACACCCGGCGACCGCGCCGTCACGGAAGAACAGGTCCACCGCGCCGTCGAGTCCGAGGCATCCGCATGCCTCGTTGACGAAATCGACTCGGCCACACAGTTAATGGCCGATCTCCTGGGCTGCACAGGCGCCGGTATCCGCGTGGCGACACTCAACGGCCCCATGTGCCCCAGGTTTCACGTCGACTACGTGCCCTGCCGGATGATTATGACGCTCATGGGGCCGGGGACCGAGTGGATCGCACACGACGAGGTCGACCGCGTTGCCTTTGAGGGCCGCACAAACGAGACGATCCCGGTCGTCGAGGGTAAGGAGGTCCGCCACCTCAAGGCGGGCTCCTGGACGCTGATGAAGGGCGGCACCTGGGCCGACGACCTGTTCCACGGGGTCGTGCACCGCTCGCCGCATTACGCGGGCGACCGCCTGCTCGTCTCCATCGACCCCATGTTTTCGAAGGCTGACGCTTAAAGCAGCCCCGGCGCGTGCTGACGTACGGCCCGCTCATGCGCTATCTTCTGCGGCCGCCCCCACCACGGCAGCACCATCGTGACCAAAAGAATCCTCCTGCTTGTCGCATTGACGTTTAACTGCGCCTACGCCGGCGTTGTGCAAACCAAAGGCGACTTCGTCGACAAATTCCGCCAGCTTGATGAGGTTCTGCCGACCGCCAATTCGTACCGCACGGCAGGCGGCGAACCCGGTCACCGCTACTGGCAGCAGAAGGTCAACTACGACATCGACGTCACGCTCGATGAGGCGGGGCGACGCCTTACGGCCAGCCAGACCATCGCCTACACCAACAACAGTCCCGATACGCTGCGCTTTCTCTGGCTGCAGCTCGACCAGAACCGATTCCGCCGAGACTCGCTGGCCGAACGTTCTGGCGCGTTTGCCGACCCGAGCCGACGCGGCCCGGCGGTTAAGGCAGAAGCCGGTGAGCCGCCGCAGCTAAGCCTCGGCGAGCTGCGCCGACAGCAGGCCATGGCCGACACCGATTTCGGCTACACGATCAGCAACGTCAAAACCTCGGGCGGCCGCGACCTCGCCTACACGATCGTCGGCACGCTCATGCGTATCGATCTCGCGGCGCCGCTGGCACCGGGTCGCTCCACGACCTTTAGCCTCGATTTCGAGTTCGATATCGTCGAAGAGAACGCAGTCCCGGCGCGCGCGGGCTACGAGCACTTCCCCGACGACGCGCGCGAGGGTGGCAACGACATCTTCCTGCTCGCGCAGTGGTTCCCGCGTTTGGCCGCCTACACCGACTACGAAGGCTGGACCAACAAGGAATTCCTGGGCCGCGGCGAATTCACGCTGGAGTTCGGCGATTACACGGTCGACATCACAGTGCCCGCCGACCACATCGTCTCGTCGACGGGTGAGCTGCAGAACCCGGCCCGCGTGCTCACGGCAACACAACGAGAGCGCCTCGAGCAGGCCAAGACAGCGGACGCCCCGGTATTTATCGTGACGGCCGAGGAAGCACTCGAGAACGAAGCTGACGGCACGACAGACACCAAAACCTGGCGCTTCTCGGCGCGCAACGTGCGCGACTTCGCCTGGGCCTCCTCACGCAAGTTCATCTGGGACGCGCAGGGCTACGAGCAGGGCGGCACCGTACAGCCGCTGGTCATGGCCATGAGCTTCTACCCCAAGGAAGGCGAGCCGATGTGGTCGAACTACTCGACGGCTTCCGTGATTCACACCATGGAGGTGTACTCGCGCTACTCGTTCGACTACCCCTACCCGACGGCGCAGTCCGTCAACGGCCCCGTGGGCGGCATGGAATACCCCATGATCACGTTCAACGGCCCGCGCACGGACCTGCAGGACGACGGCACGCGCACCTACAGCCTGGCGGAGAAGCGCTACCTCGTGGGTGTCATCATCCACGAAATCGGGCACATCTATTTCCCGATGACCGTGAACTCCGACGAGCGCCAGTGGACCTGGATGGACGAAGGCCTGAACAGCTTCCTCGACGCGCTGGCCGGTCGCGAGTGGGACCCCGACATTCCCTGGAAGGTGGAGCCGCACGACATCGTCGACTATATGCGCTCCGATTTTCAGGTGCCGATCATGACGCAGTCCGACAGCGTGCTGCAGCTCGGCCCCAACGCTTACGCGAAACCAGCCGTCGCGCTCACGATCCTGCGCGAGACGATCCTCGGCCGCGAGCTCTTCGACTTCGCGTTCAAGGAGTACTCCCGTCGCTGGCGCTTCCGCCGCCCGACGCCTGCTGATTTCTTCCGCACCATGGAAGAGGCTTCTGGCGTCGACCTCGACTGGTTCTGGCGCGGCTGGTTCTACACGACGGACCACGTCGATATCTCGCTCGACCGGATCTGGAAGCTGCGGCTCGACACCAAGGACCCGGATATCGACTTCGACCGTCGTCGCCAGGAAAACGCCGACAAGCCCGAGTCGCTGACCGTGCAACGCGACCGCGAAGGCGGGCTGCGCACCTGGGTCGAGCGCAACCCCGGCCTGGATGACTTCTACGACGAGAACGACGAGTACACGGTTACCAACAAAGAGCGTAACGAGTACCAGCAGTTCCTGTACGGCCTTGAGGACTGGGAGCGCGTGACACTCGAGCGCGCCGTCGAGGAAGACAGCAACTACTACGTGCTTGAGTTCTCAAACCTGGGCGGGCTCGTCATGCCGATCCTGCTCGAGCTCGAGTTCGAAGACGGCAGCAAGCAGCGCTACGACATCCCGGCCGAGATCTGGCGCCGTAACGCAATGCAGGTCAAGAAGCTGCTCGTGTTCGAGAAAGCACTCGTCAGTGTCGTGGTCGACCCGCAGTGGGAAACAGCCGATGTCGACGTGGAGAACAACCACTACCCGCGGCGCATGGTGCCCTCGCGAATCGAGATGTTCAAATCACCGCCGCGTGAAGGCTTCGAGTACCGCGACATCATGCAGGACAGCAAGACCGAGCTTGAGCCCGTCTGCGAATCGGGCAACGAGTGCGACGACGAGTGAGCCATCACCGCCGCGCGGCAACCGCCGCGCTGGCGCTGCTTTTGGCCTGCAGTGCGGTTGCACACCAGGCGCGGGAAGCGGTCACGCGCGTGTTGTTCAACAACCGCACGGGCAACATCGAGGTGATGCACCGCTTTCTTGTGCACGACGCCGAGCACGCCGTGCGCGACATCGTGGGCGCTGATGCTGACATCCTGAGTTCAAAGGCCACGCGCGACCAATTTGCGGCCTACGTCAGCAAACGCTTCAAGATGCGGGACCAGGACGACAACTGGCTTGAGCTCACACCCGTCGGGCACGAGATCGAGGGACAATTTCTCTGGGTCTACGCCGAGACGCCGATACCCGAGAACCTCGAGGCGCTCGCGATGAGCCACAACGCACTGCGCGACATCTGGCCGGACCAGGTCAACCTCGTGACCGTAGAGCGTGACGGCGAATCTCAGTCCGCCTTGTTTGCCGGCGGCACGCCTTCAGTAACGATCGACTTCGACTCGGGGTCTTAGGGCCCCGCCTCGATGGTCATCACGAGCGGCAGGTGGTCCGACACACCGCGGCGACGCTCGAGATCGAAGCGCCGCACCGTGCCGTCTTCATTGAGCTGATCGCGGTAGCCGTTCGCGAGGTAAACACCGCCCGTGCGGATGCGCCAGGATTCCTGCGCCGCGGGTGCCGGTGAGAACAGCACCATGTCCAGAAACGACCAGCTCTTGCCGGTGCGCCAGTAGTTGGTGCCGATGCAGCCGTCGCAATCGACTTCGTGCGCCACGCGCCAGTAAGGCCGCACACGATCATCCATGATGCTGGTGTCGGTCATCTCACGGTTAGGCGTGTTGAAGTCGCCCGCGGCAAACACCACGTGGGCATCGGGCACATTGGCCCGCAGCTCGTTGAGATGGTCGTAAGCCAGCTCGCGCATCTCGATGGGATGGAACGGTGCCGGGAAGTGTACGGCAAAGCCTGTGAGCAGCCTGCCATCGGGTAACTCGAACGTGGCTTCGAGCACACCGCGCGTGTCATCCGCCCGGTCGGGGAACGCATCCATGTTGAACGGGTGCAACACGGGCATACCGCGAATCGGCAGCCGGGACAAGAACGCCACATCGATCCCGCGCAGGTCGCGCCCCTCGAGAAGCACGAGCTCGCGGTAACCCGCCGCGCCCAGGTAGTCGCGCGTCAGGCGCTTTAAGATGTTGACGTTCTCGACTTCCTGCAACGCGATGATGTCGGGCCCGCGCCCGTCGTTCACCTGCAGGATCGCCGCCGCCACCTGTTCAAGCTTGAATTCGAGCGCTTCATCGCTCCAGTCGAGCTCGAGGCATTCGCTGCGCCAACGGGGCACCTCGATGGGCTCGCAGAGTGCCTTGTGCGCCGCCGTCTGCTTCATCGCAACCGGCAGGTAGGCGTGGTCGTCCTTGCCCGGGTCGTCCGTATTGTCGAATAAGTTCTCGACGTTGAAGGTCATGATGGTGACCGTTGGCGCCTCCGCCGCGGTCGCCGGCTGCGTGCTATTGATGCCGCAGGCGTTCAACAACAACGCACACAAGAGTGGCGCGGCACGCCACAGGCGCGCGCCCGTTTGTATTGCAGTTACCCGCCGTTCACCCATACGCCTCACCTGCTGTTCATTCCGGCTCCAGTAACCAGTACCCGGCGTCGATGCCCGTCGGCACGTAGTTATCTGCTGAGGGCTCGAGAATGCGCGCCTCACGAAACAGTATCGCAAGGTCACGCAACATGAGGCGACTGTTTGCGACATAGGAGTGCCCCTTGGTCGCCTGGCTCACATCGACCGTCTGCATGGGCGGTGCCACCATCGGCCTCGGGTGTGTTTCGCCGGCACGCTGGTAGTTTTCCTCGTCGCCACCCTGCAGCGCACGCGACAGCAACAGCGCCGAATCGTGAGCCGACGCATAGAGCGTCACACCGTCGGTGATACGGTCCAGCGCTTCGATCTTCTGCGCCAGCAGGTCCCGCTTGATATCTGGCGCGGCGAATACCAGCTGGCCAAACGCATTGTCCGGCAAACCGTCCGCCGACAGTTTCTCGACAGCCTGTGACAGCGCCCGCGTGCCCATGCTGTGCGCGATCAGGTGGATGCGTGTTGCGCCCGATTCCCGGTGCAGCTCCTCAAGGAACTGGCGCAGGTGCAGCACGCTGGTTTCGACATTCGCGGCATCGGTCAGGTAGTCAAGGACGGCGCCCTGCGACGGCCAGCTGAAGAATACCGGCGCACCGGGGAACTGCATGTCGTGCGCAATCTGCGCCGTTCGAAATGCTGCGTCCTGGAACGTGTTGTGGAAGCCGTGCACGAAAACGAACGCCTGCTTCTCCGGGTCCCGCGCCAGTGTCTCGGAGAGTTCGGCATAGAATGTCTCGTCGTCAGGCGGCGTCACTGCGGCAAGCTGGAAGTGCTTGGTAGGGTCCACCGCGAATTCGAGCCGGATGAGACTGGGCCGGTTAAGCTCGCCCGCGCGCCGCTTGGGCGGAATCGAGACACTGACCCAGCCCCGTTCATAGGGCGTGCCGTATGCATCCGCCTCGCGAATCTCATTACCAAACTTGACCTTGAGGATGGCGTCGTCCTGGCGCATCAGGAGCGACTTCTGCAGCCCCAGGCCGCCGAGCACCACGATGGCAAGCCCGCCGACCACCCGCACGACCAGGCCCAGGCGACTTTGGTGTTCTTCCTTGATATAGCGGCGGATGGCGCGCGTGAGCAACGCGGTAAGCACGAGTGCCACGGCAAAGCCCAGGAAGGGCTTCAGGTAGTCCCCGAAGGTCCGCGACAGGCGCACCCGGTTGGTCGCGAAATACACGCGCTTGAGAATGGGAGTGTCGTCAGCAAGGTCCTCGAGTTCGACCTCGGCGGCCATGACCTCGGTCGTTGTCGCTTGGTCGGCACGCACGATGGCGCCCGCCGGCGCCAGGTTGGGTAGCATATCGACCTGCCGGCGCGCCTCCTCCAACTCGCGCGCCAGCACGGCATTCTGCTCCGCCAGCTGCCGCACTCTGTTAACGCTGGCTTCGCTGGCGGCGCGGGCTTCAGCAACACGTATCTCGGCTTCCCGCGCTTCCTGCATCGCGCGCGCCTCCACGTCGCGCAATGCTTCGGCCAGTGCCGCAGCGCGTGCCTCGGCTGCCGCCGCAGCGGCGCGCGCCTCGGCCAGGGCGGCCTCAGCATCGGCCAGTTCCTGCTCCAGCTGCGCAATCCGCGCCTCGCGCGCCGCGAGCGTGGTCTCGTGATCTGCGACGCGCTGCTCGAGCCGATCGACCTGCGTGTCCTGACGTTGCGTCACGCCATCTTCGGCACTGTCGCGGGCACAAGCTGTCAGCAGCGCGACCAGTACGACCGCAACACCCCTATTCATGGCGGTGGAACTGTGCATCTTCATTTCTTGAGACTCCTGGCGAAGGCCTCGGCAATCTGCTTCGGCAGCTTGCCGGCCTGCATCAGATTGACCGCAATACTCAAGACACGGACCCGTCCCTTGTAGGCGATTTCCACACGCAACGCCACATCGTCAGGCAGCAGGGGGCGCACCGACTTCTCGAAGCGCACGGACCGGATGTTGGGGATACCGGAATCAATGCCCTCGTCCACGCTGCGACGGACATCGGCCAACACCTGTTGGTTCTTAGGCATGCTCTTGAGCACGCGCTCTGCCGAAAGCCGTTGCTTCGTCGCCGCTGGCAATTCGTCGATCGCCTCTATGGCCTGCTTCACTAGCTTTACCTGCGTCTTGCTCAGCACGGGTTTGTGCCGGTATAGCAGGATGCCGGGGAAGCCCTTGAACTCGCCCAGGCGTATTTCTGCAACGTTCTCGCGGATCAGCGCCTTGAGCGCGCGCTTGAGGTTGGTGCGGTAGCGTCTGTCTATTTTGGCCTTCGCCGCATTTTGCACCGCCGTGAGTTTGTCGATCCAGGGCTCAGCCGCCTCGCGCGCTTCCTTGGGCGCAAACGGCTTGGCCCCCGCGACAATAAGCTTCCTGCCGACGTGCTTGCCCGCCCAGCTGTCCATCATGGCGTGCACAGAGCGTTTGCTGGTCTTGCTGGCAATGCGCCGCTTCACCTCGGCGCAGACTGGCGGAATGTTGCGCCGAACGCCCCGCAGACTCGCCTCGAAACTGTCCTTTTTCTTGATGGCCGAGATCAGCATGTTGTAGCCGTCGGAAACCTCGTTGCCCACGGCCTTGTTGGCGACGGACTTGAGCCCCTTACGGAAGGACGCGCTGAAGCCCTTGGGCAGCTCGAGCTCGAAGCCAGCGTTGAACAGTGAGTTTCGCTTGCCCGGCAAAGACAGAAACATCGTCGCACTGAGATCGCCAACCTTGAGCTCCGCTGGCTTGAACATCAGGCCATCGGCGCTCGCCACCGCGCTGGTACGCACCTCGATCCGGTCGCGGCCTGGCGTATCCCAGACCACGGTGCCGGAGATGGCCAGACCACCGGCGTCGATCTTGAGAGTGCCCTGCAACCAGAAGTCGTCAGCCAACACGAGGCGGATGCGGGCCTCGAACAACTCACCCGGCACCACCTTGAGCGAGCCGCCCAGCGCAAAGGTCTTGCGGGCGATCTGCAAGGCGATTTCGCCGGCGACGTTGACGGCGACCTTGTCGGAGTCGTCCCGCACCCGGCGCGTCTTGACCAGACCGTTGATACGAACCGCCAACAGCCCTTCCGGGCCGATTTGCAATGTCTGACGAACCGCAAGCTGGCGGTTGCCGGGCCCCGTCAGGGCCATACCGAACTGGGTCTTGCTGCGAATGAGGTTGACCCGGCCCACCTTGATCGCCGCCTCGCCCATCATGAGGACGAGATAGCCCTTGTCGTATGGTGCGCCGCCCATGTTGACCGGCGTGCAGCCGATCATCGCGACGGGGTCGGCCTTGGCCAGCTTGCGCATCGCCGACTTGCTCTTCATGACCACGTTGCGAAACTCCGCATCGGTGGTCACGCAACACACGGCACGAAAGCTCAGCGGACCGAATGCCATATCAATGTCGCTGATCCGAGGCCACTTCGTGGCACGCCCCTCTCGATAGGACAACGGCACCGTTCGGATCAGCCAGCCCGCGTTGCCCGCCTTGATACCGTCGATGCCATGCGCCAGCGTGTCGGCCATCTCGAGTGGCGGCAGTGCGCGATCTATGCCGATGCGCGCGCCGCCCAGATAATTCGGCAACGACAAGGTCGCCGGACCCAGCGTAAAGGGCAACGCCAGGCTGTCGGGCAAATTGTCGTCCTGATGAAGGAAGACCTGGTCATCCGTAAAAAACCGCACCAGCGAGACGACCAGACGCACCCAGTCGCCCAGCGAGGGCTCCGGGTCCGGAAACGCCGCCTGCAACTGCATGCCGAGCCCCAGGAAATTGCGATAGCGCCAACCCAGCTCGTCGTAGAACAAGGGCATGGGCACGGGAGCGGCCATCGGCACCAGCGCGACGAGCTTGCGCAAGGTCACTCGATTGGTGATGGCCTCGCCCTTGCCACTCAGCAGCGCGAACACTAGGTTGACGATATCGAGCCGGTCGATCCAGCCGTCGAAGCGCACCACACCCAAGGCGCCGCCGCTGGAGACGCCAAAGCCCACCTCATAAAGCGTAACGCCCATGAGAGCCGGCAGGGGTGGTACTCCCGCGACGGTCGGCATGATGACGCGGATTGGTTTGTCGTCCTCGACACCAACGGTCACATGGGCGCCGCCACCGGGCTCGATCGCAAGGTCAAAGCGGAAATTGGTTGGAATGTGTAGCTGCAGATAGTCCTCGAAATCCGCAGGCAAATTGTCGATACCCTGCGCCAGCGCGTCAGCCAGTTTCTCGAACGCGGCGGTGACCGCCTTCGATGGGGTGCCGAGCATATCGAGCAATTGGGGCACGACCTCGGGCGAGGCGAGGTCCAGCTCACGCAGTGGAATGCAATCCGGCATCTTGTTTAGTAGGGCATCCGGCAGGCCACATTTGCGCGCGAGCCAGCGAACGGGCGTCAGGGGTAACGAAAGACCATCGCTTGAGAGCACGCCGCCGCTTGCCCGCCAGCGCCCCCCCTTGAAGTCGAAGGTGAGTTCGGGCACCAGAAAACTCAGCGTGCCGATGCCCTCGAATTGATGCCACTCGGTCCACAGCGACCCGTCGGGTAAGGTGCGCAGCGCAATGGCTCGAAACGGCGAGGTCTTGGGCTGTACGCGAACGCCGCCGTCGACGACCAGCGCAAGGTCCAGACGCTCGACAAAAACATCGGCACCGCCCAGCAGACGGTTGAGTCGGTCCAGCGCGTCTACGCGCAGATCGGCACCGAGCTGCCAGGTATTGCCCGCGCCGGAACGGCGCCGTATGCCGATGGCGCGCACCGACACATCGGGTGCCGGTATCGCGTCCGAGCCGATATCGAGCGCCAGGCTTTGCAAACCGTCCGATTCGAGCTGCAGTGCGATCTCATGCGCCCCGAGCTGCAGTGTGGCGCGCACTTCGGTCTCGGGCAGCAACACGCTGACAGGAAACGGGACGCCTTCAAAGTGTACTCGTGCGTCGGCCGTGACCTGCCACGGCGCCTCGCGGCCGCTGCGCGCGAAACCAACCGATAGCAGGGACACGACCGTAGCCGCGGCCTCAGGCTGATCCGGATCGATGGACAGCGGTAACCGCACGGCCTGATCGCCGGCATCCGGGTTGGGTGTCAGCTGAATACCATTGGCCGACAGCGACACCTGCGCCTGGTAAGTCATCAGGTCAGGCAACTCGAGCGCGCCCAGCGCCTGCAGTGCCGTACTGCGCTGCTTGCCCACGCGGCTGACCACCATCGCGACCTGCTCAAGCCACAGCGTTGCCACATCGGGCACTAACGCCACCTGAACCGGCGTCGTGACAGACAGCCGCAATGCCGAGCCCTGGCCTGATTGTTCATAGCTCGCGCGCAAAGCGACCGGGCGGTCGAATAGCGAAGCCTCAAGGTCGCCAGCAACCACCCACGCGCCGTCGGCGCCGAGATTGAAACTGAGCTCAACACCGCCCAGCACGAGTGCCGTATCGATCGCGATGGGCCCGTCAGCGCTTACGGCGAGTTCGGCGATGGGCGGCTTACCGGCGCGCAGCGCAAGCTGCAGGCGGCAGGTCAGCGCCGTCGGTGAGCCCGTGTCGAAAAGATCTGCGTGAACCGTGACCGAAGACTGCAGGCGCAACACGCCCTGGCTGCCCGAGATCTCGAGCGCCGTAGAACCGAACGCAATTTCCGGTAGCTCAGGAGGTGCGGTCACATCAAAACGCGCCAATAGCGCCACCAGGGTCGTCGGCCGCAGGCTGCCTGCCAACTCGGTATCGCGCCCGATGGCGCCCCGCACGGCCACACGCTCGCCGCCGACTACGGTCGTCGCGTAAAGCCGTGCACCGGGATTGTCCGCCGACAGCTCGAGGTCGAGCTGCAGGCCCTGCAATGTGGCGTTGGTGCCCGGAATCGGCCAATCGCCTTCGAGCGTACTCATCGCCTGCAGACGCTTGCCGGGCCAGTCGGCGTCAACGCTAAGTTGCCGAATAGACAACGCCGGCAATAGGTCGGGCGGCGCAGACCCGGCAAGACCACGATAGAGCGACGCCAATGACACGCCCGACTCGTTGTCCAGCGCGCCGCGGAAGCGGAACTGCGGCAGCTCGCCAGACAGCGCGATGGCAGTGCCCCCAATCCTTAGCGTGGCGCTGGCACCCATCGAGACGCGGCGCCGCGCCGCATCGGTGAGGCTCTGGCCCTGCAGCGATACCGCGAACGACGCCAGCGTGACGCCATCGAATGGCGTTGCAACCTCGGGCACGCGCAAACCCAGCTCGACGGCGGCGGGCACGAAGGTACCGGCCCGCAGCGCCAAAGCCAGCGTGGTCAGCTCAATCTCACCGCGCAGCTGATCGACCGGCAGCTCAGCCAGCAAGCTGCCCAACCCACTGGCCTCGAGCAAGCCGGACAATGCGGCAAGGTCGAACGTCTGGTTTTCGACCCAAACGTCGATGGTGTCGGTGCTGGATGCGATGCGCAGCGTATGTTGCTGGCCGCGCACCGCAATGGTGACCACCAGCGTCGGCTCGGCCATGAGCAACGCCTCGCCGGTGCCGCCCATCGCAACATGCAGTTGGGCATCAATGAGCCGCGCCTGTTCGAGAAACGGCAGCGCTACGGCCGATGACGGCAAAGCGCAATCGAGATGCCCATGCCAGGTGTCGTCTGAGCCCTCAAGCGTCAGCGACGCCGACTGCTCAGGCAAACCGAAGGGACGCACGGGTCCGCGCGCAGCCACGATGGCGCCATCGGCCTCGGCCATTGTGAAGGCCCAGGTCTCCACACCGGGTACCCGGTCCTGCAGCAGTGCCAGATTGTCGAGCGCCACGTCGTCGAGCCACGCGTCACCGCGACGCAGGTTGGCTGCCACTGTGTCCATCCAGACTGTTGGGCGTCGCGCGCTCATGCGTCTAGGTTCAGCAGCAGCTGCAGCGCAGACAGCTTGTCTTCGGTATTGGCTAACCCGGCAATGGCGAGCACCGCCTCATCACGCATCTCGATGATGCGCGCGTCGTTGAGGTCATTGAGTTGTTGGCGCACGTCCTCGATTGTTGCGCGATCGAAATAGGTCGCAGACACCACGCGACCGCGCGCGTTGTAGAGCGCTCTCGATTCCAGGCGATGATAGTAGGCCGGTATGTCGTGGTGGCTGAGATCGTCATAGTCATGCTGGTCCGTATGCAGCTGATCCGCGGGATGGGCCGCATTGCCCGCGCCAAGGGCAAGCTTTGCGGGAGGATGCAGGAACGCATCCACGCGATGCCACGCGGGCCGGTCCGGCGTGTTGGCTTGGCCTTCGGGATTGCGCGTGCTGTGAGCGGAGGCCGTGATAATGCCGAGCGCACGCATATAGCCCGCACTCGGCACGGGTACCGCGCGCGCCATGCAGTCACCCATGGCGTCGATCCATGTCGTAAATTCCGGCTGATTGTTTGCAATCAGGGTCAGCGTGTGTTGCATGGCCGCCCCGATGCGCGCAGTCTGCTCGCGCGGCAGAACGCGGCGCCAGCCCGAACCGTGCAGTTCGACCACCCGGTTGCTTGCCGGCACACTCCTGATCGAGTCTACGGAATCGAGATACATGCGGGAGGTACCATCGAGCTGGATGCCAATCGCCTGCTGCTTGATGAGCCAGCCTGTCAGCCCACCCGTCTCCTGTTTGTCCGCGTCATTCTCACCGCCGGCACCACCCGGTGCCGATTTGTCCGATACCGCCGCCGTACCGGGCAGTGACGTGATGGGGCCGGAGAAACTGACTTCCAGATCAATGGGTACCGGCAGCTTGTCGTGCGCAATGATGTTTTCGAGGTGCAAGTCAGACCACGAAAACACGCGTGCAATTGCCAGCCACGCGCCCCAGGTACGATAGAACACGTCGCTCTGCTCCGTGGTGGTCAGCCAGTCGGAAGCCGCGAAATCCGCGTCACTGACCGGCCCCGCTGGCAAGCCGTCAATGCCCGCCTCGGGCGCATGGCGGAGAAACTCAATGTAGCCGTAGGAGTTGCCAACCGGCAATTGGTTGTCGTTGACCTCAAGCCCGCTACCCGGGTGCCTGGGCAAGATCCGGTAGGTCGGTAGTTCCGGCACGTTCGGGTTGAGGCCGGCCTGCAGGCGCAACGCGTTGATCAGTTCGGCCAAACTCTGCGGCGGCGCGTCATCCCCGTAGGGGTTGTAGGCATCGGTGCGACCGCAGAAGCGGTAGTCCATCTCGATGTCGGAGGGCTTGTAGACGAGTTTGTGTAGCCCCTCGTTGGCGCCGGCCACTTGCAGCGAGAAGAACAGGACCGCGCGGCCACGTTTGTGGGTATCGCCACCCGAGGGGGTGATCCTGACCAGCGCCGTGATGCCCGCGTCGTCGAAGAAGACGTTGCTGATGGTCTCGCGGTCGCCTGCCAGACGCTGAACGGCCAGCGCCATGCTGCTCCTGAACTGCTCGCTGACGCGCTCCAACAGGACGCGAGTCGTCGCGTGGTACTCGAAAAACACATCGATGCCGGGCCGTCTGGTCTCGGTATCGACAATCAGCTCGGGGATGATGAGCCATTTGAAGTAGCGGTCGTAGATTCTGTCGGCCTGCTCGGGCTTGTCATCAGAAATGATGGCGTCGTAGGTCCGGCGCAGCTTGTTGATCTCGCTGATCTGCGGGGGCGGGCGCCAACGGTGACGCTTTCGCTCCAGATACTCGCGCAGCTCGTAGAGATCTCTGGCAACGGCTGCGGCCGTCAGCCGGTCCAGCAACTCGATAAGCGGCCGGACCAGCTGCGGGTCTTCAAGCGCTTGCACGGCGAACGGGTTTTGCGTCGCCACCTCATTTAGGCGTGTGATCACGGGAACGACGAAGCGCTCGTAGATCCGCCAGCGCTTCTTGCAGGGCGCCAGGCTTTTTAGCTGACTTTTATTGAGCACCGCGGGGCGTGTCCACCGGGCTACCTGATGTCATTGCACTACTCCTGCCACACGGGTACGCGCCCCGGCGTGTGGGGCGAGCCCATGCGTTCCAGAGTTTCCTCGAGCGCCGTGAGGTCACGCTCGATGCCACGCAAGTCCGTCAGCGCCGAGCGGAAGGCGCTGGCCGCCATTGCGTAGGAGGACTCGTACATCTCGGGCACATCGGAACGCACATTGAGCAGCAGCCCGTAGACGGCACCCGCACGCCGGGAGATCGACCAAGGCGTGGCCTCGTTGCGCGACGCCACCGTACGGTCGCCATTCAGCGCGACGACGAGGTCATCGAGGCGCGTCTTGATCTGACGCAGACGTTGCTCGTGCGACTCGTCGGCCGCCGGCGTATCCGTCAGCGCCGCCTTGAGGTGCGTGATGCGCGTGTTGAGCTCGCCCGTTAGCGCGCTGGCACCGGCCACCGCGCGGTAGAGCTCCCCGGCTTTGCGCTGGAACGCGGTAACGGCGCTGAGGTCCAGGCTCGTTTCCTTGCCCTGCGGCATCGACTTGACCGTGAACGTCTTCGGCCCTGCAACCTCCTCAAGCGCGCCGTTCTGGCGAACCGCCAGGCTCACGGTGTACTCGCCGGGCGCTGCCAGCGGACCCTGCGGCGGTGAGGCCCAGGGCACCGAGACCGGTGTCGACAAGTCGACGGGATCGGTCGGCGGGTAGCGCAGGTCCCAGGCTGTGCGATGCACACCGGCGCCCGTTTTGCCGGCAACGCGACGCACGACATTACCGTCTGTGTCGCGAACGATCAGCATCACGGCCGGGTCTTCCTCGCGATCCTCGGCGCGCAGCGCCTCCCAGGAGGGGTACGGCGTACCGCCACCTTCCTTCTCGATCTCAATCTCCGCCTTGCGGCGCGTCTTGCTGGCGGACTCCAGGCCTTTCTCGAGGCGGTACGTAAACACGGCGCCGAACGGCGGGTTGTCGGCGTTGTAGTGCGTCGCACCGAAGAAGCCCTTCACGCCGTAACCGATGTTGTCACCGACGACGTAAGACCAGGCATCACGCACGTCGAACAGATGCTGTGCTTCGAGATCGCCGGCTGCCGTGCGCAGCGGTGTGTAGTCGTCGAGGATGTAGATGCCGCGCCCAAAGGTGCCGACCACGAGATCGTTCTCTCGTCGCTGGATTTCGATGTCGCGCACAGCGATTGTCGGGAAGTTACCCTTGAGCTGGTGCCAGGCATCACCACCGTCCTGCGAAAAGAACACACCGAACTCGGTGCCGACGAACAACAGATCGGCGTCGACATGGTCCTGCACGATCGTGTGCGCCGAACCCCACTCGGGCAGGTTGTTCGAGATCAGCGACCAGCTGCGCCCCCGGTTCTCGGTCTTGAGCACGTAAGGCTTGTAGTCGCCACGCTTGTGGTTGTCGATGGTGGCGTAGGCGACATCGGGGTCGTGCAGCGAAGCGACGACATCTTCGATGAGCGACATGTCGGGCACGCCGCGGAACGAATCGACGCGACGCCAGGTTTCGCCACCGTCTTCGGTGACGTTCATGACGCCATCATCGGTGCCCACGTAAATCAGGCCCTCGCTGAGCTCGCTCTCCGAAAGCGCAATCGCTGCGCCATAGATCGACGTAGAGTTGTTCTTGGCGATCGTGTCCACGCTCCAGACGCGGCCCATGACCTCAAGCGCATTGCGGTCGAGCTGTCGCGTCAGATCCGGGCTCACGGCTCGCCAGCTGTTGCCGCGGTCATCCGAGCGGAAGAGCTTTTCCGCAGCGTAGTAAATCCGCTTGCTGTTGTGCGGGCTGACGATCAGCGGCGTGTTCCAGTTCCACTTGTAGGCGTTTTCGCCATCGGCCGGGTGCGGCGCGATGAACACGCGCTCGCCACTGGTTCTGTCGTAGCGGGCGAGGCCACCGTACTGGTACTGCGTGTAGATGATATTCGGGTCTTCGGGGTCGAACTGCGGCTCATAGCCGTCGCCACCGAGGATCAGCGTCCAGTCGGCATTCGTGATGCCGTGGCGCATCGTCGTGCGCGAGGGACCGCAGAGCGAGTTGTTGTCCTGCGTACCGCCACAGACGTTGTAGAACGGCTCCGAGTAGTCGGGCTGTATGCGGTAGAACTGGGCAATAGGCAGGTTCGCGATCCAGCGCCAGTTCGCACCGTCGTCGTAGGTGTCGTAAATGCCACCGTCACCTCCGATCACGAGATGCGACGGCTCGTCGGGGTCAATCCAGAGCGCGTGGTCATCCACGTGACGGTGGTCGCCGCCGTAGCGTGACCACGTTGAACCGCCGTCGACCGACACGTGCGTAAACGTATCGACCGAGAACACGCGGTCGGGATTCGTCGGATCCACAACCAGCTCGTTGTAGTACTGCGGGCTCGAGGTCATGTGGCCCGAGCGCTTATCCCAGGTCAGGCCGAAGTCATCGGAGCGGTAGATGCCCTGCTCGTCTGACTTGGCCTCAATGATCGCGTAGACGCGGTCCGCATCACCCGGTGCGCCCGCAAGACCGATGCGACCCATGTTGTCCTTGGGCAGGCCCGATGAGATTTCGGTCCAGGTCTCACCGCCATCTGCGCTGCGGTGGATGCCGCTGCCGGGTCCGCCGTTGATGAGCGTCCAGACATGGCGGCGGCGCTGGTAGCTCGAGGCCACGATGCGGCTGCTGTCGCGCGGGTCGACGACGAACTCGTTGATGCCCGTGTCGGCATCGACAGAGAGGATCTGCGTCCAGTTCTCGCCACCGTCCGTGGTCTTGTAAAGGCCGCGGTCGCCGCCCGAATTCCAGAGCGGGCCCTGGGCCGCGACGAGCACGGTGTCGCCGTCCTCGGGGTCGATCCAGATCTGGCTGATATGGCCCGAGTTCTTGAGCCCAACGTTGGACCAGCTCGCGCCGCCATCAAGCGACTTGTAGACGCCGTCGCCGTAACCCACGCTGCGCTGCGCGTTGTTCTCGCCCGAGCCGACCCACACCGTGTTGGGGTTGGAAGGATCCAGCTCAACGACGCCCAGCGCGTAGCTGCCTTCGCCGTCAAACAACGGCTTCCAGGTCGTGCCGTTGTTCTCTGTCTTGAACAAACCGCCCGAGGCGACCGACGCGTAGTACACGCTCTTGTTGTCGGGGTGGAACGCAAAGTCCGAGATGCGCCCTGAGATTACTGCAGGACCCATCGTGCGCAGCGGCAGGCTGGCCAGCGGGTGTTTGTCGTCAGCCAGCGCCGGCGTCGGAGTCGCTGTCACAAGCGTGCAGGCGAGCAGCACAGAGATCAAACGAGTCATGGTGTGTCCTTTATCTTTGTTTTCAGAGCTTAGGCCTGGACTGCACGCCACGCCGCGAGAATCTCGCCAGGTGCCGCACTCCAGACCTTGCCGGATTGCGTGATGTATTCGAGTACGCGTTCGAGCGCACGGATTCGGTGTGGTTGCCCCAGCATCCAAGGGTGAATATTGAGCGCCAGCAGGCGTCCGCCACCCGTGGCTTCGGCTTCGCCGATGAGGAAGTCGCAGGCGTCCTCAACCTGTTCAGCCCATTCGAGCTCGGCGTGGCCGTTGTCCGTGATGACGAAGCGGTCTTCGAGCTCTGTCGACAACGGCATCGCCGTAAGCTCGCCCGCGGCGGTGCGGAACGGAAACGGCAGGTCGTCGTTGATCCAGTCGCACATGAATTCAACGCCATGCTCCACGAGCAACGCGGGTGTGTTCTCGCTCTGGCTCTTGGCCGGGCTCAGCCAGCCTTTGATCGACTGTCCGGACGCGCCGCGCAGCACGTCGAGCGACCGCGCGATACGCTTGCGCTCTTCGGCCGCGTCCAAACCACCGTAATGCAGGCTGTCCATGTCCCAGCCGTGACAGAGCAGCTCATGGCCACGATCGACCACACGCTGCAGCAAGTAGGGCGTGCGTTCGGCAAGCCGGGCACTCATGGCGACGCTGGCGGTAACGCCGAACGCGTCGAGCGCCTTGAAGATCCGAAAAACACCGACTCGGTTGCCGTAGTCGCGCAGCGTGAAGTGACGCAGGTCCGGGTAGGCCGTGACCATGCCGCCCGGCGGCGGGAACGGTTTGCCTTTCTGGTCGAGCGGGAAGAACTGCAACGCGACGTTCACCCAGAGCGCCAGCGGCTTGTTGCCGGGCCAGGTGACGGGCGCGCGATCGGCGAGCATCGACCAGTCGTAGTGGTCGTGGTCCATACCGTAGCCACGGCGCGCGTACTTGAGGTAGTCGCCGTCGAGACTCATGACGTCGCGCCCCGCGCCTCAATGTCGGCAACGGCCGCATCGTAGTGATTCGCAATCCAGTGCTCGGCGATCTCGCGCCCCGTGGTCACCCAGACATCGCTGTGGCCCGTGATGTACTCGAGCGCCTCCTCGAAGGCACGCAGCCGGTGCGGGTGCGACACCTGATAGGCATGCAACGGAATGCACATGACGACGGGGTTGTCGGCGCCCTCGGCGTAGAGCCGGTCGAAGTTGGCCTTGAGCATCTCGCCGTAACGGCGTGGCTCAATCTTGTTGGCCACATAGACGATCGTGTCGTTCATCTCCAGCGAGTACGGCACCGAGATGAACTTCTCACCCGAACGCACGCGAACCGGCGTCGGTTGATCATCGTGAAACAAGTCGCAGGTGTAGATACCGCCGGCTTCTGCGAACAGGTCGAGCGTGTGCTCGGTGTGCGTCAGCGCGGGCGCCAGGTAGCCGGCACAAGGCTTGCCGGTGTGCTCAAGGATCGTGGCCATGGCGGCCTCGATGACCTCACGCTCCTGCGCCTCGCTCATGCCGTAGACGTAGCGCGTGTTGTAGATGCCGTGGCTGAAGAATTCCCAGTCACGATCGCGACACATGGCGATGATCTCGGGGTGGTGGTCGCAAAGCGCCGTCGACAGTGAGATCGAACCGCGCACACCGTACTTGTCGAGCAGGTTCATGAGGCGCATGTGGCCGACGCGGTTACCGTAGTCGCGTGTGGCGTAGCCGTGCACGTCGGGCACGGGTTTGGGCCAGGCTTTGCGGTGCGGGTTTACAGCCGGGTCGAGCTCGTAGAACTCGATGTTGGGGGCGACCCAGAACGCGACGCGCGCGCCACCGGGCCAGCTGATCTTCGGCCGATCCTCATAGGGCCAGTAGTGATACAGGCCTGGGTCTGAGCGCATAGACGTCCCCCAAAAATGCGCGCAACGTGAACGGGTTAGAACGGGCTGCCGCGAGCCTCGCGAATCGGTTGGCAGCCCGGGTGCTGTTTCAACCAGGCCTCAACAGCGGCGATGTCCTCGACATCCGCGTACTTGAGCATCATGTCACAGAGGTTCGCGAAGTGCGGGATCTCGTGTTTGTCGGCCACGCACTCCTCGGGAATGATCGTGCGGTAGCCGTGTGACAGCGAGGCGACGCAGGACGCGCGCACGCAGCCAGAGGTGCTGCCGCCCGTCAGGATCACGGTGTCCACCTTGTGCCAGACGAGCAGCGACGGGATCAGCGTGTCGTGAAACACGCTGGCCATGCGTTTGTTGATGACGGCGTCGCGGGCGCGGTCGATCTCGAGCCGCGGGTCGAGCTCGGACCGCTCCGAGTCTTCGCGAATATTCTGCAACGAATCCGGCGTGTTGGTGCGCGTACCCCAGGCGCCCGCGTCGTCGGCGCTGTCCATGTAGGCCACGTAGGTCCAGATAACCGGCATGTTTTTGGACCGCGCCAGCGCCGACAGCCGGTTGATGTAGTCCAGCTGGTTCGGGTCGGTCTGGTAGGCCGTCTTGAAGGTCTCGGTGTCGGTGTAGGCACGCTGCAGATCGATATTGATGATCGCGGCCTTCTCACCAAAGCCGAACTTGGCCCGGTTCGGGTTGCGCTTGATCTCGGCCCAGTACTCACGGGGCGTCAGGTCAGAGGTTTGCATCGCAGACTCGGTGGCTCCCAGCGGGTCGCGCGGCCGGCAGGCCTGCGCGCGGTCTGTGGATGGTACTGATCGGCGCGGATTTTTTCAGCCACAGCACCGATTGGCGCAATTCACACGCTCATTACCACGCAGAGCCACATTGCCGGGGCGGATAGTCGATGTTGACGGCGCGGGACTCGGAGAACGGTCCGCGACGCCAATACCTTGAGCATCACCACCCAGACGAAACCAAGGAGAAGGGCGATGACAACGAAACGACAATTCTCGCATCGAGTAATCACTCTGCTTGCGGCAGCCTGCGCCGTCATGGCCTCGGCAAGCGGCTACGCCGGCGGCGGCACCATCAATAGCTGGGGGCCCAGCGCGCCGCTCGAGCGCGCCGACGGCTCGCAGGTTCCAGGTGGCTGCCCGATCGAATCCGCGGCGGGCAAGTTCCTGTTTGTGGCCAAGAACCCGACGGGCAGCAATATCGACATCTACGTGAACTCGCGCACGAGCCTCGACGCGCCGTTCGAAGGCGACGACATCCTGGCGCCTGTGATCAGCGACCCGGGCGCCAATGACTTTTGCCCCACGCCACTGCGCGACGGGCTCTTGTACTTTGTGTCGACGCGCACACTCGAAGCGCCCGATGCCGCCTGCGGCGGCGCGGACATCTACTGGTCCGTGAACAATCCGGCCACGGGCTACGATGAGCCGACACACCTCGCCTGCCACCCGCACGGGCCCAACACCCCGGGCGCGGAGTTCAGCCCGTCTGTCATCGAGTCGCTTTGGGGTACCTTCCTGTTCTACTCGTCGGACTACCTGACGGGCAACCAGGATATCTACGTGAGCACCCTGCGCGCCGACGGCACGTTTGGCCCCGGTCACAGGCTCGGCTACCCCATCAACACCGAGTACGACGACAAGCAGCCCAACGTGAGCCCCGACGGACGCGAAATCGTGTTCGCGTCAAACCGACCGGGCGCCAACGGCGTCGATTCGGCGTTCGACATCTACACGGCCAACCGTCGCGTGCAGTTTTTTCCCTGGACAGAGGTCGTCAATCTGAGCGAAACGGTTCCATTCGACTCAGAGCCCGCGGACGAGTCGCGGCCCTCGTTCTCGTGGGATGGCACCCGCATGGTCTACGGCAGTGGCGGTGTGTGGCTCAGCGAGCGACGCCGGCGCTAGCGGGCAGCACACCGACTCGTGGTGCGCGCGGCATCACGAGTCGGTGGCTCTGCGGTCGAAGGAGGGCGGTCCTGCGGATGCTACGGTTACAGCGCCGCGCCGTCCCCGTCATTCATGAGCTTTTTGAGCCAGATGCGTGCGAGCTTAAATTCGCGGCGCACCGTCGACTCCGAGGTCTCGAGTACGTCACCAATCTCGGGCTGCGTGAGCCCGCCGAAATAGTGCAGCTCAAGTACGGTTGCTTTGCGCGCGTCCTGCTCGGAGAGCCTGTTGAGTGCCTCGTCGAGTGCGAGCACGTCCTCTTCGGCGTCCTGCGCCCCATGCACGGCGTCATTGAGCGTTACACGCAGCGCGCCGCCGCCGCGTTTCTGTGCGACACGGCTGTTGGCGTGGTTCACGAGCAGCCGGCGCATCATGCGTGCCGCCAGTGCAAAGAAGTGCCCCCGGTCCTGCCATTCCACATCGACCCCGACGAGCTTTTCGTAGGCCTCGTGCACGAGCGCCGTGGGCTGCAGCGTCTGCCGCGCGCTTTCGCGTCGGAACACGTTGCGCGCAATCCGCTTAAGCTCGTCGTAGATCAGCGGCGCAACCGCATCGCGCGCACCCTCGTCGCCGTCCGCCCAGCGATTGAGCAGCAACGTGATGTCTTCTGCATCAGACATGCAGGGATCGTAGCAAACCCCTTGCAGCGGGCACCGTCGACCGTGTCACGCGCACCGAAGCACGCGCGACGCGTCAGTCGCCCCCGCCCGTGCCTGCCACCGCGGCATGCCAATCGGCCATGATGCCGGTCCGGGTGGCGCTGGCCAAAACGCGGACCGCGTCGGCGCGGTCGCGATCGCCGCGCTGTTCGATGGCATCGGCCAGCAGCAGCCGTCGATCGACGTTGTCGAGGTGATCGGGGCCGATCGAGCCCTCGGTCATGGCAATCGCGCGCTCAAGTAACTCGATGGCCGCATCGCTATCGCCTTCGGCCAGCGCAACCCGCGCGATGCCCGTCAGCGACTGGGCTGCGGTCGGGTGTTCGCTGTCGCCGTTCTTTTCGAGCACCTCGAGGGCCTGCTCGAAGGCGCCGCGTGCCTCCTTGATTCGTCCCTGGCGGAAGAAGACATCGGCGAGATCGATCCGCGCGAGCTGCGTGAAGGTGTGCTCAACACCGATCGTGTTTTCGCGGATGGTGAGCCCCTGCTGCATGAGGTCCGCTGCCGTGTCGAGGTCGCCCCGATTGCGCGCCACCTTGCCGAGGCCGACCAGCGTGACGCTGCGGTCGAAATGACCGGCCGGCTTCCCGTTGGTCTCGTAGATCGCCATCGCACGCTGCAGCGCCGCGTCGGCGAGGTCGGTGGCCCCGATATTGGCCAGCATGTCCCCGTGGCCGTTGAGCCAGTAGGCGACCTTGTCGTGGTTTTCACCCGTACGCTCGACCTGCAGATCGACGAGCTCGACGAAGCGGCGGTGCGACTCACCAAAGTCACCGAGCTTGCCCGTTGTGTGCGCGAGCCCGTACAGGGCCAGCAGCAGGCCTGCCGCCTTCCCTTCACTGCCGCGATTCCAGAGATCGACGGCCTCGCGGTAGTGCGCCACGGCCTCGCGGTAATTGCCAAGATCGGTGTGCGCGACGCCAATGGTCTGAAGCCTGGGTGCGCGGCGCATGTCGTCGACGCCGTAGTTCTGCGTCGTCAGCTCCAGGATACGCATTTTGGTCTCGAGCGCCTTACGAGCTTGCCCCGTGATCTGGTAGTAAGTGGCGAGGCTGGTCATCGGGCAAATGAGCCGAAGATCATCAGGCGGCAGCGCCGCCTCGTAGATTTCGAGGGCCGCCGATGCCTGTTCAAAGGTCGTGTCGTAGTCACCATTGCGGTAACTGAGGTACGCCGCGTCGCACATGATTCGGGCAGCGGTCAGCGACCGCGCGCCGAACGCCGGTTCCGCGATGGCACGCGCGTCCTCGAGCACCGCAAGCCCGTCAGCGTAGCGACCCTGCACGAGCCGTGTATTGGCCAGCGTGAGACGCGCATTGACCTGATCTTCGGGCGAACCGAGCGCGTCGTAGAGGGATACCGATTCCGTGATCAATTGTTCCGCGCGATCGCTCTCGCCCACGTAGTTGAACACCACGGCGATCGTGCCGAGCAGCCGCGCCCGCACCTGGGGGCTCAGCGAGGTATCGCTGGCGACCCTCTCCGCACCCACATCGACGAGCTCGGCAACGGTGAGCTTTTCGCGGCTGCGTCGCAAGGGGTTGGCGTCAACGAACAGCTCGGTCAGGAAGTCCGCCGTCTGTTGTGCGACAGCGCGTTCGGTTTCCAGGCGCGCCGTGTAGAACGTCGTCAACCCGACCGCCGACGCTATGAGCAGGCTCGTGAGGGTGACGGGTACCCGGTGGCGTGCGACGAACTTCTTCGCCCGGTAGGCCAGCGTGTCGCGGCGCGCGCTAATCGGCAGCTGCTTGAGGTAACGCCCGAGGTCATCGGCCAATGCGTTGACCGTGGCGTAGCGGCGCTCGGGTTCCTTGCGAAGCGCCTTGAGCAGGATCGTGTCGAGGTCGCCGCGCAGTGCGCGCCGCTGCCGCTGCGCCCATGCGCCCGAAGCGTCGCCGTCGGCGCGCGTTACCGCGCTGCTGGGCGGTTCGGCCGGCGACGACAGGATCGCGTTCTCGACGTCGCGCGGATGATCGCTGGTCGGCGTGTAGGGCAGTCTTCCCGTCAGCAACCGATACAGCAGCAGACCGACGCCGTAGACATCAGCAGCTGTGCTGACTGGCTGGCTGCCCAGTTGCTCGGGGCTCGCGTAGAGCGGCGTCACGGCCCGCCATTCAGGGCGCGTCTGCTGACCGTCACTGCCATCGCGCTCCAGCAACTTGGCGATGCCGAAGTCGAGCAAGCGCGGCGCGCCGTTGGCATCGACGAGGATGTTGCTGGGCTTGATGTCGCGGTGGATGACGAGCTGGTTGTGCGCGTACTGGATCGCACCGCAGACGTCGACGACGAGCCGGATGATGCTCGCGTTGTCGAGCTTGTGGCGTGCGCAGTAGTCGGCGATGTTCTCGCCCTCGACGTACTCCATGACGATGTAGGGCAGGCCGTCGTCGGTCATGCCACCGTCGATGAGGCTTGCGATGTTGGGGTGGCGCAGCGTGGCGAGAATGCGCCGCTCGGCAATGAAGCGTGCCGTGGCGACGTCATCGAGCTGGTGGCTGTGCATGATCTTGACGGCCACGCGCTGCTCGAAGTCGGCGCCTTCTCGCATGCCTGCATAGACGACGCCCATGCCGCCCTCAGCGATCCGCTCCGTAATGCGGTAGGTACCGATCGAGGCGCCGATCAGCGCATCGGTCGCACGTGCCGATGCGCTGGCGATCGACGCACGCAGGTCACCGGTCTTCTCGAGGTCGTACTCGAGGAGCTCGAGTAGTTCGGCTTTCAGCGCAGCATCGTCACCGCAGGCTTCGGCCACCCAGGCTGCCCGCTCGGCCGCCGGTTGCTCGAGCGCCCGGGCGAGCAGGTCGTTGAGTTGTCGCCAGCGCTTCTCGTCGGTGGTCATTCCAAGGCCCTGTTCCGTTGTTCTTCTATCGGGCGGGCACCCGGCCCTATCCTGCCCGAAAGGCCGGCCCGTTTCCGGGCCGGCCACGCGTTACCGCATAGACACAAGTGCTACGGCAGGTTGGTCTCCATGGCCGTTCCCGTGCCCGTCGACGGGGCCCCGTCGGCACCCGCCGCACCCAGCGTGAACGTGTTACCGGACTGGGTGATCGCGATCCCGTCTGCAGTGTCCGCATCGAAGATGCCCACGCTCCAGCCGCCTTCTCCAGCCGTTGCCAGCTCGTTGCTGTCGCGCGCGGCGGCACCCGTGCCACCGTTCCCCGTCGTGATCGTGTTGCCCGTCACCGTGCCGCCCGCGTCACCGCCGAAGAAGATGCCGAAGGCGGGACCACCACCCCCGCCGCCACCAAATCCGCCGGGTCCACCGTTACCACCGGCACCGCCGTCGCCACCGCGACCGCCGTCGTTGCTGCCGAGGCCGTTGGTACCGGCGACGCCCAGGCCGCCCGCACCACCGAAGCCTCCCGCAGCACCGGCACTACCGCGACCACCCGTCGCGCCATTGCCCGTGGTGATGTCGTTGCCCGCGACCTCGCTTGAGGTGACGCGCGCCAGATGTATGCCAATCGAGGCACCACCCTGCCGACCGCCGAAGCCCCCCGCGCCGCCGTCGCCACCTTCGCCACCACCGCCGCCGGCACCGCCGTTGACACCTGCGGCACCGGCGCCACCGCCGCCGCCACCACCGCCGCCGCCGCCGGACCAGCCATCGCTGCCAAGGCTAGCTATCGACTGCGCATATTCGCCTTGCGAAGACAGCGAACCGCGACCAATGCCGCCGCTGCCGCCCGGCCCGCGGGGACCATCATCGCCACGCCCACCGGGACCGGCGTCTCGGCCCTGCGAGTCCAAGCCCAGGAAGCCAGGCGATCCGCCATTAACGACGACCGGGCTCGTGCGTCCAGCACCGCGACCGCCGTTTTCGCCGGGTTCGAACGACGTCGTACCCGCGTCGCCACCCCGGCCGCCGTTCCAGCCACCGCCCGTTGAGGCGCCCCGAGTACCGCCCGTCTGGTTGTCGCCCACACTGGCATTTCCGCCGGGTACACCGTCGCGACCGACACCCGTAGCACGACCGCTGAGGTCTGTTGCGGGGGAACCGTCGCCAAGCGTCATCGCGTTGTCGCGAACGGAAGCGGTCGGCAGGTTCGTCAGGTAGACACCAACCACAGGCGCGCCGGACGATGAATTGGAACGCGCAGCAACGCTGTCGACCACGATGCTGTTGTCCGCGACCGTGTAACTGCCGGCGCCCGATCCCAGTCCGAGCACACCCAACAGGCTGCCCGTGACCGTGCCGCCGTCGACGGCCTGCACATCGATTTCCAGACCCGACACGACTGTCGGCGCTGCGACGTTGACGTGATAGACGCCGACTTTGACGGAATCAATGGGTGTTTTGTTGAGCTCGGGGTCGCGCACCCAGTCGGCACCATAGCCGCCGTAGACGCTCTGGCCGCCGACAAGTGATTGCGGCGTCTCATTGTCTGCATTGAGCCTGTAGCGCTCGCCCGATGCCGGCGTGCGGATGTAGAAGTCCGAATCGTTCGGCGCGTTCACGAAGGTCGACCGCAGCTCCGTAAACGGGTTGTCGATCGAGCCGTCGGGGGTTCCCGTGGCGTCCTTGTCGATGAACACGGCCGTGTTGATGTCCTCGACGATGATCACGTAGACCGTCTCGCTGTCGGACTGACCGTTGGCCGTCGCCGTCACTGTGAACTGCAGTGTGTCGACGTCCGGGTAGGCCGTGAAATTGGCCGTCGACGAGTCGAAGCCCGTGGTGTTGGCCACAGCGGCGCCGCTGTCCTGGCGCCAGCTGAAGCTGATCGAGTCGCCATCGGGGTCCGTCGCAGACGCGCTCAGCGATACTGGGTCGCCCGCGCTGACGACGATCTGGTTGGTCGTCGACACGCTGGGCGGGCTGCCCGCTGCAGGTGGCGGTGCGCTGCCCCCGCCGCCACCGCCGCCACAAGCAGCGATTACGGCAGCGCCAAGCGCCGTCAGGGCGGGTCGCAGGATGCGCAGTGTCTGGGTGCCCGCCGGCGGCAGGCTCGGTGTTGTTGTGCTCATGATGGCCTCCCAATGTGTGTGCCTCACCTCGGGAAGCAGCAACGGTCCGGAAAACCGGTCACGGACGTCACCGCCGGGCCGCAATCACATCGAATGTGGCGACCATTTGCGGCACACTGCGCGCTCGTGCGTCACGCATTGCACTGGAAGACCCCCATGCCTATCGTCACCATTCTCGTCGCTGTATTGCTCATCGCACTGGGCATTGGCTCCTGGATCGAAGCCGGTCAGACCAGCGTCACCGCATTGATTCCGGCCTTCTTTGGGGCACCCTTGCTGATTGCGGGGCTGCTCGCGCTTAAACCCAAGCTGCGCAAGCACGCGATGCATGCCGCTGCGGCCGTCGCGCTGCTGGGGGCACTGGGATCACTGAGCCGAGCAGTTCCGGGGCTGATGTCCGACGGCCCCCTGCGGCTGGCCACCACAGTCCAGCTCATCATGGGCGTCGTGCTGGTAATTTTTATCGTGCTGTGTGTGCGCTCGTTTATTGCGGCACGAAAGTCCGGCGCGCTCGACTGACCGCCGGCTGATTTCCGAGTCCCGCTGCCGCGCGATGTGGGTGCGCGCTGCGCGTCAGTCGCGGCTGCGCCAGCCGTGCCAGGCGAACGCCAACCACGCGCTGATAAACACGACGCCACCCAGCGGCGTGATCGCACCCAGCACAGTGATGCCTGACAACGCCAGCGCGTAAAGGCTGCCTGAAAACAGGATGACCCCAGTCAGCATCAGCCACCCGGCCAGCGACAGGGCGCGCGAGGCGGGTGTCCGTTGGCTGACCACGCCGACGAGCCCAAGGCCCAACGCGTGATACATGTGGTACTGCGCGCCGGTCTTGAAGGCATCAAGCAGGTTCGGTGGCAGCGTGTCCTCGAGACCATGAGCAGCGAACGCGCCCGCGACGATCGCCAAGGCTGCATTGAGACCGCCGAGTGTCAGGAGCGTGGCTGGCTTCATATTCTTGCTGACCTCCGGTCAGGCTGCGGTAACCCAGGGCCGTTGTTCGGCCATACCCATCGACACGAGCAGCGGCGCTTCCCGCTGCAGCGCCTGGAAGGTCGCCTTGCTCGTCATGCCCCGCCACTGGCAGCGAATCAGCGACTGTGCGACGGCCCCGCCCAGTGTGGCACCCGGGCCCGTGACGATGAACAGGTCGGGCGCGAACTCGACCGCCGCCGCACGGATCGCCGCAGAGAAATCATAAGCCTCGGTGACCTGATGTCCCAGCGTGTAATCCCGCAGTGCATCGGGATCACTGGCCTGCGGCCACCAGACGTGCCCGCGACCGTCGATCATGGGTCGTTCCGGTTGTCCGAAATCGAGCGCCGCGAGCGCTTCCTGACCTGCTTCGGCGACCGGTTGTTGCAGCGCCGTGTGAAAAGCAGCGTGATTGGGCAAACGCATCGGGAAGCGATCCTGCACCTTGGGCTGTGTCGCTTCGAACCGCGCCAGTCCCGCCTCATTGCCCGCCAGCACCAGCATGCCGCCCAGTTCGATGGAGCGCGCCAGCACACAATCCGCTTCCGCATCGATCTCAGCCACCGCCTGCAGCAGCGCCGCGCGCTGCTCTGGTGCGTTCTGCCAGTCGCCCTCCATGAACGGGTAGATGAGTTGCCCGCCGATGAGGTGTTGCTGCATGAGCCCGCCCATCGTGTTCACAACACGAAACCCGTCGACGGGCGACAGCGCGCCCGCAACGGCCAGCGCGATGTACCAACCCATGGAGTTGCCCGTCACGGCAACGACTTCGATGTCATCGGCGAGCGCCGCGGCGTCCGCGAACGACGCGGCGTAAATGAGCGGCGATGCCACATCGCCACGCGTATAGGTGGCCAGAGAAAAGCGCTCTGCAGCATCGAGCTCGACGACACCTTTGGCATCCTCTTCGGCGCATACGGCATCAAACGCCGAGAACAATGCCATCCGGTCCGCATGATGGCGTTTGAGATAGCCGAGCTCTTCCTTGCCGTAGGTGCCGCGCCCAGGACAAATGACGACGGCCGTACGCGTCACCGTTGCCACCCCATGCGCACCGTCAACCCGCCTTGGCCGTCGAGCTGACCGCAGTCGCTGCGGCGACGATGTCTGCCACGCCCGGGAGGGTCGCGGCATACGCGGGGCCCGTGGCAATAAAGCTGTCGTCGGCCGTCACGCGCGACAGCGCGGTACGACTGTGCTCGACGAAGAAGGCCATGAGCGCTTCGGACTGACTGCCTGTGCGGCGGCATTCGTCGACAATCAGAATGTGGCTGCAGTCCGCCGTGTGCTCGAGCAACGCCACCTCGGGCAGCGGCGCGAGCCAGCGCATGTCGATCACACGCACCGCAATGCCCTGAGCTGCAAGCTGTGACTGCGCCTGCCGCGACAGGTAGGCGCCGTTGGCGTAGCTCACGATGGCGACGTCCTTGCCGTCACCGTGCACAGCCACCTCACCAAGACCTATCCGCTGCGACGGTTCGGGATAGACGCCCAGCCAGCCGCCGTCATCGGCGGCATCGAGATCGCGCATGCCATACAGCGCGATGGGCTCGATGAAGGCGACGACCCGTTGGGCCTCGCGCGCGAGCCGCACGCATTCGCGCAGCATCATTGCAGCGTCGGGCCCGTTCGACGGACAGGCAATGACGAGCCCGGGAATATCGCGCAACACCGCCAGTGAATTGTCGTTGTGGAAATGGCCGCCGAAGCCGCGCTGGTAACCCAGACCCGCAATTCGAATCACCATGGGATTCGTGAACTGCCCGTTGGAAAAGAAGGGCAGTGTGGCCGCCTCGCCGCGCACCTGATCTTCGGCATTGTGCAGATAGGCCAGGAACTGGATTTCGGGCATCGGGACGAACCCGTTTTGCCCCAGACCGATGGCCAGACCCAGGATCGATTGTTCATCGAGCAGCGTGTCGATGACCCGGCCCGAGCCGAAGCGTTGGTAGAGCTTTTGGGTGACGCCGTACACCCCGCCTTTGCGTCCGATATCTTCGCCCATGAGCACGATCTCCGGGTGCTCGAGCATGAGGTCGCTCAGCGCCAGATTGATGTGGCGCGACATGGGCTGCGGCGTCGCCAGCGAACGAACGTCGCTGCCGAGCATGGCCTCGCGCGCAGCTTTTGAGGGTGACGGCGCGGGCGAACACGCGCGAGTCGGGGGTATCAGGCTCGCTTTCACGTCTTTGGCCGAGGCCAATCGCGGTCGGGACACGGCCTCGCGTCGCAACCGCTCTAGGCGCTGCTCGGTCTCGTCGTAGATCGACAGTGCCTCTTGCGGCGTCAGCGCACCGGCGTCATGCAGCTGTCGCACGGTGTGCAGCAGCGGATCATTGGCTTCATCGGCTTCGACCTGGTCGCGTGGCAAATAGGACGTGACCACGTCGGCACCGGCGTGGCCGTAGAGCCGCACCACGCGCAGGTGCAGCACAGCCGCCTTGCGATGTTCGCGCACGTATTGCGCCACGGCCCGTGCTGCCGCCACGGTCTCGTAGAGATCGAGGCCGTTCGCCGAGAAATACTTGAGCCCGGGTCGATCGCGCAGCGACGACGCGACCCAGCCTGCCGGCGTGGTCGTCGAAATGCCGATACCGTTGTCCTCGCAGACGAGCATGAGTGGCAGCGGTGAGGTCTGGATTCCTGCCCAGCCGATTGTGTTGATCGCGCCCTGCGCCGTCGAGTGATTGAGCGACGCATCGCCGAAGGTACACACGGCGATGTCGTCAGGCGTGCACAGCGCGTGCTCGGGTGTGAAACGCCGCGTCGCGCCAATGGCGAAGGCAGCACCCACGGCCTTGGGCAGGTGACTCGCGATGGTCGAGGTCTGCGGCGGAATCATGAGCGCGCGCGAGCCCAGCACTTTGTGCCGCCCGCCGCTAATTGGGTCGGCCGCCGAGCACGCGAATGACAGCAGCATGTCCCAGGCCATGTGCTGACCCGGAACCTGGTCGCCGCGCGCGATCTGGAAGGCCGCATCGCGATAGTGCAGGAAGGCGATATCGCTGGGGCGCAACGCGTGCGCTACGCCGGCCATACCTTCATGCCCCGACGAGCCAATGGTGTAGAAACCTTCGCCGGCCTTCTGCATGGCCCGGCTGATGCGGTCGAGTTGTCGACTCAGCACCTGGGCGCGAAACAGGGAAACGGCTGCTTCGTCGCTGAGCGCGTCCGTTGGCGGCCCGCCCGCCGGCAAGTCCCCGCTCGCGGTCCGCCGGCGGAAGTTCTCGTGGACGATCTCAACGCGATCCATGATGGCAGTAGTCTTGTGATGGCCGCCGCGCCCCCGCAGCGATTGCGGCATCAAACGCCATTTCGCAGTGACGGTCAATGGTCGCGTGTCGCCCCTGCGCGAAGCGCGGCGTGGCCTCGGTTTTCGGCACGCTGGCCATACATTCAGTGCGTCCAGCCGTCGCGGTCGCGCGCGTTATGTGATTTAGCCGGGCGCCGTGAACACCGACCCGGCATCGGGCAGGTATAATGCGCTGTCGAGCCTGCACGGGCTCGAAATGCGACCTGCCCCGCGCGCTCTGCCAGCGCGCATTTCACCCAAGACAACGACCAGGGACCAGCATGAGTGCCTTTACGGATTACCTCGAAGACATCGAGAACAGGAAGACTCAGGGGCTGCACGCCAAGCCCATCGATGACGCAGTGCTGACCGCAGAGCTCATCGCCCAGATCGCCGAGCCCGGCCACGAGCACCGGGCCGCCTCGCTCGAATTCCTCGTCTACAACACGTTGCCCGGCACCACCGGGGCGGCGCGCGAGAAGGCAGCATTCCTTAAGGACGTCATTGAGAAGCGTGTCACGGTCGAGGAGATCTCCACCGAATTCGCCTTCGAGCTGCTCTCGCACATGCAGGGCGGACCGTCGATCGAAGTGCTGCTGGACCTGGCACTCGGCGATGACGCCGCGATGGCCGCGAGCGCAGCCGAGGTGCTCAAGCAGCAGGTCTTTCTTTACGAAGCCGACACGGACCGGCTGGCCGAGGCCTACAAGGCCGGCAGCGCCATCGCCAAGTCGCTGCTCGAGAGCTACGCAAACGCCGAGTTCTTCACGGAGCTGTCCGATGTCGAGGACGAGATCAGAGTCGTCTCCTACGTGGCCGCGATCGGCGACGTCTCGACCGACCTGCTCTCGCCCGGCAAGGAAGCGCACTCACGCTCGGACCGCGAGCTGCACGGCAAGAGCCTCATGGACCCGGGCGCGCAGGCTGAGATCGCCGCCCTCAAGGAACAGCACCCGGACAAGCGCGTCATGCTCGTCGCCGAGAAAGGCACCATGGGCGTGGGCTCTTCGCGTATGTCGGGCGTCAACAACGTCGCGCTCTGGACGGGCATCCAGGCCAGCCCCTACATACCGTTTATCAACATCGCGCCGATTGTTGCGGGCACCAATGGCATCTCACCGATTTTCCTGACGACCGTGGGCGTCACGGGCGGCATCGGGCTTGATCTCGATAACTGGACCAAAAAGATAGACGCTGACGGCAACACGGTGCTCGACGAAGACGGCGAGCCTGTGCTCGAGCAACAGTTCTCGGTCGACACGGGCACCGCGCTCACAATCAACCTGCGCGAGAAAAAGCTCTACAACGAAGATGGCAGCAAAGTGCTCGCGGACATCTCGAAGGCGCTCACGCCGCAGAAGCTCGAGTTCATCCGTGCACGCGGCTCCTACGCTGTCGTCTTCGGCAAGAAGCTGCAGAGCTTTGCGGCCGAGGCGCTGGGCGTCGAGATGCCTGCCGTTTACGCGACCTCGAAAGAAGTCTCGCACGAAGGCCAGGGCCTGACCGCCGTGGAGAAGATCTTCAACAAGAACGCCGTAGGCACGACGCCCGGCAAGGCGCTGCACGCGGGCTCCGACGTACGCGTCAAAGTGAACATTGTCGGCTCGCAGGACACCACGGGGCTTATGACCTCGCAGGAACTCGAGATGATGGCCGCCACGGTCATCTCGCCGACGCTGGATGGCGCCTACCAGTCGGGCTGCCACACAGCATCCGTCTGGGATCGCAAGGCGCAGCGCAACATTCCGAAGCTCATGACCTTCATGAACGACTTCGGGCTGATCACGGCGCGCGACCCGCAGGACCGCTACCACCCCATGACCGACGTGATCCACAAGGTGCTCAACGACATCACGGTCGACGACTGGGACGTCATCATCGGCGGCGACTCGCACACGCGCATGTCCAAGGGTGTGGCGTTCGGCGCCGACTCGGGCACGGTCGCGCTCGCACTCGCGACGGGTGAAGCCACGATGCCGATCCCCGAATCCGTGAAGGTCATGTTCAAAGGTACGCTCAAGCCGCACATGGACTTCCGCGATGTCGTGCACGCGACGCAGGCCCAGATGCTGCAGCAGTTTGGGGACAACATCTTCCAGGGCCGCATCATCGAGGTTCACATCGGCACGCTGCTCGCCGACCAGGCCTTCACGTTCACGGACTGGACGGCCGAGATGAAGGCCAAGGCCTCGATCTGCATCTCGACTGACGAAACGCTGATCGAGTCGCTCGAGATTGCGAAGAGCCGCATCGGCATCATGATCGACAAGGGCATGGACAACGACCGCGGAGTCCTGGCCGGGCTTGTCGCGAAAGCCGATCGCCGTATCGCCGAGATTCGCTCGGGCGAACGCCCCGCGCTCTCGCCCGACGCGAATGCGGAGTACGTGGCCGAGTTCACGGTCGACCTCGACCAGATCATCGAGCCCATGATCGCCGACCCCGACGTGAACAACGACGACGTCTCGAAGCGCTACACGCACGACACGATCCGCCCGATCTCCTACTACGGCGGTACCAAGAAGGTCGACCTGGGCTTTGTCGGGTCCTGCATGGTGCACAAGGGCGACATGAAGATCCTTGCCCAGATTCTGCAGAACCTTGAGTCGCAGAACGGCGGCGTCGATTTCAAGGCACCGCTGGTCGTGGCACCGCCGACGTACAACATCGTCGACGAGCTCAAGGAGGAAGGCGACTGGGCCGTGCTGCAAAAGTACGCAGGCTTCGAGTTCAATGACACCGCACCCAAAAACGCGGCACGACTCAAGTACGACAACATGCTTTATCTGGAGCGCCCGGGCTGCAACCTCTGCATGGGCAACCAGGAAAAGGCCGAGAAAGGCGACACAGTCATGGCCACATCGACACGCCTCTTCCAGGGTCGCGTCGTCGAGGACTCCGACGAGAAGAAAGGCGAGTCGCTGCTTGCCTCGACGCCCGTCGTGGTGCTGTCCTCGATTCTGGGTCGGACGCCGACACTTGCGGAATACACCGCAGCCGTTGATGGCATCGACCTGACCGAGTACGTGCCCCCTCAGGCGGCTTGATCGCCGACTTAGGAATCTGCCAATGCTTCGAACCTGCCTAGTAGGCCTGTGCCTGCTCGTCCCTGCGGTCCAGGCGCAAGAGGTCGCCGAGATTCCGGAACCTGTGCGCACGACGGTCCAGCAATTGATCGAGCGCGGGCTCGACGACGAGGTCGGCTACCACTTCGTGCGTGATCTAACGACTGAAGTCGGACCGCGGCTCGCGGGTTCCGAAGCCGAAGCACGCGCGCGCCGCTGGTCGACGCAGAAGCTCGCCGAGCTCGGCTTCAAGGAAGTCCGAACCGAAGACTTTGAGATTCCGTTCTGGGCTCGCCAGGTGGATCGTGCGCGCATCGTATCGCCCACGCAGCAAAATCTCGTCATCACCGCGCTGGGCGGATCAACCTCAACGCCCGTGGGCGGTGTCGAGGCCGAAATCCTCCGCTTCGAGAGCATGGCCGAGCTGCGCGCCGCCAGCGCCGACATCGTCTCGGGCAAGCTCGTCTTCATCGACGAGAAGATGACGCGCACGCAGGACGGCTCGGGCTACGGCATGGCCGTTCGCAAGCGCCGCAACTGCGCGACGGTGACCAGCGAGAAAGGCGGCGTCGCCTGTCTGATTCGATCCGTGGGCACACAGGCACGCCGCTTCGCGCACACGGGCATGATGGCGCGCGGCAAGGCGGTCGGCGACGGTGTGGCCGTCGCACTCTCGCCGCCTGACGCGGAGCAGATCACGCGGCTGCTCACCAAAGGCCCCGTGCGCCTGCACCTCGACGTTCAGGTCGAAACGCGCGAGAAGGCGCCCTCGGGCAATGTCATCGCGGAAATCAAAGGCCGCGAAAACCCGGAAGAGATCGTGCTCATCGGCTGTCACCTCGACAGCTGGGATCTCGGCACGGGTGCCGTCGATGACGGCGCAGGCTGCGGCATCGTCGTCGGTGCGGCACACCTGATCAAGTCACTGGGCACGGCACCGCGTCGCACGATTCGCGTCGTGCTGTACGGTTCCGAGGAAGTCGGTTTGCTGGGCGGTCGCTACTACGCGCAACGCCACGCCGACAATCTCGACAACCACGTCTTCGCGGCTGAAAGCGATTTCGGCGCGGGCAAGATCTGGCGCTTCCAGACCCGCTTCGGCGAGGGCGCACTGCCCTACGCCCGTGCGATTCAACAGGTGCTCGCACCTTTGGGTATCTCGCCGGGCAACAACCAGGCCTTCGGTGGCCCGGACATCTCCATGCTGCCGCGCTCAGGCGTGCCCGTCGTGACGCCACGTCAGAACGGCTGGGATTATTTTGACCTGCACCACACGCCCGACGACACATTCGACAAGATCGACCACGACGACTTCAATCAGAATGTCGCCGCGTACGCAACCTTCACCTACCTGGCTGCGGAAATGGGCTGGGACTTTCGGAAGACCGTCAACTAGCCTTGTGCTGCGCACCGTGCGCGGTTCCATGGTGATGCCGTCCTGGCAACGACACCGGAATTGGTGACAACCACAGCAGGGTTCGGCTTGCCTCGATCAACGAGCTGTGGACACTATGCGTCATGGTCGCAACAACACGTGTATTTGTGCTCGAGGATGATGCACGCACGCGTGACAGTCTCCTGCGCAAGCTTGCCGCCTCGGCATCGATAGAGATCGCGGGCGCCGCAGGATCGCTCGCCGACGCGCGTGCAGCGCTTTCCGGACTCGGGGTCGATGCTTTTCTGTTTGACCTGCAGTTGCCGGACGGCAACGCCATTGACCTTATTCGGGAGCAGCGCGCCGAGCGTCCGAAGGCCCCTGCACTAGTGATATCCGTCTTCGGTGACGAGGAGCGCGTTATTGCTGCCATCGAGGCCGGTGCCCAGGGCTATCTGCTCAAGGATGATTCGGGTGAGGACCTCGCAGATGCGGTGCATCGCGCCATCGCGGGCGAGTCACCGATCTCTCCGGCCATTGCACGCCATCTGATCCGACGCTTTCAGGCAACACCCAACACCACAGAGCCTGCATCAGAGAATCCGTTATCGGAACGTGAGCTCGAAGTACTTCAGCTCGCCGCAAAAGGGCTGACCTACCAGGAAACGGCAGAGACTCTCGGTGTCAGCATCAACACGATCGGGACCTACACGCGGCGCGTGTACCAAAAGCTCGCCGTGACGTCTCGCGCCCAGGCCATCTTCGAAGCCCGCCAGATGGGCTGGATGGGCGATGACCAGTGACGATGCACGCGACGCGACGACACCAATGAAGCGGGTCCTGAGGTACAGCGCGTACGGCGTGCTCTATGTTGCAATGCCGTTGATAGTCTTGGCGGTGCTCTACGTTGTCGATCAACCCTATAACGTGCCGAGCGCCTATCGCGTCCAGCCTACGGAGTGGGTTCGCAGTTTCTCCGAGACGCCACCGACTAATGGTTGGTCGGACGATACCAGTCGCTGGCCGCCGGGACGCCAGGACGGTGAACCGTTCACGAGCGTCTGGTATCGATACACGGTTTCCGAGCGACTGGATACGCCAACGCTCTACATCCCATATGGATTCGGCAACTTCGAGATCTGGCAGAGCGGCACACGCCTCTACCAACTCGCCGCGCCCGTACCACCGCTCGCTTACAGCCGAACTTCAATCGCCGTCCCACTGCGTGACGGTGATGTTGGGGCCCGAATTGAAGTCCGCCTGACGCGACAGGCGTCGTACAGCGGCGTTCGTTATGTATTTGTCGCGCCAGCCGATCTGGCAGCGCGCGACGCGAGCGATCAGGCGCTGTTTGAAACCCAGCTGCCGATCGCCGTGCTGGTGCTCATGCTGGGCTTTGCAGCGGCCGTTGGCGCGATGTTTGCGCTACGACCCAAGGAGAAACACTACGGCTGGTACGCGCTGACTATTGGCCTCTGGGCCGCGCATTCTATTCACGGCCTCATCGAAGCGATCCCGTTCGCGCACTTCGTCTGGTTCGCGTTGCGCTATGTCCTGCTCACCTGGCTGATCGCCGAGCTGTTCTTCGTCAATCGCTACTTCGGTATACGCGCCCCGAGACTGGAGTGGTTCTGCGCAGCGGTCAACGCCATCATCACACTGGGGCTGATCGCCGTCGCCAGTATTGCGGCAGCCAGCTTGGAGAACGAGGCGCGATTCTTTGCAAGCTTCACGGTTGTGAATCTCTGGTTTCTGCTGCTGGCTTTCATCGTCACATCGCGCTACTTCATCGCGGTTCGCAAACGCTGGGATTTTGAAAGTGTCAGCCTGTGGCTCGCGTCGGCCGTGGTGATCGGTATCGGTATCCGCGACCTGGCGTATGAAGCGATGCCCCCGGGTACGATTCCAGGCTCTGTGTTCTACCTGCAATATGCAGCGGTCGTACCGCTGATTCTCTTTGGCATTCAGCTGATTCGGCGATTCGCGCGTGATGCGCGCACGGCTGAACTGCGCAATGAAGCACTGAATCAGATTGTCGAGGAGCGAACGACGGCGCTCGAGAGAACCTATCAGCAGCTCTCCGAAGAGGCCCAGAAACGGGCACTTGCTGAGGAACGGAGTCGCCTGATGCGCGACATGCACGACGGGCTCGGTGGTCAGCTCGTGCACGCACTGGCGCTCAGCGAGCAGGTCGACGACGCGGACCTTAAACGCGCACTGCGGCTCGCCCTTGATGACCTCCGACTCATCGTGGACTCGTTGTCGCCCACAGCCAATTCGCTGCAAGACCTCATGGCCTCCTACCGCCACCGCGTGAGCCGACTGCTTCAGCGCACGGGCTTCGACGTTAACTGGGACATCGCCGATGAAACCGATAGCGTGACGCTGAAGCCCAATGAGGCATTGAGCGTGTTGCGGATCGTGCAGGAAGCCGTGACCAACGCCGTGCGCCACTCGGGCGGCGACACCTTACAGATCGCGGTTGCGCGCGTCGCCGACGGTTTGCAACTGACGATTCGCGATAACGGCGCAGGCATGCCTGAATCCGTGGTTGAGCGCGGGCTGCGCAACATGCGGGTGCGTGCCGCGGAGCTGGGCGCCGGTCTCAATATCAGTAGCACCTCGGGTGACACGGCGGTCACCATGCACCTGCCTCTGGCTGGCGGCGCCCCCGCCACGTGATACGAAAGCGCGGCCTGTCCCAGCCCGCGCGTCACTAATTCCGGTGTCATCAGGTCGCGACCGCTGGCGCTAGCCTGCAGCACATCTTGTTTGGATGTGACTGCCATGCCCGCTCGTACCCTACTCCTTCTCGCCGTGATGACAACGCTGCTGCCGGGTTGTTTCAGATCCGGAAACATCCTGATTAGCTCGACCGACGGCTACATGAACTGCATACGTCTCGACCGCGAGCCCGTTGCCGACGAGATGGCCGAGCGCTGCGGCACACACCAGAGCTCACGATCAAAGACGGGCACATTTCATCGCGACATCGATCGCGAGCTGCGCGCCGATGTGCTGCCGATCAGCATCCCACGCGATCTCGCGGCAAAGCTGCCCGTGTCGGACTGTCTCTGGGTAGGCGCAAGCCAGAATGGCGCCGGCGAACTCGTAGCGCCTCAATGGGAGCAGGTGTCCCAAGTCAGCGTACTGCTCGGGGGCGAGCCCGCTGACGACCCTGACTCCTACTTCAGCATCGGGCAATTTTCGGGCTGCCGAGCGGATCGCGTCTATCCGCGGCGTAGCATCAATGACAACGAGATCACAGGTCGATCCTGCTTGTCCGACGAGTTGGCGAGACTGGGTGACGATGCTCTCTTCAAGGTGTCTTCCGACTTCCTTGATACGTACAAGTCGACTTGTGACCTCTTTGACCGCAGACACTGGGGCGGTCAGGGCCTCGGCAATCTACTCACCTGGGAGTTTGGTGACGACGGCTATGGCCAATGTGCGCCCCATTCGCTACCCGGCAAGATCGCACCTGAGTGGCCTGATCTCATCAGCTCCTGCTCACAAGCGGACACCACATTTGCTGACGACGTCGCCTTCGAGAAAACCCTGACGGTCCGCGAAGATGCGCACTACGTGGTCGATGTTGTGCATAAGCGCATTCTGTGGCCACGTGTTCGCGCTGTGGTCGACGATCGGACCATTGCCCGTCGCCTGCGCAGGTTTGGCCAGTCCGGCTCCTGGGAAACGAGGACGCTGGCTGAGGACGCCAACGGCCAGCGTTGGGAAGAGAATTTCTCCACGATGGTTCGCGTGCGACGGGTACGCCTGTTTTCCGTCAGCTCGCCAGCCGCTGATGACCGTGAGTACCACCCGCTGGATCCGCTGACGCTCACCCTGATCGATCGAGCGGACAACGACAACCCCATCGAATGCACACCGACCGGTGACGCCTTCGACTTGCCGGCTTGCGGCATCAACGCAACGCCCACCTATTTACTCAACACGCTTGAGGCATCGAGCGATCCGCTACTCGCGCCGTTGCGCTGGGAGATCTCGGGCGAATTTCTGGCACCCAATCGCGATTGGTACCTGGAATTCGAGCTCGACTCGGTATTTCGGACCCGAACGGCAACGTTGGCGGCGGACATTTCCGCCGTGGATTTCGGCGAAGTTTCGCAAGACGACGTGCGCTCGAAGGGCATCACGATTCGCAACGTGGGCAGCGGCCAGTTCGTTGTCGACACCGTCGAGATCGACCCCGGCTTTGGTGATGCTGCGCAATTTGATACGCGGCGGCTCGACGACCCCATCACGGTCCCGCAGCCGCTCATTGCGACTCAGGATGGCTCCGGGGGAATCGAGTATTCCGACGGGGGTTGGGACACGCCATACGACCGCAGTGCGCTGCGCATCATCGGCGACGCCGTGCTCATTCCCCGCGCCTCGCCCGACCGAGGGGACTTCGAGGTACTCGGCGTGCCGCTCATGATCGAAAACGGCACACCGATCGTCCAAACGGACAACCCCGATGTGAGCGGATTCACGCCAGAGCCTGGTGTGGCCTATCCGATGACCTACCGCGCCTGGATGGAGTGGCCCTTGCCGCGGTCGCTGTCGCCCAACGACGCGCGCCGCATCCAGGTCGATGTCCGGCCGCAGCAAGTTGGCCCGCTCAAGGCACGGCTGCTCGTCAGCGGCTACCCCCTGCACGCGCCGCAATCGCGCAGCACGATCAGCATCACCCTCGAGGCCTACGGCTTGACGGGACCCCGCGGCGAGATTCTACCTGGGCTCATGCAGCTGCCCGGGGGCGTTGAATCGAATGACACCGGCAACGCGGTCATCGCAAGCACGGGTGACAAAAACCTGATCGTTGAAACCACCGTGCTCGAGGATACGGGCGCAGCGGGACACGTCGGAGACGTCGCGAATTTCCGCATCGACTACGCCCCAACCGCCTACAGCGCCGTGGCGCCGGGCGCATCCGAGCTCATCACCATTCAGTACGACCCGGGCTGCTTCTTTGCGGTCCCGCCCGGCGGGAAACACCAGGCACGGCTGCGTATCAAGACAAACATCGGTACCCACGACATCGCCTTGCGCGGCGACCCAAATCGGTGGGCGCAAGCGAACGGCTGCGGTCCCGGCGAATAAACAGGAGCATCACGATGAATCGAAACCACGCCTACACGTTGCTTCTGCTATTGCCGCTGCTGGCTGGCTGCCCTTCGAGCGGGAATCCTGACCCAGCAGATGCCAACAACATCTCAACGGCGCTCTCAGCCGCCCCCCAGAACGTCATCGTGCGCGAAGGCCAGGATACGTTCGACGCTGAGTCGATCACCTGGCGTAAGGGCTTCGAGGGCGCGCTCAGTACCAGCTTCCAAGAAGAGACCACAGAGCTTGCGATCGATGTCGCGGCAACCGCAGCGGGCGAGTGCCCGAACGCCAGTGCGTCTTGCGAAGACTGGACATTCCGAGCCAGTGCCACCGCGCCAGGTGACTACGAAGTGGAAGCATTTCGCGACATTAGTCAGCCGGACGGGACGATTGATCGTGCGAGCAGCGACGTTGTCGTCAAGGTCGTGCCTGCGGACGTCGGCAGTGAGCGGCTCAACCGCATTCTGGATTCATTCGATTCGTCAGTGCTCGATGCGGGCGGTCAACTGTGGTCCATCATCGACCGGACCGTATTCACCGATTTTCAGGCGCCGTGGCAGGACGACTACACACCCGTGTTTCTGCGGCGGTCCGATATCGATGGTCTCGGTCCCATTTCGCTGGCGGCGCCAACACCCCTCGTCGGTCCTAGCACCTTCATCCTCCAGGACGGCAGTGCCGTGGCAACAGGCATCGGCGGCGACCTGCGTGCGCAGCCCTTCGCCGCGCTCAACGCGCTGCTCGATTCGGCCGACGGCGCCGTACCGGTTCAAATGGAGACCGCCTTATCCAGACAGGACAGGGGTGCTTCCAGTCTGTACGCACTACGCTTGAGCGACGGCCGGGTGATCGGCTGGGCGAGCAGTGACAGTGCCAGCGACGGCGTGTTTCCCATCGACCCAATTGTCGTTAGCGACGTCGATGACGCGATCGACATCAGTATCAGTCAGTTCTACGTACTGATTCTTCGCGCCAACGGCACGGTCCTCGAGCTCGGTCGGGTTCGCTCAGGGGACGATGGCATTATCACACAGCCGCAAGCCGTCAGTGGCTTAACGAACATCGTCGCCATCACGGGCCGCGCGGCATTGGCGAGCGATGGGCGTGTCTTCTACATCCCCAGGGTCACCACAGAAACCGGCGACAGTCAGGCGGTCCCCATCCCGAACCTCAACGATGCCACAGCACTCGGCGATGGTTTTGTGACTTGGGCGCGTCGCAGTGATGGCAGCACCGCGATGTGGCTTATCGATGACACGGGGCAGCCCGGTTCGGCGTTCCCCGTGACCTTCTCCGTGATCGGTAACCCAGTGGCCATCGATCGCGACTCCGTGATTGGCGCGCAGTGTGGACGCCTGTGGGCAACTTCTCTTCGCGAGGATGTCGACCGCCTATCCCGCGACCTCGAGGACACCTCACTCGTGCGTGTAACGCGTGCAACACCTGTGTTTGGCAGCACAGGCAATCAGCGCTGCGAGGCCGGCAGCCTGAGCCGCATCATCTACTTTTTCCTGGCCGGTGATGGCAGCGGCACCGTCACCGCGCCTACCGGCAGCGTGGATTGCGATGCGAGTGGGGAACTGTGCTGGTGGTTCGGACCCAATGACGGGCAGCCTCAATTTACGGCCGTGCCTGACAGCGGCTCGACGTTCCGCGATTGGCGCTGGGACTGCGCCGCAACGAACGAAGTGTCGAGCGCGGTAATCCAGGCGGACGGTACAAGCCAGAACGTCTGCAAGGTGACCTTCACCGCAAACGGTGACGGCACAGCGCCCATAGAAAATCGTCGACTCGAGGTTCGTGTTGAGGGCAGCGGCAGCGTTACCGCAAACCCCGAAGCGACTCAGTTTGATGGCGAGGTCGCACTGTACCCCGATAACACTGCGGTCACATTGAGTGCCGTACCGGACTCGGGCTTTGTATTCGACAGCTGGGATCAGAATGGCTGCACGAATGACCTTACGAGCGACGAGATCACGGTCACAATGGACACCGACCGACTCTGCATCGCCAACTTTGCGCAAGTGAGCGGTGGCGCGCCGCCAATCGGCAGAATCCAAGTCACACCGTCGACGGTGGTGACCGCGGGCACTGAGCTGACCTTCGACGGCTCAACGAGTACAGACGCCGACGGCACGATCGTGTCATGGGACTGGGACTTCGGTAATGACGGCACGATCGACGCCTCCGGCGAATCGGTGATGTCAGTCTTCACGGCACCCGGAATCACGGATGTCGGGCTCACCGTCACCGATAACGATGGCCTCGTGGGCAACGCCGCTGTTGGCATCACCGTACAGCCACCCATCGGCGGTACCACGTTCACCGTGCGCGTCGTCATCACTGGCCCGGGACAAGTGGATGTCGCTCCGATCGGCAGGACACTCCCCGACTCGGAATGCGACGGCACAGAGTGCTTCCTGTTTGATATCGACTCCGGGACGGTGCTGACGTTTAGCGCAGCGCCATTTACGCCTGCCGCTTTTGACGGCTGGAGTGCGATGGAATGCGACACGATCCCGAACCTGGACACCTGCGTGATCACGGTGACCAGTGACCGTGATATCAACGCGGGCTTTAACTAGGATAGCGACATATCTGTCACGTTCAGCGGAACTGGACCTTTCGCACCATCACCGTCTGTGCCTGGTCCCCAAGAAATACCAGTGTGAACGGTAGGTGGATGCGTGTGAGGTCCGCAGTGGGGAAGCTCTCCTGAAGAGGAAACGTGTAGGCCTTCCAGTCGGCGGTCAGGTTGACTTCAACCCGCGACTCGCTGCCATCGTCTGGATCGGTATCGTCCTTGAGCGATAAGTAGACCTGCTCCGTCCCGGTCTCGCCCTTCATTTCGATCACGATCTCGTTGAAGCGTGAATAGTCGCGGGCATCGCGTTCGGCCCAGGAGCCCATATCAACGTACGCCCACATGGCACCCCAGGACTCGCCCTGGGGGTAGCGCACCTTAAGTTCATCGTTGCGGATATCGAAAAACTCGTAACCGTTCGACGAACGTCCAACGAATGACAGAGATGCGTTGAGGATGCCGGCGACAAAAACATGCGGACTCCCGAGCGTATCGCCGTAGTCGTCCAGAATCTCGAGTGCCGCAGCTTCTTCGGGCCCAAAGTCCTGCAGGTCCTTCGCAATCATCTCGCGCAGAACGCGACCCTGGAGAATGAGCGTCTCGATACCGTCGATTCGAGTCGTCGTGTGGTACAGAATGGAGAGCGTCAGCGGATCGTTGAGGATGCGATCGATAAGCTCGGGGCTAGTACCCCGGTAGTTACCCAGAAAGGTCACGAAACCCTCATCAATGTACTTCAGCGTCAGCTGTTCACCGAGGCTGTTTGTAGCCGCCTCGTACACCGCGACATCGTTTCTGATTTTTTCTGCGGTCAGGTAGTACTCGTAAATCAACTTCTCGAGATCTCGCCCATTCAGCTGATTCAGGAAGCCCGAGTTCTTGATCGCGTCGAACGCGCTCGTATTCACGATGAACTCCGAGTTCACCCAAAGCACATCACGTAGCACGAACGTCGCGCGATCCAGGTCCGTACTGTCGTCTAGGCTGTCCGACTCGATTTTTCGATAGGTTTGTTTGCTGGCGATCGCGAGCTCGCTGGCATTATCACGAAATCGTGTCACGGAGAGTAAATCGCCCTCGATGCTCTGCGACAGGTTGCCCAGATACTCCTTAAGTTCGCGCGTCTCCTTGCGCTCCGCGAACCAGTTTTCCATTTGCAGCGCGAGGAACACGCTAATGACGATCAGCGTGAGCTCACCAAGCGCCAGGGGCACATAGGGCTTCCACGGTTTCGAGTCCAGAAATGCAGCTCTGAACTTGCGGAGATTTTTGAACATGACAGCCCTTCATCGGCAATGCAGACACGTATTGCCAGATGCGCGCCACGAGGTCAAAGAGCAATGTGCGCGTAAGGAATGCGATAATGCTCGATGAAGCGGGCACACCAAGAATGCTCGCCGGCTGTGTGACGGGGGGACAACGTTGAGAGAACGTACATTAGGGCTGCTGGCCGTGACAGGCTACTTTGTGGCCTTCTTTGCCTTGCTCATAGGCTTGCAGCATTTACAGATCGCGGGGCTGGGCGACGCAGCGATCCCATTGACCGCCGTCATCATCCTCGTTCTCATTCTGGCGCTCATCACCTTGTTGCTCAGACACGAGGGCGCGTCGTTCGGCAGCATCGGCCTGACCGCGCGGAAGGCGCTTCCGCAGTTTTTCGTCGGGCTGGCGGCGGGCCTCGCGGTCTGCGCCTTGATGATTGGTTCGGTCCTGTTGTTTACGCCGCTTGAGATCGGGCCTGCCAGCAGCGGCAATACACTGCCTGCGCTGTCGGTCGCATTCTTCTTGATCTTCCTTCTGGGACTTATGGAAGAGATCGTTTTCCGGTCCTACCCGTTATTCCGATTCGATGACGCCGTTGGCACACGAACAGCCATCTACGCCACCGCCGTCGCGTTCGCGTTCTATCACGGTCTCGACGCCAGCAATCTGCTGGGTCCAGGCGTCTGGGGCCTGTTCTACGGCTGGATGGCGCTCAAGACCAACAGCATCGCGTTGCCAACAGGGTTTCATGTCGGGCTTAACTACATGCAGGCGCTGTTGGGCATGAAGCCCAAGTACGGTGGCGCGCTTTGGGAGCTTGAGATCGACACGCAGCCGAGCGTTTTGGGAGCAGAGACGCTAGGCTTCGGCCTTCAGATCTTGTTGTTGATCATTGGCTTCGTTCTCGTCGAGCGACTCATTCGCCAGCGGCAATCCGAAACAATTACAGGCAAGGAGGCGAGCGAAGCATGAATGCTGTCCATATCGGCGTAATCAACGTATCCGACCGCGCGGCGGCGGGCGTCTATGATGACGTGCCCGGCAAAGCTGTGGTCGAGACCTTGCGTGAGTACCTGACCACGGAGTTTGAACCCGTCTACCGCGTCATCCCCGACGAGCAGCCCGAGCTCGAGGCGGCCATGATCGAGATGGCCGACGTTCACGGCTGCTGCCTCATCGTCACGACGGGCGGCACGGGCCCGGCGCCGCGCGACGTCACGCCCGAGGCCACCGAGGCTGTGTGTCAGAAAATGATGCCCGGAATCGGCGAGCTCATGCGAACCACATCGCTGCAATACGTCCCAACCGCGATCCTCTCGCGCCAGACGGCAGGCATCCGCGGCAGCACGCTGATCCTCAACTTGCCCGGCCGCCCCAAGGCGATTCGCGAATGCCTCGACGCCGTCTTTCCGGCCGTGCCTTACTGCATCGACTTGATCGAAGGTCCGCGGCTCGAAACGGACGAATCCGTCATCAAAGCCTTCCGGCCGCGCAGCGCCTGATCCCGCCCTAGTCGGCGACTGCGGCGGTAATCGCTGCGTAAAGCGCGTCCTGCCAAGCCCAGTCGGCCGAGTCGCTGGCCACAGGCCGGGCGCTGTGTATCGCGATGACGACGTTTTCGTTGCGATTAATGTAGATACCCTGCCCGAAGATGCCCGAGGCGCTGAACACGCCTGGTCCGTCAAGCCACCAGAAGTAGCCGTAGCCCGCGTAGCCGTCTGAGGGCTGCGTCGATGCGTCCATCCAGCCGGCGGGCAGCACTTCGGTGCCGTCGGCCAATCGACCGTTCGCCAGCGCGAACAGGCCGATACGGCCGTAGTCGCGCAGCGTCGCGTTGATACAGCAGCCGCCGAATTCTCCGCCGCCGGACTCGGTCAGGTTCCAGGTCGCGTCGGCTTCCATACCGAAGGGCCGCCAGATCTTCTCGGAGAGATAGGTGGAGAGGTTATTGCCGATCGCCGATCGCAGCAGCGTCCCCGCCAGGTTCGTTTCGGCCGTGTTGTAGTTGAATGTGGCGCCGGGCTGGGCGAGGCGTGGTTTCTCAGCCAGGAAGTCGTAAAGCGCGACCGTCTCCCAGGATGCGGTCGCGATGTCCGAGGTGGGGTCGGCGTAGTCCTCGTTCCAGGCGATGCCTGAGGCCATCTGCAGCAGGTTACCGATAGTGGCACCGTCGTAAGCCGAACCCCTGAGCCGGGGCAGGTAGTTCGTGACGGACTCATCGACGCTCTCGATGTAGCCGTCCTGGATTGCGGCGCCGATAAGCATGGAGACCACCGACTTCGCGACGGAGTAGGAGATCCATTTGCTATCGACGTCATTGCCCAGCCCGTAGCGCTCGTAGAGAATCTTGCCGTCCTTGATGACGAGCAGGCCCGCGACCGACTGTTGCTTGAAGTAGGCATCAACAGTCATCGTCGCTTCGCCCGAGCGGATCACTGTGTTACCCAGATCGCGTTTCGCGTCAGGCAGCGCCAACACGGTGCCACCCGCCTCGACCGTTCGTGTCCAGAAGATCTTGTCGGAGTTGCGATAGCTCGCGACCTGCTCTTTGGGCGACCAGGTCAGCAGCGTGTTCGGTGCGCCCAGGTACTTGTTATCGTCGGCGGGGTCGACGTAAGGGGCTTCCGCGTTCGCTGTATTCGCGAAGCTGACGAGGCCAGCCGCAATCAAAGCGAGTGTTCTTGATGCAGTCATGCTTCTCTTTATATAGGTCGCGCCGCTATCAGGGACGTAGCGCGCTCAGTTCTTTGTCAATCGGCAGGTCCGGCCACGTCTCGACCACTTGCTGGAGCGCAATTCGGGCCTCCTCGGTGCGACCGTTGGCCGCGTATTGTCGGACCAGGGGCAGCACGTCCTCGCGGCAGCAGTTATCGAGCTTCCCGGTGACGTTACCGCCGGCTTTGGTGAACACTTCTGCGGAACCGATTTCGCGATCGACGCCGCCAAGGCTGTACTTGTAGGGCTCATCACCAATCGTGAAATCGAAGCGCTTGAGCCCGTTCGCGATGGCCCAGCGAATGCAGTGGGCCTGCAGCATGAGCCCGGCCGACAGATCACGGACCGATTCGTCCCGGCCGGCCACGTGAAACAGCGCTTCTTGCTTGACCTTATCAATGTAGTTGGCCTGCGCCGCGATGGGCTGGCCGTCACGCCAGAGGATCGCGAGGTACACCATGCCGCTGGCAAGGCCGAGCATCACGACCTCTTTAAACATGTCGGCAAGGCGGGCCGCCCGTTTCTCGCCCTTCTTCTCGACGTGCTTTTGGTACCAGAGCCTGGCCAGGATGGTGACGTCCTGCGTGTAGGTCTCGGGGCGGGTCTTTTTGATCGTCAGGCTCGGGTCGCTGTCGAGTTGGCGCAGCAGGCGGCGAATCTTCTGCCGCGAATTCGAACTTAGGCCTGCCAGGTACTCGGGAAAGCTCGCCGGGAGATCGACATAAGGACAGACAAGGTTGTTGGTCTGGCCCTCGTTGATGCGGTGCTCGTTGGCCTTGGTCTCAAATAATGAGGCGTTAAATGCACCTGTGAACACTTCAAGCCGGCTTTCGCTTGCACTGAAGTAGTTAAGAATGATGCGCCCAAAATCCATCCCTGAGACTTCGCTCGCGAATGCTCGGCAAATCGGAGCTTCGAGCTCCGGGGCACACAAGATGCCCGTGTAATCGGCATCGAAGACGTGCCCGAGCATGTCGAGCACATTGTTGAGGCAGCGTGCGGAATTGTCCCATTGGGTGGTCACCATCAGCGGCAACACGCCGATTAATCGGTCATCGACCGACCACGCCGTGATGATTCGGAACTTACCTTCGACTCTAATGGCGACCGAAAAGAGGAAATCAGAGGATAAATAGACATGTGCGTGGGGGTCGGCCTGGTAGAGCTCTTCCCAGTCCAGCTCGATCTCAAACAGCCGGTCGGTCGTCTCGATGGTCTCTATGCGCATGCTGTCTTCCGCGAACTCGCCCCAGGAACTCAAATGGCGGTTCACCTGCCCATTGATATGTTATAACATCCCGCTCCCCCCGAGCCGACGGAGAGCGATCCGTGTCTGCCATCGGCCCGACCAAAAACCAAAGAGGACTCATGATGGACATGACCCGCAAATTGTCGGCTGGCAGCCTGTTGCTGGCAGGCTCGATTGCTGCAGCACACGCTCAGGATACTGACAACGACACATCGATTGACGAGGTGATTGTCCGTTCCTCGCCGCTGCGGTCAAGCATCTCCGAGGTTGTCCTTGGCACCAGCGTCATCCGCCGCGAAGAGATTATCCGGACCCTGGACGGCACGATTGGCGAGACGCTCGCAGGTCAGCCTGGCGTGAGTGCCACATTTTTTGGCCCCGGTGCCTCGCGCCCCATCATTCGTGGTCTGGGCGCCGACCGTATCCGTATCCTGACCAATGACATCTCCTCGTTCGACGTGTCGACGGCCAGCCAGGACCACCTGGTTGCCACCGAGATGGGCAATGCCGAGCAGGTCGAGATCCTGCGAGGCGCCGCAACGCTGCGCTACGGTCAAAACGCCGTCGGCGGCGTGGTTAATGTCTTCGACGACCGCATCCCGACCAGCCGCCCCGAAGGCGGCTTCGAGGCAGAGGCCTTCGCGTCGCATTCAACCAACGACGATCGCGACACGATCGGCGGCCACGCGGACGTCAGCCTGGGCAACGACTGGGTGTTCCACTTTGACATCACCGACCGTGAGTCCACGGACTACGAGATCCCCGGTTTCGCCAGCGAAGAAGCTGAAGAAGAAGGCGTTAAAGACCTCGTTGAGAACAGCGCATCCCAGGCCACCTCGACCGCTGCCGGTCTGTCGTGGCTCGGCGACAAGGGCTACATCGGTTTCTCGGTAGGCTTCCAGGAAGGCAAGTACGGCCTGCCGGGCGGCAAGAAAGAAGAAGAGGAAGAAGACCCGCTCGCGCCGCCGGCCGCTGAAGAGGAAGAAGAGGAAGGTCCGATCAAGATCGACTTCGAACAGGTCCGCTTCGACGTCGATGCCGAGTACAACTTCGACGACGGCTTCATCAAGGCCGCGAAATTCCGCTTCGGCCTCGCCGACTACGAGCACACCGAGTTCGCCGGTGACGAGCCCGAGACGCTCTTCACGAATGACGAATGGGAGCTGCGCGCTGAAGCCATCCTCAACGAGTTTGATTTCGGCAACGGTGTAGCGACGGGTACCTTCGGTCTCAGCATCGCAGACCGCGAGTTCGAAGCCGACGGCGAAGAAGCGTTTGTTCCGCTCAACGAAGTGTTCCGCTGGGGCGTATTCGGCCTGGGTCGCTACACGGTCGACAACTTCATCTGGGAAGGCAGCTTGCGGATCGACAGCCAGGAAAACGAAACGTCTAACCTGAGCTTCGAAGGCGGCAACTACAGCGAAACCGAGACCACCTTCTCGGCGGCGCTGACCGGTATCTACCAGATCAGCGACAGCAGCAGTGTTGGCATCAACCTGGCACGCTCTGAGCGCGCCCCGACCGGTGAAGAGCTGTTCTCCAACGGTTTCCACCCGGCCACGAGCACCGTTGAGATCGGCGACGTGAACCTCGACACCGAAGTCGCGAACTCCATCGAGCTGTCTTACAAGACCAGCGTGGGCAACTTCGACTTTGGCGCCAACGTGTTCTTCATCGACTACGCCGACTTCATCTTCCTGAGCCCGACGGGTGACTTCTTCGAAGAAGGCGACCCCTTCCCCGCACCCGAAGGCCTGCCCGTGTTTGCCTACCAGCAGGCGGATGCTGAGTTCTGGGGTTTCGAGATCGAGGCCGACTACCTGGCCGTCGATAACGGCGACCTCCGCGTCACGTTTGACGGGCAGATCGACCTGACGCGCGCCGAGTCGACGGAGAGCACTACGTTCGGCGGCATCGACAACGTCCGCTCCGAGTTCACGCCGCTGGGCGGCAGCGCCACGGCGGTGCCGGCTGGCGACCTGCCGTTCATCCCGCCGATGCGTTTCCTCGGTGGTGTGAACTTCGACTACGCGCCCTGGAACTCGAGCCTGCGTCTCGAAGTGCAGCACGTGGCCGAGCAGGATCGTGTGGGCCAGACGCCGGAAGGCAGTGAAGTCGATGTCGCGGGCACGGTCCCGACCGACAGCTACACGTTCTGGAACCTCTACCTGACCACGGCGCCGATCCCGAACGCCGAGAACGTCTCGTTCTCGCTGCGCGTACGCAACCTCGGTGACGAGTTCGCGCGTTCGCCGACTTCGTTCCTAGCGCAGTCTGCGCCGCTGCCGGGTCGCGACATCCGGTTTGGGGTTAATGTGAAGTTCTGATGGGACGCTAAACCTCGCGTGTTGGCTTGGCCGACGCGCCTGGTTTCAAGCCAGAAAGAGAAACGGGGTCGCTGGTTTCAGCGACCCCGTTTTTCGTTGCGGTCATGTCCGTGGACCAGAATCCCGTTATGGCAACGTTGCCGTCGCACCATCGACACTGCCCGTCACCGGTATCGTGGAACCGTCGTTTCGATCGATCACTTCAACGGCAGTGAGCGATGCCTGGAATGTCGTCGCAACGGGTGGCGGCGGGGTGACGACGACGTCGCCGCCACCTCCACCGCCCCCACCGCAGGCGCCAAGCGTGCCGGCCACGGCAAGGAGTAGTATCGCGTTCGAGATTCGGAAGCGTTTAGAAGTCATACGTCACCAGGTAGTCGCTGTCGCCAGACGGGATGTCAAAGTCCGAGGCGGTATTGAGAGAGAGTTGCAGAACGCCGTTGTCCGACGAATAACCGCCGGTGCCGATTTCCACATCGCCGGATGAGACGCTGCCGTCGCCATCCACATCCGCCCAGAGTTTGACGGAGCTGACATCGGCAGCATCGTTGCCGGTCCCCGATGCTCGAAGCGTGATTGAGTTGAGTCGCGTGCTGCCTGTGTTGCTGGTCAGGCGGAAGCGCAGCATGGGCACGTCGGTCTGCCCAGCCGTGACGTTGACGTCTGGCAACGACAGGGCGCTAAGCGAGACCGTCGCAATGACGCTCCGCATGGCGACGCCCCCCGGATCCGAAATCGTGCGGTTGGCCTGGCCGTCAGCGTCATTGGGGCCACCATCGCTCAAGGTGAGCTGCACGCAACGGTGGCCTTCGGTGACACCCGGCTGGTATTCGCTGCTGCCCGGTGCCGGGCAGGTTTCCGCGGTTCCCAGCGCAGATGCGATGTTGTCGTTTACGCCGTCTACAAAGGACTGCCAGCCGATGTCCGCGACGTATTTGCGGTAGAACGCGTCCGCCGGAATGCTGCCGCCGAGCGGCACCACGACTCGGGCGCTATCGCCCGCGGTCGTTAGTCCGTCAATCGTGAAGTCCACAGGGTCCGTCAGGTAGCTGAACTCAGCGTCCTCGGCGGCCAGCGCCGGTCCGCCGTCGCTGCCGAAGGCCGCTATGTCCGCGAGCGTAATCGCCGCATCGTCGCCGGCGGCCACGGCAGTCGATCCGAGACGTAACGTCAGACCGGGGTCGGTTTGCAGGTAGGCCGAACCACCCGCCTCACGCAGCAGCAGTGCCGTACTGTCAACGGCATCGAGCCAATCGGCAACGCCGTCGAGATCGGCATCGCCGATGCCGTCACTTTGGTCAGAAACACCGTCACCGTCCGTGTCGTTTGCGTCGTCGAGCACCGGCGCATTCGTCAGAACCCGCAGCCAGCGCTGCGCGACCTGGGGCTGCAGCGGATTCCCGGTGTCGACCACGTTGAGCCGCACCCGGTAGAGCCCCTCTGCCAGCCCCGACGGGTCAAAACTGAATGTTGAGGCGTTGTAGCCTTCTGCAGGTTGCAGCGCAGAGTCAGTCAGCGACCAGTCGTACAACTGGCCGTCCGACGGGTTTGGATCCTCGACCAGCGCCTCCAGGCTGACCACGCCATCCGCTGCAATGACCACGGTACGCGGCTCACCGGCCTGGCTGCTGGAGATCGAGACTTCCGGCAACACATTGCCCTCTGCAATGATCAGTCGCTGGGTCGCCGCATTACCGATCACGGCACCCGCCGCGCCGCTGATCGCGAGGTCCACGCTTTCTCTGTCATCGCCAAGGCCATCTGCGATGAGACTGATATCGAACGACGCTTCCAATCCGTCGCTGATCTCAAGCGATGTCGTTGCCAGGTCGTAGTCGACATCTGCTGTGGCCGAGCCTGTTGCTTCGATGTCGAGTACGACGGGGTAGGCCGGTGCCACTCCGTTAAGCTGTACACGAATCGTCGCCACAGACCCCTCCACGCCCGCAACGGAAGATCTCGAGAAATTCGCCTGAGGCAATACATCGAGCGTCTGCATCGCAGTCGCGGTATTACCCGCGGCATCCGTCGCCTGCCAATTTAGACTGTAGCGACCCGGCCGATAGGGCCCGGCATTGTCCACGGTTGCCGCCAGCGGGCCGTCGAGTACGTCGTTCGCTGTCGCCGCGCCGAGACTGATCGGTGTCAGGTAACCCGTGGACGCCACGACGCGATCGCCCGGTGCACTCAGCACGGGAGCCACATCGTCGCTCGCGATGTCCGTGCCATTCAGGAACTCATCAACGTTGCTGCGACCATCACCGTCCAGATCGGCGCCCGCATCGCTCCCATCCTGGGGATCCAGGCCGGCCGCCGCCTCGTAGGCGTCCGGCATGCCGTCGCCATCGGAGTCCGCGTTGTAGCTGGGGTCCAGCGGAAACGCATCGACGTCGTCGTCGACACCGTCGTTGTCGTCGTCCGAATCACAGATATCGCCCTCGCCGTCGTTGTCGAAATCTTCCTGGTTGGGCGATGCAATGAGCGGGCAGTTGTCGGCGGCATTCGGAAAGCCGTCGCCATCCATATCGTCGTCACAGGCATCACCCAGTCCGTCTCCGTCGGTATCCAACTGGTTGGTGTTGGCGTCGGCAGGGCAGTTGTCGAGCGTGTCCGCGACGCCATCGGCGTCGCCGTCGACCTGCGGTTCGCCACCACCACCGAAGTAGTAGCGCACGAAGCCGCCGTCGCCTAAGTAGCCGCTAATGTCGATATCGGGCGCACCCGCGACAAAGTCGTTGCGACCGTCGCCGTCAATGTCGCCTGTGCCGAGCACGCTATAGCCCAGCATGTCGCGTCCGCCATCGTGGTAATCGGGTTGCGGCTCGGGCAGCGGCAGTACACCGCCATTGAAATGGTAGACCGCGCCTTCGTCGGGCGTGCTGCCCTGCTCGAAGCGGTTGGCACCTACCAACACGTCAGCGCCCGTCTTGTCGGCACTGGGGTCGAGGGTCGACACGCTAACGCCGAACTGATCGCTCTCGTTCTCGGCGGCCACTTTAGCCGAGAATGCCGGCGTGAGTTGCGTCCACCAGGTGTCGCTGCTGGCGTAGACGTAAGCGGCACCGCCGGGACCGTTGCGGTAGGCCCCGACGACCAGATCGTCAATCCCATCCGCGTCGACGTCACCATTGACGTCAATGCTGAAGCCGAATCGGTCGCCGTTGGACTCACCGGTAATGAAGAAATCCGGAGTCGTTCGAATCGGCTGACTCCAGTCTCGCGTCGAGCCGCGGTAGATGTACACCTGACCATTGCCACTGGTGCTGCCGACCAGAAGATCGGCGAGCGCGTCGTTGTCGATGTCGCCTACGGCCAGGCTGGCGCCCAGCGCAAAGCCACTCGTTTGAGGCCCGATGAAGGTCTTTGCGGGCCCAGCCGGGGTGGTCAGCCAGTCATCCGACGCACGGAATACGAGCACCGCGCCCTGTCCGCTGAAGAGATCGTCGCGGCTTGGTGCACTCACGATCAAGTCGTCGATGCCGTCGTCGTCGATGTCGGCGGCCAAGACCGCCGCGCCCAGATTGTCGCCGGCACTGCCAAAGAGAGTGCGCGTCGGCGAGGCGGGCAAGCCTGCTGCGGTTGCGAGATAAATGCTGACCTCGTTGTTGCTGCCGATGGCCAGATCATCGAATCCATTGTCATCGAGATCGCCGATCGCGAGCGCCCGGCCGAAGCTTGTAAAGGTTTCGATGCCATTAGTTGCCGCGTCGATGCGCTGCAGCGCGGCCGTCTCAAGCCCGTTGGCGGCGAGCTGCACAAACACAGCGCCGTTGCCGTCGAACGCCGGCGCGCCGATCGCGACATCCGCCAGTCCGTCACCGTCGACGTCGCCGCTGGCAAGCGCAAAGCCAAATCGGTCCGAGAAAGGAAGACCTTCGGCACCGCTGCTGACCTCGCCGCCGCGCAGATAGGCATCGGCCAGAAACGGTCGGCCGCCCAGCTCGAATTCGCGCCGGTTGTCGAAACCATCGCCATCGTCGTCAAGCGTCGCATCCGACGCATCGTTGGCGTCGAGGCCGAAGTCGTCTTCGAATTGATCAGCAATGCCGTCGCTGTCGCTGTCTGAGACGTAGCGCGCATCGTTCGGGAAGGCATCGTCGGCATCGATAACGCCGTCGCCGTCCTGGTCAGAGACCTCCACCGCAAAGCTGCCATAGGTCACGTTGTCGAGACGCGGCCCGTCATCGGTCTGCTCGGTCGAAAACTCAAAGAGCCTCGTTTCCCGCGCCGTGTCCAGATCGACACGAAGGGTCAGCACAACGGAGCTGGTCTCGCCGACGGCGATGTCACCCAGATTGCAGACAACCGACGCTTCGACCGTGCAACCATTGCTTGCCGCGAGAACCTGGACTTCCGCGGGCGGTTCAATCGTGACGACGGTGTTGTTGGCGCCGAAGCCGGTCCAGCCGACGGGCTGCTCATTCAACACATCAAGCGTCAACGCGAAATCGGTGTCGGGCTGCAATGCGGCATCGTCTGCGCGCGTGACGCTGACTTGTGTCACGTCGACGAGCGTCAGAGTGCTGCTGCCCTGCAAGTCGGCGCAGATCACGTCGCCGCTATCGGTCATGCACACCGAGAAGCCGATCGTTGAGTCGACGAACGTGTGCGCGCCCAGAAGGACACCCGTGCCGGGCAGCCCGTTGCGCTGGGGATCCATGGGTTGGCCGTTCTCATCGAAGATGCCGATGTTCTGCCAGCCGTTTGCGGCCGCCGCCGTGACGCCGTCGCCCCAGTCAATGCTGTGCGCGGTCAGCTCCGCGTTGGGATCGCGGTCCGGATCTTCGAAGTCGAACTGATAGGCCTGCTCGAACCCGCGTGGAATCTGCAAGTCGTCCGGCACGGTGATGACGACATTATCGGGCACCGGCAAGACCGTCAGTAACACGTCTGCCGGCGCTTCGGCCGTGTCGGTGCCGTCGGAAACCTGGAAGGCGAGCGCGTCTTCGCCGTTGAAGTGCGTGTTCGGCGTGTAGCGATATTGCGCGTTGTTCGCATTCGTCGCCAGGAGCTCGAAGCTGCCGTGCTGCGGTGTCTCGAGCAGGCTTACGGTGTGGGTATCAAAGCCGCCGAAACCCACGAAACCGTCGGGGTCGCTGGCACTCAGGCGCACGTACAAAGCCTCGTCTTCGGCCACCACGCAGGGCGTCTCAACGCTGAAGCCGACGTCGGCAAAGCAATTGGCGCGCAAGTCCTGCGGCGGCCGCTGATTGGGTTGCACAGAAATGGATACCAACGCCGGATCGCTGGCATCAATGCCGTCATCCACCCGATAGCTGAACTGGTCCGCGCCGCGGTAATTGACACCCGGGACGTATTCGACGCGCACGCTGTCGGCCGTGACTTCCGTGAACGGCAGCGTCTTGAAGATATGAAGAAAGAAGTCACCTACGGCCGCGCGCGATTCCAGGACATGGAAGCTGTCGCTGTTGACGGAGACGTGCTTTGGCGGGCCCATGTTGCCGAGAACGAAGCTGCTGTCGTTGGTGATGCCGCCGCCCACCGATTGCGCCTCGCCGGCGAAGACACCGTCTGCACCAAATCGTTGAACGCGGAAATTGTTGACGTCAACGACGTACAGCGTGTCGTTGGGGTCGATGTTCATATGCGAGATGACGTTGAACTGACCCGGACCACTGCCGGCGCCACCGTCAATGCAGGTGTCATCGGTGCAGCTAAAGCCGTTGGAGTGGCCTTCCGCCACAATGCAGTTGTTGAATTCGACACCCGTCGCCGGGTCGATTTGGTTGGCCGTGCAGGCACCCAGCCAGCCGACATAGTCGCCGATGGCAATGCTGCCATCGAGTGCGACCTTTGACGCCGTGAACTTGTGAATCTTGTGCTCGCAGCTGTCTGCGATAAACAAGTTGCCTTCGCTGTCGGTGGTCATGGTGAAGCCCAGACCGTCCTCTGCGTTGGCACCAACGACGCCCGGCAAGGTGTCGCACTGGCTATTGGCAGTCAGGCCGTTGAAGTCGGTTGCCTGCCGCAAATCAGCGAGTGCCGGGCGTTCGAGCACGCCGTCGAGCGAGAACGCGAGAATTGTCTTTGTGTCGCTAACGTAGACGACACGATTGGCAAGATCGGCGTGGGCACTGGTCAGCTGGGCCGCCTCGACCAGGCCGAAAGGATTCGACGATCCGTCTACCAACAGATTCTGGCCCGTGGGATTCTGTTGATTCGGTCTGACATACCACCGATCGAAGTTCCGGTCGACTGTTTTGATTCGAAAATCCGACGACGTGCCTGAAGAGAATTTTGTGTAGAACCAAAGGTTGCCGTTTCTGTCGACATCGAAGATGCGGTTGTCGCCCTGCATGTAATCGCTGCCGATCTCCTCGATCAGTTGGGTGCCTTCCCAGCTCGCTATGCGGGTCTCCTGGGTGGCGAACGCTGACTGCGTCGCGGCATTGCCACAGATCCAGGGGTTGTCGGAAACAAAGTAGCGGTCGTCGTCATCGATATGGATGTAGTCGGGCTGGTAGATGTAGTCGCGCGGCGGCTGCACAACCGGGGTGTCGCAGTAGCAGCGCTGGATATAGGGGTTGTGGTCCTGTACGTCGATCAAGCCGAGCTGCGACTCCAGAAACGGTCCGTCCTGAAGATCATCCCCGGCCGGGCACGCCAAGGTGCCCGCATCCATGTTGCGTGGCGTCTCGACGGGTTTGGCACGGAAATCCTCGATGAAGTAGGGATACAGCGGTGCCACGAACTCGCCGTTTTCCGGCTGATCGATAATGCTGAATGTCAACGGGTCGACCCGGTCCCCGGGCAGGTCGGGAACTTCAAGCGCGATGGCATCCGTATCGAGTCCCGTCAGCTCGATAAATACGGACTCGCCACTTTGCGTGGTCACAGTGGCCGGCAGGGGCCGCGACGGATCGGGCGCGACCGGCGCCGTATTGGTGCCCGGCCATTTCAGCGTCACGATTTGCGTGTACTGGTTCGGATTGTCTGCGGGCGCCATGGTGACGTTGCCGCTATCGTCCTCAGCCTCCCAGTTGATGTAGTAGCGCACGCCGCCGTTGACCGGCGGCGCCGCCAGCACAGCCGGCGCATCATCACGAACGTCGGGCACCGGGTCGGCAAGATCGATGACGCTGAATTTGCCGAGCTCTGTACGATCGCCGTTCAGGACGATGTCATCCTCGGTGTAGCGCGCGAAGCTGTCCGGTATGAGCAACAGGGGTGGCTGCGTGTCCTCGACGCTGACACTCTGGATCAGGCTGGTCGTCAGCGACGTGCCCGCGAACGTCTGATTCGAGGCGACATCGAACTCGGGTTCGGCCGGATTGTAGTTGCCATCGTCAAAGATCTGCCACTCGATATCGACGGTAGTGCCGATTTCGATCAGCGAGGTTGGATTGACGGGGCGCAGTGTCAGGCGCTTGCCGCATGCGTCTGTGAAGACAAAGCGCTCGGCGAGCACGTCGCGAATCCGATTGAAGCGCGCACCCCCAAAATCGCTCGCCTCAACACTGACCGTCTGCTGGTCAATGGTGGCGCCCGTATCGGGGTCTGAGAACAGCGGCGGGTGCACATCCCAAACCCGCAAGGTTTGCACACGAGAGTGGCGGGCAGACGCTTCTTCGTCGCCGAGGAAGCCGGGTGTATCGTTCGTGGCGAATTCGATCCCCGTCAATGCCGCGCGTGTGCCAAGGTCAACGGCGAATTCCTTGAGGATCTCCGAGTCTCGGCGCGCCCGATTGGCCGCGCGAGCATTGAATTGCCCGGACGCCGTTCTGGTAAGCGTCGAGCCGTTCTTCGATTCCGACGCGACGCCGAATCCGGCCTGAAACAGCGGAAAGTGAATGTCCCAGAACGGCGAGAGCTGGGTCTCGGCGACCCAGTTCATGCTGTAGTCGGATTCGGCCAGCGAGTGCGCGCCCGCCGTGAAGCCCTCCAGACTGAGTTTGACGCCAGAGTTCTTGTGCTCGACGAAAGGCGTGCCCAATGGCCCCCAGTTGTTCGCCAGACGCCGAACGGGACCGAAGCCCAGAATGTCTTCATAAGTGGAAGACGCCTGCGGCAGAGTCAGCGTGTAGTCGCAGGCGAACCCGCCACCGGGCAGGGCATCCGGATACACGGCCGTGTTGCCCGGAATCTCGAGGATTGGGGGTGTGGCTTTCAGCTCTAGGTTGGTGGAGAACTCGGTCAACTCGATCGCGGTCCCTAACGGCCCGCTGCTGCCAATCCCGACGACAACCGCGGCGTTATGTACTCTGATCAGATCGCGCTGGTCGTCGCGCAGTGAGTCGTTGTTGAACTCCTGCGAGTAAACGGCAGTTGCGGGCAGAAACAGTGCGACAGTGCACAAAAGGACCGCTTTCTTACTTACTGACACGTCGAACCACGCTGCTACGACAGTCCGCAATGCGGTGGCGAGTCGGTGAATATCTGTATCCCAGTGCTTATTCGGTCTCATTTCAGTTCTCGGACTAGTTTTGGATTGCCTACCTCTTTAAGCGCAGGATCTGGAGAAATCGTCCGGAAAAAGTTGCCCGGGCCTGGAGGCTTGACTCCAAACTCCGAGGCTGCGCATTTTAGAAAAGGGATACCGCAACGATCGGCAGGTCGACCATGACGAGCAATGACGATCCGAAAGGCAGTTGGAATGAATCGAAAGACTTGCTTCGGCGAGCGTTAGCGCTCCCGCCGGAAGAACGCGACGCATTTCTGAGCGACGCGTGCGCCGACGATACGGCGCTGCTCAGTAAACTTCGGCAGTTGATAGCGGGAGCAGAACAAACCGATGCCGGCCTGCGCGCACTGGTTGCGGAGGCCGCGGTGGGGGTCAGCCAGGATATTGCTGTTGATCACTCCGGGCGCCAAATCGGTCCGTATTCGGTAATCCGTCGTATCGGCGAAGGCGGTATGGGCGATGTGTATCTCGCCGAGCGCGCCGACAATCAGTACCGACAGCAAGTCGCTATCAAAATACTCAAGCCTGGCCGCGACGAGCAAGTGTTGATTCAGCGCTTTCGCTCAGAACGTCAAATCCTTGCCGATCTGGACCACCCGAATATCGGGAGACTCATCGACGGCGGAGAAATGGAGAATGGCCGGCCGTACCTTGTGATGGAGTATGTCGATGGCACCCCCATCACGGAATACTGCGACCAAAACGGCTTGGATACGAAACAGCGCTTGCGGCTCTTTTTGCAATGTTGTGCCGCCGTGTCACACGCACACAAGAGGCTGGTTAATCACCGCGACTTGAAGCCGTCCAACATCCTCGTTGATGCAGCGGGCACACCGAAACTGCTGGATTTCGGTATTGCGAAACTACTCGATCCCCAACAGCAACAACACTCGATGGCGATCACGCGCGACGCCTCGCGGCCAATGACACCGGGCCACGCAAGTCCCGAGCAAATACGTGGGGAGACGCCCACCACAGCCACCGATATCTACTCGCTGGGTGTGTTGCTGTATCAGTTGTTGAGTGGGCGCTTCCCGTACCAACTGACGAGCCATGCGCCGTCCGAGCTTGAGCAGGCCATTCTCACAACGCAGCCCACCAAACCGAGCGTTCGTCTCGCAGAATCGGACGATGCCGATGCGCCTTCAGTCGATGATGTGGGTCGTCATCGTGGTACGTCAGTGGGACGATTGCGAAAAGAGCTAGCCGGCGATCTGGACAACATTGTCATGGTCGCGATGCGCAAAGAGGCCGAGCGGCGATATAGCACGGTTGGTGATCTGGCTGCGGACATTCGCAGCTATCTCGAATTTCGACCCGTTACCGCGCGTGCCGATTCGGTGAGCTATCGATTAAGCCGCTTCATCCGACGAAATCGCGTTGGCGTCGGCGTCACTGCTGTCGTCATTGCCGGAATCACCCTACAAACGGCGTTCTACACACGGCAGATACAAGCGGAGCGTGACACGGCACTGACGGAACGGCAGACAGCGGAATCCGTCAGCGCGTTTCTCGTCGATCTGTTTAACGTCGCTAACCCGATTAGGGGTGACGACTCCACGATGACGGCGAGAGACATACTGGACAACGGCGTCGAAAAGATACAAACCGATCTCGACGGTGATCCTGTCATCAAAGCCCGCTTACTGCGAACGATGGGCGATGCATACAGTCATCTTGCCTACCATGACAAGGCGGAAGCCGTCATCCGTGATGCCATAGCGATCTACGAGGTACACGCCGAGCCTACCGATGACGAACTTCTTGATTCGTTGGAGATACTGTCAAGCGTCCTCCGATCTCAAGAACAGTGGGACGACGCACGTAACGTTGCACAGCGTGCATTGAGTATTCGCGAGGCGCTCGTCGGTAAGGACGATCCTTCTCTGCACTCGTCACTGGCTGTTCTCGGCAACATTCACCACTACCTGGATGAGCTCGACGAGGCGTTGGCCCTCTATGAACGTATTATCGAAATCGAAAATAACGCCTTTAGCAAGGATGACCCAGCCAAAGCCAAAGCGATCAACCATGCCGCGCTAACGTATGAGCGGATGGGACGTTATGCAGAGGCCGAAGCCGCTTATCGGGAATCACTGCGCCTGCGAGAAAAAGGGTATGGCAAAGAGCACGCGCGCACCGCGTTCGGACAGTCGAATCTCGGTATTTTTCTCAGCAACCAAGGTCGTCATGATGCAGCTGAACCGTACTTGTTAACGGCACTGGAGGTACGCCGCAAGATCTACGGGGACGATAACATCAACGTTGCCTACCCCTTGACGGCACTCTCCAACATTGAAGTTCAGCGCGGCAACCTCACACGTGCAGCAGAGTATCAGGAGCAAGTTAAGTCCATTTGGTTTGCAACCAATCCTAGCCACGGCACCTACGCTAATGCAGTGCGCAGCCTGGGCCGCCTGTATGGCCAAATGGATCGTTTTGAAGAGGCCTTGGCGGAGACCACGCTCGCTTTGGAGCTCTATCGAGAAATCTATGGCGAGAAAAACTCCCGTGTAGCCGAGTCCTTGCACACCATTGCCGAAGTTCACTATTGGCAGGGGACTTTTGAGGAAGCACAGGAGTTTGAGGCACTGGCATTAGCCATGCGCAGAGAAGTTCTGAAGCCGGGTCATCTTGCGCTACGAAATTCACTCGAACTCAGCGCCAAAATCCACCTTGAGTTGGGCGACCTGGAAGCGGCCAAACGCTTCATGGACGAGGTGTTGGCAATGAGTGCCGCTCATGACATCGATATACGGATGGACTACCTCAACGAACTCGCGGAAGAAATTAATCTTGCGCTAGCCGAACTTTGATCCAGGCTTTCGCCATTTGTAACTCTTCCGCGAATTTACTGCGTGACATGCCCATTGCCATTGCCGCCTCGTCGTACTTGAGCCCGCCAAAGTAAATCAGCTCGACGATCTTGACCATTTCCGGGTCCTGCTTAGCGAGCTCATCGAGCGCATCGTTGAGATCAAGGATGGATAGAGGCGCCGTCTCCGCGGCAATCAAGTTTTCTTCAAACGTGAGATTGCGCTGGCCGCCACCGCGTTTGGCGCTGTGCTTACCTCGCGCGTGATCGACCAGCACTCGACGCATGAGCGTCGAAGCGAGCGCGACAAAATGCGCCTGGTTCTCAAACTCCACTTCAACGTTATTCAGGCGAAGAAAGGCCTCATTAACGAGCGCCGTGGCCTGCAGCGTGTGATGACTTTTCTCTCCACGCATATGGTGTTCAGCAAGCGTTTTCAGCTTGTCGTAGACGAGCGGCATGAGCTCGGTGAGGGCATCGTCGGATCCTTTTTGCCACTCATCCAGGAGGCGCGTGATGTCGTTCGGTGTGGTCATGGGTCAACCATCATAAGACAGGGCGTGGTTCTGAACCACGAAACTGCCTGGCGCCCGCGGCTTGCGAGACCTGGGCCGATAGTCGAATCGGTTCTAACGACTTGCCGGCTCTGTTACGCTCGACCCCGCGTGGCTGGTGACGACATCACAATTCTTTTGCGGCAGTGGGCTGACGGCGATACCGACAGCCTCGACCGATTGACCGCACGCGTCTACGACGAGCTACGCGGTATCGCGCTACAGATCTTTCGCGGCGAGCGCGCCGACCACACCTTGCAGGCCACCGCACTCGTTAACGAGGCCTATGCACGGCTCATAGGATCCGACATCGACTGGCAGGACCGCGGTCACTTCTTCTCACTGGCCGCGCGGCTCATGCGCCGCATCCTCGTCGACCACGCCAACGCCCATGGCGCGGCGAAGCGCGGCAGTGGCGTGAAACCGCTGCCGCTCGACGATGTGATCGTCGTGTCACCCGAACTCGGCGAAGAGGTACTCGACCTGCACGAAGCGCTCAACGAGCTGGCCGAACACGACGAACGCAAGGCGCACATCCTTGAGCTCAATTATTTCGGCGGCCTGACCTACGCCGACATGGCCAAGGCGCTCAACCTGTCAAGCAGCACGCTGGACCGCGAGATCCGGTTTGCCAAAGCGTGGCTCAAGAGCCGGCTGAGCCCGTAGAAAGCGCCCGGTACTTGGTGGCCTGTTCCTGGTCGCCAACCTTTTCGTAAAGCTCAGCAAGGTGACGGGCCGCTTGTTTTGTCCGCGAAGCCTCGGGGCCGCGTGCCTCCAGGAACCTGCCATAGGCCTCGAGCAACAGCGCCTCGCCCTCCTCGGTGTTGCCAAGCTCGAACGCGACCTTGCCGAGATTGGTCTTGGTTTCCGTGACCAGACGATGGTCTTCGCCGAATGACTGGCGCCGCACCACGAGTGCGCTGCGCAGGATCGGCGCGGCCTCCTCAAAGCGCCCCATGCGAATGTAGACCGCGGCGATGCCGGTCAACGGGAACGTGCGGTTCGGATGGTCGGCGGGCAGTTCAACCAGGTCCTGCATCTCCACCGAAAGCTCGTAATTGCGCAAAGCGCCTTCGAGGTCACCGGCGTCTCTTAGCATGAGCGCATAGTTGTTGTAGGCCGCACCGAGACTCGGGTGCGGGCCACCGTAGATGCGTTCAATGATATCGATCGTCTTGGCGTTCGCTTCTATGGCCCCGTCGACGTCGTTCATGCGCAGCAGAAGCTGGCTGTAGCTGTTCCAGGTACTGGCGACCTCGTGGTGTTCCTCGCCGAGCATGGCTGTGCGCGAGGCGATGAGGTCGAGGTAGATCACTTTGGATTCCTCGAACCGGTTCGTGTCGCGCAGCAATCCCGCGAGTTGCCGCTTGGTGTCGGCCTTTTCAGGGTGCCTGCCTTCGAACAACCGCTCCTGCATGGCCAGCGCGTCGCGCAGGATCGGCTCCGCATCGCCAGCCCGATCCGTAACTCGGTACAGGCCGGCAAGCTCCTGCATCTGCTTGGCGACCATCGGGTGATCGCCCGAGTACAGCTCGCGCGAGAGCGTCAGCGCCTGTTGGTAGAGCGCCTCGGCTTCGTCGAAATCTGCCAGGGTCTCCTCGAGGAAGGCGCGGACACTGAGCACTTCGAGCACCTCATGCGAATCGTCGCCGAGCGCCGCACGCCGCGTGGCCATCGCCTCACGGTAGAGCACATCGGCGCCATCGTTGTCGCCCGCATTCTGGAGCACACGGCCCAGCCACAAGCGCGTCGTCGCCACCTCCAGAGAATTCTCGCCGAGTACCTCGAGTTGGCCCGCGAGCGCCTCCTCCAAAATCGTGCGCGCCTTCTGGTGTGCACCCAGGCTGCTGTAGACCTGGCCCAGCACGCGTTGCATCGTGAATCGAACCTCGGGCTGCTCCGCAAGGTCGAAGGCGATACGTCGGCTGCCGGAGTCGAGGAGCTGGCGCGCCGTAATGTCTTCGCCGCGCGACTCGGACGGGTCGGAAACCTCAAAGAGCCCCGTCACGAAGCTCACCACCTCGTTCGCCTTTTGCTGTTCCGCGAGCGCGACATCGCGCTCTGCGGCCAGGCGTTGCGTGTAGAACGCCACAAGCCCTGCGAATGCGAGCGTCACCACTGCCGTCGCTGCGACGCCGACGCGGTTTCGACGCACGAACTTGCCGATGCGGTAGGCCAGGGAATCGGGTTGTGCGACAACGGGCTGGCCACGCAGGTAGCGCGCGATGTCGGCCGCCACCTGGTCCGCCGACGGGTAGCGATGCTGCGGTTCGCGGTGCAGCGCCATCAAGCAGATCGTATCGAGATCGCCACGCAACGACCGTTGCAGGCGGTCCGTGCGCAAGCCGCGGTTACCGCTGATCGTCTCCGCGAGCGTGCCGTCCGAGCGCGACACGGTGATCGCCGCGCTGGGCCTCGGTGGCGTCCCGGAAACCACGAGATCACGAAACTCATCGGCCGAACGCTTGATCTCATAAGGCCGGCGACCCGCCAGCAATTCGTAAAGGACCACACCCAGAGAGTAGACGTCGGTGGCCGTGGTGACGTCCTCGTTAAGCAACTGCTCAGGCGCGGCATAGGCGGGCGTGTGCACGTTGAGGCCCGTATTCGTGAGCCCCGGGTCGTCGGTTTCTTCGAGCGACTTGGCGATGCCGAAGTCGAGTAGTTTCAACTCGCCCTCGCCCGTCACCATGATGTTCGACGGCTTGAGGTCGCGGTGCACGATCAGGTTTCTGTGCGCCGCGTGGACGGCGTCACACACGCGCTGGAATAACTTCAGGCGCTGCTCGATGCCGAGCTTGTTGGTATCGCAATAGGTGGTGATCGGCAGGCCGTCGACGTGCTCCATGACGAAGTAGGGCCGGCCGTCGGCCGTGACGCCGCCGTCGTAAACGCGCGCGATGTTCGGATGTTCGAGCTTGGCCAGGATCTGGCGCTCCTGGCGGAAGCGCTGCACCACATGGTCGGTGTCCATGCCGCGCTTGATGATCTTGAGCGCGGCGCGCTGCTCCAGGTTGCCGTCCGTGCGTTCCGCGAGGAAGACGACGCCCATGCCACCCGAGCCGATGCGCTCGAGCAGCCGCCAGCGGTCGATCTCGGTGCCGATCAGGTCGTTGTCCGAGGCCTGCGCGCGGGCGAGTAAGTCAGAGCCGGAGGTGGCCTGCGCGTCGGCGGCGAGCATCGCGCGAAGCTGCGCCGCGAGCTCAGGCGAATCACCCGCGTTGTCAGCGATAAACGCCTCTTGCGCGTCTTTTGGCAGTGCAACAGCGCGCTCGAACAGCGACTCGAGCCGCGCCCAGTCTATCTCAGCCATGAACCCTTCCCCGTTGCGTTCTTGTTCATTGTTATAAGCGAGAGTGTACCGAGTTGTTACCCACGACAGTTGCCCACAAAAATCTTCTGGGCAAGTTTTCGCGCGATTCCCGCTTTAACCACTAAGCACCTACTGAAAGAGGAATCGAGTGAACACCAAAGCACTGAAGCTGCTGCTTGTCGCAGCATTCGTCTGCCTGGCCATGCCCGTCACGGTCTCGGCGCAATCCCCGGCCGCATTGCCCATGAAGGGCTCGATCCCGGTCGCACAGGCCAGCGCCATCGACGGCGTTTGGACCATCTCCACGCTGGGCAAACGCATCCGCATCGAGGGCGGTCGCGCCTACGCCCTGGACCCCTGGACACACGCACTGTTCTGGCAGATCCAGCCCGACATGGTGGTGCTCACCAACTTCCGTCGCCTCGAACCCGGCGCCTGGCTCGCTGACGACCTGCCGCTGACGGGGTCCGCCCGCATGAAGCTGGCGTCGGACGGCAACATCGACGTCTCCGTTAAAGGCGCACTGGTCAAGGTCAAGTACCGGCTTATCAAACAGACGGTCGACGACCAGGGCTGGTTCGCCCAGGAACTGTCGTCGACAGACTTTTCAAGCGACACCGCCTTCGCGGGCACGAGCCGCCGCATGCAGGAGCCGGTCGAGACCTGGCAGGTCTACGTGAAACAGGTCTGGTGCACGGGGTCGGGCGTCGGCTTCGTCAAGGACGCCACGGGCAACATCTCTGTCAATGCGAGCCGCGCCGGCGACTCGGGCCGCACCGTGACCACCAAGCGCAAGAAGGTCAACGCAGAGTGCAAGAAGAAATTTAAGAAGCAGTCCTACCGGTACGGCTCCGACTCGCCGGGCATGCTCGTGCTGACGGGTACGCGCGAGCAGATCGCCAACTACACGATCAACTACAGCTTCGAGTGGTGGTACGGCCGCAAGGGCAAGAAATCCCGCACGGATCGCAAGCGCTACAAGCGCCCGGGTGTGCTCAAGGAAGGCCTCGAGGTCAGCGAACGGAAGGACTACACCTGGAAGATCGACGGTGGCGCCGCACCCGACTTCTACCTGCGCGTCCGCTTCCGGAGGACGAAGTAGGCCATGAAGGGTATGCGACACATCGCCCTCGTCGTGTTGCTCGGCCTGGCCGCGCAGGCGAGCGCCCAGATGCCGGCAAAGCTGCCCTACAAGGACGCGGTTCCCGCTGGCGCGACGCTCGCCATCGACGGCGACTGGAACATCTCGACGATCAACAAGCGCATCCGTATTGAGGGCGGCCGGGCCTACGCCATCGACACCTGGGTGCATGCGCTGCTCTGGCGCGTGCAGCCCGGCATGGTCGTGATCCGCGATCTCGAAGAAGCGGCACCGGGTCGCTTCGAAGGCGACGACCTGCCGTTGCTGGGCCGCACAACGATGACCGCACGTGACGATGGCGCGCTGGACGTCGTGGTCGCCGGCGCCATGGGCCCCGTCCGTTATGTACTGCAACCCGTGCAGGCCACGAGGCAACCCGACGTGCAAATGTCCGCGCCTGACGATGCGCCGGTCGCACCACAACCCGAGCGCCGCATCATCAGCACCGAGGGACCGGTCGCGACCCGGTTGGGCCCGCGGCGTCCGCTGCAGCCCGACCTGCCCACCTTTCGCGCCTACGACGCATTCACAGGTTGTGACGGGGACGACGAGGCGGTCCCCGAAGCCGGCTCGCCGCGCGAGCGCATGGAGAACGCCAACCGCGTCGATAAGATCACGCAGCGCCGGTTTGCGAGCTTCTCGCTCGATGACGTGGAACAGGGCACGGAGGAGACGCAAGGCCTGTGCTGGTTCCGTCTCGATGGTGTGTGGCGCGAGCTCGGCAACATCTCGCTGGACCGGAGCAAGGACGCACCCCAGATGTGGGGCAGCGACTCGCCCGAGCTCATCGTGCTGGCCAACGGCAACTACACGACGCCCAGGTTTCTCTACATCGGCAGCGTCGGCGACGACGACCGCGAGCTCTGGATCGCCGAGGGCTTCTCGGACAAGGGCTTCACCCAGTTCACGAGCGACGACGGACTCACACTCAAGGAGGTCCTCCAACGCGGCGGGCCCGTGAAGCGGTATCGGGCAAATGGCCCGTCCCAGGTTGGCAGCTCGCTGTCCGTTGACGTCACCCGCTCGGGGCGCGTCCGCCTCAAGCTGGGTCGCGACACCTACGTGCGCCCGAGCCCGGGCGTGTCCAAGGCGACCATGTCCAACCAGATCGCCGCCAACGACGCGTTTCTGCTCGGCTACAACATGGAGAACCTGTCCGCGAGCCGACGCGGTTACGACGTCATCAAGCAGGACCCGTTCTACCTGCTCGAGAACCCGAAGTTCGACGTGTTTGCCGAGCCCGGCCCGCAGGCGTATTTCATCACCGAAAAACGCACCGTCCCTATGGGCTTCACGCTCATCCAGGAAGCGAGCCAGGGCATGGTGTTCAACAAGTCCGTGGTGTCGTCGGGTAAGGAGTTCCAGGCGACGGTGTCCATGGCGTTCGGCAGCAACACCAAGGGCAACGGCTACCCGTTCGGCGTCCCCGTCAAGAGCTCGGCGTCTTACGAGGCAACCATCTCGGGCATGACGAGCTGGGATCGCAACAAGACGGTGGCGCAGGCCATCGGTTACTCGCGTGCCAAGCAGTACGCGCTGGTTGTCGACCACCCCTACGTCACGCTGTCCGATGACTTCATCGACGCCATCGAGGACGCGCGACGCTACGGCAACTACGCGGCCATCATCGAGCGCTTCGGCACCCACTACCCCTACGCCGTGACCTATGGTGCCGCGGCCAAGGTGACGCAGTCGTTCACTGAGGAGTCCTGGAAAAAAGTCGCCGAGGTCAACGCGGGCTTCAAGGTCTCGGGCGGCGCTGAGGTTCTCGGTAACGGCGGCGAGGCGCACTTCAGCCTCAATGCGGGATTGCGAACAGGCAGCTCGGGTTCTGTGGGTGAAGAGGGCGCGACGTTCGTGGCCGTGGGCGGCAACGGTTCGTGGAACGAGAACGGCTACAGCGCCGGGCAAACGCCTTACCCGATCCTGCTCGACCTGCGCCCGCTGCATGAGTTGCTAAGCCCGCTCAACTTCCCGGGTGAGCCCGAGATCTACCAGGGCGTGCGCGAGGAGCTGCGTCTGCAGACCGAGGCCTACCTGACGCGCTTCGCGGGCCGGATCAGTGACCGCAACCTGTTGCCTTACGTCGAGCCGAAGAAAGACGAGCCCATCGAGACCTGGCACATCTACGCGAAACACATCTGGTGCACGGGCAAGAACGTCGGCTTTGTCGACGTGGTCGAAGGCACGCTGAGCATGGCCGGCTACATCGGCAGCAGCAGGGCGCGCTACGCCAACACGCGCGACAAAAAGCTCAGCGTCAAGTGCAAGAAGAAGAAAGAGACGCGCAGCTATCGCTACGGCTCCGGCGATCGCGGCCTGCTCGTGCTCACGGGTACACGCGCGCAGATCGCCGCTTACACGCTCGACCTCGAGATGGACTGGCGCTACCTGCCCTGGGGCAAGAACACCAACAAGAACCACAAAAAGAAATACAAGAGCCCAAGCGCGCTCAAGAACGGGCTCGCCAAGGGCAAGGCCAAGGACCAGACCTGGAAGATCGGCGAGAAGAACAAACCGGATTTCGTCGTCACGTTGCGTATGCGACGCATCAAGTGACCGTACAAGGAGACACCGAATGACTTACCAACATCGAACCCTGGCCGCAGCCGCGGCCATCGCGTGGCTGCCGCTTGCGGGCTACGCACAGGACTACACGCCGGATATCGCCGAGTTCGCGCTCGACACCGGCCTGTCGTTTGCGGGGCATCCCGCATTCAACATGGGCGAAGGCGGGACTATCGAATTCTGGGTGGCGCCCGACTGGGAGGACGATCCGGGCTACGACCCCGTGGTCCTGTCGAGCGACGGCGAACAGCAGCTGAGCTACGTGTTCTCGATGCTCGGCGACAAGAGCGGCTTCGTCGTGCAGACCAGCGACGAGATCGGTGAGGTTGATTTCAATTTCGGCGATGGCGCGCTGCACCACGTCGCTGTGATCTGCCTCGACGAGGCCATCGTTGTCATGGTGGACGGACAGCCGCTCGACGAGCTGCCCTTCACCTTGCCGAATGAGGCGCCAGTCCAGTTTTACGTGGGCAGCATCAACGGTGAGGCGCTGCCGTTTGTTGGTGCCATCGGCGGACTGCGGTTCTGGGACGTCGCGCTGGAGCCTGAGGAGCTTGTCACCTGGGCGATGCTCGACCCGCTCGACCCCGAGTTCCTGCACCCGGATGTCACGGCGCTCGGCGCCTACAGCGACCTGACGCAACAGACGATCGAGGTCTCGGATTTTCTTTGGGGCGACGAAGATGACGCAGCCCCCATCACGCTCGTGGAGGCAACACAATGAACCGTTTGATACTGACCAGCCTGGTGACCGGCCTTCTGGCGCTGATGTGGGCCGATGTCGCGACTGCGGCGGGACCCAAACCCGCGAGTGCCAAGCAGTCGGCGTCGCAGCAGCGCCCCGACTCGGGCCGGCGCATCTTCCGCCAGAAGTACGAAAAGAAGAAACAGAGCAAGACGCACCAGAAGGTGGAAGTTGCGAAGTACCAAATGACCCAGGCGCACACGGACGTCAAGGCGGTCGAGTTCCAGCTCACGAACGCCAAGGGGCTTGAGGCGAAAGCGAAGCGGGATTACGACCGGGCACGGCAATCGAACAAGAGCCGCATGCGGCGCGAGTACGACCGGTATCGCGCCAACCGCGCGAACTGGCAGAGCCAGCTCGACAGTGCGAAGGCGGCTTACAAGACCGCGCGCGGGGCGTACAAGCAGGCCAACCGCGAACTGCAGGGCGAGCGTAGTACGCGTTGGAGCCGGTTCGTTGCCAGGATCAAGAGTGCGTTCAAACGGAAGCCGAAGCCTGTCGGCAGGCGGGTCAACTTTGCGTTTTTTCACATGGGACCCACGGGGTCGGGGAACCCGCGCCCTAATGTTGAGCCGACAGGTACGATCCAGGCCAACAAGCGGGTTTCGGTGGTGTTGGAGCGGCAGCCTATGCCGTTGAATTAGGGGGGGTGTTCGGGCCTGGCGTCTGGACGGACATCGAACGGATCGCAAGGCGATTGTTGGCCCTCTGGACGCCAGGCTTGAGCAAGAACGTATTGCCGTGGTGTACACACCCTGAAGGCATCGTTGTTTGTCCCGGCGCTATGGCAGCGCGGCAGTGAATCGCTGGAAACTCTGGCTGACCCTGCCGCAGTGACGGCGAAGGCCACGGCACGGTTTTATCTAAAACGGTGACTCGCGGAATTCCCGAATCGTCTTTCCGGTCCAGGACTTGAGGGCCCGTCGCAGGGCCCTGCTGTCAGACAGGCCGACGAGCCGGGAGAGGTCATCGGTCGCGACGTTCACGTCTCTGGACACTTCTTCGCGAAGAAGACGCAGTCGGGCTTGCTCAATCAACCTCGCGATGGTTGTTCCATGCGACTTGGCGATGCGCTGCGCCGTTCGTTCGCTGACGCCAGCGCGCGCGACGACCGCAGCGACGCTGAAGAACCCGGCGGTGGCACATATGTTCGATGCGTTGATCATCTCCATATACACGCCAGACGGCGACGCCTGTCGCCGTTGCTCGGCGATCTTCGCCAATCGTGAGTTGGATAGCGCAAAGACCTTCTTGTCGTGCCCCGGCTGCTGCCAGTTCATATCTGAACGACGGAACACGAGCCCATGGGCGCCGTCAGAAGACCGCGCGACTGGGCTGCCGCCAAAAAAGTCCGTATAGGTCGATCGCCGACCATTCAGGTCGTACCGAAGTCGCACCTCCTCAGGCGTTGCATGCATGCCGAACACGCATCGCAGCAGCCGCATCAACACGCCCATTACGACCTCATTGCAGCAGCCGTTGTCACGTTCGATACCGGGAAACCGCAACGAGAAACAAGCGCGGGTACTCGACTCTTCATAGGTCGCTTCCAGGCGACTGTGGAACACAGAGAAATTGGCTGCCATCGTACGAAGTGCAGCTTTCCCGGTCGGTGCAAGAAGCACGGCGCGTTCCAGGCCGCCGAAAAAACTGAAGGGCGACAATTGGGCAACCTCAAGCGCCGGCGCTTCGGTTGCGCTCTCGTCCAGGATCACCCGAAAAAGATCCGGCCCCACGGCACCGGGCAAAATGGCGCCAGGTGACAAGCCGTCGAATCGAGTGCCGATGATGTTCTCAACCCGGTCTCTGGCCAGACCGGAGCTGAGCGCGTATTGCGCGACGGCCATCACGGGATCGCTGCTCACTGTGCCTGCGCGGCCTGGGAGGTCTCTGGTCCCTATGCGTTTCGACGAGTTCAAGTCACGGTCCGGCATAGGGTGCGCCCACACTAAATTAGACGAGTCGTTATGAAAATACGACGCATCGTCATTTTTTTCAAACTGCGTGAATCGAAATTACGTCGCTTACCCTATGCCCGATGTCTCGATATCCCATTCAAGTGGGGATAAACTAAGGTCGAATTGGACGAAAATAAGACACATGGCTCACGCTGAGAGCATCTTTACCGTTAAGTCGAGAAAGGGATTCCAGACCCGACGGGCACTGATTGAGGCAGCCTACGATCTCGTCGCGAACAATGGCATCGAACATCTTACGATTGCCGCCATCTGCGACTCTGTGGGACGTACTCGCAGCTCTGCCTACAATCACTTTCCGGATATTCATGCGTTGCTGGACGGGGTCTTGGCCCACGCTCTTGATCGCATTGCCGAGCTGTCGGGCGCTCGACGTCGCTCACGGCGACTCACGAGGGGCGTGACGGAGACACGCCTGCGATTTACGCTGCAACTGGCCGCAAAACATCCCGAGCTGGCCACGGTAGTCAGTGAGCTCTACCGGCATCATGAGCCGGCTGTCGAAAGCATCGAACGCCGCTTGCTCTCAGATATCCAAGTCGACATCGCCGACGGGAACCTCACACTGAACAAGCGACAGGGCCCGTACTTTGCGCGAATCGCAGTCGCCAGCGTCATGGCGACATTGCGAACCCGGATTGCTACGCCCGGCAAGAGACATAACGATTCGACAGTACTTCGTTTGCTGCTTGATTCAGTGCTACCTCGCTCGGATTGAGGATCTGCATCTCGAGCCCTCGTTGGAGAATCGTCTGATATGGCAGGGCGCTCAGCCAATGACCCCTGTGCCCCTTCTGAAAATGATGTAGCCACAAATCGACAGGACGAGGAATGCTGGCAGCGCGCCGACCAATGGCGTGAATAGCACGTGGTAATAGATTGCGCCCACCATCACGATTGAGATACCGACGGCGGCCCATAGAGAGGTCTGCCGAATCCAGAGTCCAACGGCACCGCACAGCTCAGCGACACCCACGAATGTGGCGAACCCCGTCGCGAAGCCAAGCGCTTCGAAGCTACCCAACGCTTCTTGCTGGCCTGTCAGTTTCGCTGACCCGCCGCCGATCAGAATCAGCGACACCAGTGCCATGCCAAGCCAAATAGCGTATTTCATCGTCGACTCCGGTTGGTTAGACATTGTGCTGGGGTGTCGTTTGGGCATCGGGAAACCAACCGCCATGCGTCCCGATCGGTACATGCTGTTCCGGAATCCAGATGCTCGCGACGGGGGGGTCGGTAAACCGCTGTGCGTCAACAATCACCAGCCGCGACCGCGCCAAGTCCGGTTGGTAGACGAATCCGACCAACCAACCGTCATCCTCGTCGCCGCCGAGGGCGCGGGGAATGAAGGTCAGTTCGGACGCCATGCCACCGTCGAAGTCCTGCCGCTCGACCAAGCCGGTCGACAGGTCCATCTTCACGGCAGCGTCGAATGAGGGCTTGGTCGTCGCCTCGACGCCGTAGCCATACCGATAAGGCCGGCCCTCGACAAGCGGGCTGACTTTGGGAAAATCCAGGGGCAGATCGAAAAGAAGCGCCTCTTGCACGGCGGCATGCTTGGCATTCAAGTCGAGCGTCCAGCGATAAATTTGCGGGTTTGTGTCGCCCAGCGGGCCGTAGTGGTCTTTCTGGGCGGCCCGTTCATAGCGGCTTACGTCCAACACTATCTTCTCCCCTTCCACCTCATAGGCGTTCATGGGGTGATACACGTAACATGGGTTCACGTTGAACCAACGCACGTCCCGCGCGTTGCCCGCCTTGGGCAACACGCCGATTCGGCTCGGTCGTCTTGACATCCACCGGATCGGAAGTGACGTTCGGAGCAGCATGAAGATATTGAACTCGACGTTCAGGTCATAAACGACTGCGAACCGTTCGGTGATGGACATGTCGTGGATCTGTGTTGATCCCGCCAGCGGCACGCGCACCTCATTCAACACCTCGCCTTCCGGTGTCAGTCGAACGTAGAGCGCACTCTTGTCCAGTTCTCTACCGTAGACCACGGCATGGACATCATGGTGATCAGGATCGATCTTGTGGTGCCCGGTAAATCCATGGGGCAGCGCACCATCGAGATCGCTTCGCGTTACGGTTTCCAGCTCATCGGTGAGTTCTACGAGACTCGGGCCGGCTTCGATCGATGCATACAGCGTGCCGCCGATCCGCAACACGTTCGTATTTGGGGATACATCGAGACCACCTGAGATAGGGCCACCGGGATCCGGCTCTCCGAGCGCTTTGGGTACTGACCCGGCGCGCACGAATCGGTTGCGGTACCACAGTGCGTCGCCATGATGCAGCCGCACGCCATGGACCATTCCGTCGCCGCTGAAGTAGTGCTGACGCCGACCAATCTTACCTGCTGGATTGGGTCCATTCCGGACGTAAAGCCCATTGAGATCATCGGGGATCACACCGTCGATTTCGAAGCGAGTGTGCGTACATTCACGTCGTATCGGCGCGAACGGTACCGACTGATATCGATGGTTGGGTGCCTCTAAGCCAAACACGCGAGCCTCCTGCAAGTTCACGGGCCCTGGCGATCGCGTGGTTCAAAGTCCGCGCACCAGGATTCCTCGTTCAGACTGTGCTTCTGCGTCGCAATTCTCGGGCACGCCAGTCCGCCTAACGAGACCCTATTGAATTCACCGTGGAACGTGGAGGACGTATCCCGCCATACCACGGAATTTGTTGTCTCTCTCATCAGTCAAGACGTGTCGGAATACCCGACCAAGAACTCGCGTAACTACTGTCCGTAAATCACGCCGAACCCGCCGGTTTGCCGTCGCAACGACACTCGAGCAAGCGTCTTGTGATTGTCGATATCCGTCCTCCTTTTATCTTCGGTCCGTATGGCAGCCTAAAGTCGGGCCAGGGAACGGCAGGTTTTCGGGAGACTAGGGGTCGCTCAATGAACGCAACGGCAACGGGCAAGAACAACCAGTCGGGGCCGATCCGACTCACGCGGAGAACGCTGGCGCTCATCATGATTACCGGGGGCATCTGCGCATCCGGTGCCGCCGCGCATCTGTACAACATCACCCGTGACAATGACGCGCTCGCCAGCGGCGCCATCATCCCGCTCGCGAGTATCTGGTTCGTGGTGTCGAATTGGCTTTGTGCCAATGCGACGTTCCTCTACGCGCGCCATCACCTGCCCTTGTGGTGGATTGTGCTGGGCTGGTTCGGCCTGGCCGGCGGCGGCACCGATCACCTCATTGAGCTTTACACCTACTACGCCGGAGATCACAAGCCATTCGCTGAACACTGGGTGGATATGAAGATACTCGGCGTTCCTATGGTCTGGTTTCCATTCGTCGCGTTCGGCGTTACCTCCATCATGGGTATCTGGGGCATGATTTTCGTGTTCCTGAAACACGCCCCGAACGCATCACTTGGGGCAAAAGTGTTTTTCGGCGCCTGGGCGCTGGTGGGTGGGCTGTTCGGTTTGGTCGTCGAGCCTGCATTCGTCCCGCACTCGACCTTCTCCTGGTATTTGACGCATACGTTCGTCACCCACGCGTTCCTATCAATGCTGCCGGTGTATGTCGTTTGGCTCTACGCGTCGCATATCAACGTGTTTTCTGTCATTCCCCGCGCCTCTGAGGGCGTCGGCCTGGTGCCCGATAGCGCGGTCGCGTAGAGCACGCGGCTCCGTCATGCCACGAGAACGCGCGCACGACACGGTCGACGGTCATATCCGCTTTTCGGGGGCGGTTGTTCCAGCGCTGCTCTTATTTGGCGCGGTCGTGCTCACTGCAGTGTCAGTGTGGAGTAGGCAGCATGCCGGTCTTGTACTGGCAAGCTGGCTGATACTCGTAGCGCTCGTCTTCCTGGAGATTCGCCTGAGATTGATCGCACGCGCTGGCAACACCGCGGGCACTCGAGACGGGCCATCGAGGCTGCCCCATCTGTTCGGTTCCGGCGTCGTCGTTTGGCTACTTGCAACCGTATGTACGGGGCTGGCTTACCGGGTCCCGGCCACACAGCCCAATGGCAAAGGGAGTCTTGCCGCAATGGCGGTGATTATGCTCCTGAGCGCGTTTGCGATCGCACTCGCTCATTACTATCAGCAAACGACCTCGACCCTGCTGACTGAGCGTCATGCACTGGCGAGCTGGAGTCGACTTACATTCTGGATCGGCCTGGTCACCGCGCTTCTCTCTCTGCAGGCTTCGCTTGGCTTGGTACTTGCCGATCGACACCTCGTCCAATCGATGATGCTGCTCAGTGTCGTACCAGCGCTCGAGTGGCTGTTTCGGACACTCGCCGCCGAGGACGACAAGGTCTCTCTTGCAACGGACGTTCGAGTCGTCCGTGTGCTGTTCAATCGACTCAATCCAATCGCAAGCGCGCTGGATTGGATGCAGCAGCGCTTCGCAGTTGACCTGCGCAGCACATGGGCGCTTGCCGTGGTCCGACAGTCTCTGATTCCTGTGGCTTCGGGACTGCTTCTTTTGGCGTGGCTCACAACAGCCGTCGTGACCATCGACACGTTCCAGGTTGGCCTGCAAGAGCGCTTCGGCAACCCCGTCTCGAGTCGCGCACTGCAACCTGGCATCCACATCAAGGCACCCTGGCCAATCGATCGAATTCACCGCGTCGAAACCTCTCGCGTCCGCAGCATGACGCTCGGATTCGCAGGCCCGAGAGTCGGCGCGTCGCTGTTGTGGACCAAACAGCACGCCGCTGAGGAGTACAACCTGCTGTTGGGTGACGGCCGCGATCTCGTCACCGTCAACGCGCTTCTGCACTTCGTGATCACCGATCCGTGGCAATGGCACTACGGCACACAAAATCCTGAATCGATGCTCCGTGTCGCCGCTGAGCAGGCGTTGCTCAGAAATACTGTCAGCCGATCGCTTAACGGCGTGCTGTCAGAACAAACGGCATCGCTGATCGCTGACATCGAGCGCGATATCAATGAACTTGTCGGCGAGTATGAGATCGGCGTCCGGATTGTCGGGCTCACCCTGCAGGGACTTCATCCACCCGTTCGGGTCGCGGCGGACTACCAGGCCGTCGTGAGCGCGCAGCACGAACGCGAGATCGCAATCCTCACCAGCCGCAGCTATGAAATTGAAACGCTGAATGATGCGCGGTCTCGGGCGATCGCAGGCACGATCGACGCGGAAACCGCGTTCTGGCACAGAACGCAAACGGCCCGAGGTGCCTCTGACGCCTATCGTTTCCTTCAGAGCGTGTATGTGGACGCACCAGAAGCGACGGAGCTTCATCTCCGACTGCAAGCCATCGTTGACGTGCTGGAACATCGTCCGCTTCTGGTTATCGATGACCGAATCGAGAAGGACGGAGGCGTCTTATGGTTCGAGAACTAACCCCAAGCCCACAACGAGAAGAAGGGCGTTCTTCAGCGGGCGCCACGACAGTCAACGCGATTGCGCGCTATGCCGCGGGCTTTCTCTGCGTCTCCGCACTATTGCTGTTCTCGATTTGTTTTTCTCTTCGTGAGGGCCGACAGGGCGTTGTTCTTCGATTCGGAGAGCCCGTGCGGATCGTCGATCGCGCAGGACTGCACTTCAAGGCGCCCTGGCCGGTTGAGCGGGTCATGGAAGTCGATGGCAGGAAGCGATCGGTATCTACACCGCAGACAGAGCTTCTGACCAGAGACAAGAAGAACATCGTTCTGATGACCGGAGGTGCGTGGCGACCCAGTGATCCGGTTCTGTTCTATCGGGCTCTGGGCTCTATCGAGAGTGCTGACGAGAAACTCGTTGGATTGGTGATCAACGCCAAGATCGCCGTGTTCGGTCGCTACGACCTCTCGGCGCTCGTATCGACGGATCCCGATACGCTGCAAGTCGAACGCGTAGAACAGGACGTGCTGGCCGAAGTCAATCGCGTCGCGAAAAGTCAGTATGGCGTCGAAGTCACGCATATCGGCTTCCAGCGAGTCTCGCTTCCGGAGCGCAACGTGATCTATGTGCTCGAACAGATGCGCGCGGAGCGACGACAGTTTGCTGCCCGTTTTCGCGCAGACGGGGAACTCCGGGCGGCGACGATAAGGAGCGAAGCAGATCTGGAGGCGGCGAAGCTCGTTGCCGAGGCCGAGGAGGCCGCTGCGCGCACAATTGGGCGGGCGGACGCGGAAGCCGCCAGCATCTATGCCGAGGCGCATGCCAAGGATCCGCAGTTCTATCACTTCGTTCGATCACTGGAGACTCTGCGCCAGTCTCTTGGGGCGATGTCTGTCGTGACCCTGCGAACCGACGCCGAACCGTTTCACCTGCTGGTTGATACGGCATCGATTGATGCCGAATCGCCCGGCGCGAAACCCGCACGCGAGGCGACAGACGGTGATACAGCGCTAGCAGCACACCAGCAGTCAGACCAGGCCGGGAACAACCGGTGATCAGGTCGCCTCGACGTGGAGGCCTGGAGCCCGGCGCGCGGCGCTCGCCAGCCTCAAGTGAAGCCTGGGACTTCCTCGCACCGGCCATGGGCATCGCGGCTCGCGGATGGCAGCGAGCGCCCTTCATTATGCTGCTTCTTTGCCTTGCCTACGCATGTTCCGGGCTGACGTTTATCGGCGCCGACCAAGCCGGCCTTGTGTTGCGATTTGGAGCCGTGACACGCAGCGACGGAGCACCAATCGTGCACCCTCCGGGCCTGTTGTTTGCGCTTCCGCGGCCCTTCGACGAAGTCATTAAGGTCGATGTCGACCGCGTCAGCACGATCGCCATCGATGAACTCGCACCGCCCAGCTGGCGACGAGATCCGGGCAGCGAATCCGACGACACGCAGAACCAGGAGCCAGGATCGATCGACCCCGAGCGCCATGGTTATGTGCTGACCGGTGACAGGAACATCCTGCACACACAGGTCATCGTTCGATACCAGATCGGTAGTCCGGTCGACTACAGCCTGCTCGCAGTGGATCGCACCGAGTTCATCCGCACTTCGTTGCTGGAGAGCACGATCCGCGTTGCTGGGCAGACGCGTCTGGATGACTTGTTGGGAGGCCAGCGAGATCTGTTCTCGCGAGCCGTGGCTGCGGACGCCCAGCAGAGACTGGATCGCATTGGCGTCGGACTGGACGTCATCAGCGTCGAGTTTGAGAACCTCTCACCCCCGGAGCAGGTGTCGGCAGACTTCGACGCCGTGCAAAGTGCCTTCATCGAATCGGAGACTCGAGTCCGAGACGCACAAGCCTATGCGGCGAGTGTTGTTCCCGGGGCCCGCGCAGAGGCCGCGCAGACCATTGCCGACGCGGAAGCTCAGGCACACGCGACGCTCGCGACGGCCCGCGCCGACAAAGCCGCTTTTTCGGCACTGCTTCACTCGTACCAAGCGCATCCCGATGTCGTGCTGCAACGCCTGTATCGAGAGGGGATCGAGAAGGCACTCGCATCGGTTGCGCGTCTGAATTTCGTACCTGCTCCGGTCACGACGGGTTACGCGGGAACCCGGTTTTCGATTTCGCTGCGCGAAGCAAATAACCCGCTCAGCGCTGACCCACAGCCAAGGCTTCCATCGGTCACACCCGATCTACGGCCAGCCTCGGATGCACCGCCGCCTGGGGAGTACCTGAAACTCGGTCGAGAAGCAGCGCGTTGAAGAAGGTCGGCGATTCGACGATGCAGCATCTCAGCCCCTTCGGAGAGGCTTCCGAACGTGGCTCGCGGATTCGCGCCACCGCGTTGAGCGAACATGAGAAGGGAACGATCGCACATCGTCTACACATCAACATGCTGGGCGCCGGCCTGTTGCTTGTCGGACTGATCGTCGAATGGGTGTCTGTCAATCAGACTGAAGTCTCGCAGTTGATTCAGGCGGCTGCCGCACTCGTCGTCAGCGTTGGGCTTTTCGGAAAGGCGATAAGAGGGTTTCTGGCGAATCCGACGCGAGACTTCACGGAGCAACTGGTTGCACTCGCGATTCTGGCTGCCATGGCGGCGGGCGACTTCGTCTCAGCGGCACTGGTGCCGCTGCTATTGGATATCGGCCATCTGTTTGAAGAGCGCAGTGCTCTCGGCGCGCAGACCGCAATCAGCCGCCTTCGATCGCTGTGCACACGACAGGCGACCGTGATCGTCGATGGCAAGGAACACACCGTTTCATCGGAAGCGCTGGCGCGAGGATCGACTGTGATTGTCAGACCCGGGGAGATCATTCCCGCTGACGGCAAGGTGATCTCGGGCCACGCAAGCCTCGATCAAAGCCCGGTGACCGGCGAGTCAGACCCCAACGATGTGAAGCCCGGAGACGCGGTGTACACGGGCACGATCAATCTCGATGGAGTCTTGCATGTCGAAGTAGAGCGCACCGGACCCGATACCGTTCTTGGTGAAGTGATCCGGATTCTCCGGGAAGTCGAGGAGGCCAAGCTTCCTGTGGTTCGCCTGCTCGAGCGGGGTGCGTCACTGTACCTACCTATCGTGATTTCGTTAGCCGCCGTTGTGTTGCTGACGACCGGAGAACTGAGCCGATTCGTCACGGTGCTTGTCGTAGCCTGCCCCTGCGCGCTGGTACTGGCCGCCCCTGCTGCGCTGGTTGCCGCGATGTCAGCGGCCACCGGGCAGTCAGTTCTCATCAAGAACGCTGCGTTCCTGGAACGGATCTCCAGTGTTGATACGCTGATTCTCGATAAGACCGGGACGATCACCCACGGTCGCCAGTCATTCGATGCGCTCACGACGGTGGGCGGTTTCGGATCGACAGACGCGCTGCGTCTTGCAGCGGCCGTCGCGCAGGGCTCCCGACATCCGGCGTCCCTTGCGATTGCCAACGAAGCGTCGCGCCAGGCTCTGGATATCCCGCAAGCGCATGCATACCAGGAATACTCGGGCCGCGGTGTTGAAGCGACCATCAACGACGTGGTCGTACGAATTGGTCGCGCGTCCTGGCTTCGCGAGTGCGGCGTTGAGGGAATCATCGACAACGGTACAGCGGGCGCCTGGATCGCGCAGGGCGATACTGCAGTCGGATTCGTGTCGCTGTTTGATCGCGCCCGACATGAGACTGAACAGGTGATCAGCGATCTACGCGCCCTCGGATTCAGCAGGATCGTGCTGTTGACCGGTGACAAGGAAACCGCGGCGCAGCGTATCGCGGACCAACTTGGGCTCGACAAGGTTGTTGCCGAAGTCTTGCCTGCAGAGAAGCTCGCAGAGGTTCGTCGCGAACAGCAGTGCGGTCGAACGGTCTTGATGGTCGGAGACGGTGTCAACGATGCGCTGGCGCTTTCTGCCGCCGATGTCGGCATCGCCGTCGGCGGCAGAATCAACGACGTTGCCTTGGGCGGTGCCGACGTTGCCATCCTATCCGATGATCTGACACGGCTGCCGTTTGCGGTGCGGCTAGCCGATCGGACACGGCGCATTATCTTCGGGAATGTTGTTGGCGGTGTAGCGCTCTCCGCAGGTTTGCTGGCGCTGGCGTCGTTGGGCGTCATCAATCCGCTCGCAGGCGCGCTGCTGCACAACGCAGGCGCCATCTTCGTCGTTCTCAACAGCGCCAGGCTACTCGACGGACGTCAGGTACATGACACGGCGGCCGAAACAGGCGACGGGAAGATATCGCGCGCCGCCGAGCCGAAACAACGCGACGAAGATCTGCCTGACCTTGCACGCCACTAGCCAGATTTGAGGAAGACAAGATGCCCCAAGGCTCCGCTATGAGAACGTCGACACACATCGCCACCTTGTTGCTGTTGGTTATCAGCAGCCACTGCTTTGGCCAGGTGGTTACACCGGAACCTCCGGAAACACCGGTTACCGAGATCGACGACATCACCGTTGAGCTGGTCTACCTCGGCGTCTCCCAACCGCTCACCGAAAAGCTGACCACCCAAGCTTACGCAGCTTACGCCTATGACGATGAACTCGGTCTCGCCATCGCAGACCTCGGTCGCGCCATCAACAAGGGCGTTCAGGTCGGAGGCAGATACGTCTTTTTCGGTTCAAGTGGCAATAGTGATCAACACTCGTTTTGGGCCTACCTGAACGCTGAGAAGTATCTGACATCGTCCTGGCGAATCGACACCCGGCAGGTCATTGAGTACCGATTCGATACGTCTGGTGTAGCCGAGCGTACCCGCTACCGCCCCCGCTTCCGCGTCAGCTACCTCGGGCAGGCTGGCGGTCGCCAATACCAGGTGTACACGTCCGTAGAGCCGATATTCAATTTGACCACCGACGACGATGACCAGATCAGCTGGGCCGCCGGCGGGTTCCTGAGGATCAGCAAGAGTGCGCAGTTCAATCTGTTCTATCAGTTCACCGAAACCGATCGCGGCCCCGATTTTCATTTCCCCGGGATCGGCGTGCTGTTTTCCTATTGACGACAAGGTGGTTCTCAAGTGTCCAGTGATCTAGATAAATGGACTGTCGTTACCGGTTCGACGGGTGGCATTGGCAGCGAAGTGACGTCCATTCTGGCGAGCCGCGGCCATCATCTGGTTCTTGTCAATCGATCCGGGCGCAGCGGTCAGGCGCAACGGGTATATCTGCTGGGTAGGCACCCCGAGTTAAATGTTGAGGTCGTCACCGCGGACTTCATAGACACGGATTCGATTCGCGCAGCAATCGACGTGTTGTGCGCGTTGCCCGGGCCCATTGGTGCGCTGTACAACATCGCCGGCGTACTCAACGCGGAACGGATTCTCAGCAAGCAAGGGTTCGAGTCCAACTTCGCTGTGAATACGTTGGCGCCCTACCAGCTTATGAAGGGGCTGCGGCGCAAGATGACGCCACCGCCCGGCTCCGGTGAGTCGATGATCGTAAACTTCTCATCCAGCGCAATTTTCAGGCAGCGGTCTCTAGAGGTTTCCAGGCTCACGCATCCCAGCGAGGTGACGGGATTGATGGGGACCTATGCGCAATCGAAGCTGGCGCTGTCCGTACTTTCCGTCGCCCTGGCGCAAGAACTGAGTTCAGACCGGATACTCATTCGCGCGATTGATCCGGGTGCCACAAAGACGGCAATGACGACCAACAATGCGGCCATGCCCAGAGCACTCCAGCGGCTGGCGCCCCTGTTTTTCGGCGACCCGGCCAAGAACGCACGTAAGGTCGTCGAAAGCGCGATGCCGTCGGCGTTTGGCAGCGGTACGGGCCTCGTCATCTCGCGAGGCCGAAGGAAAAACCTACCGAAAGCGACGGTACATCAAGAGCAATGGCGGCAACTGATCGCGGTACTCGACAACGCACTCGAACAGAGCGACTGACACTCCGCCTCGCGGTGGTGGCTACCAGACGGCGAAGCAAAGGCCAGTGCAAGGATTGCCGGAGTAAAGCGCTAACCGCTGCATGCGACGAGCGCTGTCGACCTGACTGGGCTCTCGGCTCAGCGCTTCAGTGAGTTGATAGCCGTTCGCCGTCGTGAGGATGCGGACTCCAGCAGCTGCCTGAACGCAGAGCGAGCTCGACCGCTCAAGACACCTCGCGACTCGACCTCCAGTGAATCCATGAGGTCATCAAGTTCATCGTTCAAATCGTCTGCATCGCGACGCGTCAGCCGAAACGACGGCGGCAGCTCGTAGTCCACATCGACGCCAAAACGTCGCAGCACGCCACGCTGTTGCGAGAGGTTTTCGGTGAGGAGGCGCTCCAAAGCCAGGGCGTCGTCCTTGTCGATCGTGACTTTGGCGCGAAGCGAGTACATGACATCGGTCGCGGTGGGCAGAAAACTGGAACGGTAACCGCGACCCCGATTGGGCGGCGGGGGTCGTGGCACCTGCGCCCGCGCAGTAGACGCAAAGACGCTCAATGCCAGGCTGCTCGCAAAATGCGAGATGGCGGTCCGACGGTTCATCATTGGCACTCCTCCAGCCGTCCTTACAAGGAAACGTATGCGCGTCGAACCAACTCGACTCATTCGACAAAAGCCCCATGATCATAGCGGGAGTTCCAGATACGGTTAAGGACAATTCCCGCTCGTATTGAATCGACAGCGCGCGCCCAGGGGTAACGCCTCTGTGGGCTTGCAGATCCGCTCGTAGGCTCCGGCGCTTCTGGCTCAGTTGGACGTAGCGGTATTGTTCCATTTCGTAGCAACCGCGGTGTGGACGGGATTGATGTTGGCGCGATTTGTCCGCAAGAGCGAAGTGGATCCTAAGCGTTCACTGATCTGCACCCAAAGGGCAACATTCGTTGGGTTTACTAAAAAGGCGTACGTTGGCGATTGTTCTGCTATCGACGAATTGGAACGAGACCTCTATACGATGAAAAAGATCAGCAGGGGATGTAGGGAGTTGCCACTTTGGGTGCGGCTTGTGCCTTCTCACCTATTTGTCAGTCGCATTCTTCGACAATATGACAAAAAACTTCGAGACGATTGTCAGCTCGGCAATCACACGGACACGATCGAGTGTCATGTTAAAACTCGACGGGCAAGCTGCACCTTTTGGTGAACATCTGGTTACAAGCCCAGCTGCGCGCGGACTGGTGCTCATACGTCGCCAGATATCCTGACAAAGCCCGGTCTCCGCCATGCGGGTCTCCCAGGCAGAAGGCAGCTGCTCAACGCTGGATGTCGAATCCAGATTGTCGCTGTGTCGAGGTTGGTATCGCGTGGTGGTTACGAACGCTGCATGTCTCAATCGGGCCGAGTAGCCGCGGCTTTTGCCCTTGCCACTAGGGATGACAGCGCGGCATGGACGCGCTCATGAACTTCTGTCGGATCCACGTGTAAGCAGTGCGTTGCTGTCTCTATGTGTACATGCTCGCATGACGTCATGACGTCCGTGCAGATCGTTTCCGCAATCGCGTTTTGGACATAGATCTCATCTTCGGCCGTAACTAGTGTTGTTGGAATTTGAACGGCTGGCAACGTGGTACTCGACACGAGCTCATCGGCGGATACAAACAAGCCGTTTAGATACGCATTGGTAGCCCCGCCAACTCGTAGGTCTGGTCGCGTGCGGTACAGCGCCTCATTCTTGAATGTCCGACTGCGCTCCCTACCGCATAGGTCTTCTGGGCGGCTGTCACGCTCGCCAGGGTACCAGGGCCCTTCTCCTATGACGTATGCCGCGCCTCGGCCAGCCTTAACCTGACGGCGAGACTCCCAGCGCATGAAGAACAGCGGAGGACGGTTGTGCGTGTGCGGCAAGATGGCGGGTACCAACGGGAGAAGACCATCAATGGGCGCGAGTCCACCATCATGCGCTGCCCGAAGTACGGCATGGCCGCCCATGCTCTCGCCAATCAGGATGAACGGGCCCGTGCTTACTCTCGTCTCGGCGATGTATCGGACCACCTCGGACACCGACTGTCCATAGAAGGACCAGTCACCCGTGAAGGGTTTTTGTGGATCATCATCGCGCCGGATGGATCCGCCCTGCCCTGGCAGATCCATGGCCGTTACTTCGAAGCCCATGCGGTACCAGTCACTGATCAACTCAGAGGCAAGTTCCTGGCTAGAGGTATAGCTCGGCACGAACAGAAGTGTTGCCGCTGGCGCGTTGGGCACCGCGCGACCAACGCGTATGTAAGCGCCTTCCGACATGACAAACCGCTCGAATCGCCATGTCGACGGTAGCGGCACATCGTGTTCATCCAGGTAGGCTTGCGCCTCAGCAACCTCTTCCGCGGTCGGCTCGCGAACCAGCTGGGCATAATCCGGCGCGCTCATGCAGCCAACGCACAGCACAGACAAGAAAAGGACAAGAATCCTCACACGGAGTCCTGATATTGGCGACTCGATAGCGTCTTGGACTCGACTCGAGCCTTCACGGAACGCTTGTCGACCTTCCCGGATCCCAGCCGCGGCAGTGGCTCGCCAGCGACATGAACCGCGCTCGGTAACTTAAACACAGCAAGTCGAGTTGCAAGAAAATCCAGGTGCGCAGCAACCACGAAACTCAGCGGATTCTCAACAAATACGACCGCACATACTGACTCACCCAGCCTGTCATCTGGCATTCCAAACACGCATGCCTCAAGAACACGCTCGTCCTCTTGCATTGCCGCCTCCACTTCTTGGCAGGCAACGTTCTCGCCGCCGCGGAGAATCATGTCCTTCTTCCGATCAACGATCGTGAGGTAGCCTTCCTCCAGAAATCCGAGATCGCCTGTCTTGAACCACCCGCTTGGCATGAATGCCTCAGCAGTATCCGCGGGTCGATTCCAATACCCACGCGCGATACTTGCTGCACGAACGGCAATCTCGCCAATGCTGCCGTCTGGAAGTGACGCCCCCGTGTCATCCAAAATCGCAAGTTCCGCGAGCGGCTTTGGTGCGCGCCCAGTTGAAGCAGGCCGCGCCAAATACCCTTGGCGATTGTTGATTGCTCCCGTCGCGTTTGTTTCCGTAAGACCGTACGCCATGCCAGGTTGCGCATTCGGAAGTTGCTTTTGTAAGCGCTCGACGTGGCTTGCAGGCCGTGGCGCACCCCCTGCATTGATCTCTCTCAGTGAGCTGAGGTCGTAGTTGTGACGCTTCGGATGCGCAGCAAGCTCGCGCGTCATGGTTGGCACACCCAAGAAGGATGTGATCCGCTCCGCTTCGATCAGCCTTAGCGCCGCCTCCGGTTCCCATTTGTCGAGCATCACAACTTTGCGCCCGACAAGAACCGAGATCATGAAGATGCTGTGACAACCGGTCACATGAAATAGCGGAACCGATAACAGGATCCCTGCTTGTTCCGAAGACGGTTCGGCGCTTGCGATACTGCTCTCGACGGCCTGCTGGGCTAATCCGTAGGCTGCAAAGTTGAACATCGCATTGGTGAGCGCGCGATGGGTTGACACCACCCCTTTGGGGTAGCTCGATGAGCCTGACGTATAGAAAATGGTTGCGTCGTCGTCGGGTCCGACGTCGACCGGACGGGGCATCTCGTTTTTGGCTAGAAAGTCTGGATAGGCTGTTGCGCCATCCTGCACAGCACCTGCGCGAACGACGATTTGCGCGAGTGCTTGGTTGGTGTCGGCCAGCCTCTTGTGCCGCGCTTCATCAACTATGGCGATCGCCGCCCCGGAGTCCTCAATCGCTTCACCAAGCTCTTGTCCCTGCCACCACGCATTCAATGGGACCGCAACGCCGCCGGCAAGCATGATGCCGATGAAGGAGAAGACCCACTCCGGGTAATTGCGCATCGCGATAACCACGCGATCGCCTTTCTTGATGCCTCGGTTTTGCAAGGCACTGGCCAATGCATTCGCTTGCAGCCACGTCTGTTCGAACGTGTAGCGCTCCTCTCGGTAGACTAAGAACACCTGCTCCGAGTGCTGTCGCAGGAGGCCAAAGTAGACCCCTAGGTTCGGGGGGGCATTCTTGAATACAGCTTGCGCCCCCCAAGGCCGCCCGATGGTGGTGGTCTCGAGTAGCTGACCCTCTGACGTCAACTCATCAAGCGCTGCATCATGAAGCTCATCCGTCGCGATTTTCAATGTACCCTCCACCGTAGATTTGCCGCGCTACGCGTCACTCGGCGACCCGTCTAACCACGTCGCTCTACGTCCCACGCCAGATTGGCGTACGCTTCTCTGCGAATGCGGATGCGCCCTCCCTGGCATCGTCAGACGCAAGCACGGGTGCAATTCGTTCATTTTGCAATGCGTAGAGTTGGTCTAAGGGCCAGTCTTGCGAACGCTGAATAACCTCTTTTGACGCTTGGATCGCCAGAGGCGCGTTTTTTGCAATTGTGTTCGCGATTTCAAGGGCGCAATCCAACGCAGAGCCGCTTGAAACTCGGTTCACAAGGCCAATGTCGTACGCCCGACTGGCCGTAATGGGTTCGCCTGTCAGCACCATCTCCATGGCGATGCCCCGCGGAATTCGACGCGGAAGCTGGACGACTCCGCCACCGCCCGCCACCAATCCTCGCCGAACTTCGGGAAGGGCAAAGAGCGCTGATGCCGAGGCAACAATAAGATCGCACGCCAAAGCGAGCTCGAATCCGCCAGCGAATGCGAATCCATTGACAGCTGCGATCAGTGGTTTTCTAGGCGGCGTGGCGGTGATTCCCGCCAAGCCTCTTCCCTCGATAATCGGCGTTTCACCACGAAGGAACGCCTTTAGATCCATCCCTGAAGAAAACACCTGCTCGTGGCCGGTCAGAATGCCGACGGCGAGTTCAGGATCAGTATCCAGCTCGTCCGCAGCGGCAGCAATTCCCTCAGCCATATGCCGGTTGATCGCATTTCGCGCTTCCGGTCGGTTCAACGTGATCACCAACACAGAACCGTGTCGTGTGACTTGGATGGTTTCTTGGTTCATGAGCTCGACCGGCTATGGCACGCGTCTTAACGATCTCGATATGCGATCAGGCGAGCCGCCCGGATTGCCCCGAGGACAGGCCGTCTGCTTGGATCGCGCGTCAGTCTAGGGCATTCGGATATACTCAAGGATTCAAAATTCTCATACCCATCAAAGCTATTGGAATAGGTGCGTGCTCGAAGTTGGCGATATCAGGATCGTTTCTCAGATCAACAAAGCCGGCAGCCTTCAGCTGGCCTCGTCTGAGATAGGCCTCACGCAGCCTGCGCTGACAAAACGGCTGAAGGCGATTGAGGAGCGCTTAGGATTCGAGGTATTTCAACGAATGCCGCGTGGCGTTCAGCTCACGGAGCTGGGTGAGCTCTTGCTAACCGAAGGCGCTGATTTGCTGAGCCACGCGCGGGACGTCGAAGCAACACTCAGTCGCCACATGGTCGGCGAAGAAGGCACCCTTAGAGTTGGCGTTCGTCCCTGTATTCAGAGCATTTTTTTTCGAAAGAGCCTCATTGCTTTCGCATCCGAATTTCCGGGCATTCATCTTAAGATCGATACACGAGAGGCATCAGTAATCTGCGATGCCGTTAGGACCCGATCACTCGATTTCGCGGTCATTGCTTTGGGCTATGAGGACGAGACAGGCGCTGACCCGGCGCTGCATCCCAGCCTGAGGTTCGAGCAGCTCTTTGTCATGCCGGTCTCGATTGTCGTACGTAAGGCGCACCCGCTTACGGCGGCGAATCAGCGAGCCATTGACATCTTGAAGTACCCTCTGGCATGCGAACCACCTCCTGCAAGCCTGCAGAGACACTTGAAGCGACTCGCTCAGAGCGAAGGGGTCGCATTCGACGGCGCCCGCATCATTGTCGATGACTATGACTTCATTCTGCGTCTTGTTGCACGATCAGACTTCTGGACGTCCGTGTTCTCGGAGAATGAGAACGAGATCAATCGGAGCGGCCAGTACGCGTTTCTTCGCGAAGACACTCTGATCCCACCCATGAGAATAGGAATCTGTTCACGCAGGCGTTGGACGATGCCAACATTGGCAAGAAATTTCGTCGATACGTTACTCGAGAACGCTGGGACCTATCGAACCGACGGGCCCGAAGTGGTCGGTGCGTCACCGGCGTTACACGACCTGGCGGGCTGATTGAGCATGTCGTGTTCGCACGGCACACTCAGGATGTTTGATGCCAAGCACACCAGAGTAGATTGCCGCCCGAAACGCAACAGCGTGCGAGAGCATCCTATGATCGTCTGGTTGCCGCCGCTGGTGAGTGGCTTGACGAGATGGGATTCGAGGGTGTCTCCACAACTGCCATCGCAGGGCGTCCGGATGTCACGCCGCCCGCTTTGTATCGCGACTATGAAGACAAGTATGCGCTGATGCGTGAATTCGGTCTGTACGTCATGCAAGCCCAGAATGCCCGTCTTGCTGAGTTTGGCGAGAATCTGGAAAGCGATCCAGAGAAGGTCCTAACGCGCGGAATCCTCACTCGGCTACTCCTCGAGACCGTGGCAATCACTGAGTAGTCGAGCTCAGGGTTTGGATTCAGTGGAGAGACAAACAAGCCATTGATGCCCAACGCGGTAATCGGCGCACCGATGGCAGCGAGCGCGACGCATCGGTGCTGCCGAGAGGCTGTGAGCGAAATGGCATGACGTCTAGGGTACGGGGCGTCTGGTTGAGCCGACCTTGAAGCCAGCGCTGAAGGTCGGAGCCTCGTTTTCCACTAAGCGCCCACCGTTCCGCTGTCGCTCGCGGCGATTGTCCCATGAACCCTGATGACAGGGTGTGTCGTGATGGCTGCGCGCCCTATTGCGCGCATCCATTCGCCATACCCAAAGTCGAACACGTACCGATCGGCCTCGAATTTCAGTTCCTGCGGTAGGGTCGCCGACACCAGCGGGGTGGCATTGGTTGGGGCTGTACCCGCTGCGGTTAGTCTTATTCGAAGCGGCTTCTAATGATTGGCGGCAAACTGTCGTCACCGACAGCACCCATTAACGCCTATTGTCATGGCGTACCCACTCTGGAGACACCGATGTTTGTAAGGGTTCTCAGGCAACGCTTCCGCCTGTCGCAGGAGCGACTGGCAGAACGATCCGGGCTCAGTCTTCGCACCATTCAGCGTGTCGAGGCCGGCCACCGGATCAGCTATGCCTCGCTGAGAGCACTTGCCGAGGTCTTCGAGGTGGACGTCGACAAACTGGAACGGGAGCTTTATGCGATGGATAAGACGACTGAGGACTACAAGGAGCTGCCGCTTTGGGTGCGACTTGTGCTTGGGCGCGGCTGGGTGTCGTCGAGTCGGCGCGAGCTGATCTTTACCGAGGTGATTTTGGTGGTGCTGGGTGTGTTGCTAGTTGGGGTGTCGATTGCCGATCGGTTTTGGTCGTTGATTGATGATCCTGGGCGGTCCGCGCTGTACTCAGGATTGCTGATGTTTATGTTTGCTTACCTGACGTCAGTTTGCATTCGGATTGGGGACCGGTATGCGGCTTGGCCCTTGTTGGGGCATACGCAGCCGCGGAAGTTTTTTGGGAATTCGGAAGAGGATTGATGGTCGGCTTTTGCAACCGACTGACACATTGCAGTGCAAACCAGCGTGTATCGGTTAGGGGTGGGCCGAAACGGGTTTAGGGTTTCAACGCCAGGACACGCAGATCCCCATCACCGAACACCGGCACAAGCACACTGCGTGCAGCATCCAGGACTGCATTTGCCCGCTCGTCACCCTGCGCTCGAAGTACAAGGCCGTATTCCCCAAGTGCCAGAGCACCCCGCCAGGTCAATGACTCGTCGCCGCCATCAATGATGCGCCTGGCCCGTTCACCGAGCATCAATGCCTGGTCAAGGTCACCGCTCTTGCGAAAGTGCGCCGTCGCCACGGCAAGTGTCGGCAGCATGGCCGGCCCATCCCCCACGAGCGCTTCTGCGTCAGCAATCACTGCTTTAAACAGGCGAGTCGCTTCATCCAGACGACCAGTCTTGCTCAGAACTGTCGCAAGGCGTTCCCGGGCATAGAGGTCGGCTGAGCCACTCAGCTCGACCGGCTCCCGTAACACCGCACGGAGCAGTCGCTCGGCTTCATCGTAGTCTCCGGCGGCAAGAGGTACCTTGCTACGACTCAGGTAGACCGTTCGCATCGTGACGCTGTCCGCACCGGCCGCTGCGGCCGTGGCGGTTTCAGCCAGGTCGTAAAGCGCCGCCGCTGTTTCGAAGTCTCCCAGGTCGCCGTGCTGCGATGCGAGCGTTCGCATGCGTCTTGCATAGAGTTTGCTCTCTTCGCCGAAGTTGATTTGTGCGACTTCCAGTGCACGCTCACAGGCCGATAATGCCGCAGTGAAGTCACCCAGCCGGTTGCGAATCGTACACTTGTAGCTGAAGAACTGAGAAAAGATGTCGTAATTCTCAGGCCACACTCGCGCCCCGCGTTCAAGTGCGGTGTCTATGTGCGACTCTGCTTCACGCAGTCTTCCGATACGTGTCAGTAGGCCCGAGAGGTTAGCGATACGAATCAGTGTGTTTGTCGCGAGCTCGCCATCGACACGCTCGGACAGCGTGACAACCTCGCGATACACCGCCTCCGCTTCGACCAACCTGCCAACGTATTGCAGAGCGTTGGCGTAGTTACCTCGCGCATCGATCGCTTGCGACGACTCGCGCAGGCCCAATGCGTCAAACATTGCTATGGCACGCGCTTCCAGCTCCAGCGCTTCGTCGACACGGTCCATATCGAACAGTGTGTTCCCCATTCGCATCATCTGAAACGCGACGTGTCGATGGTCTGGCCCAAATAGCGCGACGGCCGCGTCGATCGTGTGTTGTTGGTAAATCATGGATTTGTCGAGTTCTTCGACTTGTCGATGCGCCTCAGCGATCCGGCTGTAGAGCAACCAAAGCGCACGGCCGTTTTGCTCCGGCTCGCGCTCGAGGATTTCTCGCGCCCGATTCATCATCGGGATCGCACGCTGCTGCTGACCGAGCTCCATCATGTTGTTCGCCATGTTCGACATGAGTTCCGCCCGAAGCTCCGGCTGGACATCCAGCGCATCGATGCGCTCGAAGCCTTCATCAAGGAGCTCGACCGCAGTGACCGCCTCGCCTTTCGCGTTGTCGGGCGTCGCATTGGCGAACAGGCTGTTCATGAAGCCCGCGATTTCATCCGAGCGTGCGGCCTGCAACTGCGCAGCATCGCGCTCGACCGTGAGCTGACGTGTGTAGAACACGACCAGTGTTATGACCGTTAGCGAGAAGACGGCTGCTGTGGCGAGCGCCAGTGTGTTGCGACGTATGAACTTGCCCGCGCGGTACGCCAGCGAGTCGGGTCGAGCGCTGACAGGTCGGTCAGTCAGAAAGCGGTCGATGTCATCACGAAACGCTGCTGCGGTGGCGTAGCGCCGTTGCGGGTCTTTTTGCAGCGCCTTCAGCACGATGTTGTCGAGATCACCCGTCATCAAACGTTGCAGGCGAGCGGGCGACGGCGTCGTATTTGCACCCTCGCGCGTCACCGCGGCACTGGGTCGCTCGGGGTCCGTCTCAAGAATCGCGCTTTCAATGCTGCGCTGTGAGTCCAGTGTTTGGCGATACGGCGACTGACCGGTCAATAGCCGGTAAAGCAAGACACCCAGCGAATAGACGTCGGAGGCGATCGACACGGGCTGCCCGAGCACGTGTTCCGGGCTGGCATAACTCAAGGTCATCGCACGGGCATCCGCGCGAGTCAGTGCCTGTGTCAGGTCATAGCTGCCGGCGTCGAGTAGCTTGGCGATACCGAAGTCGAGCAGCTTGGGCGCACCCGCGGCGTCGACCAGGATGTTGCTGGGCTTGATGTCGCGATGGACCACGAGATTGCGGTGCGCGTAATCGAGCGCATCACAAACACGTTGAAACAGTCGCAGCCGGTCGCGGAGGTCCAGTTGTTGCGCGTCGCAGTAGGCATCTATGGGTTGGCCATCGATGTACTCCATTACGATGTAAGGGAGCTGCTCCTCGGTCGAGCCGCCATCGATTAGTGATGCGATGTTCGGGTGCTGCAGGCTCGCGAGGATCTGTCGCTCGGCGCGAAACCGCGATATGGCGTCGGGGGCAAGCAATTGCCCCGTCATGATCTTCAGCGCGGCATGCTGCGTGTATTCACTGTCCGCACGCTGCGCGAGGAACACAGCGCCCATGCCGCCGGCCGCAATGCGCTTCTCGATTTGCCAGACACCCAGCGTCCGCCCAACCCAGACATCGTCTGTGGTCTCGGCCAGGGAATCGGCGGCGGCTCTGATGGGCGCCTCGAGCGCCTCATTGCGCTGCCCGTCGGCCGCAAGCAGATCAGCGAGTTTGTCTGCAAGTCTCGGATACTCTTTCGAGAACATCGTCAGGAACGCCTCGCGCTCAGCGCCCTCGAGTTGTAGTGCTTGCTCGAACGCCTGCTCTAATCTTTGCCAGTCTGATGTGGTCATAATTTTCCAAGCAGGACTCAATCCGGAATTTGCCCACGCACGGGCCAGGTTCTTAGTTTTGGGTCAACGCATCCTTGAGCCAGGCGCGCGCCATGCGCAGGTGCCGATCCAGCGTGCTCGACGACAAACCGGTCACCTGCTCCATCTCAGCGAACGTCAGACCGCCGAAATACTGCAGCTCGATGAGCTCTGCCTTGCGTTCATCCAGCTCGGCCAGGTCACGAAGCGCATCGTTCAACCGCACCAGCTCGGTTGCGTTGTCGTCGGCGCTGACTGCCGCCGGGTCCAGCGTGACCTTGAGTGCGCCACCACCACGCTTTTCGGTGAGCTTGGCGTTAGCGTGGTTGACTAGCAAGCGACGCATCATCCGCGCGGCCAGTGCAAAAAAATGAGCGCGGTCCTGCCAGGTGATGTCGACGTTCACGAGCGCCGCGAAGGCTTCATTGACGAGTGCGGTGGGTTGCAGTGTGTGGCCGGGGCGCTCGCCCGCGAACACGCGCCCGGCGCGATGACGCAACTCGTTATAGACCAGGGGTGCCAGCGCATCGCCTGCGTCAGAGTCGCCGCCAATCCAGCGGTTCAGCAACTGCGTAATGTCGCTGTCTTCCCCCATGACTGCAGTCTAGCAGCCGGAGGCGCGCACAACGCAAAGCGACGGTTGCTCGCCCGAACCGGGGCGAGCAACCGTTCATACCGCTATTCCTCCAACAACAGCTCTGCAACGGCGTCCGCACCAGCCTCGAGCGCCTCGGTGGGGCTCAGCACATTGAGCTCTGTCGTGTAGTCCGTGCCATCAATGGTGACAAATGCCGAGTAGTCGAGGCCGCTGGCCGTGTAACCGAAGCCAGAGGGGATGGGCAATGCCTGCGTGCCATTGTTAACGTCTTCCTTGGTCTGCTCGACGTTCTCGCGGATCGGTAGGCTGTCGACGACGTCCTGCGCCGCGATCCGTCGATCGCTGGTCGTCTGGATATTCGGCGCGTTATCTCTCGCCTCGGCCACGGATGCCGCATCACCGCTGCTCAGGATATTGCGGGTGTACGTTTCGTCGTACATCGTGATGTTTTGATCGAAGGGACCCGCCTCGATACGGCGCGAGATCGTAATCCGGCGAGAGTAGGTCCGTTGGTTGTAAGCCTCCGCAAGTGCCGCGCGCAGTGCTTCGCGCAAAGCCTCGTCATCTTCCTCAAGGGCACGCGCTTTGAGCTCCTGCATGGCCGAGACGTGCTGGACGATATTAGACGTTGCCTGCGAGCGGGCCGACGACGCGACGCTGTTGGCGATGGAATTCTCGTCAACAACATCGTCGACGCAGACCGTCGCCAGGAGCACTTTCTCGCAGGTCGTTCGCATCTTGTTCAGCGCGGCGCTTCGTGCGCGGCTCTCGATAATGCCGGGGATCGACTGTGCCGTGGCGATCGCATTGTCCATCATGAGCGGCAGTGACTCACGCAAGCCGCGAAGGCTGACTTCAAACTCGTAATCGGCTGTCGCCTCCTCCAGGTCCGCCACCGCCTCGTCGATGCGGGCGAGCTCGCGATCCAACGCGTCGGAGACATCGCTTCGGATCGTCGTCTCGAAGCTCTCGGGGTAGGGGACTCGACCAATCGTCTCGAAACTCAGAAACTCAAGTAATACGTCCAGCGGTTCGCCTGCACCGGTCGTCGTGCCCTGGAACGTCACGCCCTCGTTCGCGAGCTGCATGCTCCCATTGAGTTGGGCGGCGGGGATCGTACTCTCGAAACCGCCACCGATATTGAAGAAGAAATTGCCGAGGTTGTCGAAGTTCGCATCGCCAAAGAATTCGCCGCGTGGCAGCACGTGGAACCAGTCGGGCACCCAGAGGTCTTCCTGCTCGGCGGCGACGTCGAGCTGCAACGACCAGATCGACTCGCGGCGGATCGGCTCGGCGACATAGAGGGAGCTCAGATTGACTTCGGCGAAGTCGAACAAGCCAACGTTCAACACGCTGATGCCGAAGTCAGCAATCCCATTGCTGGCGGTCTTGTGCACGACCAGCGTATTCAGCACGTCATCCCAGTCGATCTCGCTAAAGCGCGACTCGCGGATCACGCGATAGCCTTCCACCTCGACCAGGCCCACGACGCCTTTGAGACCAAAGGTGATCAGGCCGCGTTCAACCGCATCGCCGCTGAACGACTCCAGGCCCGGAAAGTCGAGCTCCGGTTCGTAGCGCAGTAAGCGATTGAACGATTCGCCACGGCCCTCACCCATGCCGTTCTTCTCTCCGTAGCGGTACAGCATGGTGTCGGTCGGGTCCGAGATGATGTGGATCTCGCCTTCGAGGATGGGAACCTCGAAACGCTCGACGTTGACGATGGTCGGGTCGACGGGGTTGCTGACCGTGAGTTCCAGGCCAGCATTCATGAAGTAGACGAAGTAGTCGATGTCGTCGGGCAACAGGATGCCGAACGTTGGGTCGGCGCTAATTTCGGCGCCACTCATCATGCGCAGGAAGCCGCTAATGCCTGCATCCACAGAGACATTGTCGGCAAGCGCCGGCGGCAGTTCTGTATCACCGAAGATATCGAGAAGATTGCCTTCCTCGTCAAACTCCAGCGTGAGGTCCGAGTTGTCGAAGACCTGCGAACGCTCGCCCGTGTTCATCGTCAGGGTGCCGACCGAGCGGTAGCCGTTTGCCGTCGGGAAGGTCACACCACCTGGCACGAAGTTGGCGGTTGTGAGCTTTTGCGGCGTGACCATCAGCGAGAAGGGCGCGAGCGACGACGTGGCTTCGCCGTCTGAGACCGAGATGCGCACGTCTTCCGTCGTACCGACATTCGCTGCGAACGGCGTTCCAGAGAGTTGCCCGTTGGTCGCATCGAAGGTCGCCCAATCGGGTTGGTTTTCGATGCTGAAGGTCAGCGTGTCGCCATCCGCATCTGTGGCGGTGGGCGTGAAGGTGTAAGGACGACCGGCGTTGGCGGTCTCTTGAGGGCTGCCGCTGATCTGTGGTGCAGCATTGCTTGGGGGTGGTGGTGTGGTGCCAACCCCGCCGTCACCACCACCGCCTCCGCCACCGCAGGCGGCGAGCGTCAGGCTGATCAGACCGATAGAGACCCGGTTTCTGGTTGTCGTGTACATGGCTGTGACTCCCGTGTTGATTTGCGCCATACACAGGAGAGCCGGGTTTTGGGTGGGTTTTGCCCAAAACAGAGCCGATGCAGGCTGGATAAAGGCCTAAGGCCAGTATTCACCGGCTATTCGCCGGCTAACGGCTACTGGCGTGCACATCCGGGTGGCACCGATGTTTGTAAGGGTTCACAGTCAACGCTTCGGCCTGTCGCAGGAGCGAAAGGAGCTGCCACTCTGGGTAAGGCTTGTACTCGGGCGCGGCTGGGTCTCGTCGAGTCGACGCGAGTTAATCGTTGACCCTGTGCGGTCCGCGCCCGATATCGGGAGCCGAGTCAGTCGACTCGAGCTAAAGGGCTAACTGGACAGTCAGCTTACGCGAGTGACTTCTGCCCAGGTCGTCTACCGCAAGAATCTTGTGGTCTCCGATGACGGGCTTCCAGAAGATCGTCTCGTCACGATCACCGGATGCAATGAACTGATCGTCGACAAACCAGAACACCGTACTCGCATCACTGTCCGTCGTCGCCTGTAACGGAATTCTTTCGTCTGCGAGCCGGTCTATGCGCATTTGATAGGAGACGCCTGGCGCTGGCGAGCTGATACGCGGCGGTAAACCGGTAGCGCCTGTGTGCGCCATCTCGCACTCTGCGGCCCAGGCGGGGGGCTGACGGACGGCGACTCCAGCGCGGCGATACAGGCTCAGAATGTCAGACGGCCAGAATTCAAAGACCTCTTCACGCGTATTCTCATTGTCAAAGTGACAGACCCGAAGGCCAGTCTCGCTGTCGACTCGAATTGCGCGATGGATGTCTGACACTTTGATGGGCGAAACACCGGGTATGAACCAGGCCTTCTCCGTACGGGGACAGTGGCGACCTGGCAAATCACCTGTATCCGCGCAGATATCGATCTTCTCAATATTCAGGCCGGCGTATGAAGGTTGAGCAAAGTCGACGTCTCTCGAGTTGGCCATCAATGCGTCGGCAATCTCAAAGAACAACGGTGCGGCTGCACTTCTGCCAACAAAGGCAGGGTTCGGTGATCCGTCGAAGTTTCCGACCCAAGCCGCAAGCACATAGGGACCGAATGTGCCCACCGTCCAAGCGTCCCGGAACGCATACGACGTGCCCGTCTTCCAGGCGATACGCACACTATCGTGCTGGCGATGCCCACCCAAAGTGCCGGGACGCGGATTGTCGCGAAGCATATCCAGTACCAGAAAGCTCGCTTCTGGAGACAGCAACCGAAGTCCTCTATGCGTTGAGGGATCGTCAATGCGAGAGCGCAATGGTTTGAATAGGCCCCCGTTTGCGAGCATTGCATACTGCGAAACGAGCTCATGCATGGTGAGCTCGTTGCCACCAAGTATCATGGCCAGGCCGTAGTGGTCTGGGGGTGAGAGCCCGACCACTCCAGCATCCAGAAGGTAGCGGTGAAACGTCTTGTGGCCCACACGAGACAGTAGCTCTGTCGCCGGAACGTTTCGGCTGTAGATGAGCGCATCTTTCGCCTTGACCGGTCCCATGAAACCGAGATCAAAGTTCTCCGGCGTGTAGGCAGCGAACCGCGTGGGCGCATCCTTTAGTAAGCTACTGGGATGGATGATGCCTTGGTCAATTGCAAGGCCGTAGACAAACGGCTTGAGCGTTGATCCTGGCGAGCGTTTTGCACGCGTTCCGTCGACCTGACCGGCAATCGCGCTATCAAAGAAATCCGCAGAGCCGACCGATGCAACGACTTCCATGGTGCGATAGTCGATCAGCAAGGCACTGGCGTTCTGAAGCCCTTTGGAACGCGCACGATCGACATATCTGTAAATGTGTCTTTCCAGTGTTGTCTGGTGACCGAGATCGAGCGTCGTCGTGATTGGCCCTTGCTGTGGGGCTCTTGACGCGAGCATCGATTGTGCAAAATGCGGCGCACGAAACGGCAGTTGTGAGGTTGGGCGAACCGCCAACGGAAGGTCGAACTGCGCGAGTGATTCAGGATCGAGTGACCTCGCGTCCAACCACATCGCAAGTAAACGTTGTCGTGCGCCTGCCATCTGCTGATAGCCCGCCTTGGTGGACGGGTCACGGCGCACAGGGTTCTGGGGAATGACGGCGAGCGCCAGCGCCTCTGGCATCGACAGATTTGCCGCCGGTTTGTCGAAGTAGACCAGCGACGCCGTGCCAATACCTTCGATGTTGCCGCCGTAGGGCGCGAGATTCAGGTAGGCGTTGAGGATCTCGTCTTTTCCGTAGTGCCTCTCGATCTGAATAGCGCGGGCGATCTGTGCAGTCTTGCCGGCAACGCTACGCGAATCGAGATCAAACCGGATCCTCGCGAGCTGCATCGTGATGGTTGATGCGCCGATCGGCCGGTCCCTCTTGACGTAGGTCGACCAGAAGGCTCGGACCAGTGAACCCGGGTTAAAACCCGGGTGCCGGTAGAAATGCCGATCTTCGTAGAGCAGCGTCGCTTGAATTGCGGCCGGACTAATTTCGGAAAGTGTATTGTGCAGTCGATAGCGATCATCATCTGCAAGCGCGAGCCGAAGCAGTTGACCATCCCGATCCAACACCACGGCGGAGAATGTCGTGTCGCCGTACAGCGTAGGCTTCGGACAAAAGGCGAGCACGAGCAATCCTGCGACAATCACACTCGAGAAACTCACCAGGATGACTCGACGCTTGCTCATTGAACGGGCAAAACCTCAAATCGGTCGGGTGCTGAGCGTGCTTGTACGCTTCGGTCGTACATTGAACTCGCAAATGCCGACGGCACTGCGAAGCTGCCTGCACTCGTCAATTTGACGCGATATCGAATCTCTGTGACGCGGTCCTGGAATGTTCCGTAGACGACCACGCGATCTTCGCGAACGTCGGTGTAGTCCGACGTCCAACCACCCTGCCCCCGATGAACGCTGTCCGCGGATACCTCGAATCCGCCGGGCAAGAGATCGACGACAGCCACATTGCTCCTAGGCCGCCCGGTCGACCGGATCCGAAGCCGCACCGTTAACTCGTCCCCGATCGTCGCGCTCGTTACAGCGTCGCCGTCGGCGTTCAGATACGCCCTTTGAATCTCCAGGCCTTCGGCCAATGCACTTTGCTGCACTTCCGCATCGAAACCGGTTTGCGACAGTACATAGTAGATGTCCCGGCCCGCCGCGCCATTGATGCGCACGTCACGATTGTCGTTCGTGACGTTGGCTCGCGCGAAGTAGCCTGGCTCTGCTATCAGGCTCGTTTCGTTCAGCGTGACTTGCGAAATCCCGACTTGAAGATCTGCTTGCTGGATCACGGCGCGAGTGTAGGCGCCTAGAGCGAGAATGGTGTAAGCCGATGACAGGGTATTGAACTGGTTTTTCATCACCGGATCGATGAGGCGCTGAAACTCATCGGAGTCGACATCGTCCAATCGGTCGGGGAAGTGTCGTGCAAGAAGGTACAAGTGCTGTGCATCGCGCCCCAGGCGGGTATCGAAGTCACTGCTCACGCCGTCGCCGCGACCAAATTCATAGCCATCAATAAGACGGTCGGCCACCTGTGGCTGCTGCATCAGTGCATAGCTCGCGGCCATATACGACGCGGCCAGATCGCTCCGCCACGCGTCGTCGAACTCGCGATTCAAGTACTCGTGAAGATTCGTCAAATAGTTCGTGGTGACCACGCCATTGCGAGTCAGGATGTAGACGGCGTAAGCACGAAGTCGAGCATCCGGCAGCGATCGCACTTGCTCGGCAGCGATCTGGCGCATGAAGCTAAGGCCGGAGTCCAGCATGTCTCGCGGTACGGGAAGCCCGAGTTCCGCTGCGTCGGAGAAGAAGTGAACGATATACGCACTTGGGAAGTCCGCCGGTTGAGACGAGGTTGCCCAGAAGCGAAATCCACCGTCTGGACCCTGGCGGCTTCGGAGTTTGCTGATCGTACTCCGGAACAGATCGCGCACCGCTGCCTCATCGACTTCGTAGTCCTGCGTACCCAAGAAGCCGATCTGAGGAAACACCTTACTAACGATCTGCTCCGCACAGGCATGCGGAAATACATCCAGGTAATCGAGCATGCCATCTGCGAGCACCAACGGGCTCGCTGACGCAGCGACCCCCTGCTTAGCAAACTCGTCATGCATTGATCGTGCAAAGCTCAGCTCAACTGGATCAGACCTGCTACTGCCACTTTGAGCGGTCGCAATGTAAGCGACGGGCGGACGTACGCTCAGCGTCGCGCGAAC